>OKRX01001411.1_pt1 | contig 17698 bp, 16 predicted proteins | sample 1601241 | NCBI WGS metagenome assembly OKRX01 (sample SAMEA3541500, study PRJEB24748) | human gut metagenome | biome: human gut; feature: human-associated habitat; material: faeces | place: China | collected 2012
TGTACCGGATAATAACTGCTGAATCCAAGTAAAGAGATTTTCTGCGTTTCCTCCTTGGAAAGCGGCAACGCTGCATTCTCATTTTTCAACAAAACAGAGCCCTCTTCATTCATGCGTTCTCCCAGATCTTCAATGGAATCCAGAAGCTCTGTTGTTGAGCTGTAATCCGACTGAAATGTGTAATCCTCTGCACTTACATCTTCAGTCACCATTTTTGTACTCTGAGTGCCCAGAAACTTGTCAATGTCCGTACGAAACCCGTCTATCACCAGAGTCGCTGACATAGACAGCGTCAGTAAAGATGCTGTTGCCGTAGTTACACCGCGCCAGATGCGGCGTTTTGATTTTGTTTGTTTTTCCCGTTTCTCGCTCATAACGTTCCTCCCTTTTATTCAAACGATGGGAACTGGTCTTTCATCTTATTCGGTTACGGCACACCCGCAAAAGGCAGTGCCTGCCCCTTTATCGGGTGCAGGCCGCGCGGGCATCATCCAGTGCGGCAACGGTATCGGGGTCCAGTGGGTTGCCTTTTTCGCGCACAAAGGCAATGCTTTGTTCCAGTGCATGGCACAGCGCCAGGTCCAGGTTCTGCATTTCCTCGGCACGCAGCGCCTCCACACCGGGGTAATCCCGTTCGGCACTGGTCATATCCGCCATGTAAATAATCTTGTCCAACAGGCTCATGTTCTGTTTGCCGGTGGTATGGCACTCAATGGCAGATAAAATTTCCGGGTCCGTCACACCCCACTGTGTCTGGCACAAAACCGAGGCTGCGTACCCATGCCACACCGGCGCAGGGCGCTTGGCGGCATTTTTAGCTATTATAGCATTGTCAGCAAAAATCTGCAATATCTCTGCCTTGGGCAGTTCTTTCGCGCTGTCGTGCAAAAGTGCCGCTAATGCGGCCTTTTCCTCATCCGCGCCATAGCGTTTTGCCAGCTTGACTGCCATTTTTTTTACATTTATGGTGTGCTTGTAACGCTTTTCGCTCAAACGGCTTTTTACCAGCGCTTTTGCTTCGTCCACTGTCATCAAGATCCGCATCCTTTCCCTATTTTATTGTACCCTATCTATGGCTTCAAATCAGCTTGCCGTACAGCCCGTTCCGGTGTATCACATCCGCCACCGGCGGGGGCAGCAGCTCCTTCAGCCGGGCAGGGGGATACTTTCCTGCGCGGATATCGCTGGAGGCACACTCCAGCACCGGGGCATCCGCAAACATGATCTTCCCGCCTGCTTCTTCCAGCTTTTGGGCTGCTGCACGCAGAGCATCGCCATCGCCGGGTTCCCGGCTTTGCACCACCAGGGTGACCATAGCCAAAATTTCCCGCCAGCGGTACCATTCATCAAATGTTTCCAGCATATCGCTGCCAATTGTCATATACAGCTGAGCGCCGGGATACTTTTCCTGCAGCATGCTGACGGTATTATAGGTATAGCTGCGGCCCGCGCGGTCCACTTCCCACTGGCTCACCTGCACCTGGGGACCAAGCGCCTTAAAGCATTCGCACATGGCAAGGCGCAGTTCGCCCGGCGTTGCGCTGGCATGCTTGTGGGGTGGGATGCCCGCCGGCATAACCAGCACCACATCCGGCTGCACCGCCTGCATGGCGGCCCGCAGGTTGTTCATGTGCCCGGCGTGGGGCGGGTCAAATGTGCCGCCAAATAGCAGTGCTTTCATCTTACTTTTTCAGCAGTTCCGCATAAGCAGATTCCTTCGGCTTTTTGCGGAACAGCACAAACTTGCGGCCAATCACCTGCACGCACTCTGCATGGATGGCTTCGCACAGGATGTCGGCAGCCTCGCGGGCATCATACTCGCTGTTTTCCAGCACCTTCAGCTTGATCAGCTCGCGGGCTTTGATGCAGTCATCCACGCCCTTGATCAGCGTTTCATCAATTTCGCCCTTGCCGATCTGAAAAACCGGCTCCATGGTGTTGGCCATGCCGCGCAGTGCGGCGCGCTGTTTGCTTGTCAAAGACATTGTTCGCTCCTTATTGTTCAGTCAAAATCAAATCGTTCTATTCAGTTTTTCTCTGCGGCTCATTCGCCCAAAAATGCGGCGAGCTCGGCTTCCAGCTTTTCCATAGCGCGGCCGCGGTGGCTGATGGCGTCTTTTTCGGCATCGGCCAGCTCGGCATAGGTGCGGTGTGCAGTGTTGGGTACCGTGCCGCCGCCGGGCAGGCCGACGGCATCGGGGATAAACAGCGGGTCATACCCAAAACCGTTATCGCCCGCCGGGGTCAGGGCCACACTGCCGGGGCATTCGCCGGTCACAACCAGCTCCTGCCCATCCGGCAGGATCAGGCAGACCGCCGAAACGAACTTGGCGGCGCGCTGTCCCACCGGCACATTCTGCATCTCTGCCATCAGCTTTTCGTTGTTGGCGGCATCGTTGCCGTGCTCACCCGCATAGCGTGCGCTGTACACGCCGGGTGCCCCGTTTAGGGCATCCACGCACAGGCCGGAATCATCCGCCACGGTGGGCAGGCCGGTTGCCTTGCAAAAGGCTTCGGCCTTAATCTTTGCGTTTTCCGCAAAGGTGGTTCCGGTCTCCTCCGGGTCCAGGGTTACACCCAGTTCCCGCAGGCTTTTTACCTCATGGCCGCAGCGGGTCAGGATGCGGCGCAGCTCTTTCAGCTTGCCCGCATTGTTGGTGGCTGCACAAACGATCATGCCTGTTCCTCCCCTGCCTGCTCCGTTTCCTCTTTTTTATGCTGCGGAACCTCCGGCAGCAGGGCTTCGGCAAAATCGGTGGCGGAGAAGAAGATCAGGTCGTCGATCTTTTCCCCCACGCCCACAAAACGGATGGGCAGGCCCAGCTTTTCGTGCACACCGATGATGCAGCCACCCTTGGGGGTGCCGTCCAGCTTGGTCAGCACAACGCCGGTGGCACCGGCGGCGCGGCAGAACTCCTGCGCCTGGCTGATGGCGTTCTGGCCGGTAATGGCATCCAGCACCAGCAGCACTTCCAGGCTGGCATCCGGGCTGGCCTTTTTCACGCTGCGGCTGATCTTTGCCAGTTCGTCCATCAGGCCCTTTTTGTTGTGCAGGCGGCCTGCGGTATCAGCAATGACCATATCATAGCCGCGGGCCGTGGCGGATTTGACCGCATCAAAAATCACGGCTGCGGGGTCAGCGCCCTCGCCCGCCTTGACCAGCGGCACCCCGGCACGGTCGGCCCAGGTTTCCAGCTGTTCGCTGGCCGCTGCGCGGAAGGTATCGCCTGCCGCCAGCATGACCCGCTTGCCCAGATCCTTGTACAGATAAGCCAGCTTGGCAATGGTGGTGGTTTTGCCCACGCCGTTCACGCCCACAACCAGAATAACCGCCGGTTTGCCGCTCAGGTCCAGGTCAGTTTTGGGGCTTACCTCGCGGCGGATGATATCGCGCAGGGCATCCAGCGCTTCCTGGCCGGTATGCAGGCCGTTGATTTCCACCTCATCGCGCAGCTCGTCCACCAAACGCACCGCGCAGCTGGGGCCGACATCGGCCAGAATCAGCTGCTCTTCCAAATCATTATACAGGTCATCATCAATAACAGAGCTGGTCAAGGTGTTGACGATGTTCTGGAAAAAGTCCGTTCTGGTTTTTTCCAGGCCATCGCTCATTTTCTTCTTTTTCTTAAAAATATCGAAGAATCCCATGGCGGTTCCTCCTTTGAATTAACTGATCAGATCAGCGGAAACGTTCTCAAGGTCAAGGCGCAGGATCTTGGAAACACCATCCTCCTGCATGGTCACGCCGTACAGCACATCAGCTGCTTCCATGGTGCCGCGGCGGTGGGTGATAACGATGAACTGGGTGCGTTCGGTCATGCGGCGCAGATACTGCGCATAGCGCGTAACGTTCACATCGTCCAGTGCAGCTTCAATTTCGTCCAGGATGCAGAACGGCGACGGGTTGACGGCCAGAATGGCAAAATAAATGCTGATGGCCACCAGCGCCTGTTCGCCGCCGGACAGAGCCGACAGGTTTTTGATGACCTTGCCGGGGGGCGAAACCTGAATTTCAATGCCGGAGTTCAGCACATCGTTCTCATCCGAAAGATAGAGCCTCGCCGAACCGCCGCCGAACAGCTCGCGGAAGATCGCACCGAAGTTGCGGTTGATCTCCTTAAAGCTGGCGGTGAACATCTCCTGCATTTCGCTGCACAGCTCGGCAATCATTCGGTTCAGCTCTGCGCGGGATTTCTCCACATCGGTGACCTGTGCTTTCATGAAGTCGTACCGTTCTTTAACTTCCTTGTACTCTTCGATCGCGCCCACATTCACGTTGCCCAGCGCGCGGATCTTGCCGCGCACTTCGGCCACCTGGCGGCGCAGGTCTGCCACATTGGCAAAGGGTACACAGAGCTTTTCCGCCTCGGCTTCGGTCAGCTGGTATTCCTCCCACAGCTTGGATGCAGTGGTGTTCAGCTCAGTTTCCGCCGCGGTCTTGCGCTCGGCCAGGCGGGCCATCTCGCCGCTCATCCGCTCGCGCTCATCGGTCAGGGTGCGGTTTTCCTGGGTCAGGCGGGTCACAGCGGCTTCCTTTTCCATGCGCTCGGCATTAGCCTTGCGGATGGTTTCCTCCGCCGCGGTGATCTTCTGTTTGTTTTCTTCGCTGGCTCGCTTGATTTCATTGGCGCGCAGCTCATTGGCGGCAATGCGCTCTTTGGCGGCGGCCACATTGGCCTGCAGTTCCCGCACGCGGGCTTCGGCTTCGCCGCTGCGGCCTTTCAGGGTTTCCAGCGCTGCTTCGTGCAGGCTCAGGTCCTTCTCGGTGCGCAGCTTCTGCATTCGGTTATCCGAAAGTTTCTGCGATGCTTCCTCCCGCTGGCGGGTCACATCGCTGGTGGAAGCGCCTAGGCTTTCCAGCTCTTTGCGGTGCGTTTCAATCTCGGCTTCCGCCTGTTTGCGGGCGTTTTCTGCCTGGGCGGCGGCCGCAGTGTTCTCCCGCAGCTGCTGTTCCAGCGCGGCGATCTCCTGCCCGCGGTGGGCGGCAGCATTCTTGCCCTCTTCCAGCGCGGTGTTCAGCTGATCCAGCTCCATCTCGGCTTTCAGGCGGGCCGCAGCGGCGGTCATGCCCTCGCTCTCGGCACCGGCCAGCTGGGCGGTCAGGTTATCCACCTCCGCTTTGCGGGCGGCGGCTTCCTTTTCGGCTGCTGCGCGGCGCTCGTCCAGTTTCAGCACCTTGGCACGCAGTTCGTCCAGTTCCTGCTTGCGGCTGAACACACCCACGCTGCGCGCGGTGGAACCGCCGGTAAAGGAACCGCCTGCGTTGATGACCTGGCCGTCCATTGTGACAATGCGGTTGCGGTAGCCAAGATTTTTGGCCACCACCGACGCTTCGCCCAGATCCTCCACCACAATAATGCGGCCCAGCAGGTTATCAATAATATGCTGGTACTGGGGGGCGGTCTCCACCAGGTCGGCGGCCACCTCCGCCGTGCCGGTCAGGCGGCCATTGAATCGGCTGCCCTGCACGGTATCCAGCGGCAGGAAGGTTGCGCGTCCGGCGCGTTCTTCCTTCAAAAAGGTGATGGCCGCGCGGGCGCAGCCTTGGTCCTGCACCACAATGTTCTGCAGCGCAAAGCCAAGTGCCGTTTCAATCGCGATTTCGTACCCCTTGCGCACGCTCAGGATACCGGCCACCGGGCCGATGATGCCCCGCAGCCGCCCACCGCCCGCGGCGCGCATGACGGCTTTTACGCTCTGCTGATAGCCGTCCATGTTGCGCTCCAGATCCTCCAGAATGCGGATGCGCTGGGCGGTGTTGTTTTTATCCGCTGCGGCCTTCTGCAAAGCTTCAGCGGCTTCCGCCTGCTGGCGGCGGCGGCTTTCCAGCTTGAGCTTTAAGCCGGAGCGGATGTTATCGTTGCGGGTCACGGCTTCCTCGCACTCTTTCAGGTGCTCGGCAGCAGCGTCCCGTTCCTCGGTCAGTTTTTGTGCCACATCACCCGCGGCGGCTTCCTGGTTTTTCAGGCCGTTCAGCTGGGCGCGGGCCGCTTCCACGGCGGATTGCAGCCCCGCACCCCGCACCTGCAGGGCAGTGGCATTCTGCTGCATGCGGGCCATGGCGGCGCTCACGATCTCCCGCCGCTCACCGCTTTGCAGTGCCTGCTGTTCCAGCGTGTTCAGCTGCTGGCGCAGCTTGTCCGCCTCGGCATCCAGATTTTGCAGCACGGTTTGCAGCTGGGTGATTTCCGCTTTGTGCTCGTCCGCTTCCTGCGCAATCCCCTTTGCGCCTTCCCCGGCGCGGGTCAGCTCATCGCTGGCGCTGCGGATCTGCTCGTTCGCGTGTTCGGTTTCGTTCTGCAAAACTGCCAGCTGGCTTTCGCTCCCGGCGTTCTGCTCGGTAATGGTGCGGATCTCAGCGTTCGCTTCCTCCACCTGCAGCATCAGCTGCTGGGCTTCGGCGCGCAGGGCTTCGGTGCGGGTGTCAAATTCATCCAGCTGGCAGGAAATGCGTGCATAGTCGCTTTCCGCCGCCTCATACTTGCGCTGCTGGTCCCGCACCGTATCCTGTGCGCGGCGGATTGAATCCACCCACAGGGTAATTTCCAGCCCCTTGCGGGTCTCGGAATATGCCAGGAACTGCTCCGCCTTTTCGCTGTCGCGTTTCAGGGGTCCAACCCGCTTTTCCAGCTCCCCCAGAATATCCCGCAGGCGTTCCAGATTGCCCTCCGCCGCGGCCAGGCGGCGTTCGGCTTCATTTTTGCGGTAGCGGTATTTGGCAATGCCAGATGCTTCCTCAAAAATCTCGCGCCGCTCGGTGGATTTTGCACCAACGATCTCCGCAATGCGCCCCTGACCCACAATGGCGTAGCCATCGCGCCCAAGGCCGGTATCCAGCAGCAGCTCGTACACATCTTTTAAGCGCACGCTCTGGCCGTTGATGGTATACTCGCTCTCCCCGCTGCGGTAATAGCGGCGGCCAATGGTTACTTCGTCCGCGTCCATTTCCAGCCCATGATCGGAGTTATCAATGGTCAGCGATACCGCCGCATAGCCCATTGCGCCGCGGGTCTGGGTGCCGCCAAAAATAACGTCCTCCATCTTGCCCGCACCGCGCAGCTGTTTGGAGCTGGTTTCGCCCAGAACCCACCGGATGGAATCCGAAATGTTGCTTTTGCCGGAGCCGTTCGGCCCCACAACACCGGTAATGCCTTCGCCAATGGTGATCCGCGTTTTATCCGGGAAGGACTTGAAGCCCTGTATCTCAAGTTCTTTTAAGCGCATAGATGCCCCTTTTTATGCCTGCTGTTCCAGCTTGGTCAGCGCCGCTTTGGCAGCCTGCTGTTCCGCAGCCTTTTTGCTGCGGCCTTCGCCCACAGCCAGCGCCTTGCCGTTCAGCGCCACAGTAACCTGGAACCGCTTATCATGCGCCGGGCCGGATTCCCCTGTCACGGTGTAGGTCAGGCGGTCGTCCGGGTGTTTCTGCACCACTTCCTGCAGGGCGGTCTTGTGGTCATCCTCGGCGGTTTTGCCCTCCGTGATGAACGGCAGGATAAAGTTGCGGGCGGTCTCAATGCCGCCGTCCAGGAACAAAGCGGCAATGGTGGCTTCAAACGCATCCGAAACCACGCTGGGGCGGCAGCGCCCGCCGCCCAGCTCCTCGCCGCGGCCCAGCCGCAGGTAAGAGCCCAGGTCGATCTCCTGCGCAAACTGGAACAGCGCGTCCTCGCTGACCAGCGAAGCGCGCATGCGGGACAGTTCGCCCTCCGGGCGGGTGGAATGGTGGAATAGATAGTTTGCCACCACAACGGACAGCACACTGTCGCCCAAAAATTCCAGCCGCTCGTTATACAGCGTAGGGGTTTTGCTCTCGTTGGCGTAAGAGCTGTGGGTCAGCGCCGTGATGAGCAGTTCTTTATTCTTAAAATGGTAATGCAGCTTTTCTTCCAATTCCTCAGGGGTACGCGTGGTCATAAGATTGCCTTACCTTTCGTTCTCTCTGTTTTGCGATTGTATATCGGGATATTTTGCAGGCCGGGCGGGCAATGCCCGCCCCTGCAATGGGCTTTGGTTTTGCGGCTATCCCGTAGGGGCGCACATTGTGCGCCCGCTGCCTATATTTTGGTACCGGCCATTTCCAATGGGCGGGCATAACATTTCAATTTTCGCACGATATGCCGTTTCATTCCGCGTCTGTCTTTTCTGCTGCGGCCTTGGCGGCTACTTCGGCCAGGGCGCTCTGCATGGTGCCGCACAGGTCATTGGCAACGCACAGCTTTGCCTGGCGGATGGCGTTCTTGATGCCCTTGGCCTTGCTGGAACCGTGTGCCTTGATGACCGGCTTTGCCGCGCCCAGCAGCGGTGCGCCGCCGATCTCCTCAGAGTCCATCATGTGCTTCAGATTGCGCAGCCCGCCTTTTACGCCAAGGTAGCACAGCTTGGTCACAATGCTCTGCATAAAGATATCTTTCAGCATGCCCAGCAAAGTACCTGCCACACCCTCGGTCAGCTTCAGCACCACATTGCCCACAAAGCCGTCGCAGACGATAACGTCCACCTCACCAGCCATAATATCACGCGGCTCAATGTTGCCCACAAAGCGGATGGCCGGGTTTGCTTTCAGCAGGCCGTGGGCTTCGCGGTACATCGGGGTGCCCTTGGTGTCCTCGGCGCCGTTGTTCACCAGCGCGACGGCGGGGTCCTTGCGGCCCATGACCTTATTCATGTACACGCTGCCCATGGTGCCAAAGGCATTCAGCATCTCGGCACGGCATTCGGCGTTTGCGCCGCAGTCCAGCAGCAAAAACGGCTGCTTTTTGCCCGGCATGCAGGTAGCCAGCGCCGGGCGCTTGACCCCCTTGACGGTGCGCACGATCAAACTGGTGCCCACATGCAGTGCGCCGGTGGAACCGGCGGAAACAAAGGCATCCGCCTCGCCGTTTTTCAGCATCGTCAGGCCTTTGACCAGGCTGGAATCCGTTTTGTGGCGCACAGCCTTGACCGGGTCATCGTGCATATCCACATCCTCGGTGCAGTGAATCAGCTCAAAGGGGGTCAGGTCCACGCCAAGCTCCTGGGCAGCGGCCTTGATCTTGGCTTCATCACCCAGCAGGGCCAGGGTCATGCCATCACCAAACTCTTTTACCGCATCGGCTGCGCCCTGTACGGTCGATTTCGGGGCGTTATCGCCGCCCATTGCGTCCAGTAAAATTTTCATAATCCACCTCAGTGTTCCGCTTCGGCTGCCCATGCCCGCATGGCGGCCTGTGCAGCATCAGAAAGTGCCATATACCGTTCGCGCTTATCCCGGATGGTGTCAATCTCCTCGGTGCGCGGCAGAATGCCCATGTTGGCACCCATGGGCTGGAAGTCCTTGTTGGGGGTGGTGATATAATCGATCAGTGCGCCACACATCGTTGTGGTCGGCGGGGGCGGCAGTTCTCTGCCCTGCAAACGGGCGTACAAATTGCGCGCTGCCAGCAGGCCGGAAGCCGCGCTTTCCATATAGCCCTCAAACCCGGTGATCTGCCCGGCAAAAAACACGTTGGGGTGCTCTTTCAGGTAGAGCCCCTTGGTCAGCACCGCCGGGCTTTCCAAAAAGGTATTGCGGTGCACGCCATACCGGATGAACTCTGCATGTTCCAGGCCGGGAATCATCGAAAAAACGCGCTTCTGCTCGCCCCATTTCAAATTGGTCTGGAAACCAACGATATTGTACAGCGTGCGGGCGGTGTTTTCGGCGCGCAGCTGTACGTTGGCCCAGGGGCGGTGGCCGGTGCGCGGGTCCCGCAGGCCCACCGGGCGCAGCGGGCCATAGCGCATGGTATCCGCCCCGCGGCCCGCCATCACCTCAATAGGCATACAGCCTTCGTACACCGTCAGCTCCCCATCAAAGTCATGCAGAGGGGCACGCTCCGCGTTCAACAATTCGTTATAAAATGTTTCATATTCCGATTTGTTGAATGGGCAGTTCAGGTAATCGGCTTCACCGCGCCCATAGCGGGACGCCGCAAAGATCTTTTCCATATCCAGGCTTTCGGCGCTCACAATGGGAGCCACGGCGTCAAAAAAGCTCAGCCGGTGGCTGCCGGTCAGCGCGGCAATCTGCTCCGCCAGCGCACCCTCGGTCAGCGGGCCGGAAGCCACCAGCACCGGAACGCTTTCGTCCAGCGCGGTCACTTCCTCGCGGTGAACGGTAATGCCCGAGTCCTTTTCCACCATTTCCGTCACAGCGGTGGAAAACACATCACGGTCCACCGCCAGTGCACCGCCAGCCGCCACGCGGGCGGTCTCGGCAGCATCCAGCAGGTGGGACCCCATCATGCGCATTTCAATTTTCAGCAGGCCGGAAGCCGAATCCGGCCGTTCCGCCTTGAGGGAGTTGGAGCAGATCAGCTCCGCAAAGCCTGCACTTTTGTGCGCAGGCGAAAACTTGACCGGCTTTTGCTCGTACAGGTCCACCTGCACGCCGTGGTCCGCCAGCCAAAGGGCGGCTTCACACCCGGCCAGCCCGGCACCGATGATTTTGATTTGCATGCGTTATTTCTCCGCGTTTGTCTTTTCGATATTCTTCACAAACCCGCAGCCCTCTTTGGCGCAGTACAGCTGGCCGCGGCGCTTGAACAGCGTTTTGCCGCAGTGGGGGCAGGTTTCCGGCACGGGTTCATCCCATGTCATAAAGTTGCAGGTGGGGTAGTTGCTGCAGCCGTAATACACGCGGCCCTTGGCGCTTTTGCGCAGCAGCATATGGCCGCCGCACAGCGGGCACAGGCCGCCGGTATCCTTTACAATGGGGTGGGCGTTGCGGCACTCCGGAAAGCCGGAACACGCCACAAACTTGCCGTACCGCCCGCTTTTGATCACCATGGGGCGGCCGCATTTTTCGCAGATCTCGTCGGTGGGGATATCCTCCACTTTGATCTTTTTGCCCTCCATGTTCTTTTCGGCGGCTTCCAGGCTTTTTTCAAAGCCCTGGTAGAAATCGTCCACTGTTTTGACCCAGTCCGCCTTACCGGCTTCCACAACGTCCAGCTTTTTCTCCATATCGGCACTGAATGTCGGGTCCACGATATCGGGGAACTGTTCCAGCATGACCTGGTTCACCGCGCGGCCCAACGGGGTGGTTTTGAGCTTTTTCTGCTCCTTTTCCACATAGCCGCGGTCCACAATGGTGGTAATGATCGGCGCATAGGTGGAAGGGCGGCCAATACCGTTTTCTTCCAGCGCATGGATCAGCGTTGCTTCAGTATAGTACGGCGGCGGCTGGGTGAATTTCTGCTCCGCTGAAAGCTTGTTCAGTTTCAGGTCCTGGCTCACTTCCAGCGGGGGCAGGGCGGTTTCTTTCTTCTGCTTATCGTCGGTGGCTTCCTCATACAAAGCGGTAAAGCCGTCAAACGTTACATGGAAACCCGATGCGCGGAAGATATAATCCCCCGCCGTGATGTTGGCCGAAACGGTATCCATCAGGCAGTCTGCCATCTGGGATGCCATAAAGCGGCTCCAGATCAGGCGGTACAGCTTGGCTTCATCGCCAGAGATGCTGCCCTCCACCTGGTCCGGCGTCAGTTCCGGCATTGAGGGGCGGATGGCTTCGTGGGCATCCTGCGCCGCTGTGGCGGAGCGGGATTTCCAGACGCGCTTTTTGTTGCAGACGTAATTTTCGCCCCAGGTCTTGCCGATAAAGGTCTTAGCGGCTGCGGCGGCTTCGTCCGCAATGCGCAGACTGTCGGTACGCATATAGGTGATCAGACCGATCTGGCCATAGCCGTGCACCTCCATACCTTCATACAGGCGCTGGGCGGCACGCATGGTGCGGGTGGCCGAAAACCCCAGTGCGCGGCTGGCATCCTGCTGCAGGGTGGAGGTGATGAACGGTGGCTGCGGCTGGCGGCGGCGCTGGCCCTTATCCACACGGGTCACGGTGTAGGGTTTGCCGTCCAACGCGGCCAGAATGGCATCCGCCTGTTTTTTATTTTTCACCACCAGCTTGGTGCCGTCCGCCTGGGCTGTCAGCCGTGCGTTGAACGCACAGCCGCTCTGGCGGGGCTTCAGGTTGGCGTCAATGTTCCAGTATTCTTCGGGCTTAAAGTTTTCAATTTCGATCTCGCGGTCGCGGATAATGCGCACCGCCACGCTCTGCACGCGGCCAGCCGAAAGCCCGCGGCGCACCTTATGCCACAAAAACGGGCTGAGCTTATAACCCACCAGGCGATCCAGCGCGCGCCGGGCCTGCTGGGCGTTGAACAGATCCATATCAATGGTGCGCGGGTGGGCCATACCCTCCTGCACGCCCTTTTTGGTGATCTCGTCAAAGGTCACGCGGTTGGGGGCGGTGGGGTCCAGCCCCAGCACATTGGCCAGATGCCAGCTGATTGCCTCGCCTTCGCGGTCCGGGTCGGTTGCCAGATAGACGGTCTGTGCTTTTTTCGCTTCGGCTTTCAGATCCTTGACCAGCGCGGTCTTGCCTTTGATGGTAATATACTTTGGGGTATAGCCATGTTCCACATCAATGCCCAGCGTGCTGGCGGGCAGGTCCCGGATATGGCCCATGCTGGCCGTTACGGTATAGCCGCGGCCCAGGTATTTGCCAATGGTCTTTGCCTTGGCCGGGGATTCCACGATCACCAGCTTGGTGCCGGGCTTTGCTTCGGTCTTTTTGGTGGTGCGCTTTGCGGCAGGTTTTTCGGCTGCGGTTTTGCCGTCCTCTGCCTTAGCTGCCTTGGTTTTGGTCGTTGTCTTTTTCGTGGTTGCTTTTTTTGCTGCCGGTTTTTTCGCTGCAGTCTTTTTTGCGGCAGTTTTTTTTGCCGGGGTTTCTTCCGGCTGCGCCGCCTGCTGGGCAGTCAGCTCCAGTTCAGTTTGCTTTGCCATATCTGTTTCTCCCAAATTGGCGTATAAGTTCTATCTTAATCGGATACTTTCCGTAATGTCACCATACATGCGGGCCATATCCGCCCGCTGCGGCTGGGGCCGCTTGCCCTTATGCCGCGGTATACCGGCCCCCGCCGTTATCCACGGCGGCGCCGGCAAATTCCAGCTCCATGAGCGCCGCCAGAACAGCCTGCACAGCAAGCCCCGTTGCGGCGGCCAAATCATCTGCCGTCTGCGCTTTAGGGCCCAGTTCTGCCAGCACGGTGCGGGCGTTGGGGGTCAGCTCATCCAGCATAACCCCCTCCTGCACCAGCTCGGTGCCGCCGGGTGCAATGTGCAGGGTATCCAGCACATCATCCGCCGTGCACAGGGCGCGGGCGCGGCCGGTGCGCAGCAGTTCATTGGTGCCCTCGCTGGTGGGGCTGTAAATGCTGCCGGGTACCGCAAACACCGGCCTGCCGTACTCTTCGGCATGGCTCACGGTGTTCAGCGTTCCGCTGCGGGAGCGGGCTTCCGCCACGCAGAGGGCTTCGCTTAAACCGGCAATCAGCCGGTTGCGGGCCAAAAAGGTTCCTGTCATTTTGCCCATATAATCCGGCGGGTATTCGCTCAGCACGGCACCTCCCAGAGCTTCCAGCTCTGTGCGCAGGGTCACGTTCACCGCTGGGAAGGTCTTGTTGATGGCCGTGCCCAAAAAAGCAACGGTCTGCTGCCCGGCTTCCACCGCCGCGCGGTGGCCTGCGCCGTCCAGCCCTTCGGCCAGCCCGCTTACGATCACCACACCCCGCTCCGCCATTGTCAGCGAAAGATCCCGGCAGGCGGAAAGCCCATACTTTGTGGGGCGGCGGGTGCCCACCATGCCCACATACCGCCGCCCGTTCAGGCAGGCAGGGTTTCCGGTGCCGTACAGCACCCACGGCAGGGCGGGCAGTTCCCGCAGCCGCTGGGGGTAATCGGCGCTGTCCGGTGTCAGGATAAAAATATTCAAATCATCGCAGCGCTTTTTCAGCCCCGCCATCTGGGCCGGGGCCACCGCCTGCATAAATTCGCGGGCTCTTGCGCTCAGGTATTCCGGCGGGTTCCAGCCCGCTTTTACCTGGCCATACAGTTCGGCCGGGTCCGGGTATTCTTCCAGAAGTCTGCCCGCCAGGCGGCAGCCGGACCCAAGCGCTTCGGCCAGCCACAGCCAATACAGTGTGCTGTCCATACCTTATTATACACCTCTGAAGTGCCAAAGCAAGACGCTACCCGCAACCCCGGCGTTCAGGCTTTCCACCAGGTCCGTCATCGGGATGCGCACCGCCATATCGCAGGCCTGCACGGCAGCGTCCGTCAAGCCCTGTCCCTCACTGCCGATCACGGCGCACAGGCCGTCCGGGTAGCTCTGCGGGGCTTCGTCCAGCGGACGGGAATGGTAGAGCGCCGCAGCCAGGCAGACCACGCCGCGTGCGCGCAGCTGCTGCAATGCCTGCGGCAGATCCTGCACCGGGGCCACCGGCAGCCGCCCGGCTGCCCCCATGGATGCCCGCAGTGTTTTGGGGGCAAAGGGTGCCGCGCACCCCTTGGAGAGCAGCACACCGTCAAAGCCAAAGGCCGCCGCGCTGCGCAGCAGGGTGCCCACATTGCCGGGGTCCTGCACCGCTTCCAGTGCCAGAATACGGCGTCCCTTTGCTAAAATATCTGCCGCCTGCCAGCCGGGGTGTTCAAACACGCCGAACACATCCTGGCTGGTTTTGGTTCCGGAAAGCTTTTGTGCCACCGGCTCTGTTACCAGCACAGTTTTGCCCGCAAAGGCTTCCAGTTCTGGGGTATGGGCCAGAGCCTTCTCGGTGGCATACAGGGTTTGCAGGGTACAGCCGCGGGCCAGCTCCAGACAGAGCTTGGGGCCCTCAGCAAAAAACAGGCCATCCGCCGTGCGGAGCTTTTCTTCTTCCCGCAGGCGGCAGGCATATTTGATTTTGGCGTTTTCGCGGCTGGTGATGGTTTCCATCTGGCACCCCCGTATGATCTCCATATAAACAAAATGACGCACGCGCGCGCGGCGCATGCGTCTTTGAAAAAGCTGATTCTTACAGCGCCTTCTTGGCGGTCTCGACCAGAGCGTTGAAGCTGGCGGGATCGTGGATGGCCATCTCGCTCAGCATCTTGCGGTTCAGCTCGATGCCGGACTTCTTCAGGCCGTTCATGAAGGTGGAGTAGTTCATGCCCTGGGCACGAACAGCGTTGTTGATGCGGGTGATCCACAGGTTGCGGAACTGGCGCTTCTTCTGCTTACGACCAACGAAAGCATAGTTGCCAGACTTCATCACAGCCTGTTTGGCCATACGGAAATGCTTGCTCTTGGAGCCGTAGTAGCCCTTAGCCAGCTTCAAAGTTTTGGTGCGACGCTTATGCGTCATGGTTGCGCCTTTAATACGAGCCATGGTAATATCTCCTTTTACACAGTCACATTAAGTCAAGTCAGAAAATGATTCAGCCGAATCAGCCGCCGTAGGGCATCATCTTGCGGACAGTAGCCTCGTTGGTCTTGTCAACGTACTTGGGCATACGCAGGCCGCGGGTGAGCTTGGTGGTCTTCTTGGTCAGGATGTGACGGCGCTTGGAAGCGTTGCGCTTGATCTTGCCGGAAGCAGTCATCTTAAAGCGCTTTTTGGCACCGGAGCAGGTCTTAAGTTTCATTTTAGCCATTTTCTTTTCCTCCGTAAGATAGAGTATTTACTTGGTCGGGCTGGGGGACAGGAACATCATCATGCTGCGGCCTTCCAGCTTAGGCTGCTTATCAACCACAGCCTTGCCTTCCAGCGCCTGTGCAAAGCGCTGCTCCACATCAATACCCAGACTGGTGTGCGCCATTTCGCGGCCGCGGAACCGGATGGAAACTTTTACCTTGTGGCCCTGCTGCAAGAACTTTGCGGCCTGGTTGACCTTGGTGTTAAAGTCGTTGGTATCAATGTTGAGCGAAAGGCGGATCTCCTTCAGCTCGATCACTTTCTGGTTTTTCTTGGCTTCCTTTTCCTTTTTCTGCATCTCAAAACGGTACTTGCCGTAATCGAGAATTTTGCAGACAGGGGGCTTGGCCTGGGGAGCCACCTTGACCAGGTCCAGATCCAGCGCCTGCGCCATTTTCAGCGCATCGCGGGGGCTCATAACGCCCTTCTGCTGGCCGTCCGCGCCAATCAGGCGGACTTCCTTATCACGGATCTGCTCATTGATTTCCAGTTCCTTGGAATTGCTGTTGCTCGCGATTGGAATACACCTCCGTTACAAGTCTTGAAAGATTGAAATGAAAAAGCGGCTGCCCCTAAAAGCAGCCGCCTGAATACGAAGTTGGCACGCAATCATTGCGTGATCTTTGTATGACCCGGAGCCCTTTGGCCCGCAAGGTGAACGACGGCACACTGCCGGACGCTGCTTTTTTTACCTCAAATACTATACCACAGCACAAACGCTGTTGTCAATACAAAAGCGTAAATTTCCCCACAGATTTTTTCGCAGGGGCGCATTTTGTCGCTTCGGGTTCGTTATCAACCCTTCACGGCCACGCACTCGATCTCTACCAGTGCGCCTTTGGGGATGCCTGCTGCCTGGAAAGCGGCGCGGGCGGGGTACGGCTCGGTAAAGAACTCAGCGTACACCTCGTTCATGGCGGCAAAGTCTGCAATATCGTTCAGCAGCACCGTGGTTTTTACCACATCAGCCATGCTGGCGCCTGCAGCGGCCAGAATGTTGGAAATATTGGTCAGGCTCTGGCGCGTCTGGATCTTGATGTCCTGCCCGGCAAATTCGCCGGTAGCCGGGTCAATGGGGATCTGGCCGGAAACGTAAATGGTGTTGCCTGCCTGGATGCCCTGGGAATACGGGCCGATGGCGGCGGGGGCTTTATCGGTATGCAGTGCGGTGTTGCTCATCGTTTTTCACTCCTATTATATAATAATGTTGGAACATTTTGATTATACCACGCCCCCGCCCGCCTGCAAAGCCCCTGGCGCAAAAACATTCCGCCTCGCCCCTTGACACCCCGCGCCGTGTATGCTATTCTATACCTACTAAAACCCGGTGTGGATTTTTACAGCACTGCTACTTTTCGCCACACAACCGCGCTAACGCGTGGTTGTGTGGTTTTTTTGTGCCGTTTTTGCCTGCCATTCCCACTGCATTCCAACTAAAAAGGAGCTATGCTTTACCCGTGAACGATACTTTTATGAAAGAGCGGCCTATTTTCCCGCTGCTGGTTTCCATGGCGCTGCCCATGGTGCTTTCCATGACAGTGAACGCGCTGTACAACATTGTGGACAGTTTTTTTGTTGCCCAGATCAGTGAGCAGGCCATGACGGCGCTTTCGCTGGTGTACCCGGTGCAGAACATGATCAACGCCATTGCCATTGGCTTCGGCGTCGGCATCAACGCCCTGATCGCGCTGTATTCCGGCGCGGGGGACCGCTGCCGCGCCGATACCGCCGCCACCCACGGCCTGGTCTTTTCCATCCTGCACGGCCTGATTGCTGCCGTTGTCTGTATTGCCATGATGCCCGGCTTTCTGCGGCTTTTCACTGGCGATGAAGCCGTCATTGCCCTCGGCGTGCGGTATTCCAGCATTGCGTTCTTCTTTGCCCCGGTCATCATGGCGGAACTTTGCTTTGAAAAGCTGTTCCAGGCCGTTGGCCGCATGAACGAAACGATGGCCGCCCTGCTGTGCGGTTCCATCACCAACATCATTCTGGACCCCGTGCTCATCTTCGGCCTTGGGCCTTTTCCCATGCTGGGTATCTCCGGCGCGGCACTGGCAACCGGCATCGGACAGTGCGTCACCTTAAGCGTCTACCTTATTATTTACTGCACCCACCGCTTCCCCGTACAGCTGCGGCTGAGCTGCATCAAGCCGGACTGGCGG
>OKRX01001422.1_pt1 | contig 17581 bp, 17 predicted proteins | sample 1601241 | NCBI WGS metagenome assembly OKRX01 (sample SAMEA3541500, study PRJEB24748) | human gut metagenome | biome: human gut; feature: human-associated habitat; material: faeces | place: China | collected 2012
TCGTCACTTTGAGGCGCAATGGGAAGAGCCCAAATTGATGGCAGGGGAAAGCAAGGTCCTTCTCCTTAGACACCTCCTTGTAATTCACCTCCCAAGAGTAGGTCAGAGGCTTATCAGCACCCTTTATCTCTATTTCCGGACAAGGAATAGTAAGGGTTTGTCCTTGACCACTTCGGTATATCTCATCTAGCGTCCCTTTGGCGGTCAACTCCGAAATTGCTATATCCGCTCCTCTACTATGGTCCTTAAAGCAGGAGGTAAGAGCTAATGCTATAGCCAAATAAAATAGGATATTTAATCTATTCATAGTCATTCATTATTATTCAGAGACCGTTGCACGTAGGCAATCGGCGTGTATCTATCTCAGTGATTAGCCAGTTTGTAACTCGGCGTTGGCTTAGTTTGTAACTCAGTGATCAGCCAGTTTGTAAGTCGACGATTGCTCAGTTACAAACTCGACTTTTGCATTGACAACCCATTGATTTATAGCTCGATACAAAGTCGCTCTTTTTATGGAGCGGGTGTCTCAATCTGGGTCTACTTAGCACACAATCATTTCTATCTTATTCGTCAAATGGAATCGAAGTTGATAAGTCTGGGATATCTTTAATCCCATACTCCGGATGTGCTAGGAAATAGTCCCGCACTGCTTTCATATTGATGATGAGTTCCATATATTTTGCATCCATAAGTGCTTTTTCTAAGGTTACCGGGTCATGGTCGTAGTACTCAAGCAGTTTAAGGTATTCTAAACGATTGTAACTACCCCAATAGATACCCTGAAAATATCCCCAAAAGTAAGGCTCAGATAGGTAGTTATCAAAGGAGATGGTGCAGTGATTCTGCCGCTCAAAAGCCACAGGCAAATCACTCGTTCCCTCAAGGGAAATAGAGAGAGTTACAGGCTTATTATTATCAGCAGATAGTTCGTTACGAAGTAGCTCGATACGGAGGGTATCGGTATACTCCCCTGCCCTAAAGTGATAGACTTCTTGAAGTGGGGTGAAGTGCTTCCCCGCCTCCGCCGTAGACTTATCCTTAATGATAGATACCTTGTAGCTGCGAGCCTGCTCTGACTTGTCGCCTAGTACCCTAAGAGGTATTTTCACCTCATACTTTTGCACCTCCAATGGGTTTGGACCAAAGGAGTAATGGATGATGGTATCTGCTTGAGACTTTTGGTCGAAGTAGATCTTAGTCTCTCCGTGGTATGCCCCATCTGCCGATAGCCCTATCTCAGATACCATATTACCCATTGGGGAGCTACAGCTTGTGAAGAATAAGATAGCTGAGGTGATGAGTGGCAGTGACTTATATAATGTACTTTTCATATCGTTTGCTTTATTTCTTTATGTTACCAAACTCTTTCTCGGCCTCAGGCCAAGGTAGCACATAGACCTCCTCCGATGGTTGGATATTATCTTTGCCATTGCGAGCCAAGATAGGAAGGTTGTAGAGCTTGCTAGCGAAGAAGACCTGCCCCTCTCCCGGCATCTCCCGCATCCGCTCCCTTATCATCTCTTGGATATACTTATCCTTGGTCTCCACGGTAGCCTCTGCAATAGGCTCTAGCCCTCGGCTAGCACGCACCTCATTGAGTAGCTTGATGGACTCTTCCTTATTGGTGTCGTACAGGCTCTCTGAGAGGATATAGTACATCTCGGGAAGGCGTATTAGAGGAATACCTCTAAAAGCCTTGAGTTTCAGAGCACTTTCGTCCTCTATGAATCTGATAAAACCAAAGGTGCCCTTGCTCTCCTCCTTATAGTAGGCTGCGTAGCGTAGGTCGGTATTGGTGGCGGTAAATCTATCGGTCTCGTAGAGTGCCTTGAGGTCTTTCCGCGCCTCAGTAAAATTGCCTGAGTAAGGATTACTTCGGAAGAGGTCGTAGATATTCTGTGCCTGCTTATCAGCGTAGATGCCAAAGATGATCTCACCAGTACCAGGGAAGTCCTTTACCGACCGGAACTCACTAGGCTTGGCAAGAGCAAGGGGCTTCACCCTCTCAGTGTCGGCATTCCCTACCACGTCGGCACCAATGACCTTTCGAGCATATTCTGCCGCGCGAGTCATATCGCCCATCGTATAGTAGACCCGTGCTTTGAGTGCCATCACCGCATATTTATTGAGCTCTGAGAAGCGCTCATCGTAATAGGGGTCTTTGGAAAGACCTAGCGGTGCATTGAGGGTATTATCATTCTGCAAAAGTGCTTCAGCCTTGTCGAGGTCAGCAAGGATATTTTTATAGACCTCTTCAATATCAAAAAGCTCCTTATTATTTTGATCCGCCACAAAGGCATAAGGGATACCACTCTTGCCACTGCGGTCAGCGTAGCGGACGCAGAATAGACGAGCTAGGTCGAAGTGCAGGAAGGCACGAAGGGCATAAGCTTCACCCTTGATGATATCCATGGTTTCACCTGTGAGATCGGTCGCCTCAGCATGCTCGATGATGAGATTGACCGCTGCAATGGTGTAGTATTGCGAAGCCCAAATCTCGTCTATCCTTGGACGGACATTGAGGTGGGTGTACTGATACTTGGTGATCTCATTATCGGGATTTGAGGTATTGAAGTATTCAAACATCTGCCCTAGCTTATCCACAAATCCGTAGGTAAGATTCTCGCCATAAAGTGCTTTGTCCCCCATCAGCGAGTAAACGCCATAGAGGGCATCCTTGAATCCTTGCTCGTCGCTGAACTGCATATCCTCCGGCAATGTACCCTTGGGCTGTACGTCGAGAAACTTATTGCAACCCACAAGGGTACCCGAGAGCAATAGCAAAGCTGTGAGGAGGAGGTGTATACTATTCTTTTTCATCATTATCTCCTAACTTCATTAAAGGGTAAAACGTATAGTCATCTCCACCGACCTCGCATAAGGGTAGGATAGTCCACGCTCCTGCTTGATGCTAGAGTAGTGGAAGATATCATTGGCCATCAGCTCGAGGCGAAGGTTACGGATATTGAAATACTTTAGGTCGATCGGCTTAAAGTCATAAGCGATTGAGAGAGAGCTAAGCTCTAGGAAGTTGTGCACCGATACGAAGCGAGTGGTCTGCATAGGTACAGTGGCGTCGGCTATATTCTTATAGGATGCCTTGTTCCCTGGCTTTGTCCATCGGTCTTTGAAGACACGTACATCGGCATTCTTCTTAGGGTCTGATCCCTCTACTCGGCTAGCGAGGGTGGTATTGTAGTCCATTGCCCCTAGCTGATATCTAAGCCCTGCAGTGAATGAGAAGCCCTTATAGGTGAGGTACGAACTGAGCATCCCCGAGACAATAGGAGAGGTATCACCCACGAGTACCTTGTCCCTTGGGTCGTAGTCAAAGGTAAATGAGCCATCGCGCTTGATGTAGATCTCCTTGCCTGTGGCGGGGTCAATCCCGGCCGAGGGCACCACCTTTAGAGTAGTAAGGGACTCGCCCTCCACATAGATAGGCAGTGGTCTACCAGCCTCGTTCTTAGCCATATTCTTTTCGTTTTGGGCCTTGAGAGCGTTGCTGATTTTTCGTATCCTATTTTGGTTGTGGGAGGCGGTTAGGGAAAGGGTCCAATTCCAATCCTTCGTGCGGATAGGGATCACCCTAGTACTTAGCTCAATTCCTCTATTCTCGATCATACCCACATTTTGCTTGGCGGTTTGTACACCCACAGAAGGTGCCTTGGTCACGTCAAGGAGTAGATTATCGGTAATCTTCCAATAGAGATCGAGCGACATATCCCAGCGACCGTTGAAGATATTGAGGTCCAGCCCAAGGTTGTTATTCATCGTGCGCTCCCACCTTAGATCGGGGTTGCCGATAGTGATAGGTACGGCACCAGCCCCCTTCACGTAGGTAAATCGCTCTCCATACTGATAGGTAGTAAGTGCCTGGTAAGGTGAGAAAGAGACATTGCCGAGGTACCCAGTGCTGATCCTTAGCTTGAGAAGCTCTACATTGGCCCCCTCCATAAAGGGCTCTTTATGGATATTCCACCCTGCTCCTGCCGACCAAAATGGGGCGAAGCGAGTATTCTTACCGAAGAGGGATGAGCCCTCATAGCGGTAGATAAAGTCGAGGAAGTAGCGCTCCTTGTAGATGGTATTGAGGTTGAGGAAAAAGCCTACGCCTGTGATCACTTCGTCGCTACTAGTGGGTCGGCCACCTGCCTTGTAGCCAGAGGAAAAACCTGGGTCTGCCAACTTCTCGGAGAAGTATCCAATCGAAGAGTAGCTAGAGAGCTGCGAAGAGCGATACTCGATATTGCTACCCCCCATCACGCTGAGGAAAAGATCGTCGATCACATTCTTATTGTACGAAAGCATAAGCTTAGCGGCAAAGTCAGTGGATCTACGGAAAGTCTCTGAGAGACTTCCTCTCTGGCTTAGGTTATTGATTTTAGCAAATTCGCCCGACCTTGGAGATAGGAATCGGAGGCTATTGGAGCGAGCTCTCTGGAGGGTAGCATCACCATCAATTCGGAAGTCTCCTAGCCAGATACGCAGCGTAGTGGTATTGAAGAAGTCCATACTGCTAGAGTTGCTCTTATTGCCCACGGATGCCTCATAGAGGGGATTGGGGAGGTCGTGATTAAGTAGCTGCCTCAATTCGCCTGTATGGTCGTATGGGCTATCGTAGGGATTGGCATTGACGAAGTTGGAAAAGTCTCCATAAGGGGAGTCGTAGCTTTGGACGAAGCCCACACGCGCTAGATTGGAGACGAAGAAGAGGTTCTCTCGGCTGTAAGAGAGGTTGAAGGTAAAGTTGAGGCGGTCTCTACCGGAGCCCTTCATCACACCTGCGTCCTTTCCGTAGCGTAGCCCAAGGCTGTAGCGGGCATAGTCGTCGCCTCCATCCACATTGATATTGTGGTTTTGCGAAACTCCCACCCTCAGTGGCTTTGCAAGCCAGTCGGTATCCACCCCTCTGGCTACTTCCGAAGCAAGGGTAGCATATCTCCTCTCAAGGTCGTACCGACGTTCTGGGTCTTTGTCGTCATAAAGCCCTGCCAGACGCTCGTACTCTAGTTTTTGCGACGCATTGAGTAGGTGGTAGTCTGAGAGGTCGGGGAAAGAGGTACGCACGGTGCCATTGTAGCGGAGCTTGAGCTTACCTCCCTCTATCTTTCGGGTGGTGATGACGATGACGCCAGCGGAGCCCTTAGCTCCATAGAGAGCGGTGGCGGAGGCGTCGCGAAGTACCGTGACGCTCTCTACCTCGTTCATATCCATATCAAAAACGAAGTCGCTAGAGACGATGGAGCCATCTACCACGAATACAGGCATATTGGCCTTGCCCTCGAAAGTGGCACGCCCACGGATATTGATTTCTTGCTTGGCATTGGGGTTGGATCCCATAGCACTATTCTCTATAGAGACCATACCTGGGACGAAGGCCTCCAAGCTCTGCAAGATATTTTTGGTGCCGATGCTCATGATCTGCTTTTGATCTACTGTGGTCTGGGAACCGGTAAAGCTATTTTTGCTTTTGGTCATATAGCCGGTGACTACCACTTCCTCGAGGAGGTCGGCATCCTCTACCATCTGTATGGTGACCTCTTCCCCCGCTTTGACCTCTTGCTCGATGGTCTTGAAGCCTACGAAGGAGAAGCTCATCAGTACACGATCTTTCGTCACAGGGACCTGAAAGCGTCCGTATCCATTGGTAGCCCACGCCCCTTGCATCCCTTTGATGCGGATCCCGACGCCTGGAAGTGGCTCGCCAAGGTCGTCAAGGACGATTCCCTTGACCACCTTCTTCCCGTCGGCTTGTAGCTCGGTGTACCCTTCGGAAGTGGGTAGGGAGCCAGTGCTAGCTTGTAGGGAAATAGGTAGCAATAGGAATAGCAGACCTACTATGTATAGGCCTCGTAGCTCTCTGAGAGCATTCCTTTGTTTCAATCTATTCATACTTCTTTTTGAGTAAGGTGATATGTAATATCTCATTGGATTGGTCCTCTCTCCCGCTGCATCCTCTGCGAAGAAGAAAGGGCAAAAGTAGGTCGCAAAGGTAGAAAAAAGTAGGGAATCTACCATGTCTATAGGGATGGATTGATACATGAAATGAATAGAATTAACTGTTTTTATAATTACTATAGGGATAAAGGTCTTGTCAAGTTTGTAACTTCGTAAGTGCGGAGTTACAAACTCCGCTGTCACTGAGTTTCGAACTAATCAAATGCGGAGTTTCGAACTAATCAAATGCGGAGTTTCGAACTCAGTTCTAGACGAGCGAGGAAGGGCCTCGGCGAGCGCCCTAAGAGTGCCACGCAGCTAGCCCCGATCGAAGACCGGCGGGACTCACGTACCTTGCTTGTAGCGTCGGAGTATTGGAGGGGGTTGGTAGTATCGTAAAATTTAGGTAACTTGTGGAGCGGAAGGAAAAAGCATCATCAGGAGGCCGGAAGGCTGGGTACTTGGACTCTTTCCCAACGAAAAAAACTAACCAAACCAAGAATATACAAACCATCTAAAAACGAACAACATGAAGGAATTTCAGACTAATGAGATCCGCAACATCGCTCTACTCGGTAGCTCGGGCTCGGGTAAGACGACCTTGATAGAGGCGATGCTCTATGAGGCTGGCGCTATCCAGCGCCGCGGTACAGTGGAGGCTGGCAATACGGTGAGTGACTACTTCCCTGTGGAGAAGGATTATGGCTACTCTGTATTTACAAGTATTTTCTCTGTACCGTGGCAAGATAAAAAGCTCAATTTTATAGACTGTCCGGGCTCGGATGACTTTATCGGCGGTACGGTGAGTGCGCTCTATGTGACGGACTGTGCCCTGATGGTGATCAATGCTCAGCAGGGTCTGGAGGTGGGTACGATCAATCAATTTAGGCAGACCCGACGCTTTCAGAAGCCTGTCATCTTTATTATCAATCAGCTAGACCACGAGAAGGCCGACTTTGAGAATAGCTATCATCAGCTACAAGAGCACTATGGTACGAAGGTGGTGGCGGTGCAATTTCCAGTGACGACTGGACCTAACTTCAATCAGATCGTGGATGTACTGAAGATGAAGCTCTATCAGTGGGGACCTGAGGGTGGCAAGCCTGAGGTGCTGGAGATACCAGCAGAGCTGATGGACAAGGCGAAGGAGTATCAGCAAGCTCTGATCGAGGCGGCAGCGGAGAATGATGAGACGCTGATGGAGAAGTTCTTTGAGCTCGGCACACTGACAGAGGATGAGATGCGTGAGGGAATCCGCCAAGGCCTTATCAATAGGGATATGTACCCTGTATTCTGCGTGAGCGCTGGTAAGGATATGTGCGTGAGGAGGACGATGGAATTCCTCGGCAATGTAGTACCTACAACGGAAAAGGTGAAGCCTATCGTGGCGAGCGATGGCACGGAGGTGAAGCCGGATGAAAATGCCCCTGTATCGCTCTATTTCTTTAAGAGTGCTATGGAGCCTCATATCGGGCAGGTGGATTACTTCAAGGTGGTGAGTGGTACGCTAACGGAGGGAGTGGACCTTGTGAATCAAGACCGTAATGAATCGAAGGAGCGTCTCACTCAGTTCTTTGCACCTCAAGGGGGTAACCGCACTAAGGTTTCGACACTCCACGCTGGGGATATCGGCGCGGTGGTGAAGCTGAAGGATGTGCGTGTGGGAAATACGCTCAATGCCAAGGGGGTGAGCTATACCTTCCCACCAATGGAGTATCCAGCACCTAAGTACCGCAGGGCGATTAAGGCGGTGAATGAGGCAGACTCTGAGAAGATGACGGAGGCACTCTATCGAATGCATTATGAGGATCCTACCTGGATCATTGAGCATAGCAAGGAGCTCCGCCAATTGATTGTCTACGGACAGGGAGAGTTCCACCTCCGTACGCTCAAATGGCGCTTGGAGAATAATGAGAAGATTGAGATTGAGTACCTTGAGCCACGCATCCCTTATCGTGAGACCATCACGAAGACGGCCCGTGCCGATTATCGTCACAAGAAGCAATCAGGTGGCGCGGGGCAATTTGGGGAGGTACACCTGATCCTAGAGCCTTATACGGAGGGGCAACCTTTGCAGAGTGTCTATAAGTTCAATGGCCAGGAATTTAAGATCAATCCTAAGGAGACGCAGGAAATCCCTCTCGAGTGGGGTGGTAAGCTGGTCTTTGTGAATAGTATCGTGGGCGGTAGTATCGATGCTCGCTTTATGCCAGCTATCCTCAAGGGTATTATGGGCTGTATGGAGCAAGGGCCACTAACCGGCTCTTATGCCCGTGACGTGCGTGTGATCGTTTATGATGGTAAGATGCACCCTGTAGATAGCAATGAGGTCTCCTTTATGCTAGCGGGTCGCAACGCCTTCAATGAGGCTTTCCGCAATGCAGCACCTAAGATTCTGGAGCCTATCTATGACGTGACGGTAGCGGTGCCTGCCGATTACATGGGTGATGTGATGAGTGACATGCAAGGTCGCAGGGGCATCATCATGGGTATGGAGAGTAAGGCTGACTATGAGGAGATCAAGGCTAAGGTACCTCTAAAGGAGCTATCCAACTACTCCACTGCCCTCAGTTCGCTTACCGGTGGTAGAGCGTCCTTCACTATGGCTTTTGCAAGCTACGAACTAGTGCCTGGAGATATCCAAGAGGCACTCATCGAAGCTCACCACACCGACGAGGAGGAGTAATCCCCTCTCTCAAAAGCATATCTATGAAACCGCTACCTTTAGGGGTAGCGGTTTATATTATCTTTCTACTCTACTGGTTAATGCTTGAGACCAACCACATAGATGCCTCCAGCGACTGCTAGGAGTGTGAGAAGCACTGAGAGGAGTACGTAAAGAATGGCGGTGAGATATTGCCCATGGGAGAGGGTGTGGAAGAGCTCTAGCCCGAAGGTGGAGAAGGTGGTAAAGCCTCCACAAAACCCGGTAATCAATAGCAGGCTACTGGCACTCCACCAGGTTCCTTGTTGCTGGGAAAGGGCATAAAAGAGGCCGATAAGGAAGCCACCTACGACGTTGACAAGTAGTGTACCGCCCCAAGAGGGGGCAGCACTGATATGCGTAACCCAGAGCGTGGAGAGCCCATACCTAGACATAGCTCCTACAGCTCCACCTAAGGCGACGAATAGATACTCCATAGCTAACTAAGGTGTGCTGGCTCTATCTCTCCTACAAACTGACTGCGAGAGAGGTATTGGGGATCTTCGGCGTAGATAAAGAGGACGCTACCTCCTTTGATCGTGTCGATAATAGGGCGATTAAGTGGCTCTGGTAGGGCAGGGCAACCGAAGCTACGTCCTAGTCGTTGTCCCCCTCTACAGAGAGCTGGATCGGCATACCTAGCGCCGTGAATTACGATAGCACGAGCCCGCGCATTGTCATTGAACCCCTTTTCAAGGCCATCCAAGCGAAGAGAGTACCCGTTACTTCCACCATAGGTCTCCCCTGTAAGGTAAAAACCGAGAGAGCTTTGGTGGCTATTGCTCCGATTGGAGAAGTCGGTGGCGTAGAGGGCACCGCTATTCTTGCCATGTGCCACTACGCTCTCAAAGAGTATCGTACCTTTGGCCATATCCATTACGTAGAGGCGCGTACTATTAGAGGGCTTAGTGAAGTCTATGAGTGTAAGGAGCTCCTTTTGGCGTTGCGTCACCTTGTGATACCCCTGGTAGGCCGTTCGGAACACCTTAGGACTCACCTTGCCTTCCAACCCTAACTGGCTGTAGAGCAAGGCGCAACTATCCACCACAGCCACAGGCACCTCATCGGGAAGCTCGCGGGCTTGTCTATGAGGCTCCACACCACTCATCATCATCAGAGATAGGAGCAAAAGCGCAGGGAGTAGTATCTTATTCTTCATAACATTCGCCTTAGCAAAGTAGGAATTTCATCAAGGTGCGCCACCTCAGTGACTGGATAGCGAAGTACCTGCTCAGGTAAAGGGAGCTGCGAAGGATTGAACCAGATGCTTGGTAGCTTGGCATTTTGCGCTCCCAATATATCAGCATCCCAGCTATCGCCTATCATAATCGCCTCACTTCTTCGAGTATGGCTTCGGCTGAGTGCTTGGTCGAAAATTCCTTTATACGGCTTACTGATACCCACCTCCTCACTCAATACCGTCACATCTATAAAAGGAGCGATACCTGAGACCTCCATCTTTCGCCACTGCACCTCAGTAAAGCCATTGGAGACCACGACCACCTTGTAGAGCGATTTAAGGTATTGGAGTAGCTCAATAGCCCCCTCCACTACACCCGTCTTACGAGAAGAGAGATACAGAAAGCGCTCATTAAAGCGAAGGATCTCCTCCTCAGTAAAATGCCGTATAGCCTCAAGAGGTCGACGAAATCGCTCAATAGTGAGCTCGTACTTAGTTATCTCCGAATGCCGGTACCGGTGCCAGAGCGACTCATTACACGGCCAGTAGAGAGACCAAAAATGATCAAAAGAGTCGTATCCACCAGCCCACCCTTCCTCGAGGTAGAGCTGATGGATAGCCTCCTTATTATTTGTCTGCGTAGCCCAGAGCGTATCGTCTAGGTCTATCAGTATAGTCTTGTACACACTCAGCTTATGGATTGACCTGCACCACCAGGTATCGACTTACGCTCCAGAAGCTCTCAGCGTTTTTAATCTTAAGGACCATATTCTTATTACCATCCTTAATCAATTCGTAAGAACTACTTGGGTGCTCAGTAAGCACCTTAGCCTTAGGCGCGAATAGAGGTATCTCCTTCACCTCACGGATATCAATCGTGATAAGGTAATCCCTATTGTAGCCCTCAGGTAGCACCTTATCAGAGCGCAAGAAGCGGCTCTCAATGATCTTTTGCTCCTTCAGCTCCTCATGCGTACCAAAGCAGTAGTAAGCTCTATGTAGCTTCCTATCCTGATCCGATATAGTCTTATCCTGCAGAGCAATAGCAGTCTCCTGCGCACCAGTGGTCTCATCCAGCTCCGAGATCCTTCTTCCTTGCAGTAGGATCAGAGAGTCCTTAGAGGCGAGTAGCTGAGTCATCTGTGCAATGACATTCTCCTTCTGCACGATCTGCTGCTGTAGCATATTGATCTTCTTATTGAGCGCTGCGATATTGATATCCTTACGCTTCAGGTCCTCTACCTTTCTTGCCAGCTCCTCCTTATTTCGCTCCAAAGAGGTGGTCATAGAGCGGATATCCGATAGGAGTTGCTCACGGTCATTCTCCGTAAATTCACCACTAGCCTGCCCCACACGGAGCTTATTCTCAGCGGTCGATACCCTCCCAATCTCCTGCTCTACATCCATCACCAGACCCAGCACACTCTCCAGCTCCTGCTGGCTACGAGTATTCTGGACCATCAGAGAGTCGTAGCTTTGCTGTAGCTTGGCATACGACGAGCCCTTACCATCACAAGATGATAAACTAACTATAACAATTGTGGCGATAGTCGCCAATGAAAATAGATGTTTCATACTGTTTGTTATCTAAAATTTTGCTCTTTATACTTATTCACATGGACGCTCTCCCGCTTCTCCTGCGGTGCGACCATCACCACTATCTCTCCTAGTGGCTCATGTTCCTGAAAATAGCTTAGAAGCTCCACCACACTTCCACGGTGGTACGCCTCAAACTTCTTACTCAATTCCCGTGCCACCACCACTTGGCGGTCACCCCCCAATATCTCTTGCAACTCCCCCAGTAGCTTCACTAGTCGCTTTGGCGATTCATAAAGCACCGTCGTCACCTCCCGCTCCAAAAGCGCCTCAATCCTAGTTTTACGCCCCTTCTTATTCGGCAGAAAACCCTCAAAGAAAAAGCGCTCGCAAGGCAAGCCAGAGCCAACCAAAGCTGGCACAAACGCCGTAGGTCCTGGCAGACATGTCACCTCCAACCCCCTTTCGAGACAAGCCCTTACAGCCATAAACCCAGGGTCGGAAATACCAGGAGTCCCCGCATCAGAGACCAAAGCCACCCGCTCACCGTGCGCCACACGATCCGCCAACTCCGAGGCCACCGAATGCTCATTGTGGATATGAAAGCTCTTCAGTGCTGTCTCTATCCCGTGTGCCTGAAAGAGCTTGGCAGTAGTCCGCGTATCCTCGGCATAGACCATATCCGCCTCCCTGAGCAGTCGCAAAGCCCTCAAGGTGATATCCTCCATATTTCCTACAGGCGTAGGAATCACCGTCAGTGGATAAGCCATAACCCTTTACTTACATCGATGCTCCTTGATAAACTCCAGAAGGTGCTGCACCACCTCCTCATCCTTACTCAGCTTCCGTACATCATAGAGGTAGCTCTCCACATGAGCAATGTCGCTCAGACGCTCAATATCAGCTAGCATCTCATCCAGCTCCGCCTGATTGCCATAAAAAAGCTCATTAGCATAGAGATAGCGATCCGCTATCGTGAGATTAGGAAGGAGGTCAAACCCCTTTCGAACCTCAAAAAGCTCCTCCATCGCCTCTTCCCCACCAGCAGTGACGAAAAGCTCATCAAGCGAGTCGCCCTTCTTCCCCTCACTCTTCACCGGCGCCACAGTCGGCTCCTCGGTAGTTTTGGCCATTGGCTCTGTCATCGGCTCAAAAGCAATAGGGGCACTCTCCGTAGGCTCATCGTCGCTCTCAAAGTCGCGAGCATATAGCTCCTCAAGGCTCGAGATACATGAGATCCCCGATCGCTCACCAGTAGTAGGCTCCTCCTCTACTACCTTCGTCGCCCCACTCTCAGCACAGAGCTCCGTATGCTTCACAAGGAGCTGGGCCACCTCCCTACGAAGTCGCTGCAAATCATCAGCCATCTTATCGATTCGCTGCAATATCCCTTCTGCCTCTCTATTGTACTCCATACTTAGTGCCTTTATCAATAAACTCCCTATAATACGGCACAAAAGTACACATAATTTTCCGAATCCAAGAATACTACCCCCGCTCCAACAGGGTGTTGCGCATTAGGAAGAGTTTACCCAAAAGCGTAAGCCCTGCTCGCTACCATACACGGCAGTGGCACTCCTAGAGCCAGAGAAAAGGACTCTTCCAACTCATTGATATACAATACCATACAGAGGCTCCAGCCGAGTTTGTAACTAAGCAATCAGTGAGTTTGTAACTTAACATTTGCCAAGTTTGTAACTAAGCCATCACTCAGTTACAAACTCGCCAATCGCTCGGTTACCTAACACAAATCAGACCTCATAGAGGAGATTATTACCCGTAGGCAGTGCGATGAATAGCACACAGCGACATGGTTGCTAGTAGATTACTCTGAATTAGTTAGAAATTTAACATCGCTATTTCAAAAAAAGTAGTAACTTGCACGCAGGTTTTAGAAACATAAACATATAGTAAATTGACTATGAGAAGTGTATCGTATCGCGTATGGATAGCTTGTTTACTTCTTCTGTCAGGAGGGTTGCACCTCTATGGACAGGAGGCGGAAGGAAGAAGCCTAAAATGGAAGGTTGCTATCGGAAGATTTTCCAATGAAACCCAATATGGCAAGGGCATCTTCTACGATCGTGAAAATGATCCCATCGCTAAGCAGGCCCAAGATATCTTGACCGCCAAACTAATTGCCTCTGGCAAATTCATTCTAGTAGAGCGCTCTGATGCCGAAGCAATTGCCAAAGAGATCGCAGATGGCAACAACGACAACAAAGTAACAGCAGACTATGTGATTCTTGGTTCAGTTACAGAGTTTGGACGAAAGACTACAGGTGAAGTTGGCCTTATATCTGCCAAAAAGACCCAGCAAGTAGAGGCAGGAGTGAGCCTTAGACTAGTGGATGTTTCAACAGGGGTTGCGACCTACTCAGAAGAAGCTAAAGGATACGCCAATACCACTAGTAAGTCTACTCTAGGGATGGGCGGTGTAAGCGGATACGATGCCTCTCTAGCCGACAAGGCCATCTCTGCAGCCATTGACCAGCTAGTGGAAAATATCATCAATAAGTGTGCTGACAAACCTTGGCGCACCTACATAATCTCTATGGACTCTGATGGCACAATCATCGCTGGCGGCGCCTCTCAAGGGCTTGCTGCAGGCGATAGGTTTGACATCTACGCCAAGGGCAAAAGGGTTAAGAATCCACAGACTGGGGCCATGATAGAGCTTCCTGGCAAAAAGGTAGGCACCATTGAAGTGCAAATGACCTTAGGAGACACTCCAATGACTGAGTTCTCGATAGTAAACATTGTGGAAGGAACTATTGACGGTTCAAAACTCTCAGATTATTACGTACAAGAAATAAGATAAGGTATGAAGCATTTGAATTGGATTGGCCTCGCACTGAGTGCCATACTAGCACTCGCTCTCTTTTCCTGTGGCACTGTCAATTCAGCCACAGGAGGATTGTCCGATGAGGCTTATATAAAGATAGTAAGTGACAGCAAAGCCTTAGCCAATAAAACAGTTGTGGTTGCCATTAACGACGCAGCCCCTATAGAGGCAGTGGTACTACGCACAAAGGGGAGCGAAAGCAAGAAACCACAAATTTACCTTAACCCAGGCACCTACTCTATTGCTATCAAGAGTACAGAGGGCAAAGTGCTATACAGTGGCAAGGTATTTTTATCGACCAGAAAAACAAAACTTATAGAACTACGATAAAGTATGAAACGAATACAAAAACTTTTACTACCAGCAATCCTTACGCTCCTCCTCAGTAGTTGTGCTACCACAAAGACGCTCTACTCTTGGTACGACTACGATGATGCAGTCCACTCCTTCACAAAGGATAGGACCCCAAAAAGCGAGGAATATCTTATTAAGGTTTACGAACGCTTAATTAATACTCCAAATGGCACTAGGAAAATGGTACAGCCAGGAATATGTGCCGAATATGGATACCTCCTACTCAAGCAAGATAAGAAGGAGGAAGGGCTGAAACTTCTGAAAAAGGAGGTAGAGCTATACCCAGAAAGCAAAGTATTTATCACAAGGATTATTAAACAGTTTGAAAAATGAAAACTCACTACAATAGACTAGCCTTTTCAATAGCCTCGCTCCTTAGCTTGCTATTGCTCCTTTCATCATGTGGCTTAACCAATAATTATGCCAAAAAGGGAGAAGTATATAAAGAGTTATACGCACAGAAACCGCTCAGCATCTTAGTCATGCCCCCAATCAACAAGACGAATAAGGTAGAAGCAAAGGAGGCAGTATATGCCTCACTATTCCACCCACTTGTAGAAAGAGGATACTACGTTTTCTCACCAATCCTAGCCCAAGAGCTATTGCAAAGCGAGAGCGCAGAAGATGCCGAGCTATTTATTGATGGAAACCTAAAGCCATTTGATAATGTGTTTACAGCGGATGCTGTACTTTTCACTGTGATCAATAAGTGGCAGAAGATAGTACTTACCAATACTATTGACGTGAATATCGAATACATTCTGAAGTCCACAAAGGATAATAAGATCCTATTTCAGAGAAGTGCTGACGTCACAGTGGATTGCAAAGTGGCAAATACTAGTAGTATGCTACTTAACCTAGTAGCTAACGCACTAGCCACTGCCCTTTCAGATAATGTAGTGGCAGCGCGTAAAGCCAATGGATTTGTCCTATCCGATATTCCAGAAGGTAAGTATGCACCGCTTCACGACAAAGACCAGGATACTCCAGCACAGCCAAAGGACATTACAGGCCGTGTAAATCTCTAGCGACAGAGACACATTAACACTAGCAATAGGGTTCATAGGTTCTATGAGCCCTATTACTTTATACCGCCCGACCAAACCACTCGTAACACAAGGGCTATGAATCATAAGAGGTCTTGCCAAGAGTTATTCATCGGATTGGCCATGGTTAAGGACCACCGTGAGGAGGTATTGGTCCTAGAATAGGTTGTCCGACCCACAAGGGGGGCGTAAATGTTTGTTGGCGTTGCTTTACCTCCATGCCTCTACTGGCAAAACACGAGGAGACTCAACCGCTTCGATTTGCGATTGAGTCTCCATTTTCTAGAGCTTGTCCAAGGTGGACGAACATATAAACCCTACTTTGGCAAGTCAAGCGGAGGCTGTCCGACGGCTTGGCGTAGCGTGTTAACCAGTAGTGCTAAGTCCACACCACCCATCTGAGCTGCGAGTCTGAGCGGAGTACGAGGTGCTACAGTCTTGCGCAGTATCGGATTGGTCAGATTTCTATACCGATCCGAAAGCGATACAAGCGTATCGATGAGCTCTGGGTAGCGGTCCAGCATCGCCCCCACTTTGGTCTCAGGGGTGATGAGGAGAGGTGTCGTATCAGTCATAATTCAGAAGAGTCCTAGAGCCTTCTAGTTGACGTAGCTCAGTAATATCTTGAGAGCACTCAACGACCCCTAGATAGTTACCCTCGGGGTCACGCACAGCTGTGTACTCTATATAGATAAATCGCCCACGGAAGTTGCCAATCCAAAACTTAGCACAGCTCTGGCGGCCACTCTTGAAGTCTGCAAGGATAGTCTCTACGACATGGACACTTTCTGGCGGATGGCACATACGTACATCTCTTCCGATGATGGATCTATTGCGAGCGAAGACTCGCTTGGGGCTGTGAGAGTAGAAGCGCACTTTGTCATCTTTGTCCACAAAGGTAATATCAATAGGGAGATGGATGAATAGAGCCTCTAGTTCCGCGACACTAAAAGCACCCGTGGAGAGCCGTATGGCATCATGGCTCTCGTACTGAAAGTGCAGGTCGTCCGCTTCCACGTCTGGTTGCCATACAGTCTGCGGGTCATATAGGCAGTATCCAAACTCTGGTGTCTCCTGATAGATGTGATACCACTCAGCCTCCGACAGTAGATCCAGCGTCATTGGGAAGAGGATCATCTCCTCTTTGGTGATCATGCTGTCCAGCATTTCCACTGCGGGGTCAAAGGTCTCCACGATGTGAGCTCTCAGGGATGCCATATCTGAGATCTCCCCAGAGAGTACTGCTATGGCACTCTTAAGTAGGTTTCTAACCTCATCGTGCTTGCCCCACATGACTACAGGAGGTCCAGTCACTCCATGCTGCTCTAAGTATGGGAATAGAAGGAACTCCTTGCGCAGATAGTGCTTGTCTACATCCATCAGTTGGTTGAAGATAGACCTGAGACTTAGCAAGAGCTCAGAGAGGGGGCGCTCGCAATCCTCCCCTTTGATCTCTTTTGCCAAAGCATAATACTCAGCGACTACCTTCCCTAGAGCTACGTTCTCTGCTCTAAAGGTGTCAATGGGATGCCCCGCAGGCACCTCTTTAGCCCCACTCACATCTATAGCTCCCTCTAGGATCTCTGAGTGGTGGTCGCAAAAGAGCTGTATCTCATCTGTCGATAGTAGTCCCTGAGCTATCAGCTCCTCCTCGACAGCGACGACCTCTTGGTAAGGGATAGCGTGGAGGAGTGTGGAGAGCTGCTGCTTTAGTACTTCGGGCTGCTCTCCTTGATGTAAGCGCAGGAGTATCTCTTTGAGCATCGTCTTGCGCTCATCTGGTGTGTTATGTAAAAATTCGCTCATATTTCACTGATCGTTTAACGTGAATTTATATTAGCCTAGCAAAGGCTTGATGGCAACCCCTTAGGGCTAGTTGACCACTAGCAAATATACATATTTTGGTCGGATTATAAGACATATATCCCCACTAGATTCAGGTGTTAAATGGGAGGGGTCATAATATAGGATGAGTT
>OKRX01001427.1_pt1 | contig 17534 bp, 11 predicted proteins | sample 1601241 | NCBI WGS metagenome assembly OKRX01 (sample SAMEA3541500, study PRJEB24748) | human gut metagenome | biome: human gut; feature: human-associated habitat; material: faeces | place: China | collected 2012
CCCCGCCTGTTCCGTTTTTAGAGACAATAAGTGATGGAAGATTCTTAATCTCATCTCTACTCATAAACTGTTTCAGGTTTGTTCCTTTTGCTGTAGAAGAAATCTCCACCGCAGAAATCTTTCCATTTTTAATCGTTACATTTGCCTTTACACTATATTCCTTAAACTGCTCTCCCGAACAGGCCGCACTTCCAGTATAAGTGCCATCTTCATACCCTTCTGCCGGTGCTGCAATATTATTGTTGTTATTATTGCTGTTAGAACCACTGTTTTTTTTCTTATTTTTTTTGTTTTTCTTCTTTTTCTTTTTCGTACTGCTTTTCCCTGTTTCCGCCTTTGAAAGAGCATTTCTTACTGCGGTAATAATTCCATTGGAACTATAGGTTGCTCCAGATGCCGCATCCACATTTGTAGTCTGTCCGCTGATCATCTTTGGGATAATTCCTTTTGCCTTACTAAAATATGAAGCAGTTTCTCCGGATGCGCTTGTTACATCGATCGCGCTGATTTTTCCATCTTCTACTGTTACTTTTACAGAAATAGTTCCACCAAATCCTTTGCCCGAACCAGTGTAAGTTCCATCCTTCCATGTACCGGATTCACTTACTTTAGAAACACTCGGAGCCGAACCACCTGCATTACCTGCATTCGCTGCTGTCGCATTATTAGACTCCGTTCCAAAAAGTGCATTTTTTACTGCACCGATAATTCCATTTGAACTGTATGTTGCCCCGGACACGACATCTACATCTGTACTCTGTGCCGTAAGCATCTCATCAATAACCCCTTTTGCACGCTGAAAGAAAGAATCCGTCTCACCTGGAGCACTGACAACATCAATCGCTGTCATCGTCTTTTTGCTTACAGTAACATTTACTGTAACTTTTCCGCCATATCCGTTTGCAGAACCTTTATACGTTCCATCTTTTACATCAATAGCCCCCTTCTTTCCCTTCTTTGTTGTATTCTTTTTCGTTGTTTCTGCCGTTGCTGCCGTACTTTCCTTCGCAAGCGCTTCCTTAATCTGACTGATGTCTTCTGTCTCTGAAGCTTCATACTTTTTTGCCTGTGGGGTTTTGTATCCGGTAAGTACCGTCACCATAAGAACCGCCAGGCAAACCGCCGGAATTATCGCTGTAATTCCTTTCACACCTGAAACTTTATCACCAAGACTTTTAAATTTTCCAACATATTTTTTCCACTTTTCTCTCATCATGTCTCCCTTTCTTTTTGAATGTATTTTTGTATTCCTATATTCTCGAAATCTTTTTGTACTTAATTTTATGAGAAATTTTTGTATCACTTTTTTATTATCGTAAAATCAGACTCACTGGTAAAATAATCTGCGATTCCCTCTGAAACTAAAATACTCCCGTCATCTTTTACAAGAATCGTGTCAAATTCATCACTGTGTTCTTTCCAATATTTCTGTGCTTTTTCCGGTCCCATAATAAATAATGATGTGGATAAACCGTCTGCAAGTGTTCCGTCATCTGATACGATCGTAACAGAAGTCAGACCATTATTTGCCGGATATCCATTAGCCGGATCAATAATATGATGATATGTTTTGCCGTCCTGCTTAAAATAACGCTCATATCCCCCAGAAGTAATCACTGCCTTATCCTTTATAGAAAGCACTCCAATATAACTTCCCGTATCTGCCGGATTCTCAACCGCCACTCTCCAGTCAGAACCATCTGGCTTTCCGTTTAGTGTCTGCACATTACCACCAAGACTAATTACTGCACTAGAAATCCCATTTTCTTTAAAAATATCCATTACTTTTGAAGAAGTATATCCTTTCGCAATTCCACCAAGGTCAATCTTCATTCCTTCCTTATTTAAAGTGACCTCCTGTTTTTTCTCATCATATAAAACGTGATCTGCTCCCATCAGTCCCCTTAACTTCTTCAGCTCTTTCTTTCCGGGAACACGATAGTTCTCCGTCGGGAACCCCCACGCCTGCATAATCGGGTAAATCGTAATGTCAAACACTCCATTCGTGCTGTCATAAATCTCTTTTGAGCGCTTAATCAGATATCCTGTTGTTTCTGATACCGAACCTTTCCCATTCTTATTAATCTGTGAAACTTCACTGCTGTCAATTCCCGTAGAAACAAGCTGTTCAATATTGTTAATCTCATCAACCGCCGCATCTAACGCTTTTTTAGCATTCTTTCCGTAAGCCGTTAAAGTCATATACGTATCCATCGCAAAAATATCTATTGATTCTGATTTGTCCTCTTCATTTTGAGCCTTACTATTTGTATCCGCTTCTGCCTGTGTTGTCTGCTCCACAGCCTTTCTACTATCATTCTTACTTTTCTCTGTATCTCCTGATGTTCCACATCCGGAAAGCATTCCTGCAGTGAACACAGCAGCCAGTAACATCGCAACTGCTTTTTTTCTAAAATTTATCACAACAATCCTCCATTATCTTGAAACTTACTTGCATTAGTTCTTTCTAACTTTATACATTATATAGAAAATATTCTGACAATGCAATTTTTTTATAAGCAAATGAGAACTTTTTTCATTAATACATATACAGTTTGACACAGCTAATAATAGTATATTATTATATCTTTCGTTAGAAAGTGCTAACTGATAATACCAATTATAATAAAATTTAAGGAGGAACTTATGAGAAACAAATTATTTGCAGGCGCTCTCGCTTTAGCTATGACTTGCACTACTGTATTTTCAGGTGTAGCTCCGGCAACAGTTAAAGCTGCAAGCGTAAGTACCGTACAGACACAGGCAACAGAAAACAGCTATGTTTACTGCTATGCAGGATTAACATGGGATGAGTATTGGAAATCTGAAGGAGTATATAACGCTAACAATACTTCTTCTTCCGATATACTTGACAGTCATAACGAATATGATAAAGGTGCTTTTGATGCCGTAACAAGAGCTACATCAAACCACGGCCTTCATCGTGGAAACTTCCAGTGTATCGCTACTGTTTACGATGTAGATGGTACTTCTTATAATTTAGCTTACTGGGCAGATAAGACACATGTTGTTTTAACAGATGGTACTACTATCGGTCTTTCAAAAGGTGTAATTACCCTTGCAGATGGTACTACAACTAAAAAGGTAGACCATTATAAAGTTACAGGAATTAAATATGTACCTGTAAAAGTTAAATCTTCTGATTTTGAAGCCTTTAAAGCTAAATATTCCGTTGTAGAAAATAATGGTGATTTAAAAGGTGGATACGGAGAAGGTACTTTATCTTCTTACACCGAAACAGCTAATGTCACAGCTAATACAAATGGTTTAAAAACTGTTACTAAAAATAATGATGGTACATTCTCTTTCAGTACTCGTCAGACAGGAATAGAATCTGGTATTAAAGATGCAGTTTTAAAGACTGTTGATACTTCTAAAATCACTGGTACGTTAAAAGAGACTAATGGTGTAGGAAGTTATGGTGAATTTATCCGCCTTGACTTTACTGGTGATGCATACTCTGATCTTGGAGCAAATATGCAGGCTGTAAAATGGACTTACTATGGTGATGACAGCACCTATACAAAAGCCGTTCAGAGTTATGGTACAAAGTTCGCTGCTGATAACTGGATGCATAAGAGCATGGGAATTCAGCTTGGACTTACAGATTCCTTACGTTGCAAACTTCCAGAAGACTCTAATGGAACTGGATACTGGACTGTAACCGTTTATGCTTTAGGATATCAGGATTTTACTTACAACTTCAAAGTGGAAGCAAAAAATCTTCCTGCTGATGATGCTTCAGCACTTGATACATCCAAGTTAGAATCTCTTGTAAAAGAAGCCCAGGCTTTAAATGCTTCTGATTACACTACAGATAGCTGGAATGCTTCTGGCATTGAATTAGAATTACAGGAAGCTGTTGATTTATTAGCTGCTGAGCAGAAAAATCAGGCTTCTATTAATGAACAGTGCACTCATCTTACTGCAGCTATGAAAGCTTTAGTTAAAAAGCAGGCACCTACAACTGCAGAAAAGAAAGACAACACAACTACTGCTTCTAAATCAGACACAACTACTGCTTCTAAGCCAGCTACAAAACCAGCATTAAAGAAAGCAAATGTAAAACTTTCTAAACCTGTTCTTAAAGTTGGAAAAACAACAAAGAACAAAGCAAAAGTTACATGGAAAAAAGTTAAGAAAGCTACCGGTTATGAAATCCAGTACACAACAAAAGGATTCGGTAACAAAAAAGCTACAAAAACAATTAAAGTTTCCAAAGCTAAGATTACATCTGCTCAGCTTAAGAAACTGAAAAAGAAAACAAGATATAAAGTCCGCATCCGCGCCGTATATACAAAAGCCGGATATCAGACAGCTACATCAAAATGGTCTGCAATAAAAACTGTGAAGACAAAATAATAATTGTAGATTTCGTGTAGACGAAAAAAGAAACAATACCATATCCCATCTGCTCTGTAGTCGCATCTGGGATATGGTATTGTTTCTTTTTTCTGACTATCCAAATCTACAGTTGGTTAGAATGGGGAATTAAATATTAATTTGAGGGACTAAAGAAACGAAAACCAGAAATTGTATCTAAAAGAAAGAAAACAATTATAGTAAAGAGTAACTGATATTCCCCTTTTATCATTCAGCACCGAGACCTAACGCAACAACAGTTATCTCTTTCACAAGTATTTTTTCTCGCTGATTTTCTCCTGCTATTTTGAAACTACAAATTCCCACAGAGCACTTAAATTCAAGGATTCTACATAGTCTTTCTCTGTATTAACACAACCGTCTCTATATGGCCAGTCGAAGGGAACATGTCTACAGGCTGAATCTGTCTGACACTATATCCATTCCCTGTAAGATGTTTTAAATCACGAGCAAGTGTTTCCGGATTACAGGAAATATAGACAATTTTCTTTGGCTTTAAGCGAAGAAGTGAATCTAAGAATTTTTTATCACTTCCGGCACGCGGAGGATCCATAAATACTACATCTGCTTTTTCTTTATGTGATGCCATTTTTACCATGAAATCTCCGGCATCTTCTTTATAAAAACGAATATTTTTTACTTTATTCTGCTTCGCGTTAAAAACGGCATCTCGGACAGCATCTCCATTTAATTCTACAGAAATGACTTCTCCGGCATTATCACTCGCCACCATTCCAATCGTACCAATTCCACTGTAAGCATCAATCACTCTTTCTTTTCCGGTAAGTCCTGCAAATTCAATTGCTTTATTATAAAGTACTTCTGTCTGTACTGGATTTACCTGATAAAACGACTTAGATGAGATACGGAAAGTCTTTCCACAAAGCACATCCTCGATATATCCTTTTCCGTAAAGAATCTGCTGTTTATCACCAAGAACCATACTCGTATTTCTATTATTTACATTTGCCACGATTGTCGTAATTTCCGGATGTTCTTTTCTAAGCGCTTTGACAAAATTATTCTTTGATGGGAATACCGGAGATGCAGTAACTAAAACAACCATAATCTGTCCGGTATGATAGCCGGTTCGAACTAAAATATGACGTAAAAAGCCATATCCGGTATCCTCATTGTACGGACGCATTTTAAATGACTTCATAAGAGAAGTTACTGTATTCATAATAGCATCTGCCTTCTGATTCTCGATCAGGCAGGAATCTACACGAATAACACGGTGGCTTCGATTCTCATAAATTCCTGTAAAGCAGTTTCCATGACGGTCTCCTGCTACAACACCATGCACTTTATTTCTGTAATGCCATGGATCTTTCATTCCGGTGATCGGCTTTACTTTTCCAAAACTGCTTAAAAGTTTATTTGTCTCTTTCTGCTTCTTTTTTAATTGTTCTTCATAAGGCAGATCAATATACTGACAACCGCCACATTTCTTTTCATAAGGGCATTTTTTACTCATCATATACCTCCAGCTACATAAACGAAAAACGCTCGGAGAGCTTACACCCTCCGAGCGTTCATTCAAGAAATTAAATATTGGGAAAATACAATTATTTAACTGTAACTTTAGCTCCAACTTCTTCTAACTGTTTCTTGATGTCCTCAGCTTCTTCTTTAGAAACTGCTTCTTTAAGTGCCTTAGGAGCACCATCAACTACAGCTTTAGCTTCTTTTAATCCTAATCCTGTGATTTCACGAACAACTTTGATAACTTTAACTTTCTGTCCGCCAACTTCTGTTAACTCAACGTCGAATTCAGTCTTTTCTTCTGCTGCTTCTCCAGCACCTGCTCCTGCTGCAACTACAACACCTGCTGCTGCGGATACACCAAATTCTTCTTCACAAGCTTTTACTAAATCATTTAATTCTAATACGGATAAACCTTTAATAACTTCGATAATTTCCTGAGTTGTCATCTTATTTCCCTCCATAAATCTTTATATTATAATATTAATTATTCAGCTGCTGCTTCGGATTCTGCAGCTCCACCATCTTTCTGCTCTGCGATCTGTTTGATTACTCGGGCAAAATTTGTAACTGGGGACTGAATGCTTCCCATAAATTTGGCGATAAGTTCGTCTCTTGATGGGATAGTTGCGATTGTTGCAATACCTGCTGCATCGTAGTAAGTACCTTCTACAACACCGCTCTTTAACTCACAGCATTTTGCTTTCTTAATAAAGTTAGCAACGATTCTTGCTGGAGCTGTTGCATCTTCTTTGGAAATTGCAAATGCGTTTGTTCCTTCCAAATCTTTTACAACGCCTTCGAATTCTGTACCTTCTACAGCACGTTTTACCATAGTGTTCTTATAAACTTTATAAACAACACCTGCTTCACGACACTGTTTACGAAGTTCTGTTACATCAGCTACGGAAATTCCACGGTAATCTACAACTACCATAGATTTCGCTCCGTCAAGCTGAGCCTTAATCTCGTCAACAATAGGCTGTTTTAATTCTACTTTAGCCATCTTCCTGGTGCACCTCCTTAAATATTTGTGTGTACCGCCGTCAGATCATCTTTCGATGAAATAAAAAAACTCTCTGTCCAAAGACAAAGAGTAGAAATATTCTAAGAATAAAAATATCTGAATATAACTTCCTCGGCAGGTGTTCTCACTTTATGCCTTACGGCACCTGCTGTCTTCGGCGTTCATACTTTGGTATGATAGCATGGGTGAAATGAGATGTCAAGTGTTTTTTTGAAAAAAGAGACGAAAGTTAAAATCTGCGATATTATAAAATGCTTCGTATCACTGTGTCCAAACTGCTCAACTGCAGTTTGAACTTGCTCTAAGGCGCATTTTTATAATATCGCAGATTTTAACTTTCTGACTTTGGATACAGAAAAACACTTTTTATTTAATAATTATTTCCAAAGAAATAGTCATATGGATTCATATAGCCGTCACTGCTGTTTCCACCATTGCCATTGTCATATCCATAACCACCATTACCGGAATTGCCATTGCTGTTTCCTGAATTTCCGTTATTGTTTCCATTATTGGAGTTTCCGTTAGAATTTCCATTGTTAGAGCTATCGTCGGACTCACTGCTGTCACTGGAATTATCCGTTGTTACATTTTTGAAATCACTCTTTTTACCAAGTGTTACTGTTACTGTTTTTTCTTCGTAAGTTCCGCTCTGATTTGCTCTCTTAAATGTAATCTTAACCTTTGTATTTGCTTTCTTGATCGCAAGCTTTTCTTTTAAGCCAGACATAGTAGAAACGTTGTTACCTTCAAACTTCACAATAACATCTCCTGCTGAGATTCCTGCCTTTTCTGCCGGAGAGCCGCTTACTACCTGGGATACGTAAATTCCGCTTGGAATTCCAAGGGCACTTGAATAAGATTCGTTAATATCACGTCCTACTACTCCAAGGAATGCAGCATCCTTTGTGCTTACGCTGCCGGCATTCATTAAGTCTGTTAAAATTGTTTTAGCTGTTGTGATCGGGATGGCATATCCCATACCTTCTACTGATGTATCTTCTAGTTTGGCGTTGTTGATACCAACTACCTGACCATCCATGTTGATAAGTACACCACCGCTGTTACCAGGGTTAATTGCTGCATCTGTCTGTAAAAGATTCATTGTGCCATCTGTTAAAGATACTTCTCGATTCTTTGCACTGACTACACCTGTCGTAACAGACTGGCCATATCCTAATGCATTACCGATTGCTACTACTTCTTCTCCTACTTTTAAATCATCAGAACTTCCAAGTGTTGCAACTTTAATCTTTGATGCTGTAGAGTCTTTGATATCCTTTATCTTTACAGAAATAACTGCAAGGTCTGCACTGGAATCTGTTCCTACAACTGTAGCTTTTGCTGTTGTATCATCTACAAATCCTACCGTAAGGGTTGTTGCATCGGATACTACGTGATTATTTGTCGCAATCATAAGGGAATCTTTTGTCTTTGCAATAATAAATCCAGAACCGGCTCCTTCTGATTCCTGCGTTCCAAATCCATAGTAGTTTGAAGACTGAATCGTACTTGTAATAGATACAACGGATGGCATTACTTCATTAACTACACTTGCAACATTCTGGCTGTTTGAACCACTTCCGGAAGAAGTCTCTTTCTTAGAACTTGTTGTTCCTGATGTTGTCTCAATCTTATCTGCAGTGGAAGGATAAAACTTATCCTTTACTACAGAAACACCAACAAAGCAAGTTCCTGCTACAAGACCAAAAATTGCTGCGGAAGCAACTAGCTTTGCAATCTTTTTACCTATTCCACTTCCATTTTTATTATTATCGTCATTCTTTCTTTTTCTTCGTCTCTTATCCGGTTCCGGTGGAATGTTACTATAATAATTGCTGTTATTATTGTAAGTATTGCTATAATTGTCATTATAACTGTCACTATAAGAATTACTATAATGACTGTCGTTACCATAATCATATCGACCGGAATTTCCGCCGGTTCCCTGTTCTTTATAAGAATATCTATGACTTTCTGCCTGCTCATGTACTGCCGTTTCTTCTGTCGGTGTTACATCTACAGTAAGCTCTCCGTTATTATATCCTCCGTTACTATATTCTTTATTACTATTTACTTCATTTATCGGATTGTTCTCTACATTCTCATTATGGAATCCGTTATTATTTTCAAATTCGTTCATAATGTTTTCCCCTTTCTCTAAGTTTGTAACCTTATATTAGCAACGATGTGTGATGAATTTGTGTTGTATTTATGGCAAAATTATGGATTTATACCCGTTTTGCATGTTTTCACACTTTTTTCGTAAATCGGCGAAAAGAAATGACCTTGTAGAATGACTTATTCTATTGTATAATAAGTTAGAAAATTATCCCAGTAATATATATACATAACTTTACTGGTGATGGAGGTACACTTTTATGATTAAAGAGAATCAAAAATATCTTAATCGGTTTCACGTCGTCTTAGACGCACTGGTTATTTATTGTTCGTTCTGCCTTAGTTACTATATTCGATATATATGTCCTCTTTTCAAGGATATTTTTCCTCGTTTTGGTTACTGGAGACAGCTATGGCAATACCAGGGTATACTTCTTGTTCTGATTCCTGTATACCTTATTTTATATGCAAAGTTTAACTTATATAAACCAAAAAGATTTCAGAATCAGACTGCCGAGTACGCCAATCTTGTTAAGGCGAACTCCATTGGAATGGTTTTCTTCTTTATATATATTATATTTATGAAGATTCCACATGTCTCAAGAAGTCTTCAACTGATGTTCTATGTGCTTTCCATGTTTCTTACGATTGCAGAACGTGCAGCGATTCGTTATGCATTAGAAAGGACCCGCCGGAAAGGATATAACCTTAAGCACGTTGTTGTTATTGGATTCAGTGCTGCGGCAGAAGCTTATATTGATCGTATTAAATCCAATCCGCAGTGGGGATATACGATCCATGGTATTTTCGATGATAATCTCCGATCGGATTTTTCTTATCGTAATACCTTCTGTATTGGTAAATTAAAAGATGTTGAAAAGTTTTTGCAGAATACTTCCATGGATGAAGTGGCTATCGCATTAAGCCTGAAGGAATATTATAAGCTTGGGGAAATGGTTGCTGTCTGTGAGAAGTCCGGCGTGCATACCAAGTTCGTCCCGGATTATTATAAGTTTATTTCTACTAACCCGGTAACAGAAGACCTAAATGGACTTCCGGTTATTAATATCCGTAATGTTCCTCTTACAAATACAGTGAATAAGTGTATTAAGCGTCTAATGGATATTGTCGGATCTCTCGTATGCATCATTCTCTTTTCACCGATTATGGCTGTTGTTGCCGTCCTTGTAAAGAAGAGTTCTCCGGGCCCGATTATTTTTTGCCAGGAAAGAGTCGGTCTTCATAACAAACCTTTTAAAATGTACAAGTTCCGTTCTATGGGTGTACAGTCTGCTTCAAAAGAACAAAAGGCCTGGACTGTTCATAACGACCCTCGTGTCACACCGGTAGGAAAGATCATCCGTAAGACCAGCCTTGATGAACTTCCTCAGCTTTTTAATGTATTAAAAGGAGATATGAGTCTGATCGGACCTCGCCCTGAGCGCCCTCTTTTCGTTGAAAAGTTCAAAGAAGAGATTCCACGCTATATGATAAAGCACCAGGTTCGTCCCGGCATGACCGGTTGGGCACAGGTTTGTGGTTTTCGTGGAGATACTTCTATTGAAGGACGTATTGAACATGATATTTTCTATATTGAAAACTGGACACTTTCTTTTGATATCAAGATTTTATTCCTTACTGTATTTAAAGGATTTGTCAATAAAAATGCTTACTAGTGTACTATGTCCTTGACAAATATTCATGACACAACCGTACACTAAGCCTAGAAAGGACGCATATTTATTGTCAACTACCCACCACCTAAAGGTAGTGGGTTTCCGCCTATGGCAAACGAAAGGATTTTATTTATGAAAAATGATTCATTTTACGACACAGATAATTATAAGAAGAAGCGACAGACTTCCAATAAAAGTTCTGTAAGTTACCGTACCTCTAAAACAAGAAATGCTTCTTATAAGCCGGTTTCCGCTGCTTCCTCTGGAAAGAAAACCAAACGTATGAATGAGCATGAACCGAATCACCCACCGAAAAAAGTATCGAAAAAGAAACATGGCTGCCTACTGCCCCTGCTTCTTTTTATTGTGTTAATCGGAATTATTGCCTTTTTCGCTTTTCGTTTTTCGGTAAAAGGTGCTTTTTCTAAAATTAAAAAGTATCCTTTAGATAAATCAAATGTAACTGTCAATGATACGGATGCTAACATTAAAGATTATCAAAACATTGCTCTTTTTGGTGTAGACAGCCAGGATAACAAAATTACAGATACCGGTTCCCGAACAGACTGTATCATCATCGCCAGCATCCATAAATCAAATCATAAAGTAAAGCTGATGTCCATTTATCGAGATACTTATGTAAGCATCGATGGAGAATATGATAAGATTAATGCTGCCTATTCCTACGGTGGTCCGGAATTAGCACTCCGCACTATCAATCGAAATCTTGACCTGAATATCACCGATTTTGCCACCGTAAACTTTAAAGCATTAGCTGATGCCGTAGACGTACTCGGTGGAATCCCTCTTACGATTACTTCCGAGAAAGAACTGAAAAACCTAAATGATTATATTGGAAATATGAATCATATTAACGGAGGGAATTCTCCTAAATTCGACAAAGTCGGAACCTACACCTTTGATGGAAACCAGGCTGTTGCCTACTCCCGTATCCGTTACATGGAAGGCGGAGATCACGCAAGAGCAAACCATCAGCGTCTTGTTCTTGAAGGTATTATGAACGCCGCCAAAAAGCAGCCATTCAAACTTGGAAAGTTAATCAGTACCGTCCTCCCACAGTGTAAAACAAGCCTGTCCGATAACGACCTTACAAAGTTAACATTTTCTATGGCCCGCTCCTCGATCACAGACTCACAGGCTTATCCGTTTCAATCAGAAGATGAGCGATACGGCGGTATTTATTATGGTTTTCCTATCACTGCCAAGTCGAATGCGATCAAGGCACACGAATACCTCTTTGGTACAAAGAATTATGAACCAACCGATGAGTTACAGAAAATCAGTGCAAAAATAAAAATAGTAACTGACGACATAGGATTAACGGATTAATGCTTTAATATAATCATAGACGAAAAAACGAAATCCTGGGTATAGCAAATGTAAAGATATCGCAGCGTAGAAAATGCCTGTTCGGCATTTTTACTTGCTCTGACATTACATTTGCTATACCCAGGATTTCGTTTTTTCTGTTTGTTGGCTCCTTTATATTTAAAGCATTTGTCTTTGGCTGTGATCGGGGTATTCGCACCTAGAAATTGTCTGTCCTGCTTTTTTACTTGCTCTGACATTTCATTTGCTATACCTAGGCTTTCGTTTTTTCTCTTTGTTGGCTCCTTTATATTTAAAGCATTTGTTTTTGGCTGTGATTGGGTGGGTGTTTTTATTCTTCGTAGTAGTTAAATTTCGGAGTTGCCTGTATCTGGCAGGATGCTTTCATTGTTCTTCTGTTTTTGTGAAGGAGAACATTTATGAGGAGCATTTCTCCGTTTTCTACCATTTCTTCAATATCTTCTTCTGTAAGTTCCTCGTAATCTTCTGTGATCATGTCTGCATATTTTAATTCAAGGTATACATCACACATATTTCCGAGTGATTCATGGAATGCTATTTCGTCAGGGTCTAATTCGCTTTCGCTTTCAGCCTGTGCATATCCGTAGGACATAAGAATCGGAATTCCTAATTCTTTTGCAAGTTTACGGATACCATCCATGAGAGGTTTCATATCTTCGGAGTCTTCAACTGAAAGTATATTTTCGATATTATCAATAAAGACAACCGGCTTATGTGCTCCTTCTGTTACAATAGAACGGATTAATTCTTCTAAAATGTCGCTTGCTGAAGCGTCTTCCATATTGTCGACATATTCCGATACGGCTTCCTGATCAAGTACGAAAAGATGCTCACTGATTCTGCCTCTGTACCAGTTTAATTCGTCTTTTAAGGAACGAATATCTGCACCTTTTTCTCCGGTCATGATTGCCATAGAAGATACGGCTTTTTCTTCATCTTTTTTATTCATTTCATAGCTTAAACGTGAAACGGTATCTACCATCAGGTCATATCTGGAAAGCTCTGTAGAAATATAAAGTACATCAACGCCGCTCTCCGCTGCTCTGTCTGCGATCTGTTGCATGAATCCATTCTTTAAATACTGTGGCATAGAATCTACAAAATAGCTTCCTTTATGAAGTCCATAACGAAGCATCGCATCTAAACGCTTAAAGCCTGTGCTTAACTTACGGTTTTCCTGGGTATCCACGATATATTCTTCAAACTTATCCATGAAACTTGCAGAGTTTTTGAGAACAAATGGATTACGTACACTTACCTGGAATTCTTTTTCTTCTACTGTTTTTCCGGTAGGGATTACCGCAGTAAATTCTCTTTCTTCTTTTTCCGGTGCTGCTTTTTCTTTACGTTTTACCACGTTTTTATGCTTTCTGGAATGTAAGCTGCGCTCACTGCGAGAATCTTTTTTCACTCGTGCAGATTTCTTTTCTTCTTTTTCCGGTCTTGTCTTCTCTACCTGAATCGTATGTTCCGATTCAGAAATATATTCTGCTGCCTCGCTCTCTTTTTCTACGTCTTTCTGTGCTGCCTCATCCTCTGCTTTTTCGTCTTCGTCATCTGAAAGAGCGCTGCTTTCGGATTCTTTTACGTCTTTAACGTTCTCTGTTTTTTCAGAATCTTCTTGATCTGCTAGTTTTTTACTTACTTGTTCTGTGGCTACTTCTTCTGCTGAAATATTTTCTGCTGATTCTTCAGAAACTTTTGTATTTTCCATACTTTCTGTTTCATTCAGCTTTTCTGTTTCTTCGAAATCCGTATTATCTTGTACACCAGTTTCTTCTGTACTTTCAACATTTTCTACAGCAGGCTCTTCGGAATCTTCTGTATTTTCTTCTGTGTTTTTCTCTTCAAGTTCTTCCTCTACAAAATCTTCATCCATGGCGATCTCAAGTTCTCTTTCAAGATCATCTTCATCAAGATCTTCTAAGTCTCCTAACGTGTCTTCTTCCTTATCTAATGCGGAAACGGTTGCTTTCTTCTTTTTACCATTCTCCTGCTCTTCTAACCATGCATCAAGTACTGTTTCTGAGCCTGCTAATTCAAGTAAGAGCATTCTCTTCGCTCTCTCATACACCTCTCCTTCCAGTCCAAGGGAAGCAAGATTGTCAAGTGCTTCATCAATTTCAGCCTGTGTATGTTCCCCAAGAACCAGTTCACTCGGATCAACATATTCATATTCATCGGATTCTTCCGGCTCCTCTTCAACTAAAGCAGTTTCTTCCGGCTGTTCTGTCTCTGGAACAATCTCTTCTGCTTCTACAGATTCTACTGGATTGCCTTGCGTTCTGGCTTCTGCTTCCTGCTCGGATTCTTCCTTTTCTTCCTTTTGTTCTGTTTCCGCTTCTATTTTCTGCTCCGTTTCTGCTTCCAGCTTCACTTCTAGTTCTTCATTCGGTTTCTGCTCAGATTTGGATGCTTCCTCTAAAGCTTCTGGCTGTGGTTCTGATTGTGTTGCAACAGTATCAACTGTATCTTCTGTATCATCATCGAAATCAAGCTCATCAAAGCTTAAATCATCCTCACTAAGTTCCTCCTCTTTTTCCTGAGCTGCCAACGCTTTTTTCAATGCCTCAATCTCCTGCGCCTCTTTCGCAATATCGACAGCCGACTTCGTCTCTCTTACTTCTTGCGGCTCCGGTCTTGCTGCCTGCTGTGCAGCTCTTGCAAGTTCTACAGCAGATACTGCCCCTGTTTCTGGTGTCTCTTGCGGTACTGCAGCTACTTCCGGTTCTTCTGGTAAAACATTACTTTCTTCTACACTTGGTGTCTCAGAAGTATTTCTTGAAATGACTTCTCCAATCAGAGATTCCATATCTTCCTGACTTACCGTACCACCACTTTGACTCATCATTCGTTTCAAGTTTTCAAAAATCGTCTCATTAATTACACCAAGATCTGCATTCGCATCCTCAGATAAAATCATATCTGCATTCTCCTGCACAACTTCCTGACTGATCATGCGAAGCATATCATCTGAAAATGCTGGTATCTGCTCTGTTCCCTGTGCCCCGGCATCACTTGCTGCCTCTCCTGTTCCATCTTGCTGCAGCTCAGCCTGTGAATTCTGTGCCTGCGCTGGTAAAACACCAACTTGTTCCTTAATCTCATCCGGCACATCTGTGATATCTTCCGGTGCAACTCCTGCTTCTAACTGCTTTTCTTTATAAAGCTCTCTTTCGATTTCTAACTTTTCTTCCGGAGATAAATCTTCATAATCTTCAAATGAAACCAATTCATCACTATTTTTTTCCATATAATTCAGAATCTCCTGCTGATGAAGCGCAAATTCCATCGGATCCTTTCCACGCTTTCTTGCCTCTTCCATAAGAAGTTCCGCTCTCTTTTCCGCTTCAAGCTTCATTTGATCTTCTTCCCTTGCTTTGGCAATTGCCTCTGCTGCTAACTGGGAAGCCGACTTCGTTTCCGGCATCTGCATCTCTTTCGGTTCATATTCTTCCTTCTGGTGCGCTTCTTCATCTTTATCGACAGCTGCCTGAGCCAGCTCCCATGCAGAAACCGGTCTCCTTCTCTGTTCTTCTAACGCTCTCTCTTCTGCCTGATTCGCTTCATCCTCCGCAAGCATCTCTGTTGCTGTCTTCTCTCTTCCGTAGCGGATCTGAGAACGATCAAACGGATACTCTACTTTTGGATCATTCAATCCCATCATCTGCATAAAGTTATTATAAATTAAATCATTCAGATTCGCTGCTTCCTGCGGATTCACATCATCCTGTCCAAACATATCATAGGCATTCCCATTCCCATAATCTTCATTATTAAATGTCTGCTGTTCTGCTTCCGGCTGTGAAGCAGAAATTGTCTCTGCCTGTACCTGCGGCTGTACCGGCTCCGGTTCTGGCTGTGAAACCGCCTCTGGTGCCTGTACTGGCTGCACCGGCTGTGGCTGCTGTGCTGCTTCTCTTCTTCTTCCACCATTCTTCAAACGTTCTTCTATCATATTCACTGCGGAAGCCGCTCTCTCAGAATCGTCCATCTCCTCAAATGTCTTTGGAGGAAAAATATCCGGAGCCATTGATTCTGCCATCTTCTGAATCGTATCTGATAATTCCCGCTGTTCTGCCGGTTCTTCCGGTCGTCCAGTGATATTCATAGCCATATCTATAATATCATTAATGTCAAACGGTTTCTCTTCACTTCCCTCTGTTGCGCTATGCTGTGCTCTCACCACGTCCAGCAATGCCTTCATAATATCTTCCATTATAATTAACCTCCGTTATATCCTCTGTCTTCCTTTTCAGATTCTAAATTATATAAAGCTATTCTAACACCTTTATGCGATTATTACAAACAACTATTGTATTATTACATCTTTTCCGTCAATTTCCTTCAATCCCTATAAAAAATTGTTCTAAACATTGCTTTTTTTAACTAAGTCTGCGATACTATAAATAGTTGATTGATGATTACCGCTCCTACATAACAAAACAATATGTAATTTGCGATCAAATTAAAGAAAGGAGAACTTTTTTTGAAAACTTATATTGACTTGCATATCCATTCTACAGCTTCTGACGGAACCTTTTCCCCAACAGAAATTGTGAATAAAGCTTTAAAACTCACAGAAAAAGACAGCCCTGTTGTCATCGCCCTCACAGACCATGACACTGTTGCCGGAATCGATGAATTCCAAAAAGCTGCTGCCAAACACAAAGACCGACTGACAGCTATTTCCGGTCTTGAAATTTCTACAGATTACCATGGTGTTGAAATCCATGTACTCGGATACAATATCGACATACATAATAAAGAACTTCTTGACCGTCTTGCCGTTTGCCGCGAAAGTCGTGACGGACGTAATGAAAAGATTATCCAAAAGCTTCAGGAGCAGGGCTTTAAAATTTCTATGGATGAAATCAAACCCGACAAACCCGGCGAAACAATCGCCCGCCCACATATCGCAAAACTTCTCATGAAAAAGAAATACGTTTCTTCCGTTCAGGAGGCATTTGACAAATACCTTGCCGAAGGAAGATGCTGCTATGTAGAACGCATCATGCCTACTCCAGAAGAAGCTATTCATCTGATCAAAAACAGTGGCGGCATCCCTGTTCTCGCCCATCTCATGCTCTATAAAAAACTGGACTCTTCCCAGAAAGAAGCTTTAGTTAGAGAATTAAAAGATGCCGGTCTCATCGGAATCGAAACATATTACAACACTTACACACCGGTAGAGCAAGAATACGTTGCCGGACTTGCAAAACAGTGGGGACTCATTGAAACCGGCGGAACTGACTTCCACGGTCAGAATAAACCACACATTTCCCTCTTCACAGGCCAGGGAGAAATGGAAGTCCCACAAAAAGTTTTAGAAAACTTAAAATACTAATTTGTAGATTTCGTGTAGACGAAAAAAGAAATACTGCCCTATCCCAGATGCTCTGTAGTCGCTGTGTTTAAAATGCTCGTTCGCATCTTAAACACGCTCCGAA
>OKRX01001430.1_pt1 | contig 17505 bp, 14 predicted proteins | sample 1601241 | NCBI WGS metagenome assembly OKRX01 (sample SAMEA3541500, study PRJEB24748) | human gut metagenome | biome: human gut; feature: human-associated habitat; material: faeces | place: China | collected 2012
TGGTCGAGAAAATCCTAGCGCACATGGGCTTTACGACAGAAGACTACTCGGTGACTACACCAGCCGAGTGCCACGACCTATGGAGCGACGTAGTCTGCTACACCGATCGAGAGGGCAAGAGCCTCGCCTACGTAGGAGTCATCAGCAACTACTGGCTCACCAAGTGCGACATCAAGCAACCGGTCTACTACGCCGAGCTATACAGCGACACCTTGATGGCGCATCTGTTACAGCACAAGGTGGTCAGCACGGAGCTGAGCAAGTACCCAACGGTGAAGCGTGACCTAGCGCTACTCATCGACAACAACATCACCTACGAAGCATTGGCTAGTACCGCTCGAAAGGCTGAGCGTAAGCTACTTCAGCGGGTTGAGCTCTTTGATGTTTACACAGGCAAGGAGCTACCTTCGGGCAAGAAGAGCTACGCCTTGAGCTTCTACCTACGTGATGACAAGGGCACCCTACGAGACGCACAGATCGATGCTGCTATGAAGCGCATCTGGCAAGCCATCGAGCAGGAGTACCACGCCACGCTTCGCTAGACTAGGCTAGACTATCCAATCATCAGACATATAAATCAACTAACATAGTTAAGTATCCAATCCAATCATGGGAAGAGCATTTGAATATCGTAAAGCACGCAAACTAAAGCGTTGGGGCAACATGGCTCGTGTATTCACGAAGCTAGGCAAGGAGATCACTATTGCCGTTAAGGCTGGCGGACCTGATCCTGACACCAACCCACGACTACGCGTCCTCGTCCAGACGGCAAAGAAGGAGAACATGCCTAAGGAGAACGTGGAGCGTGCTATCAAAAAAGCTACCGACAAGGACAGCAACACCGACTATAAGGAGATGAACTATGAGGGATATGGTCCTTTCGGTATTGCTATTTTTGTGGAAACTGCGACAGACAATACGACTCGTACTGTAGCAAATGTACGTAGTTATTTCAACAAGAACGGTGGTTCTTTGGGTACATCTGGCAGTTTGGAGTTCCTGTTCGAGCATAAATGTGTTTTCCATATTGCGAAAAAGGATGGCATGTCGTTGGAAGATCTTGAGTTGGAGCTGATAGACTATGGAGTCGATGAAGTGGATGAAGATGAAGACGAAGTGGTTCTCTATGGTGAATTTGCCCAGAATTCGGCTATTCAGAAATATCTGGAAGAGAATGGATATGAAATCACCAGTAGTGAATTTGTCCGTATTCCGAACGATGTGAAAGAAGTGACTCCTGAGCAGCGTGAATCGATTGAAAAATTGATTGAAAAGTTGGAAGAGGACGAAGACGTTCAGAATGTGTTCCACAATATGAAGGAAGACGAAAACGGAGACGAAGAATAAGTTCGTATTTGTTATAGAATAAAAAAAGAGAGTACAAGGACTATAACCTTGTACTCTCTTTTTTTATTCTATATCAGTATTTATATCAAAAATTCTTCTTTTCTTTGCTGTACTTTATTTCAATACAAATACATTTTTTAGTGGTTATGAAAGGTTTTAGAACTCTACTTTGTGTTATTTCGTTAGCCTTATCAGGCGTAATTGTGAGTGATGTTATGGCCCAGAAAGAATTGGGTGTGTTTAATTCTTTGGCAGTAGGTGTGGGCGTAGGTACTACCGGTATCGACGTGAATGTGGCAACTCCCATCACATCTCACTTTGATTTACGTGGTGGTTTTTCCATTATGCCAAATTTCAGCATGAGTACGGATGTAGATGTTGATGTGGAAGCTATGGAAGGCGTGAGTGTTCCCTCTACGATTGGTATGGAGGGAAGTATCAAGCGTGTTTCCGGTGAATTACTTGTGAATTATTATCCGTTTAAAAAAGGTTCTTTCTTTTTGACTGCTGGTGCTTACTTTGGCGGGGGAACTTTATTAAAAATAAATGGGCATAGTGATGAATTGAAGGAATTGGTAGCCGAAGCCGGTAAGGCCGGTGTTGTTATCGGCGATTATACGATTCCGGTAGACAAAAACGGTAATGTGTCAGGTGGCTTGAAAGTTTCGAGTTTCCGTCCGTATGTGGGTTTGGGGTTCGGCCGTGCCGTACCGAAGAAACGGCTTGGTGTAATGTTCGAGCTGGGAGTCCAGTTCCACGGCAAACCGGATGTTTATACGGACTATGGTAATGTCAACAATTTGTTGGATGAAGTCGATCCGGACGATACGTTTTCGAAAATCATGGATAAGCTCACTGTTTATCCGGTTATGAAGATACGTCTGTGTGGACGGATTTTCTAATCGTACGTAAATATATATTAAATGAAAGCCTGGCAGTGTGGAGTCAGGCTTTCATTTTTACTATAAATAAGACTGGGTTGTCTTTGTTTGTCAGGTCAGGAAAAGAGTAGGCAAGTTCTTTGCCGCTTTTATAATAACAGTAGGTGTTGCTTTGAAGGTCTATGGATTGAAGTTCGAGAATCTTGCCTGTCTTGTAAAAGTTGTCATCCAATCCTCCTTGCACGTGATAGGCTTTTGTTCTTCGTTGGTCGTAACAAAATGTATAGCTACGTTCCGGTAGAGTAGGATCGTAGTGTGTTGAGATTAAAAAACGTGTCCCGATCTGTAAAGGGAGAATTTTTGCGTAGTCCTCAGTGATGGTCAACTGGTTGCTATTGATGAGATAGAGCGTGTCGTTTAAGATATGGGCTGGCTGTAAGGATGGAGCTTGTACATAAACGTGCCCGTCCTTGACGGCTATTTCGGTACCTGTCTTGTAATTGATATCCATTCTTCCCAAATCGGCAACATCCAGTTTGCGCTTCCCGACTTCATTAAAGTAGAGATCAAATTTATAGAGCCATTGTTCGATTGACGGAGCTTGCTTGTTTTCTGAATTAACCAAGTCTATTGTTGTCCACAGATGGTTGTTATAATAAGCCATATGCCCGAAAGTTTTCCATGAAGCATCTTGAGGGAGGATACTCTGAAAAAGGAGTTGCCCGTCGTAATCATAATAGTATACCTCATGTCCGGTGCCGATCACGACCAGCCGGTCGTGGACAGGATCGACCGCATAGTCAACCAGTTCGACTGGCTGTCTCGTTCCTGGCAGATGTGCCGTTATTTGTCCGAGAAATTGGCCGGAACTGTTGAAATGATAAAGTTGACGATCGCTGACAAGGAAGATGTCTTCCCGGTCGCGCTTGATCATTTTAATCTTGTTCAAAGAACAATGTCCGTTTGTTTTCAAAGGGATGGCGATCACCTCCTCGGCGACATCGGACAGACTTCCTTCCGGTTGACATTGAGTCAAATCGGTAGTATGGATCACTTGATATCCGATCCAGCCGTATAAGGCTATCAGACATATGAATAAAAGATTAAAGGTTTTTCTCATTTCATTTCTAATTAAAAAATTCCTTTGTATAAACGGACGATATTGTCGGTTTATTGCAAGGATCTCTTAATCTTGCAAGAAAATCCAGTTGTTTTCGGAGGAGATATCTTCTCTGTACCGGAATCCTTCCCAAGTAAAATCTTTTAATGCATCCGGATTGGTAATCCGGTTTTTAACGATGTAACGGGTCATTTGTCCACGTGCCATCTTGGCGTAGATTACGATTGTTTCAGCTTTCCCGTTTTTCCAGACTTTAAAATCCGGTGTTATTACACGGACAGATTGTTCTACCTTTTTCCAGTCGAATGATGGTTGTAGGTCCATGCTCCCCAGGTTGATCAGCAGGTTATCGTCGGCTTTCACTTCTTCAATAAGCGGTTCGGTTTGACGGGCACGCCAGTAAATATACATATTCCCTTCTCCTAATTCGGGTAGTTTCACATCATATTCCATCCGGTAAGGTTTGATCAGGTCCAGCGGGCGAAGGAGACCATAACAAATGGAAATGAGCCGCAAATGATCCTGGGCAAAGCGGAAGTCCGCCTCTGTAAAATCTTTGGGATTGATATTCTTGAATACGACACCCGTATAAGCCAATAAAGCTTGTAGCGGTTCTTCTTCTGCAGAATGGAAATTCTGAAAACGATGGTAACTTTCCAGCATCAGCTTGGGACTGAGCTTTAACATCCTGCCTAATTCTTCGGCGGGATATTGAGCCATGTGCAATGCGATCTCGATTGCTTCCTGGTTGAATCGGGGCGTTGTACCTGCAGGCGCTTTTATTTTGGATGTTCCAGCCATTGTCTTGGCTGGAGATAAGATGATATGCATATTTGTGAATATATTGTTTTTATTATGTAAATATCTCGTCATTTATATCCGGTGCATAAATAAAAGTCGGATATCCCGCACCCATTTCCTGATATAACTGCCTGATATCACGATGCAGACTGCTGATAGCACTACTACTATTCCTCCGATCTGCATCGGTTGCAGATGCTCGCCTAAGAAAAGGACGCCCATGCATACGGCGGTAAGCGGCTCCATGCATCCCAAGATCGCAGTCGTTGTCGAACCTATATAACGAATGGCCAGTATCAGTGTAAGGTCGGATACCAACGTCGGGAGGAAAGCAACCATCAGCACGTCTATCGTTGTGGCCAGATTCGGCATCGGGTCGGGAAAATCACCTTTTATCGCCAGATTTACCAGAAAGACAATTGCTCCGGAAAGCAGAATATAGAAAGTGGCTTTCAAGCTGTCGAGCCTGGCGATCCGGCTTCGGTTCATACCTACGATGTAGGCTGCATAGGCAATCACTGTAGCCAATACCAACATTAATCCTTTTATATTGATAGAACCTCCCGGCGTATTTCCTCCGCTCAACATATAGACACCGCTTATCGCCATCGCCATTGCCAGCAGTATCGGCATTGTCAGCTTGTCCTTGTAAAATACAAACATGATCAGGCTGACTACCACCGGATAAAGGAAATGGATCGTTGTCGCCACCCCGCTCGGAATATAAAGATAAGCCTCCGTCAGCCAAAGCGCCGTGATGGCATAAAGTGTACCTAAAATAAAAGCGGTCCCGAATTCGCTTTTCTGTATATCGAACGGAATCTTTTTCACCCACATCAGTACGGCAACCAGTACGGATGCTAAGGAAAAACGGTAGAACAGCAACGAATCCAAACCTACGCCGTTTTCAAGCGCCGGAATGGAAAAAAGAGGAATCAATCCGAATGTGGCGGATGCGATAAGTCCGTACAAAAATCCTTTTACCTTCATGTAAATTCACTGTCTGTTGAAATGAGGGGACAAAAGTAGCAAATCTTTCTGAACCTTTTCTAATGAAATGGGAATCATGCTTTGCTATTCTTTTCGATTAATTTTGTATGTTTACGGCGTATTAGAAAATGATGGACAGCTAATTATGTCCGGGAGCATGATGAATAACCCTTGTTTAGGGTGTGTGGAAATTAATACAAACTTTATATTATATGAAAATCGGAATCGGTATTTTACTATTATTCTTTGTTACCTCTTTGCAGGCACAGAACATTGTAGGAAAGGTCATAGACAATAAAAAACAACCGGTAGATGGTGCAACCATCGTTTTGCAGGCAATAGATTCTACTTATATAAACGCTTCTATTTCAAATGTAGACGGAACTTTTGTGTTGGATAGCCAGCCTGAAGAATACCGCTTGATCGTGCAGCATCTCTTGTACAGGACTAAGGAAATCGAGGGAAAGGGCAGAGATGTCGGTGTCATTCAACTTGATCCGCAGGATTATGCTTTGGATGAGGTCGTGGTAAAAGCGGAGCGTCCTTTTGTGAAGGTGGAAGAAGGGCGTTTGGGATATGATCTGTCCGTTCTTGCCGGCGACGGAGTGGTGAACAATGCATACGAGGCTCTGACTAAACTCCCCGGTGTAAAAGAGACTAAAGGCGTATTAACTTTGGCAGGTACGGGAAATTTGACAGTCGTCTTGAATGGAAAACCGACAACAATGGACGCCGGACAACTTGAGACGCTTTTGCGCAATACTCCGTTGGATAGAGTGGAAAAGGCGGAAGTCATGTACAGTGCGCCTCCCGAATATCATGTAAGAGGAGCTGTGATCAATATTGTCTTGAAACGCTCGAATGATTATTCTTTTCAGGGAGAAGTCAATGCCGATTATACAAACCAATATTTCAATGGCGGTGGGGCGAACGGTAATTTCCGCTTTTCGACACCTAAGATGGCTATTGATGTCATGTATGGAGCCAATGATGTAAAAAAAATGGAATATATGGATCTCTATTCCAGGCATACATTGAAAAATCAAATATATGATATCAGGCAAAACGAGCAGTTACGGATGAAGTATTGGAACCACAATCTTAGGACTGCATTCGAGTATAATTTGGATGATGAAGATCATTTTAATCTCGCTTATACCAGCAGTTTTACACCTGAGCAGCATAGCAATAGCCTGACTTCCGGTAATTATCAGGCAAGCAATGTTGACAAATATGTCGAAACCCGTATGCACAATGTCACTTTGCAATATCATTCCGGATCTGGATTTGATGTCGGCGGAGATTACACGCATTATACGTCAGATAATAACCAAACTTTGTTTGCGGATTATGCGGATGGTGCTCAAAGCGGTTTCTCTATAATCGGTGGTCAAAAGATAGACCGTTATTCTATTTATGTTGACCGGAAGCGTTCTTTGGCTAAAGAATGGGATTTGGGGTACGGTATGTCTTACCGATTTGCAAAAGACCGTGACTTTCAGACCTATGATAAGGTTACAGGTGATATCCCGACCGAAAATACGGATTCCCGGCTTCGTGAGCAGACTGCCAATGTCTATGTTTCCTTGAGCAAGAACTATGCGACTGGTACATCGGTTTCTATCTCTGCTACAGGTGAATATTATACCATCGGCAATTATCGTAAGTGGGCTGTCTATCCGCAAGCATCTTTGACGTATGTAAAATCTTCCGAACATTTATTCCAGTTTTCGTTATCGACGGATAAGACTTATCCGGGTTATTGGGATATGCAGTCTTCCGTCAGTCATCTGAACGGATATACCGAGCTTTGGGGGACGCCGGGATTGAAACCTTCGACAGCCTATAATTTGAACGGCAATTATATATGGAAGCAAAAGTATATTTTCGGTCTGTTCTTCATGCATACGTCTGACTTTTTCGTACAGACGGGCTATCAATCGACTGACCGTTTGGCATTGATTTATAAGAATACGAACTGGAACTATATGCAGATGTGGGGGACAAACGTCATCTTACCCTTTAAAGCCGGAAATTGGCTGGATTCACGACTTACTTTGGTAGGTATGCAAGTTCACCAGCGTTGCGATGACTTTTTTGATATCCCGTTTAACCGGAGGAAATGGATGTTCAACAGTTCGCTGGATAACACGTTTAAGGTAGGTAAGAATCTGGCTTTCGAATTGATAGGTAGTATACAAACCCCGATGATCCAGGGAACTTTTGACATTGAAACAGTCTATAACCTCACTGCCGGATTGAAATGGAGTTTTGCTAGCGATAGGATAAATCTGTCTGCCCGTTGCAGTGATCTTTTCAACTCGGGCATGCCCAATTTGAAAGTTCGTTTTAATGGGCAACACTTGGATATGAACAACGATTTTTATTCGCGCTCTTTTACCATACATTTCAGCTACCGCTTCGGTGGATATAAGAAGAAAGAAGCCGGGAAGATTGATACCTCAAGGTTCGGACATTAGCATGAGCCTTGTTTATCTTTTAGGATTGTGTGTCGAATGTACTTGTTTCCGTCTTTATGGATAGCATACTGGACAAGTTACAATTTGTCCAGTATGCTATTTATTTTTTGTAAATTATTTCTACATGAGACAATTTGCCGGGAAGGCATTTCATCTCCTATCAGACCGTATATTCCATGCAACAGAGGTTTTACCCGGAGAGCGAGCCGTTCGCCCTCTTCTGTCAGGTAAATTTGTTTGTTACGCCGGTCCGTCGGGTTTCCTCGACGTTCTACCCAGCCTTTCTTTTCCAGATTATTGATAAGATTGGTCAAGCAAGCTTTGTCTTTAGCTGTCTGTTCTGCCAGATATTGCTGGCTGACTCCGGGTTTCTTCCATAAACGATGCATCACCTGGAGCATCTCGAATGTCATGTCGACATTATTGGTTCTCAATACTCTTTGTATGGTCTGGCGAAAGGTCATTCGCGTTTTCAGAATTTGGAGTATTAGTTCGTGTGCCGTTTCGTTATTTGCCATTGCTGTTTACTTTTACGGCACAAAAATAGTGAATATCCTTGAGATATCGGTTAAATGTTTGATTGTCGATTAAAGAATGCGCCGTTCCAATTCGTCCAACATATTCACGCGTTCCAAAGAAAATGTGTTGTCATGCGTTTGTATATATTCCAAGATTGTCTTGGCTTTTTGCAACATCGCCTGCTCCTCGTCGGGATAGAGATAACTTTCTTCGATCAGGGTCTTAACGGCTATCTCAAGACGGAGGATTCCGCCGTTGTCATCACTGTCGAGTCGACGGACAAGCTCTTCGGGCTGGGCCGTCATAAGGGTAGGACGGTCCAGTTTGAGGGAACTGTATATGGTTTGGATCAACTCTGGAGTATGGCGAGCCGCATTTGTGTTGCGATTCATAATGATCTGAAGGACTACTTTAGCAAGTTCTTCGATCTGTATCATGATGAAGTCTCTCTTAAGCATAAGAAATATTAGCTTTGAAAATTGTCAATTTTCAATTGTCAATTGAATAATGCGGATATCCTTTTTAGGGCGGTCATATTCGTCGCGAGGTTGTCCGGCGATGATATCGAGCACATCGAATCCTTCAATGAGTTCGCCATATACGGTATAGTTGCCGTCCAGATGGTGACAACCGCCTTCTGTGGTGTAGGCTTTTCGTTGTTCTTTGGTGAACAGCAGATGTCCGGGTGTAGCACGTACCATTGAGTCTACTTGGGCGTTGATTTTACGTAGACGTTTTTGGTATTCGCGTTTATTGCTGGCTTTCTGCATACGTAGTTCGGCGCGGACGGGATAGAAGAATTTCTGCATAGCCTTCTCCTTGATATCCTGGTTGGCAATCATTTCCAGCGTGTCCAGTTCACCGCTGGTATAGACTTTTCCTTGTACGATATAGAATTGCGACATATCCGATTTCTTTTGCGGGTTGATGTCGTCGTTCTGGCGAGGAGCAGCCAACGCGCCGCGTTTGTTGAAATGGTGAGGCCGTATCTCCGGCATGATCTCCGAATTTCGGTCTCCGAAACCACAGCGGGCACCGGCGGGAGCATTGCGCGAATCAGGAGCACCGCCCTGTATCATAAATTCAGGGAGTACGCGTGTGAACAGCGTTCCGTTGTATTCGCCCCGTTTGGCACGTTCAATAAAGGTGCGGACGTGGTTAGGGACATCGTCATATAGTTTTGCTTTTAGGGTTCCGACGCTCGTGTTGATGGTGACTATTTTCGCAGGAACCTGTTCAGATGCAGATGTTACGGTGTCCGCATCGCCCTGTCCGAAGACAGGAGAGAGACAGGCCAACAAGCCTAATAAGATACAATAGCTCTTTTTCATCTTTTAAAATATTTGGTGGGTAAAGATAGTATTTATGTTGTTAAACACAAAGTAAATGGCTACCTTTGCAACCTTTAAGGCAAATTTAAGATTATAACTACACGTATTATTATGAATTGGATTAATGATTTGTTATGGGGCGAGGGCATTGGCCACTCCATACTTCTGCTTTCCTTTGTGATCGCTGCAGGCATACAATTAGGCAAGATCAAAGTCTTCGGCGTATCTTTGGGAATTACTCTTGTGTTGTTTGTGGGGATCATTTTAGGACATTTCGGTTTTACGATCAACCACAACGTGATTCACTTTTTTAAAGAGTTCGGATTGATACTTTTTGTCTATTCTGTAGGTATGCAGGTCGGACCGGGTTTCTTTTCTTCTTTCAAGCAAGGAGGGATTACGCTGAATATGCTGGCGTGCGGTATTGTGTTCTTAGGTGTCTTGACGGCTGTCATTCTGCATTATGCGACCGGTATTCCGATGCCGACAATGGTCGGAATCTTGTCGGGTGCGGTAACGAATACACCGGGATTGGGGGCTGCCCAGCAAGCATTTTCCGATATGCACGGAGTGTCTGACAATACAATTGCTTTGGGATATGCTGTCGCTTACCCTTTAGGGGTGATCGGTATTATCTTGTCTATTATCTTGATTAAGTATATTTTCCGTGTAAGTTTCGATAAGGAGAACGAGCAGTTGAACAGCGAAGATTCTTCTCATACCAATGAGGCCAAGCCGATCTCGTTGATCGTGAAGAATCCCGCTATCTTCAATAAGACGGTTGCCGAATTATCGAACCTGCTGGAACATCGTGATTTTGTTATTTCCCGTGTCTGGCGTGATAGCAACAAGCAGATCGAAATAGCTTCGGCCAATACCGTATTGCAGGAAAACGACAAGGTTTTTGTTATCACGACTGAGACGGATGCCGAGACGATCAAGACCTTTATCGGAGAAGAGATCGATATGGAACGTAAACAGTGGATCCGTATGGAGAGCCAATTTATCAACCGCCGTATCCTGATCACGAAACCGGAGTTGAACGGTAAGCGTCTGGGGCAATTGAAATTGCGGAAATTATATGGTATCAATATCACCCGTATCAATCGTGCTGGTGTCGATCTTGTTGCCAAACCTGGGTTGACTTTGCAGGTAGGCGACCGTGTGAACGTAGTCGGTACCGAAACAGCGGTCTCCAATGTGGAAAAGGTTTTGGGTAATTCGATGAAGCGTCTGAATGAACCGAACCTGATTACTATCTTCGTCGGTATTGCGTTGGGTATCGTGCTGGGTAGTATTCCAATTTCCTTCCCAGGTATTCCGCAGCCGGTCAAGTTAGGTCTGGCGGGCGGTCCGCTGGTTGTGGCTATTCTGATCAGCCGTTTCGGTTACCATTATAAATTGATTACTTACACGACACAGAGTGCAAACTTGATGTTACGTGAGATCGGTATTACGCTTTTCCTTGCTTGCGTAGGTATTAGTGCTGGTGACGGTTTTGTCGATACTATTGTGAATAATGGCGGTTTTGCTTGGATAGGCTACGGTTTCATCATTACGTTTGTGCCGCTGATGATCATTGGTTGTATCGGCCGTTATTTCTGCAAGGTCAATTACTTTACGCTTATGGGGCTCATTGCCGGTAGTACGACTGATCCGCCTGCATTGGCCTATTCGAATGCGACAGCCGGAAACGACGCTCCGTCGGTTGGGTATGCGACTGTCTATCCGTTGACTATGTTTCTCCGGGTATTGACGGCACAGTTGTTGATTCTGTTCTTCGCGTAACCGTACTAATTAATATTATGAAACGGGGGCCTGTATTTCTATATATGCAGGCCCCCGTTTCATGATGTGCCAGTCTTCTTTTATAGAAACGTGGCCTCTTCTTTCATACATATGAAATCCGGATTACTTTTTTGTATGTTCTGTTGCTGTCGGAATTTGCTCTGTGGTTACCGGTGTTTGCTGTGTGCTGTCTGGTACGGTGGGGCGCAGGGGGATCAGAGGATATTTCTTCCGTCGCCGGAAAATATCGGAGAAGCGGGTAAAGTCTTTCTTATACATGATACCTACGCCCTGTGTTGTCAGGGCTTGTTTTAGAATCATATACATGTCGTTGGCATGGTTGTAGGCTTTCAGGCGGATATCGCCGCTGGGCGTCAGCAGATATTCGAGGTCGAACTCACCGATGAAGGCATTCTTCTGATTGTTGATCGTACTGTTTTTGTACCCGAAGTTTCCGTTGAATATGAGGCGGTTGTTTAGTAATTGGCTGGACAGCAGCATTTCTACTTCCGTATCTTCGATACCGTCCTGGCTGGTCCGGATATTTGTACCGAGTTGCACTTTGTCGGTGAAGCTATTCATGATACTGGATATTTGGGAAGAAAGGGCGGATGAGGCCACTGCGCTGAAATCATTCGATTTATATTGCGCATTGTATTCCGGCGTATAGAATTTGTTTAGAACCAGTAGATAGATAATTTGCCGGGTCATCATGTCTTCTGTATCGACCAAACTTTTGACCTGCCGTTGGAGTTCTTCGTTGGAGCTCGGCAGTTCGAGGTCGAACGAGATAGTCGGGTTTCTCAGCACACCGTCTAATTTCAATACGCAATTGACCGGCGTATTGCGTCGGGAGCTTTCGTACGTCAGACTGGGATCCAGGTCCTGTATGTTGGCTGTTACGTTATAGATGGCATTTACATTCATCGTTGCCTCGAAGGGATCTCCCCGGAAATTGATAATACTGCCATCCCGTATCTTGAAGTTTTTATGGATGAGTTGTTGTAGGCTGAAATTATAGTTTCCTTGTACGATCCCGATGTTTCCATACATGCGCAAGTCGGTTTTCGTCCCGTACTGTATCTGGAGGCTTCCGTTGCAGTTACCTGTTATTTTATCGCCTGCGACCGGATCCATAATCAGCTCTATATCGGCATCCGGTGTGATGTCGAGAAGGAAGTTCATGCGCAATTCCGCCCCTTCGTCTTCGTTTTTGAAGATAAGAGGTTTAATGGAATCGGCCGGTTTGGTAAGTGCCATTTCCCGCAATTCTTTTTTATTCACGAAAGTGATGAAATCATATTCTGCCGCGGAAGAATTGTTCATGAAGTCGAGTTTGACGGATGTCTTGGGATCGCTTCGCATATTGATATCGAAGTTGATCAATTGCCCGTTCCCTTTTATGGAGGCTGTTCCGGTTCCGAAAACGGTTCCGAATATCAGTGGATTCTGTTTTTGGGGGGCATCGAATACCAACATATTGTTTGTCTGGACTCCTACATCGAAGCTGACATCTTTGAAATGTTTGTGATTGACGGTCAGATTAACCTTTGCCGAGTTGCCGAATTTGTCATGCACCGTTACGTTGCGTCCGATGATCGCTCCCGGTGTCAGATGGATGGAGTCGGAGAAAGTGTAGTAGGTGTTCAGATATTCGATACCCAGCCCACCATCGAGAACAAAGGCGTCCCCCTCTACATTCAACGCCTTGAACGGCCCGTGCAGGTGGATATTCCCGAAGCCCCGTCCTTGCATGTTCTTAGCGATATTTTCGACGAAAGGATGCAGGAAAGCCAAGTTCAGGTCGTTTGCCCCGAAGAAGAGGGAAAGGCCTGCATTTTTGCCGACCGGATAGACATAGCCGCTCACATCAGTCCAAGTCGTATCGTTCTTGTAGATGCTGCCTAACATCAGAATACCTTTTTGCTGGTCGTCCCATTCGCTAAAAAGGTTGAGACGTCCTAATTGTACTTGGTTGAACGAGAAGTTTTGTACTTCGAGATCGGTGTTTAGCATCCGACTGCCGTAGAGGTCGGTAATGTTGAAGGTTCCGGTAGCCTTTCCGGCAAATTGAAGTACTGGGATATTCAGGATGTCAAAGATATAGCTCAGTTCTACTTGTTTCAGATCCAGTAACAGTGTATCGGCCGGATCTTTTGAAACTGTTCCTTCCATGTGGAGATATTCGGTGCCATTGGAGACGGAAAAGTCTTGTATCCCAATCTTGCCGTCTGCAATGGTGATAGTAGACGGGGCTATGTGCCAGGTGGAATCGTTCAGGATCAGCGGACTCTTGTTCAGTGAGATTTCCGTACGCAGTTTGGCAGGTCCTTTTTCCTGTTCTTCCTCGATGAAGAGTGTGGAGGCGGAGAGGTCTGCTTTAAACAAGCGTTCTTTGTTGTTGGCCCAGCTGATCTGCGTCTGTATCCGGTTGTCTTTTGCATCGGCTTTCAGGTCCATATAGTTACGCAATCCTTTGGCATTGTAGTTGGTTGCCTTGAGCTTCAAGTTTACCCTGTCTTCCGGGTTGTCACAGGTCAGATAGCCGGATTCGAACATGGACTTGCCGATGTTGAATTTAGGCAGATAGGCCTCGAAGCGGAAGCGGTTGTACAGGTTATTGTAATGTCCTGTGATACGTCCTTGGGTCAACATCGTAAAAGGCAGTTTCAGGGTGTTGGATATGGCTTCCGTATTTTCGATAGTCAGCAAGAGGGAGAAATTGTTTTCCATCACCTTCTGTTTCTTTTGCGTGACGTTGATCAGAGCCGGGATATACCCCTTTAATGTTTGCATAAGGCTGGGAATGATTGTCGTGAAGGAATAAGCACCCGTCACTTCGCCGTTCAAGACGTCGGAGGTGATGGTCAGATGACGGTCCAGTGAATGCCCCGTAGCCTCTACCTTGAACTTTTTCAGGAAAAAGCTGTCCGGCTTGGTCTTGAAGGAGAGGCTGTCAAGCGTAATGCTCCCTTCTAGGTTGTCGATATTGTTTCCCGTGAAGTCGGCATTCAGTGTGCAGGAGATATCCGGAGCCTCGTATTTATTCGTCAGATGGAGGCTGTCCGGATGGAAATGTTCCAGACGTGAAGTGAAGTTGAACATAGAATTTTTGCCTTCATGCAGGAATAGCCCTTCGGCATACAGTTTGCCGTTCGGATCGTCGATGTCCAGCATACCGTTGAACCCGTTTTTCTTGAAGTTGCCTGAGAGATGTATGTTCTCGTATTTGTAGCCTTTGTATTCGAACTCGTCTATATTCGCCTTTATATTACCTGAAAACGACCCGTTGGCAGGACGGTGTGTGTCCAGCGTAACGGCTAACTTGGCTGTTCCATACGGATTACCGTCTGGAAAAAGTTCATTCAGGTGCAAAGGGGAAGTCGAAAGGTGTCCTTTCAGGTAGGCGGCGATATTCTTCTCCTTGTCGTTTCCGAATATCAGGTCGGTCTGGACGGAACCGATTGCCGACGAGAACTTGCCGAAAGCGACCAGGTTGTCGAAGAAACCGGATATCTCTCCGGTAAAGTTGATCGTGCCTAACTTGACGATTGCATCCGGCAACTTGACTGGGCGTTCGTTGAAGTTGTTAGCAAGGCCCGAAATTCCTTCGGTCGTGATATACATCTTATTGACTTGTCCGAAGATATAGGCGTCTTCCGGGTGTGTGATTCCTTTCATCTCCATCTTGCCGACAAAAAGCATCTTGTCGCTGTATTTCAGTGTCAGCCGTTTCAAGCCGATATTGTTGCACCGGTTGATGTTGTAGGATATTTCCGGTTGCAGAAAGTGGCTCGGCCGAAAGTTCGATGGTTTCCGAGAAGTTGCGGAATGCCGGGACGAAAGCGGAGAGGTCTTTCAGGCAAATTTGCGAAGGTGCGATATTCAGTTCGACTGGCGAATGATCCAGTAAATCGGATGCACTAACTGCTTCTCTGGTATGGATATGGGCGCGGTCTATTTTAAGATCTGTTTCTGGCAGCTTGATTTCAAAGTTGTTAATGATCGCGCTGTCTTTGTTGGCTACGATGTTGAGCGAAAGTTTGTTCAGCGAAAAACCCGAAGCCTCGTCGAAACTCATCTTCTTGATATTGGCATTGAGGCTGTCCTTGTTGAATGCCTTCATAGAGATTTTGGCACTTATATTGCGGATGTCAATATGCTTGGCATTGAACTTTCCGGGGGTAGTGGCTGCATTCTTCACATCGTAACGGAAATTTCCCCGGCGTATTAAGATCGAGTTGAAACGCAGGTCGATATTGGATTGCTTTTTTACGGTGTCTTTGCTGGCGAAAGCATCGATGACGAATTGCAGGTTCAACTTATCTGCCGGCGTTTCCTTATGCAAGTTGACGGAGAAACCGAACAGGCGGACTGTCGAGAATACGATCCTGCCGTTTAACAAAGGCAGGATTTCGAAACCAGCCGACACATGGTTGGCATCGAACAGTACGGTTCCGCTTTCATCTTCGAGATACAGATTTTCCAGTACCAGGCGGTTGAACCATTCGATGTCTACATTCCCGATCCGTACGGGCACACCTAAACGCTCGGATAATTCTCTCGTTGCCGTCGTTGCCACTTTTTGCTGCACATAGGGAATGCGCAATAAGATGGCCGGAGTTGCATAGAATATCCAGAACAGAGTAAGCAGGGTGACAATTATGTATTTAAGTCCTTTGATATCTTTACTATATTTAAGCACAAAACTACAACAATATCCCGATAGATTTCGTTAATTTGCACAAAAATTGAAACGAAGATATGAGTGTGACAATCTTAGGAATCGAATCATCGTGTGATGATACTTCCTCATCTGTAATACGCGACGGCGTGATGTTGTCGAATGTAATTGCCAGTCAAGCTGTTCACGAAGCCTACGGCGGTGTTGTTCCCGAATTGGCTTCCCGCGCACATCAACAGAACATTATTCCGGTGGTTGCCGAAGCGATCAAGCGTGCCGGTATCGATAAATCCGAATTGAGTGCCGTTGCTTTCACCCGTGGGCCAGGTTTGATGGGGTCGTTGTTGGTCGGAACTTCTTTTGCCAAAGGTTTGGCGGCTTCGTTGGACATTCCGATGATCGAGATCAACCATTTGCAGGCGCATGTGTTGGCCCATTTCATCAAGGAGACGCCGGAAGACGATCATGCTCCTTCGTTCCCGTTCCTTTGCCTGTTGGTATCTGGTGGAAACTCGCAGATTATCAAGGTGAACGCATACAACGATATGGAGGTGATCGGACAGACGATCGACGATGCTGCCGGTGAAGCGTTCGACAAATGTGCGAAGGTGATGGGGCTGGGGTATCCTGGGGGACCTGTCGTGAATCGCCTTGCCAACGAAGGAAACCCGAAGGCTTTTACATTTAGCAAACCGCATATCCCCGGTTACGACTATAGTTTCAGTGGGCTGAAAACCTCTTTCCTTTATACCTTGCGTGATAAACTACAGGAGGAACCTGATTTTATCGAAAAGAACAAGCAGGATCTTTGTGCCTCTTTGCAAGCGACGGTGATCGATATCCTGATGAACAAATTGCGCCGGGCGGCGAAAGATCTGGGCATTAAGGAGGTTGCCGTAGCTGGTGGCGTATCGGCCAATTCCGGCTTGCGGGACGCATTTCTTGACCATGCGAAACGTTTTGGCTGGAAGGTGCATATCCCGAAATTCTCTTTCACGACGGACAATGCGGCAATGGTTGCCATAACGGGGTATTACAAATATCTCGACAAGCAATTTTGCCCGATGGATGCGGCTCCCTTTGCAAGGGTAGAGGTGAAACTAAGGTAACATGTTGGTCGTTTCATGGGCATGAAACAAAAGTTTCCCCTGCATGAAACAAAAGTTTTCCCTGCATGAACCAAAAGTTTTCCCTGCATGAAACAAAAGTTTCCTACAGGGGAAACTTTTCATAAGATATAGGAACAAGGTAAAGAAGATACGAATGGTTATAGAAAAAGAAATAGGCGAGTTGCTTCGTTCCCGCCATCTGACGATGGGAACGGCTGAAAGTTGTACCGGCGGATATATTGCACATCTGATTACACGTGTGGCTGGCAGTTCCGATTACTTTTGTGGAGGAGTCGTTTCCTACAGCAATGAAGTGAAGCACCATGTTTTAGGCGTTTCGGAAGATAGCTTGGTTCAGTACGGGGCAGTCAGTCGTCCGGTCGTCGAGCAGATGGCGTTAGGTGCGTACTTTTGAACAGACAAAAGAGGCCGGTCGTAAGGCATGGAACAATGTC
>OKRX01001431.1_pt1 | contig 17491 bp, 14 predicted proteins | sample 1601241 | NCBI WGS metagenome assembly OKRX01 (sample SAMEA3541500, study PRJEB24748) | human gut metagenome | biome: human gut; feature: human-associated habitat; material: faeces | place: China | collected 2012
CTTGCTTTGGAGCCGATGCTATGCTTAGGCACAATTGTCTTGAGGAGCATATGCCTATGTCTACGTTTTTGAATGCCGGCCCCATCTTTGGGCCCGTTCGCAGCCGTCGCCTGGGCCTTTCGCTCGGCGTCAACATGATGCCGGCCAGCGGCAAAATCTGCACGTTCGACTGCATTTACTGCGAAAACGGTCTCAACGCTGAGCGCCCCTGCCATGAGCCGTACAACACAGCTGCCGTGGTACTCGACGCGCTCGAGGTAAAGCTGCGCGAGATGGCAGCCGAGGGCAAGCTCCCCGATGTAATCACCTTCGCAGGCAACGGCGAGCCCACCGCCGCACCGGAGTTTCCGCAGGCCATCGCCGGCGCCGTCGCGCTGCGCGACGAGCTGGCCCCAAACACCAAGATTGCCGTGCTTTCCAACGGCACGCGCGCCGACCGTCCCCAGGTACACGATGCGCTCATGATGGTCGACGACAACATCCTCAAGCTCGATACGGTCGACCCGGCTTTTATCCAGCTGCTCGACCAGCCCGTTGGCCCCTACGATGTAGAGCACCAGATCGAGACGTTCGCGAGCTTTAACGGCCGCGTCATTATCCAGACGATCTTTTTGACCGGCGAGCACCGGGGCAAGTCTCTCGATAACACCGGCGAGGAGTACGTCGGCCCTTGGCTCGCGGCGCTCGAGCGCATTCGCCCGCAGGAGACGACCATCTACACGGTGGCGCGCGAGACACCGGTCGCCGGCCTTGCCAAAGCAGCGCCCGAGGCACTCGACACGATCGCCGCACGCGTGCGCGCCCTCGGCATCCCCTGCCAGGTGAGCTACTAGCAAAACCACGCAGCAGCCAGTGCCCGCCATCCCGCCCCATCAGTTGCGGTGATATAGTTCCTATTTGTGCTGTTAAACCGCTTAAATCGGAACTATATCACCGCAACTTTTATAGACGCGTGAGTGGGCTATACTAGCTGCGGATGAAAGGAAGTTAGCCATGTTTGACAAAGGACCCGTGCCCGGCCGCAACGACGCTTGCTGGTGCGGCAGCGGCAAAAAATATAAGAAATGCCATAGCACCTTTGATGAGCGCCTCGAGCGCTTGTGGGAAGAGGGCTGGGAGGTTCTGCCCCGCACGCTCTACAAGACGCCCGCCGATATCGAGGGCATCAAGCGCTCGGCCGCCATCAACGTGGGCGTGCTCGATTACGTAGGCGAGCACATCGCCGCGGGCATGACCACCAACCAGATCGACCAGATGATCTACGACTACACCGTCGAGCACGGCGGCACGCCGGCCGACCTCAACTACGAGGGCTACCCCAAGAGCGTATGCACCTCGATCAACGACGTGGTCTGTCACGGTATCCCCTGCGATACGGACGTGCTGCACGAGGGCGACATCATCAACGTCGACTGCTCCACGATCCTGGACGGCTACTTTAGTGATTCGAGCCGCATGTTCTGCATCGGTGAGGTCTCTGCCGAGCGCCAGCGCCTGGTCGAGGTCACCCGCGCCAGCGTGGAAGCGGGCTTGGCAGCCGTCAAGCCATGGTTGCCGCTCTCCGTTATGGCCGAAGCCGTGCAAAAGACGGTCGAGGACGCCGGCTTTAGCGTGGTGCGCGAGTACGGCGGACACGGCATTGGCAAGGAGTTCCACGAGGACCCGTTTGTGGGCTTTACCACCGAGGCGCCCGATGTGGACACCATCATGGCTCCGGGCATGGTCTTTACCATCGAGCCCATGGTCAACGCCGGGGCGCCCGACATTAAGATTAGCAAGGGTGACGGTTGGTGCGTGCGCACCAAGGACGGCAGCGATTCGGCTCAGTGCGAGGTACAGCTCGTGGTGACCGAGGACGGCTACGAGCTGCTGAGCTGGTAGCCGTGGATGCGCCGGATGCTGACGGGCACGCCCGTCTTGCATCCGGCGTTTTTGTTTGAACGTTTGCCTGATAAAACCTGCCAAAATAAACCTGTCCCTTTTTTGGCAGGTTGAGCGGAGAGGACTGCCTGTGAACATCCTGGTTTTGCTGCCCGTCAACGACCGTCATCGCGCAATTCTTGAGTCGAGCGCTCCGGGCGAGGACTTTATCTACACGAGCGCCGACGCCGCCACGCGCAAGCAGGTCGCCGATGCCGACGTGATCCTGGGCAACATCGACCCTGACATGCTCACGGCATGCGAGCATCTCCAGCTGTTGCAATTGCAGACCGCCGGCTATGACGACTACCTTGCCGCCGGCACCGTGCCAGCCGACGCCAAACTGTCTTGCTCGGTGGGCGCCTACGGCCAGGCCGTGAGCGAGCACATGTTTGCCATGGTCCTTTCCATGATGAAGCGCCTGCCCGGCTATCACGACTTGCAGCGCGAGCATCGCTGGGAGGATTTGGGGCCGGTTACCTCGCTCAAAAATGCCAACGTGCTGGTGCTGGGCGCGGGCGATATCGGCGGCCACTTTGCCACGCTCTGCCGCAGCATGGGCGCACACGTCCGCGGCATCAAGCGCCATCCGCTCGTCTACCCCATTGTGTTTGAGGACATGGACGGCATGGATGCCCTGCCCGAGCGCCTGGCCGAGGCAGACGTCGTCGCATCCTTTATGCCCAGCACACCCGAGACCCGCGGCCTGGCGAACGCCGAGTTCTTCGCCGCGATGAAGCCGGGCTCCTTCTTTGCCAACGGCGGCCGCGGCGATCTTGTGGTTGCCGACGACCTGGTTGCCGCCCTGGAGTCGGGACATCTCGCCGGCGCCGCGGTCGACGTCACCGACCCCGAGCCGTTGCCTGAGACAAGCCCGCTGTGGGATGCGCCCAACATGCTCATCACGCCGCACGTCTCGGGCTGGTTCCACTTGGAGGCTACGCTCAACAATGTGGTCGACATCGCCGCGGAGAACCTACGCCACCTGCAGGCCGGCGAAACGCTTCGCTGCTGGATCGAGCACTAAGAATTACGCCGTTTTACAAACGGCGTAATGAGCCGACGCTGCGAGCCCGTCTGGGCGGCAATCTGCCTTTCAACTTCGGCGGCATGACCAGAAGGTCAATGCCGCCTTGTTTCAAGGCACCTTGCTCGCCCAGACGGGCTCTCGCTGACTCTTGTTCAACCTGTAGGGACTGGCTGGCGCGGCCCTGCCTGGGGGCATTCGCTGACTTTTATTCGACCTGCGGGATCTTCAAATTGCTAGAGCGTTGCTAAGTAATTCTTTGCGTCTTCTACGCTCATTGCTGCAACGGGTGCGTGTGAACAGAGTTTGGCATCGTTGGTAACCAGGAGATCTGCCTTTGCGCGCATTGCCGCAGCGATGATTAAATCGTCTTCGTAATCGCTATGGAGATTACGCTGCTTGCTCGCCATCCATATGTCGCTCAGGTCACAGGGCACTGGCGTGGCAAGCTGCGACAGCACGCTAAGACAATCCCATGCAAGCGAGGTCGCTGCCGTAGCGGCATACTGGGAAAGCGAACCGTGCTCTCGCCGATACCATGCCTTATGTTCGCTTGAAATCAAATAGAACAGGTCTTTGGACGATGTCGCCGCATACAGCAAATCCACCTGCGCCGTGCATGCATCGCGTAAAAACTCAATCGCCACCGAACGACCACGTCGTGAGGGAATGAAGTAATCGAGCCACACGCTGGTGTCAACCAAGATGCGCTTTGGAGTCTCACTCATAGAGCCAGCTCATCTCCTCGCCATAGCGATCAGCATAGGCATTCCGTTTGAGCTCTTCGTCGTCCGATGGCTGAGCCCTGACCATATCGATTCCCGACTCACGGCAAGCGGTAGCGAACAGCTTCGACCCCTGATCCATGAGCTCGAGCTTACGTTTGGCGGCCTTTTCGCGCTCGCGCTGTTCCGCCCGGGCACGGCTGGGCAGCAGGATATCCTCGAGCGCACCGGGGCGATCGGCCAGCGACGCTGCAAGCTGCCAGAGCGCTCGCACCGCTTGGCTCGGCGTCATACCGGCCTTGGAGAGAGCGGCGTCCCCACTCCTTTTAAGATCGGCATCGAGACGTACGTTAATCTGAGCGGCGGTTGTGGTCATGACCCCTCCTTAATACTTTAAAACTATTATAAAACTCTATGGTATATACGTAAAGCATGTATAGCATTTACAAGCATCAGCCGTGCCCTGCACACAAAAAGCCGCCGAGGCACATTGCACCTCGGCGGCTACGCATCACCGATCTAGTTCGGTTTCACCCCTTGCATTTGCCCAGATAAAACCTGCCAAAATAAACCTGTCCCTTTTTGGCAACATCCCTCTTTGGCAGGTTTTAGAGCTCCGCGCTTTCGGCTCCGTTGATATGGAGGTCGCGCTCGTAGAAGGCGGTGAGGGCGCGGATGGCGTACATCACGTCGCGTACGCCGCCGGTCTCGTAGCTTGAGTGCATGGCCAGCTGCGGCAGGCCCACGTCCACGGCATGCATGCTCGCCTGCATATTGGACAGGTTGCCGAGTGTGGAGCCTCCGGCCATATCGCTCTTGTTGGCGAAGGCCTGTGTGGGTACGTCGGCGTCATCGCAGATGGCCTGGAACACCGCGCGGCTAAAGGCATCGGTGCAGTAGTGCTGGTTGGCGGCTTCCTTAATGACGATGCCGCCGTTGAGCACAACCTGGTTGCGGGCATCGCACTTCTCGGCGTGGTTGGGATGCACGGCATGCGCGTTGTCGCAGCTCACAAGCATCGAGGCGGCAAGTGCGCGATGGTACGACTCGTCGTCAAAGCCCAGCGATCCGTTGATGCGGCGCAGCGCGTCGGCCAAGAACGTCGACATGGCGCCCTGCTTGGTCTCGGAGCCAACCTCCTCGTTATCAAAGCAGCAGAAGACTGAGATGTCATGCGCATTCTCGGCACCCAAAAATGCCTGCAGCGAGGTATAGGCGCAGGCCAGGTCGTCAAGCTTGGGCGTCGAGATAAACTCGTCGGCCCAGCCCCAAATGCGCGCATCCTGACGATTGACCAGGAACAGGTCGCGACCCAGAATCTGCTCGGGCTCAACGTCCAGTTCGTCAGCGATCAGTACGTCAAAATCTCCCTGTTTAAGCTCGCCGGCGCTGATGAGCGGGCACAGGTCGACGGCTCGGTTGGGAGCAAAGCCCTCGTTAACGCCGCGGTTCATGTGGATGGCAAGGCTCGGGATAATAGCGACCTCGCGCTCGGTGGCAAGCAGGCGGCTCTCGATACGGTCGCCCTCGCGCACCAGCACACGTCCGGCCAGCGCCAGCGGGCGGTCGAACCAGGTGTAGTCGATCATGCCGCCGTAGGCCTCGGTGTTCAGGCGCAGCGTCTCGCCTGCGCCATCGAGCTCGGGCACGGCCTTGACCTTAAACGTCGGCGAATCGCTGTGCGACGCCGTGAGCTGAAAATGATAGTCACCGGCGACGCCGTCCTCGCCCCACGTCGCGGCCAGGTCCTCGCCCACCTTAAAGGCAACAACGCTCGAGGTGTTGCGCTGCGTGTAATAACGCCCGCCCGGTTCGATGTCCCACGCCGCATTCTCGGGCAGGTAGGTAAAGCCCGCCTCGTCGAGCTCGGCCATAATGGTCGCCGCCGTATGGAACATACTGGGGCATGCCTCGATAAAGTCGATAAGGTCGTTGGCGGCCTCGATATCATCGGCCGTCACATGCGCGCGCTCGGGCGTTTCCTGATCCGTCATGCTCTCCCCTTTCGCTGGGTTGATGGTCCCCTCCAGCATACCCCGCCACGCCAGCGCCGCACTCTTCATTCCGTGCTTAATTCCGCGCCACTCACCAAGTTGAGCCATCATGCCCGCGCTCCTTTTGCGACAATTGCGCTAACAGGACGAGAGGAGCCGTCATGAAGCCACGTAACATTGCCATCACCTGCGGTGTCGCGGGAGTCGCCGTCGGCCTTGCCGCTGCCACCGGTATCGTTTATCACAAGCAAATCAAGTCCGCCGCGTCGCTCAAACGCTTGACCGGCTACGCGGATGGCTATGACCTGTACGCAATCGACATCGCCTACGACTACGATCTCGATCGCATCATCGCCGCTGGCGTGCGCGACGACCAGACCTACATCGATGCCGTGGTGGCGCAGGTGCTGCCCGGTGTGCCGGCACATGTCCAGGCGCCCCAGTTTGCCTGCAGCGCTTTTGTCGCCGTAGATGCCGAAGGTCGCGTGCGCACCGGTCGCAATTACGACTTTAAGGACGACACCTCGGCGCTGCTGGTGCGCAATCACCCACGCGGCGGCTATGCTTCCATCGGGCTTGCCGCCCTTAACAACCTGGGCGATAACACTCCGCTTGACTCCGTCGCCGGACGCGCCGCGGCGTTGATGGGCCCGTTTGCCCAGCTCGATGGTGTTAACGAATGCGGCGTGTCCATTGCCGTACTCACCCTGGATTCCAAGCCCTGTGACCAGGACACGCAACGTCCCGTCATCAATACCTCGCTCGCCATCCGTCTGGTGCTCGACCGTGCCGCCACCACGCAAGAAGCTGTCGACCTGCTTTCCGCCTACGACATGCACGCCATGGCAGGGCGCGATTACCACTTCTTTATCAACGATGCCGCCGGTGACGCGCACGTAGTAGAGTGGGATCCGCGCGATCCGGACCGTGCTTTCAAAGCGACTCCCGTACGCCAGGTTACGAATTTCTACGCCCGCTATGGCGACGAAGTGCTGCCCAACCAAAAGAATGGCGAGCTGGGCCATGGCAAAGAGCGCGCCGTCGCAATCGCCGATGTCCTTGACGCCCATGTCGGTGCCCAGGACGAAACGATTGTCTGGGAAGCCTTGCGCGCTGCAGCGCAAGAGCCCAATCCGGAAGACATCACCAGCAATACGCAATGGTCGGTCGTCTTTGACAATACCGAACCCGCCGCCGCTATTACGCTGCGCCGCCACTGGGGCGACGTCGACGCCTTCGCACTGTAAGGAGCCAGGCCCGTCGGCCTTACGCTCGCCTGACGTTGTTTACATTTCCATACGCTTGAGCTAACACGTTTTACCCCGTATCAACAGTGTGCGGGGGTAAACTTATGCGCATGTTATAACTTGCCCGGAAGGATTCATCATGCTTAGGATCGGTCTTCTTACCAGTGGCGGCGACTGCCAGGCACTCAACGCCACCATGCGCGGCATTGTCAAAACGCTTATGACCAACAGCGAAGAGCCTATCGAGATCTATGGTTTTGAGGACGGCTACCAGGGCCTTATCTACAGCAGATTCCGTGTCATGACTCCCGCCGATTTTAGCGGCATCCTCACCCGCGGCGGCACCATCCTGGGCACGAGCCGTACGCCGTTCAAGCGCCTGGACACTCCCGAGGCCGACGGCGTCGAGAAGGTGCCGGCGATGGTCCACACCTATCATAAGCTGCAGCTCGACTGCCTGTTTATGCTGGGTGGCAACGGATCCACCAAGACCGCCAACCGCCTGCGCGAAGAGGGCCTCAACGTTATCGCGCTGCCCAAGACCATCGATAACGACACCTGGGGCACCGAGTTGACGTTTGGCTTTACGAGCGCCATCGACGTCGCTACCAAGTGCATCGACGACATCCACACCACCGCGTCGAGTCACGGGCGCGTGTTCGTTATCGAGATCATGGGCCACAAGGTTGGCTGGATCCCGCTGTATGCCGGCGTCGCGGGCGGCGCAGATGTCATCTTGATTCCCGAGATTCCCTACGACATGGATAACGTCATCAAGACCATCGAGCATCGCATGGAGACCGGCAGCCGCTTTACTATCGTGGCCGTCGCCGAGGGCGCTATCTCCAAGGAGGACGCGGCGCTGCCCAAGAAGGAGTACAAGAAGAAGCTCGCCGAGCGCACGAGCCCGTCAATCGTGTACGACATCGCCAAGGAGATCGAGGCCAAGACCGGTCGCGAGACCCGCGTCGCCATCCCCGGCCACACGCAGCGCGGCGGTCAGCCCGACGCCCAGGACCGCATCTTTGCGACTCAGTGCGGCGTCGAGGCAGCGCTCGGCTGCCTGCGCGGCGAGTTTGGCTACATGATTGCCCTGCGCGACGGCAAAATGTGCCACATGCCGCTCGAGGATGTCGCCGGCAAGCTCAAGTTTGTCGACCCCCAGAGTGATCTGGTGCGCGAGGCCAAGGCGCTGGGCATCAGCTTCGGCGACGAATAGCCTCGGCTGGAACTGCTCTCATCGGAGGCCCCAGGGCTTTCCTCCCAAATCGTCCTCGGACATGTCAGGACCCCGCTGCGCGCTTCGCGCGGCGGGGTCCTTCCGTCCTGCGGAAAGATTTGGGAGGAAAGCCCTGGGGCCTCCTGCGGTAACCAGGGAGGCCGAGGCTATTCGTCTTCTTGCTGCAAGTGCGTGGGCTGAGATTTTGGGATGTTGCAGGCTCTTAGCTGAGAGTAGCACTGACATTTGTCCTGAAATGGCTGGTCGTTAGGGGTTGCTACCGGTAGTTGCGGTAGGGTTGGGGCAGATTCTAACTAGAAATGGTGGTCGCTACCGGTTGTTCTCGGCATACTCGGCTCATTCGATTCGACCATCAAACGAAAGGAACCACCATGGATCTTGCGATGGCACAACGCCTCGTCGATCGCCGTAAAGCTGCCGGCCTTTCTCAGGAGGCGCTTGCTGCCCAGCTGGGCGTAAGCCGCCAGGCTGTTAGTAAATGGGAGCGCAGCGAGTCCTCACCCGATACCGATAACCTCATTGCGCTCGCCGCGCTGTATGACGTGTCGTTGGACGAGCTGTTATATGGGGAGGCGGCCAACGATGCCGACGACCTGAAGGACGGTAGCGCCGACACCGAGACGGCGGATGTGGCTGACGAGGCTGAAGATTCTGCCGAGCACGCCGATTGCGGCGACAAACCACTTGTCGATATTTCCCTCGCGCGCGGTATCCACGTCATTGATCCCAATAAAGGCGAGGAAGTCCATGTTGGCTGGAGCGGCATCCATGTGACCAACGAGCGCAAGGGCGAAGAGGTGCATGTGGGGCCGGACGGCGTGCATATCGATACGCTTGAGGACGATGGACATAGCGTACGCACCAATGACGACGGCACCGTCACCATCGACGGCGAGACGTTTTCCAGCTGGAAGGAAGCACACGACAAGCTCGACCATCATGGCAAGCATTTCCACACCAAGGTCGGACGTGCATGGAACAAATTCCCCTTCCCCGCACTTGTCACTCTCGCCTATCTGGTGCTCGGCATTGTCTACGGCACATGGGGCATGGGGCTTTTCCTCGTCTTTCTGGTTCCCGTCTACTACGCGATTGGTGACTTCATCGATCGGCGCCACCTGTCTAAGCTGATCGAGGCCATCTACCCGGCAGCCGCCATCGCTTGGTTCCTCTACATGTGGCTCTGTTTGGGACAGCCCCATCCTGCATGGATCATCCTCATCACGATTCCCGTCATAAAGGCGCTCATGCGCTGGTGCCGCAAACAATGGAAGCACCGCAAACAGGCCCAACACGCTCCGACCCACTAGCACCCAACCACCCCCGCCCTTCTCCTAAGTTGCGGTGAGCTAGGGACTGTTTTGAAGCTCCAAAGCGCCAAACAGTCCGTATATCACCGCAACTTACAAACAACTGGGTCAGTTCCGGCACGGAGATTAGCATTGAGCTGACCGCGCGCCAAGAAAAGGGCCTATTTACTACGTTTAACTCGAGAGGACCGACCATATCCGCCTTTTCCGAAAATTGGCAAGCCCTCTACCTGCGGTTTTAATTTCATAATCTTTGTCATGGTCGAGGGTGTGGTAGCAAACGTAGTAGATAGGCCCATTTTGTGGCATACGACCCATACAAGCCCAATCTCGAAGGCTAAAGAGAGCCTCTCATCCACGCCTGCGAGCGAAAACCAAATAGAATGAAAGGCAAATGGAAAAGCTCATCGGCCAGTACGTTGAGATGCTGAACGACAGACATCCCCAGCAAAACGGGGCAAACGCCGGGCCATCTAATGGTTGTCCGGCGTTTGCCCAGATAAAACCTGCCAAAAATAAACCTGTCCCTTTTTGGCAGGTTACTCGGCGCTCTTGAGGGCGCCGACCATGTCAATCTTGTTGAGGGTACGGTTGGTGGCGAGGTTGACGATAAACGTAAAGCCAAAGGAAAGCACCACGGCGAGCACGTAGCTTAGCGGCTCGACCTCGACGTCAAAGTACAGCGACGGCATCTGCAAAATGTACGTAAAACTCTCGGCCAGCAAGCCGCCCAGCGGTACGCCCAGCGCGGCTCCGATCGCCGTGAGGATCAACGTCTCCTTGTTAACGTAATGGTGAACCTCGCCACGGCGGAAGCCCAGCACCTTGATGGTCGCCAGCTCGCGTTCGCGCTCGGAGATATTCGTGTTGGACAGCGTAAACACCACCACAAACGACAGGCACGCCGCCATAAAGGTCACGAGCACCACGACCGAATTGATAATCGTAAAGTTCGCCTCATAGTTTTCCCAATGCTCGGCCGTACTCGAAATCGTAAGCCAACCGTCACCCTTAAGATTCTTGCTAAACGCAATCTGGTCGGCCGACGAACCCTCAAGCAGCACAAAGACGCCGTTAAGGCGTGCACTTCGACCGAACGCGCGCTCATAGGTGCCCTGCGTCATGTAAAGCGTGTTGCCCAGATAGTTGAGCGAGATGTCGCTGACTTTGACCTTGGCAACATTGAGCGACGAATCCTGGACGTGTGCCGTATCGCCCGGCTTGATCCCCAGCACCAGCTGAGAGCTCTTGCTCAAATACACATCCCCGTCACGCAGGGCGAGCGGTTCTTTGGACTCGTCCTCTAGGCGCACGTAGTCATCCAGGTCGTTCGTGCGGTCATCGGGCACCACGATCAGCTGCACGGTCTCGCTCTTTCCGCCAAACGTAAAGGTGACGTTGTCGGTCATAATCGGCAGCGTCGAAGTCACAGTCACGTTGGAATCATTGGCTGCACTGCGCTCATCCAGTGCCGCGCACGTCTGCGAAAAATCATCGGGATTGGCAACCGCCAGCAGGTCATAGCGCGTGATATGCCCGTACTGCTTGGGCGACAACGCGACCGACGTATCACGGATGCCCATACCGCAAATCACAAGCGCCGTGCAGCCCGCAATGCCAAAGATGGTCATGAAGGCGCGCTTTTTGTAGCGGAATAAGTTGCGTGCAGCGACCTTGTTCAAAAAGCCCATGCGGCGCCAGATAAAGCCGATGCGCTCGAGCAAGATGCGCGAGCCGGCGCGCGGAGCCTTGGGGCGCATGAGCGAGGCTGGGGTCTCGGCCATCTCGTGGCGGCAGGCGATAATCGTGGCGCCCACCACGCCCACGGCAAACAGCGCCACCGAAACGATTGAGGACACGATGTCGTACGAAAGCAGCATCTGGGGCAGCGAGTACATGTCGTCGAACACCGTAAACAAGAACAGCGGCAGACCCACAAATCCGATGATATTGCCGAGCACGCCACCGATCAGACACGCCCACAGCGAGTAGTCCACATATTTGGACAGGATACGCCCGCGTGAATAGCCGAGCGCCTTGTACAGGCCAATAAGCGTGCGCTCCTCCTCGACCATGCGGGTGGCGGTGGTGAGACTGATAAGCACGGCGACGATAAAGAAGATGAACGGGAACACCGTGGCGATGGCCTCGATCGAAGAACTATCGCTCTCGACGCTCGAGTAGCTTGCGATATTGCCGCGGTCCTGGATGTACCAGGTGCATTCGCCCAGGTCGGAGAGCTCGGCGCGGGCATCGGCGAATTGCTGGTTGGCGGCGGCACGGCGCTGGTCCAGGTCGACCTGAGCCTGCGCACGCTCCTCGCTGCCCTCGGCCATGCGATTGATGTTGTCCTGCTCGATCCCAAAGACCATATTCGCCTGACGCTCAGCCGCGTCCAAGCTCGCCGGTGTGTCGACCGTCAGCTCCTGGGCGCGCGCCTTCTCACGCTCCTCGCGGATCTTCTCGATATTGCCCTTGACCTCATTGATCTTTGCCGAGTAGGCATCCGAATAGGAGTTGAGGCTCTTGGCTCCCTCGACGACCACGTGGACAGCGGAGTAGGAAGAAGATGTCGCGGCATCCTCGCTCACGTAGAACTTGTAGTCCGCAGTCGAAGCAGCGCGAAAGGCGTTGACTGTCGAGTCGGAGCTCACGTCGGTAGGATCGAGAACCTCGGCCGTGATGGTGTAGTCCCCATCGGCAAACTGGTCCTTGGCGCTTTGGTTCGACGAGCTCGCATCGTTGGCGGCAAAGCTCACCGTATCGCCGATTTTCTTGCCCGAAGCCTTCAAAAAACGTGAGGTCACTGCCACTTCGCCCGAAGTCTCGGGCAGCTCGCCGCGTACTAGCACCGGTTGGTCAATATTCTCTTTGGAGAGGCTCTGTACGACGACACGCTCGCGCGTCGTACCCACGGCGGTATAGGCGGTCTCGGTATAGATGCCCTCGGCCGTCTCGACGCCATCGACCTCTTGGATCGCGGCAAGATCGTCATCGGTCAGACCATAGGTCGACTGCACGTTGATGTCATAGACATTCTGCTGGTCAAAATAGGCGTCGACCGAATCACACAGGTCCTCGCAGCCCGCCTTAAGGCCGCACATCACGCTCACGCCAAGCGCGGTGATCACAACGATAGACAAGAAGCGTTTGAGGCTGCCGCGAATCGTGCGGTAGATGCCACGGCGAAAAACCGTCGGCACCATATCGTTTGAGCTTTGGGCGGTACGGTAGGTCGTAAAATCCTGCTCGCGCTCCGTGTTCTGCGCGTCGCGGCGTTGACTGTTTTGGCGGTCCTGATTCATGGGCGCTACCACTCGATCGTCTCGATAGGCACAGGATTTTGCTGGACCGTCTCGCTCTCCACGCGGCCGCTCTTAAAGCGGATCAGGCGATCGGCCATGGGCGCCAGCGCAGAGTTGTGGGTGATGATGATGACCGTAATGCCTTGCTTGCGGCAAGTGTCCTGTAGCAGCTGCAAGATCTGCTTGCCGGTTTTGTAGTCGAGTGCACCCGTAGGCTCGTCGCACAAAAGCAGCTTGGGGTTCTTAGCCAGCGCGCGGGCGATGGATACGCGCTGCTGCTCGCCGCCCGAAAGCTGCGCCGGAAAGTTAGCGAGGCGGTCGCCCAGGCCAACCTGGCGAAGCGTTTGCTCGGCATCGAGCGAATCGGGGCAGATCTGCGCCGCGAGTTCGACGTTCTCAAGCGCCGTCAGGTTAGGGACCAGATTGTAGAACTGAAAGACAAAGCCGACGTCAGCGCGACGGTATTCCACAAGCTGAGCCTCGTTGGCAGAGCTCACGTCACGCCCGTCCACCGTCACGGTGCCAGAAGTTGCCGTGTCCATGCCGCCCAGAATGTTGAGGGCCGTGGTCTTGCCGGCACCCGAAGCACCCAAAATGATGGCGAGCTCGCCGCGCTCGACCGTAAAGCTCGCGCCGTCGAGCGCGTGGATGCGGGCATCGCCCTCGCCGTATGCCTTGATGACGTCTTTGAATTCGATATAGGCCATCGATTAATTCCCATCTGGTCGGATAACTCTTTAGTATTACCCATTTCCCACCTACCAAAAAGGGACAGGTTTATTTTGGCAGGTTTTATATGGGGAAACGAGGGCGCGGGCGGGCGCCAAGACTGTCCCAAAGCAACCATTTGACCCAAACCGCGCCCGCCGCTATGATGCCGCTGCGGAATGATTGTCTCCGTTGGGTGCGTCAGTAAAACTGTCGCGTCGCCCTAAACCGCCTTGTTGCTGATGACTTCTGCTGTTGCGTGATATCCCTTGGGCATCACGCCGCGGCAGGAGTCTTTTTTGTTTTGGAGGAGAAGTGTCGGAAAGCAGCGCATCGAGCAGAATTAAACGCCTGGTCAACACCTATAGTTGCCTCGTGCTCATGGGCGCCGTCGGAATCCCTATCGGCGTTATCGTTGGCGCCATCTGTGCCCTTTTTGGTCGTGTGCTCCTGGCAATTGGCGCCTTCCGTGACGAGCACGTCGCGTTGCTGCTCCCCTTTCTCACTCTTGCGGGCCTTGCCATCGTGTTTGCCTACCGCACCTGGGGCAAGGGCACCGACCGCGGCATGAGTCTGGTGTTCGACGTAGGCCACGGACGCGAGGACGCCATCTCCCCACGTTTGGTGCCGCTCATTATGCTGAGCACGTGGGCCACGCATCTCTTTGGCGGCAGCGCGGGACGAGAAGGCGTAGCCGTGCAGATCGGCGCAACCGTCTCGCATTGGATCGGCCGACGTCTACCTTTCCGAGACCCCGGCAACACGTTTTTGCTTATCGGCATGGCCGCCGGCTTTGCCGGACTCTTCCGAACGCCCCTCGCCGCCGCGATCTTTGCGATCGAAGTACTGGTCGCAGGGCGCATGGAATACCGCGCGCTGTTTCCCGCGCTTACAGCCTCGCTCGCCGCAAGCATGACCTCCGGCGCTCTGGGGCTCGAGAAGTTTGAGGTCGCCGTTACCGCCTCGTATGCGCTCGACCTCCCCGGTCTTGGACGGCTGGCGTTGTTGGGTATCGCGTTTGGTATGGTAGGTGGAGCTTTTGCCTGGTGCCTTGCCCATGCCAAGACCTTTGCAGTGCGGCTGCTCCCCAGCCCTTACATACGCGTTGCCGTTATGGGCCTTGCGCTGTCGGCGATTCTGTTCGTGCTGTGGCAGGGGCGATACTGCGGCCTTGGCACCAACCTGATATCCGCGGCACTGGGTGACAACGGCGAGGCGTCGATCATGCCTTGGGACTGGGCGCTCAAATTCGTACTCACCATCGCCACGCTTGCCGCAGGATATCAGGGTGGCGAGGTGACGCCGCTGTTCTCCATCGGAGCCAGCCTGGGTGTCGTACTCGCCGGGATTCTCGGCATGCCCGTCGAGCTCTGCGCCGCGCTGGGCTACGCCGCCGTTTTTGGCAGCGCCACCAATACGCTGCTCGCGCCCATCTTTATTGGCTGCGAGGTCTTTGGCTTTAGCAGTCTGCCGACGTTCTTTATTGTCTGCGTCGTGGCCTACCTGTTCAACATGGATAAGTCGATCTATGCGCTGCAGGAGCACAGCCGCACCCGATAAACAGGGCGTTTGCCACCAAAAAACGCGCACGACAGGCCGGGCCCGCCGCGCGCGTCATCCTATACGCGATTAGTTATTGTTGTTGGTCATCGAAGCCACTGCTGCCGCAAGATTGGAAATGGGCATTGTCTGCAGCCAGATGCGCCCCGGACCGGTGAGCACAGTGTTAAACACGCCTTCACCGCCAAACATGATGTTTTTGACGCCCTTGACCATCTGCGCGTCGATGCTCACCGTCTCCTCAAAGCCGGCCACGTTGCCGGTATCTACAATCATTTGCTGGCCAGCAGCAAGCTCATACTCAACTAGGTCGCCGTCGATCTCGGCAAAGGCAATACCCGAGCCCGTGAGCTTTTGCATGATAAAACCCTCGCCGCCAAAGACGCCGGTCTTTGCCTTCTTGTTAAAGTGGATGCTCAGCTCAACACCACTTTCCGCGGCAAGGAACGAACGCTTCTGCAAAATCCAGCTCTTACCAGGGCCAATCTCGATCGGTATAATGCGGCCGGGGAAGCAAGAGCCAAACGCAATCATGCCATCGCCGTGCGCGGTCCAAATGTTTTGGAACAACGCCTCACCCGAAAAAGCCTTAGAGAACATCTTGCCTATGCCACCGCCCGAGGTGGACATCTCCATGTTGGGGGTCATCCAGACCATGGCACCGCTTTCGGTGATCATGGATTCGCCGTCGCTAAGGTTGCACGTAACAACCGGGAAAGCCCCTCCGCCGATCTCGTACTGCATGACCGTCTCCTTTCCTTCGGGAGCCGAACAACGATGTCCATATTTTAGCAGTTAGAGGTGCGTTTATTTGGGTCGGTGGCGTTCATGGCGCCGATCACCGCCAGCCTCCGCTGCCGTCTGCACAGATAAAACCTGCCAAAATAAACCTGTCCCTTTTTTGGCAGGTCTTAGAGGCGGACGGTGAAGGTGATCTGGTTACCGTGGCCGCAGACAGAAGCGCTCCCGCCATGGGCTTCGGCGATGGCACGCACCACGGATAGGCCCACACCCGAGCCGCCTGTCTTGGAGCTGCGCGACACGTCCGCACGATAGAAGCGGTCGAACAATCGGTCCAGGTCGCCTTCGGGCAGCTCGTCTACAGCGTTCGATACGACAAGCTCTGCCGAGCCTTTGCCCGCACCGCGCGAAACGGCGCGCAGACTCAACTCGATCACGCTGCCCTCGCTCGCATAGCGCGTGGCATTGTCCAGCAGCAACTCAACCACCTGCGTCACCGCCGCAGCATCGGCATGAGCGCGCACGCCGGTCGCGACCGACATCGACAGGCGCTTGCCGCGCGAGACCGCCACCGATTCAAACGGCGCGGCTGCCTTGTCAACTGCCTCCGAGAGATCGATCGACGCCATGGTAAAGCCCGCCGAGCCCTCGTCCATGCGCGCCAAAAATACCAGACGCTCCGTAAGTGCCGTCAGTCGCGCCACCTGCTCGTGAATGCTCTGCGTCCACTCACTCTCGCCGCTCTCAATCTCCTGTACCTCGTTGGCGGCATCGATCACAGCGAGCGGCGTCTTGATCTCGTGGCTTGCATCGGTAATAAATCGCTTTTGCTTGCTGTAGCTCTCGACCATCGGTCGAATCACGGCACCCGACGCGACCGTTACAATTGCCAGCACCGCCAGCCAGCCAATGCAACTGATCGCCACGCTCGCGCTCAAAAACGAATGAAAGCTTGCAAGCTCGCGCGAGCAGTCCACGAACACATAGGTGATCTCGTCGTCCTGGACGTCGGTCGTATAACGATAATTGCCAGAGAAGCCCGAGGTCCAGCCCTTGGCATGCAGCCTTGCGGCAATACTGGCGGCGCGCTTGGCACCAACCGCGGCAATGCGGGCCGTATTGACATCGGCAACCTGTCCGGCGTCAATCGTCACCGTAAAGTAGCGCGTGTCAAAGGGAGCTTCCGCCGTCATGCCTTCAAAACGCCCGTCGCGAACAGCCGCCCGGTTACCAGTAGCAACCTTGCCGGCAACCGCATCCTGGCCGGGATCGGCTTTAGGCTCGTTCCCCCAATCGATACCGTCCTTGCCCGCCAGGATATAGTCCAGGCGAGCGTCGGCCATCTTGCAGACATGCGAATAATTGACGATGTTGATGCCGGCGATGATGAGCGTGAGCACCACGGTCACGGCGCCCATGGCAACCAGGATGAACTTGCGACGCAGGCGGCGGCCCAATGCGTCAGCAGAATTTGCCCGCCCCGTACTACTCGAGGCGGCGTGAAACCGCTCCGTCATGCGTTTACACCACGTGCGCACGCTCACGCCTGCTCGCCTTCCTCGACAACCTCAAGCGAATATCCCTGGTTGCGCGACGCGCGGATGGCCACATTGGCACCCAGCGCCGCCAGCTTTTTGCGCAGGTACGAGATGTAGACCCACACCACGTTGGCGCCTTCGGGCGCGTCCTCACCCCAAACCTCGAGCATCAGACG
>OKRX01001432.1_pt1 | contig 17481 bp, 14 predicted proteins | sample 1601241 | NCBI WGS metagenome assembly OKRX01 (sample SAMEA3541500, study PRJEB24748) | human gut metagenome | biome: human gut; feature: human-associated habitat; material: faeces | place: China | collected 2012
CGTAGTTCAGGCCGACGTTGTGGCAGAACTCAACGGACGAAAGGTCGCCGCCGTGCTCGCCGCAGATGCCAAGCTTGATGTCCGGGCGGACACGCTTGCCGTTGTCAACAGCCAGCTTGACCAGTCTGCCGACGCCCTTCTGGTCGAGGCGAGCAAACGGGTCGGACTCGAGGATCTTCTTCTCGAAGTAGGTCTCGAGGATGCGGCCGACGTCGTCACGGGAGAAGCCGTAGGTCATCTGGGTCAGGTCGTTGGTACCGAAGGAGAAGAACTCAGCCTCTTCTGCGATCTCGTCCGAGGTGACAGCTGCACGCGGGGTCTCGATCATGGTACCTACCATATACTTCATCTTCAGGCCGGAAGCCTCGATCAGCTCGTCAGCCTTCGCCTTGATTACCTTCTTAACGAAGCGCAGCTCGTTGATCTCGGAAACCAGCGGAACCATGATTTCCGGCGTGATGCGCAGGTCGTCTTCCTTCCAGACGTTGATGGCAGCGGAGATAATCGCCTCGGTCTGCATCTCAGCGATTTCCGGATAGAGAACGTCCAGACGGCAGCCGCGGGTGCCGAGCATCGGGTTGAACTCGTGCAGGCTCTCGACCTTGGACTTCAGCTTCTCGAACGGAACACCCATCTCGCCGGCCAGCTCCTGAATCTCGTCGTCCTCGTGCGGGAGGAACTCGTGGAGCGGCGGGTCAAGCAGGCGGATGGTTACCGGCAGACCGCCCATTGCGCGGTAGATTGCCTCGAAGTCGCCGCGCTGCATCGGCAGGATCTTAGCCAGAGCGGCCTTGCGCTGCTCAAGCGTGTCAGCAATGATCATCTCGCGAACCGCCTTGATACGGGTCGGCTCGAAGAACATATGCTCGGTACGGCACAGGCCGATGCCTTCCGCGCCGAACTTGCGTGCCTGCGTAGCGTCGCGCGGCGTATCGCCGTTGGTGCGGACGTGCAGGGTACGGATCTCGTCAGCCCAGCCCATGAAGCGGCCGAAGTCGCCGGTCAGCTCAGCTTCCTGCGTCGCGATAGCGCCGAGGTAAACGTTGCCGGTCGAGCCGTCGAGCGAAATAACGTCGCCTTCCTTGGCAATCGTGCCGTCAGCGAACGTGATGGCCTTGTCCTCTTCGGAAACCTTGATGCCGTTGACGCCGGCAACACAGCAGGTGCCCATGCCGCGTGCAACAACGGCTGCGTGAGAGGTCATGCCGCCGCGAGCGGTCATGATGCCCTCGGAAACTGCCATGCCGTCGATGTCCTCCGGGGAGGTCTCCTGACGGACCAGAACGACCTTGAGGCCGGTCTTGTGTGCCTTTGCAGCAGCGTCAGCGGTGAAGTAAACCGCGCCGCAGGCAGCACCGGGAGATGCCGGCAGGCCGGTGGTGATCGGAGTAGCAGCCTTGAGCGCTTCCGGATTGAAGGTCGGATGCAGCAGTGCATCGAGCTGCTTCGGCTCTACCTTCATAACAGCCTGCTCCTTGGTGCATACGCCCTCGTCTACGAGGTCAACTGCGACCTTGAGCGCTGCCTGAGCGGTACGCTTGCCGTTACGGGTCTGGAGCATATAGAGCTTGCCGTTTTCGATGGTGAACTCCATATCCTGCATATCGCCGTAGTGCTTCTCGAGGCGGCTGGAAATGTCAACGAACTGGTTGTAAACCTCCGGCATGGTGTTGGCCAGTGCGGAAATCGGCTGCGGGGTGCGGATGCCTGCTACGACGTCCTCGCCCTGCGCGTTCATCAGGAACTCGCCGTACAGCTTCTTCTCGCCGGTTGCCGGGTTACGGGTAAATGCAACGCCGGTGCCCGAAGTCTCGCCCATGTTGCCGAATACCATCGACTGAACGTTGACTGCGGTGCCCCAGGAGTGCGGAATGTCATTCATGCGGCGGTAGGTGTTGGCACGCGGGTTGTCCCAGGAGCGGAATACTGCGCGGACAGCTTCCATCAGCTGCTTCTTGGGGTCCTGCGGGAAGTCCTCGCCGAGGGACTTCTTATAATGATCCTTGAACAGGACGATCAGCTCGGACATATCGTCTGCGTCCAGCTCATTGTCCATCTTGACGCCCTTCTTGTCCTTTACCTGGTCGATGAACTGCTCGAAGGTGGACTTCGGCAGCTCCATTACGACGTCGGAGAACATCTGGATGAAGCGGCGGTAGGAATCGCGTGCGAAACGCGGATTGTTCGTCAGCTTAGCAACGGCTTCGCAGATCTCGTCGTTCATGCCGAGGTTCAGGATGGTATCCATCATGCCAGGCATGGAAGCGCGCGCACCGGAACGGACCGATACGAGCAGCGGCTTCTCAGCATCGCCGAGGGTCTTGCCGGTGACCTTTTCGAGCTTATCGAGATATTCGAGGATCTGTTCCTGGATATCCGGGTAGATGGTCTTGCCATCTTCGTAGTAACGGGTGCAGGCTTCGGTGGTGATGGTAAAGCCCTGCGGAACAGGCATGCCGAGACCGGTCATTTCTGCCAGGTTCGCGCCCTTGCCGCCGAGCAGCTCACGCATTTTGCCATTGCCTTCCGGGAACATGTAAACATATTTCTTCATTGTGGATCTTTCCTCCATTCGGTTGATGCGCTCTTTTTACTCACACTTCAATCACACAACCGTATTATAGCACGCCTTTCCGCAAATCCGCTATTGTGGTATTACACCGAATTGCCAAATCGTTCTTGTGCATTATGCACAACCACCCTGTTTTTATTCGTTTTTTTCCTGATTTCATTTTTTCGTTTTGCATTATTTCTTTTTCTTTCTTTTACTTTTTCTTCTCATAAAACGGCATTTTTCTTGTTATTCAGATGTTTTTGTGCAAATACTCACAGAGATTTTTTGCATTCATTTTTGCGGCTCAGCTGCACAAATTCTTGCAATCCTTTGCGGATTTTCTCGTCTATTCTGCAAAATTTTTTCATGAAATCTGCTTGAAATTTCAAAATCAGGTCATCTGGTGCTATCGCAATCATAAAATAATATTCAATCTACAATGTCAGTTGTCCGCTGTTTTCTTCCATTTCGAACTATTTTCCCTGATTTCCTCTCATTCTCTATTCATAGCTGTCAATCCTGCACAACGCAAACGTTTGCAATTTCATATATACACGGACAGAAAAAAGCCGCCTCGCAGGAGGCGGCTGGAGACTGTCGGAAAACGCCGGTTCTGCCGGCAGCCAGTCCTTTCCGGTTTTATCCGAGCACGCCGAGGTGCTCGAGCAGGATCTTAATGCCCATAAGGATGAGCACAGCGCCGCCGAACAGCTCCGCGCGGGATTTGTATTTAAGCCCGAACACATGGCCGATCTTGATGCCGATGCACGACAGAATAAAGGTCGTCGCGCCGATAAAGCAGACCGCCGGAAGGATGCTGACCTGGAGAAAGGCGAAGGTGACGCCGACGGCGAGCGCGTCGATGCTGGTCGCGACGGCCAGCGGCAGCATCGTGCCGAACGAAAACGAGTCGCTGAGGTTCTCCTCATCGTGCTCGCGCGACTCGCGGATCATGTTCGCGCCGATGAGGCCGAGCAGAACGAACGCGATCCAGTGGTCGATGCTTGTGATAAACGACTGAAAGCGCACGCCGAGCGCGAAGCCGATGAGCGGCATGAGCATCTGAAAACCGCCGAAATAAACGCCGACCGTGAGCGCGTGCTTCGGCTTCAGCTCCCGCACACTCAGCCCCTTGCAGATCGAAACGGCGAAGGCATCCATTGAAAGCCCCACTGCAATGACAAACAACTCCAGTAATCCCATTTTTCTTGTCCTCCTTGTCGTATGAGCGGCAGCGGAGCATAAAAAAAGAGACCCATCTGCCGAAAAAACAGATAAGTCTCGTCATTTCATGCAAAACCAGAGAAGCATCCTTCTCAGTATGTTGGCTCTGCCGCGTGCATCGGAACAAATGCACGCCGACTACTCCCTTATTGCATCTGATTATAGCATATTCGGGGAGAAGTGTCAATATGCAGGGCGAAAACGTTTGCGGAAGCGTTTTCTGCGGTAAGATGTTGCTAACTCAGTCGATATTCTGCGCGCAGATGATCGAGATGCTGGTGGCGAGCTGATCCCTGCCGGGCTGTGTGCCGAGCTGAAGCAGATCGCACAGCAGTATGAGCGGCTGGCTGCCCTGACGGAACATGTCCTGCGTGATAGTGAGGTCGAGCGTGCCCTCGCGCAGCATCTGGGCGCGGCCGGGAGACATATCGTGTGCAATGACGCGGACGCGGCCGGTATATCCGGCGGCACGCACGGCGTCGATGCAGGCGGTCACAGAGCGGTTCGCCATATAGATGGCGTCGGGCGGCGTGGCGCTCTTGAGGGCGGCGGCCACTCTATTATAGGTAACGCGGTAGTCGTTGTAGGTTTCACCGATGTCGATCTGGGACGAGGAGAAGCCTTTTTCGTGCATATGCGAGCAGAAGCCGTCCAGCCGCGTGCGGTGGCCGTTGTATTCGAGGTTGCCGGCGAGGGCAAGCACGTGCGCATTCGGCGCGATGCACTTGGTCAGCAGCTCGGCGGCGATGCGGCCGCTCTTCGCGTAATCCTGACCGACGAAGCACAAACGGCGGCTGTTTGGCAGGTCGGAGTTGAACGTGATGCAGGGAATGCCGTTGTCGGCCAGCTCGCCGACCTTCGCTTCTATGGTAATGTCGTTGAGGGCGCAGAGCGCGATGCCCTGTGCGCCCCAGTCGACCAGCTCGTCGAGCAGGGTGATGGCCTCGCCGGGAATATCGGTTTCACAGGTGCACACACGGATCTCCGCGTGGCGGCCGGACAGCTTGACGCGGGCGCTTTCGATGCCGCGCGTGACCTCCTCGCGGAACGGGCCTGCCCAGTTGGGCAGAAGCACGCCCAGCTTCACGGGCGAGTAATTCTGCGGCCGGTCTGCGGTCTGACGGTGCGCCTCGCGCGGAGAAAGGTATCCGGTTTCGCGGATCGCGTCGAGCACACGCTCGCGCACATCCGCGCGTACATAAGAACGATTATTCAGTACACGGTCAACGGTTCCGCGCGAAACGCCTGCGCGCTCCGCCACGGTCTGTATCGTGGGTCGTTTATTCATATTGATCAGCATCCTTCAAGATGAGAGGTTTTCTGTAATCATTATAGCATAAATGTGTGCGTTGTAAAGAAAAGTATCATGCACACAGAAAATATGTGTAATCGCACACACAGAAATTATTACTTTCATGCGCCTGTTTTCTGAATAAATGTACGAATAACCGTTGTAAATCCAACTAAAAATCCAAAACACAGAAAAACACAGATGCACAGGTTTGTTGTGTGTCAACAAATACAGGTCCATGAGTTTGGCACATCAGACAAAATCCGAGATTACATTCATTATTTGTTCAATTATTATGATATATTGCCGTATAAAGCAATATAAATCAACAAAAAAGGTTCAAAACGCCAATCTGTGCCTTTCTGAAAATGATGTTGACAGCCGGCAAAGGTCGCGCTATAATAAGCACATAAAGAGCACGGAAGCACAGAAAAGCACAGAGAGAACCGTGCATCACAAAAGAGTGTAAAGAGAAAAGGAGAGTTCACTATGATGAAGAAAAGACTTATGGCGGCTCTGATGGCAGCAACGATGGCAATGAGCCTCGCAGCGTGCGGCGGCGGCGACGCCCCGGCAGGCGGTTCGGACAACGCTTCGAACGAGCCTTACAAGATCCGCATGACGCTCAAGACCAACGCCGCTGAGTTCTGGAACATCATTCAGGCCGGTGCGGAAGCCTACGAGAAGGAGCACCCGGAAGAAGTCAAGCTGTCCATCTACGGCCCTCCGGGAGAGACCTACTACGAGGAGCAGCTCAACTCCATCCAGACCGACCTCGTTGCCGACTATGACGGCTACCTGATCGCTCCGCTTCAGTCCGAAGCAGTTGCAACCGCTATCGCAAGCACCGACAAGCCGGTCGTAGCATATGACACCAACATTGACTCCGACAAGTGCCTCGCTTTCGTCGGCACCGGCAACAAGGAAGCCGCTAAGGAAGGCGCAAAGGCCGCAGTCGAGGCCGCCAAGGCAAACGGCTGGGACGAGATCAAGTGCATCGAGATCGCAGGCGTTCAGGGCGACTCCACCAACACCGCCCGCATGGACGGCTACCGCGAAGGCATCACTGAGGCCGGCGGCGAGTTCCTCGACAACGAGACCCAGTACGCAAACGCAACGGCCGACCTCGCAGTAACCGCGATGGAAGGCATCATGAGCAAGTATCCGGACGGCGTGGCGATCATCTGCTCGAACAATGATGATATGGCGCTGGCAGCAGCCCGCACCGCAAAGAGCAATCCGAACTACGCAAAGACCATCTTCCTCGGCTTCGACGGCCAGAAGTCCGCTTGCGAAGCAGTCGCAGCAGGCGAGCTGACCATGACCGCAGCACAGAACAACTTCGACATCGGCTACAAGGCTGTTGAGACCATGGTCAAGATCCTCAACGGCGAGCAGTACGACAAGGTCGTAGACACCGGCACCGAAATCATCACCAAGGACAACGCAGAAGAGCGTCTGACCAAGTTCAACGAGTGGATGAAGTAAGCTCGTAAATTTTCCCCAACCTGTTGAAAACGCGGAGCCGGTCTCCGCGTTTCCGGGGAAAGCACCCGCTTTCTCTATATTATATTGATTTATTCTGCAAGAATCGCGCTCCAACGCTCTGACAGAATAATAAAAACCTCTCAAAAAACCATCACACCCAATGCTAAGGAGGCATCTTCCCATGAAAGTAGGTATCATCGGTGCAGGCCGCATCGGCAAGGTACACGCAAAGAACATTTCGATGTTCGTGCCGGAGATGGAAATCAAGACCATCGCCGACCCGTTCATGAATGAGCAGACCGAGGCTTTCGCCAAGTCCTGCGGCATTCCGAACACCACCAAGGACGCAAATGACATCCTGAACGATCCCGAGATCGAGGCAGTGCTCATCTGCTCCTCTACCGACACCCATTCCAAGTACATCATCGAGGCTGCTCACGCAGGCAAGCATATCTTCTGCGAAAAGCCGATCGACTATGATCTGACCAAGGTGCACGCTGCCATCAACGCAGCCAAGGAGGCTGGCGTAAAGCTGCAGATCGGTTTCTGCCGCCGCTTCGACCACAACCACCGCGCCGTTTACGACATGGTTCGCGGCGGCAAGGTCGGCAAGGTCAACATCATCAAGATCTCTTCCCGCGACCCGGAGCCGCCTCCGGTATCCTACGTCAAGGTTTCCGGCGGTATCTTCTATGATATGATGATCCATGACTTTGATATGGCCCGCTTCCTCGCAGGCAGCGAAGTTACCGAGGTAAACGCAGTTGGTTCCGTACTGGTCGATCCGGGCATCGGCGAGGCCGGCGACGTTGACACCGCACTCGTTACCCTCAAGTTCGCAAACGGCGCGATCGGCGTGATCGACAACAGCCGCAAGGCAGTTTACGGTTACGACCAGCGCGTTGAGGTATTCGGCTCCGAAGGCTGTGCCGAGGACCAGAATGACACCCCGAACACCGCTGTTCTGTCCACCGCAGACGGCGCAGTTCACGGCGTAGCCTACAAGGTCATGTGGGATCGCTACACCGGCGCATTCGTTGCCGAGATGCAGGCATTCGCAGATGCCGTTATCAACGACAAGGAGACTCCGGTTACCGGCGAGGACGGTCTGTATCCGGTACTGATGGCAGCAGCTGCTACCAAGTCGCTGCATGAGGGCCGCCCGGTCAAGATCTCCGAGATCGAGGCTTAATCACAGCCTAATTTTCACACCACGCACACAGTCTAGGCAATGTGCTAAAACCGTTGGTGCGCTATGCACCAACGGTTTTTTTATACAAATTGAGGGAGTTAAAACAGAGAAAATGATATTCACTTGCGTAACCTTTGTATTTTTTACCATTTTAGTTGCGGTCATCTCCTACGTCAAGACCAAGGGTGATGACCAGACCACCGCCGACGGCTATTTTCTGGCAGGACGCGGTCTGCCGGGCATTGTCATTGCAGGCTCGCTGCTGCTGACCAACCTCTCCGCAGAGCAGCTTGTCGGTACGAACGGACAGACCTGGGCGATCGGCATGAGCCCGATGGCATTCGAGGTCATGGCAGCCACCGCGCTGATCGTGCTGGCGCTGTTTGCCGCGCCGCGCTATCTCAAAAGCGGCATTACCACTATTCCGCAGCTGCTCGGCGAGCGCTACGACCGACCCACCAAGCTGTGGTTCTCCATCGCGTACATTATTCTGTACCTGTTCGTGCAGATCCCGGTCATTCTGTACTCCGGTTCGCTGGTGTTTGAAAACATTTTCAACCTGTCCGGCACGCTCGGCATTACCAAGTTCCAGTCTATCGTTATTCTCTGCATTCTGATCACCATCATCGGTTCGATTTACGCCATCTTCGGCGGTCTGAAAGCGGTTGCGGTATCGGATACCATCAACGGCGTCGGTCTGCTGATCGGCGGCCTGATGATCCCGTTCCTCGCGCTGGGCGCGCTCGGTCATGCCTCCGGCAGCGACAGCGGCGTTGCCATCATGGACGGCGTGCGCTACCTGATCCACAACCACGCCGATATGCTCAACTCCATCGCCCCCGCGCAGAGCGAAGCACCGGCGGTTCCGTGGCCGACCGTTTTCCTCGGTCTGGTATTCCTCGGCTTCCAGTCATGGTGCACGCATCAGTCGTTCATCCAGCGCGTACTTGCCGCCGAAAACCTCAAGGAGGCGCAGAAGGGTGCGCTCTACTGTGCATTCCTCAAGATTCTCGGCTTTATGTTCCTTGCGCTGCCGGGCGTTATCGCTTACGCGATCTTCAACATCGAGGGCACGCAGGTATCCATGATGGATGACGCATATCCGGCACTCATCACCCGCGTTGTTCCCCAGCCGGTCATGGGATTTTTCGCAGCCGTTATGTTCGGCGCAATCCTGTCCTCGTTCAACTCGGTGCTCAACTCGGTAAACACCATGTTCACGATGGACATCTACAAGGAATTCATCAACAAGAACGCCAGCGATAAAAAGCTGGTCTCGGTCGGCAAGAATATCGGCATTGTGTTCGCGATCTTCTCGATGATCGTCGGTCCGATGGTCTACTTCTTCCCTGCCGGACTCAAGACCTTCCTCGATTCGTTCGTTATGCTGGTCGGTCTGCCGGTCCTGTCCGGTGTATTCGGCGGCTTCTTCTTCAACTGCCTGCCGAAGTACAGCGCACGCTTCATCATGGTATTCCACATCATCTGCTATGGCAGCTTCATGCTCCTGTCTCCCAGCTATTCGCTGTTCGGCGGCAACGAGGGCACCATGCACTATCTGTACGCCGTATCCGTTCTGTGGCCGCTTGAAATGCTGATCATGCACCTCATGCACCGTCACAATAAGCGCAAGGGTGCTGAGGTTTGGGTGCAGGAGGACGTCGGCGCGGTAGACCTGACGCCGTGGAAGTACCGCAATATCGTCAGCGTGATCGTTATCGTATGCGTTGTGCTGGTTTATCTGGCATTCTCGCCGCTCGGAATCGGCGCGTGACCCATTTTTCACCAATCAGCGTATTGCATATTGGATACGCTTGATGTATCATCAACTTACAAGAGTAAAATTTGTCTGGAGGTAAATTATTATGGCACTGAGAAAATGCGCTTGCATTGATACCCTTTACACCGAGCTGGACTGGCTCGACCGCTTTCAGGCGGCAAAAAACGATGGCTTTGAGGCCGTAGAGTTCTGGGACTGGCGCATCCGCGATCTGGATGCGACCCGTGAGGCTGCCGAGAAGGCAGGCATCGCGATCTCCGGCTTCAACGGCGATGCAGACTACTCGCTCGTCGACCCGACCCACAAGCAGAAGTATCTGGACTACCTCAAGCAGTCCATCGCAGCAGCGAAAAAGGTCGGCGCCGCTAGCGTCACCATCCATTCCAACGCACTGGGTGACGGCGGCATCGTTGTCAACCACTACGATAACCTGTCCCACACGGTCAAGCTGTGCTCGATGTATGACACCCTGCTCGCCTGCGCAGAGCTTGCAGAGAAGGAGGAGATCAACCTCAATCTCGAGGCGCTGAACATCACCACCGACCACGTCGGCAACTTCCTCGCAACCACCCAGATGGGCGCCGAGATCGTTCGCCTGATCGGCTGCCCGCGCCTCAAGCTGCTGTATGATGTATATCATATGCAGATCAACGAGGGCTGCATCTGCGACACGATCTCGAATTACGGCGATACCTTCGGCCATATCCATGTGGCTGACGCACCGGGCCGCCACGAGCCGGGCACGGGCGAGATCAACTACACGAAGGTGCTCGCACATCTGGAAAAGTGCGGCTATACCGGCCGCGTCGGCTACGAGCTGTTCCCGGAGACCGACACCGCGACTGCCGTCAAGGCGATCATGGAGCATTCGCCGAAGGCGTAAGCTGAGGCTTCCATCTTCGCTGAAGCTTTCCTCTTAACACAAAAACCGAGGCACATGCCCGCTGTCAGCCTGAGCCGCTGACAGTGTGCGTGTACCTCGGTTTTTTCGTCGTCCTGTGCAGCTGCATGCTGACGCTGCGCGGAGATGACGCTCTCTTTATTTCTTATCGATCTTTGGCGTGCGGCCGTAGATTTCGCGCACCTGATCCAGACTGTTCTCAATGCTCCGGCGCACTGCCTCCATATCCTCTTCCGGGATATTCCGCTCAAGGAACATCAGCTCGACGGCATGCGTAAAGCGCACCATCGCATGAGCGGTCTCGAGAAACTTCGGGAAGTTGTGCGACTGCATCGCGTTGCGGAATTTGGTGATATCTCGGCGCACGAACTCGATCACCTCGTCCGCGCTCGCGAAATCACCGTGCGAGATCGGATACGGCGCGATGCGCTGGATATAATACTTGTCGTGCTTGGTGACGTCGAACACATAGGTCACGGTGAGGTCATCGGACAGCTTGAACTCGACCTTGTACATAATGCCGTTGCGCGTTTCGACTATGCGCGTCGCACCCAGCTGACGCAGCGCGACATTGATCAGCTCGCCGGAAAATGTGGTTGTAAACATATTAGTCCCCTCCTGCTAAGATCAGTGAAAACGAACAAGAAGATAAACGGTAGAAATCGCGACCGACAGAACCATGGTCGGGAAGCCGACCTTGAGATAGTGGCCGAAGGTGATCGGATGACCGTGCTTGGCCGAAATGCCGGACAGAACGACGTTCGCGGACGCGCCGATCAGCGTGCCGTTGCCGCCGAGGCACGCGCCGAGCGACAGCGCCCACCAGAGCGAGGTGACATCCATGCCGTCCGCCTGCATGGACAGGATCAGCGGGATCATGGTCGCAACGAACGGGATGTTGTCCAGAACGGACGAGAACACCGCGGAGCCCCAGAGAATGAGGATCATCAGCAGTGTGACGTTGCCGCCGGTCACGGAAACGAGCGCGTTGCCGAGCGCGCTGATCACGCCGCACTTGACCATGCCGCCGACGATGACGAACAGGCCGGTGAAGAACAGGATGGTCGACCATTCGACGCCCAGAACGATCTCCTCGATATCCTGACGGCCGATCAGCAGCATGATGGACGCCGCGGCGAGCGCGACGACGCAGGACTCAACGCCGAGCGAGGAGTGGCAGACAAAGCCGAGAACGATGAGCGCAATCATGACAAGGCTCTTTTTCATCAGCATTCCGTCCTGCACAGCACGCTTTTCATCCAGCTCCATGACGGCTGCCATGCGCTCGGGCGCGACCACCATGCGCCGGCCGTATACCACATAGAACAGCGCACAGATGACGATCATGATAAGGATGACCGCCGGGCCGGTCGTGACGACGAAATCCGCGAAGCTCAGACCGGCCTTGGAGCCGATCATGATGTTCGGAGGGTCGCCGATCAGCGTCGCCGTGCCGCCGATGTTCGAGGCTAAAATCTGCGTGAGCAGGAACGGCACCGGGTCGATGCCGAGAATGCCGGCGATCGAGATCGCCATCGGTCCGACGAGCAGAACGGTCGTTACGTTGTCGAGAAACGCACTGAGCACCGCGGTCAGGATCATGAACAGCAGCATGATCTTCCACGGACTGCCCTTCGCGATCTTCGCGGACTTGATCGCCATATACTCGAACAGACCGGAATTTCTCACGACCGCAACGAACAGCATCATGCCGACCAGTACGCCGATCGTGCCGAAGTCAATGTAGCTGACCGCCTCGTCGACGCTCAGAATGCGCAGACACAGCAGCAGCACAGCGCCGGAAACCGCCGCCGCCGTGCGATGCACCTTTTCTGTAACGAGCGCGATCATGACGACGAGAAACACCACGACAGAGATGATCTGCATGGAATTCATAAATAGTAGTCCCCTTTCCTTTGCGTGCCCGCTTTTCCTTTTTACGGCACGCATTCCGTTTTTTTCATTCGGTCTACTATTATACGCCCCTGTGCGCCGCAATTGCAACGTCAAAACGCATGAATTTCGGTGTGTTTTCGCGTTTTCTTTGACATCTTGACAGATAAATATTTAACGTTATCTTAACGTGTCCGCCCCCCGCGGAGCATTGTGCGCGAAGCCGCCTGATAAAAAGAACTGCCGCCGCGCTTCCCCCTTCAGTCCCTCGCGCGGTAGCGCACATAAAACAGTGTTTGCCATGCAAACGCATAAGCCCGTAGGCCTCTATCCTCAAAAATATTCAATGAGAGCAACCGGGGACATGCGCCTCGGTTTTCATACTTCTGCCGCCCTGTGTTCTGCGAAGTCAGAACACATCTTGTCGGCAAAACCGCTGGTTTTGCGACAGATATAAAAGTCCCCTGAGATCGCTCCCAGAGGACTTTTTTCATGTTTACTTGTCGCCTGCAATACGGATACGGTTCAGCGCTTTTTTCAGCTTGACCTGAGCCACCTCGTATTCGCGCTCGCTCTCCTTTTTCTGGATCGCGGCGCGTGCACGCTCCGCTGCACTGTTTGCGCGGTTGACGTCGATCTCGTCCGCCCATTCGCACGAGCGTGCGAGGATGGTCGTGCCCTCCTTCGTCACGTCGACAAAGCCGCCCGCAATGGCCGCGATGCGCTTTTCACCGTTCTGAATGATGATCAGCGCGCCGATGCCGAGAGCGGCGATATACGGCACATGATTCGGCAGAATGCCGACGTCGCCCTGCGAGGTGCGCACGACGATGCGGTCTACATCGCCCTCGAAAAAGCAATGGTCGATCGTCATCACCTTGAGAGGAAAGGTAGCCATATTATGCCCCCTTCTTAGCCTTCTCCACGACTTCGTCGATGGTGCCGGCGAACAGGAACGCCGACTCCGGCAGGTCGTCATGCTTGCCGTCGAGGATCTCGCGGAAGCCGCGGATGGTCTCCGCAACCGGAACGTACTTGCCGGACATGCCGGTGAACTGCTCCGCGACCGAGAACGGCTGCGAGAGGAAGTTCTGGATCTTGCGCGCACGGGCTACCGTCAGCTTGTCCTCGTCGGAAAGCTCGTCCATGCCGAGGATAGCGATGATGTCCTGCAGATCCTTGTACTTCTGAAGGATCGACTGAACGGTACGCGCGACCTCATAATGCTCCGAGCCGACAACATCCGCGGTCAGGATACGCGAGGACGAGTCGAGCGGATCGACGGCCGGATAAATACCCATCGACGCGATGTCACGCGAAAGAACGACCTTTGCGTCCAGATGCGAGAACGTGGTCGCCGGCGCCGGGTCGGTCAGGTCGTCCGCAGGCACGTAGACCGCCTGTACGGACGTGATCGAGCCCTTCTTGGTCGAGGTGATTCGCTCCTGCAGCGCGCCCATCTCGGTCGCGAGGGTCGGCTGGTAGCCTACGGCGCTCGGCATGCGGCCGAGCAGCGCGGATACCTCGGAACCGGCCTGCGTGAAGCGGAAGATGTTGTCGATAAACAGCAGCACGTCCTGGCCCTCGACGTCGCGGAAATACTCCGCCATCGTCAGGCCGGACAGCGCAACACGCATACGTGCTCCGGGAGGCTCGTTCATCTGACCGTAGACCAGAGCGGTCTTGTTGATAACGCCGGACTCCTGCATTTCGTTGTACAGGTCGTTGCCCTCACGGGTACGCTCGCCTACGCCGGTGAATACCGAAATACCGCCGTGCTGCTTGGCGATGTTGTTGATCAGCTCCATGATGATGACCGTCTTGCCGACGCCTGCGCCGCCGAACAGACCGATCTTGCCGCCCTTTGCGAACGGCGCGATCAGATCGACGACCTTGATGCCGGTCTCGAGTATCTCGGTCGTGGACTCCTGCTCCTCATAGGACGGAGCGGGACGATGGATCGGCCAGCGCTCCTCGCCCTCGACAGCCGGCTTGTTGTCTACCGGCTGACCGAGAAGGTTGAAGATACGGCCGAGGTTCTTGTCACCGACCGGAACGGTGATCGGGCCGCCGGTATCGGTTGCCTTCATGCCGCGCATCAGGCCGTCGGTGGACTCCATCGCGATGCAGCGCACGGTATCCTGACCGATATGCTGCGCAACCTCGACCGTGATGACATGGCCGTTGTTGTCGATCGTGATGGCGTTCAGCAGCTTGGGCAGCGCGTCAGCGGCAAATTTAATGTCAAGCACCGGTCCGGTGATCTGGACAACGGTGCCGATATTCTGCTCACTCATTGGCAAAACTCCCTTTGAGAAATCAGAAAGCGGCTCTCAGCAGGCCGCGCGGCCCTCTGCGCTCCGTTTCTGATTCAGTGATTAAGCTCCTACCTCACCCGAGCCGGCGACGATCTCCGTGATCTCCTGCGTGATCGCTGCCTGACGTGCACGGTTGTAGGACAGGTTCAGATTTTCGATCATCTCGCCCGCGTTGTCGGACGCAGCCTCCATTGCCATGCGGCGCGCAGACTGCTCGGAGCAGTAGCTTTCGACTACCGCGCCGTACAGCACGCCGTACAGGTATTCGGGGATCACTGCGTTGAACACCGCCTCCGGCGAGGGATCATACTCGGTCAGCACATGTGCGCCGCCCTTGTCCGCGTTCTCCTTTCGCTCGAAGCTGACCGGCAGAAGCTGGATACACTTCGCCTCCTGCTGGAGCGGAGAGACAAATTCGGTGTAGCAGAGGAAAACCTCATCTGCCCTGCCCGAACAGAAGGCCTCGACCAGAGACCCGACGATCTCGTGCGTATCGCTGATGCGCATGGTCTCGGCAACGCCGGGGTAGTCCGCCGCGACCGGCCACTGACGCTTGGCGTAATGCTCCTGCGCCTTTTTGCCGATCGTGATGACCGAGGCGTTCCTGCCCTCCATCTCGGCGGCGGCCAGCTTGAACACGTTCGAGTTGTAGCCGCCTGCCAGACCGCGGTCGCCCGCGATGACGATGTACAGGCTGTTCTTTACCTCACGGCGTCGGGTGTAGACCGAGTCGCTGTCGCGCGTGACCGAGGCCAGACGCGCAACAGTCTCATACATGGCGTTGAAGTACGGGCGCACGCTCAGGGCGCGCTCCTTTGCGCGGCGCATCTTGGAGGACGCGACCAGCTCCATCGCCTTTGTGATCTGCATGGTGGACTGCACCGATTTGATACGGCGTTTGATGTCCTTCATGTTTCCGGATGCCATTGTTCAGTCCCTCCCTGCTGTTTTTAATGCTCGGAAAGGAACTTTTTCTTAAATTCCTCAATGGCCTGCGTCAGTCTGGACTTGATGTCGTCCTCGAGCTTGCCCGTGGCGCGGATGGTCTCCGGAATATCGCCATAGGTGCCGTCAATATACTCGAACAGCTCCTTCTGGAACGTGCCGATCAGCTCTACCGGAATATCGAGCAGCTCGCCCGAAACGACGGCAAAGATGATGATGACCTGCTTTTCGACCGGAATCGGACTGTTCTGCGGCTGCTTGAGCACCTCGACGATACGCTCGCCCTGATTGAGGCGCTTCTTGGTATCCGCGTCGAGGTCGGAGCCGAACTGCGAGAACGCCTGCAGCTCGCGGTACTGCGAATACGCCAGCTTGAGCGTGCCGGCGACCTTCTTCATCGCCTTGATCTGCGCGTTGCCGCCGACTCGGGATACCGAGATGCCGGGGTTGACTGCCGGACGGATGCCGGAGTTGAACAGCTCGGTCTCGAGGAAGATCTGGCCGTCGGTGATCGAAATGACGTTGGTCGGGATATAGGCGGAAACGTCGCCTGCCTGCGTCTCGATGATCGGGAGCGCGGTCAGAGAGCCGCCGTTCTGGATGTTCGCCGCGCGCTCGAGCAGACGGGAATGCAGATAGAATACATCGCCCGGATAAGCCTCGCGTCCTGGCGGACGGTGAAGCAGAAGGGAAAGTGCACGGTAAGCTACCGCGTGCTTGGACAGATCGTCGTAGATAACGAGGACGTCCTTGCCCTTGTGCATGAAATACTCGCCGATCGAGCAGCCTGCATACGGCGCGATATACTGCAGCGGCGCAGACTCGGATGCGGTCGCGGCGACGATGCAGGTATAATCCATCGCACCGTTCTTCGCAAGCGTCTCGGCTACCTGCGCGACGGTCGAACGCTTCTGGCCGATCGCGACGTAGACGCAGACAACGCCCGTGCCCTTCTGATTGATGATGGTGTCCAGGCAGATCGCGGTCTTGCCGGTCTGGCGGTCACCGATGATCAGCTCGCGCTGGCCGCGGCCGATCGGGATCATGGAGTCGATCGCCTTGATACCTGTCTGAAGCGGGGTATCTACGGATTTTCTCTCGATAACACCGTGGGCAACACGCTCGATCTTTCTGAATTTATCCGTAAGGATCGGACCTTTTCCATCGATAGGCTGTCCTAAGGCATTCACGACACGTCCTGTCAGGGCATCGCCCACAGGAACCTCAACGACACGTCCTGTCGTCTTTACGGTGTCTCCCTCACTGATGCTTGAGGAATCACCGAGCAGAACCGCTCCGACGTTGTCCTCCTCAAGGTTTAACACCATGCCGTAAACCTCTCCCGGAAATTCCAGAAGTTCTCCCTGCATGGCATTCTCAAGACCGTGGATTCGTGTAATGCCGTCCGCTACCTGGATGACAGTACCCACGTCAGAGACTTCCAGCTTCGTCGAATATCTTTCGATCTGCTCCTTGATGACCGAGCTGATCTCTTCTGGTTTTAAATTCATTTGAGGTCTGCACCTTCTTTCTTTTTCCATTTCATCACGTAACTGTTCAGTATTATTTCTGCTGCCGGACTGCTGTCTCCGGTCCCGGATCCGCCGGGATCACGCCAGCTGCAGCTTCATTAAGTCTCTCCGGATCTCCCCGAGTCTTGTCTTGATGCTGCTGTCCACCACGCGGTCACCGATCCTGATCACGAGTCCTCCGAGGATCGCAGGATCAACGCTATAGGTAACCTCCAGACTCACAAAAGCTGTTGTCTCCAAAAGCTTCGCCTCCGTATGGGCCTTCTGCTCCGCGGAGAGTTCCACCGCACTTGTGACAGTTACGATACCGATCTTTTTATATTCCTTTACACGATTCACAAAATAGTCGAGGATCTTCGGGAG
>OKRX01001443.1_pt1 | contig 17400 bp, 14 predicted proteins | sample 1601241 | NCBI WGS metagenome assembly OKRX01 (sample SAMEA3541500, study PRJEB24748) | human gut metagenome | biome: human gut; feature: human-associated habitat; material: faeces | place: China | collected 2012
GTTTCAGCCGAACGAGACGGTCTCGCGCGCGGAGATGGCGAAGATGATCTACGTGCTGCGCACGAATGGCGGCACGGACGCTACGACATATGCAGAAAAAATGTCTACAGATTTTAACGATGTAAATAACCACTGGGCAAGCGGCTACATTAAATACTGTTACGCCTATGGCATCGTCGCCGGCAAATCGAGTACGGTTTTCGCGCCGGATGCCCCCGTGACTACGGTTGAAGCGGCGAAAATGCTGCTGGTATACTCGGGCGTTGATGCAGCGCAGAGCGGTCTGACCGGTGCACAGTGGAAGGCCAATACGATGAAACTTGCAGATCAGGATGGTCTGCTGAAGGGCGTAGAGGCAGATATTGATGCTCCGCTGCCGCGCCAGTATGCCGCGCAGATGATTTACAACGAACTGGCGTACAGCTTATAAGGAAATACAGCACTCTGAAAAATCCCCTCTTTTAAGGGGATTTTTTCAATCTTAATAAAATCGAAAGAAATTCCCTGCGGAAAACAACAGAAACCTGTGGTAAGATAGAAGCATGGAAAGGGGGAGAGAGGAATGGAAAAGCTGAAGGTACTGGTCGTGGACGACGACCGCGAGATCGTGGACAGCATCGCGATTTTCCTTCGTGCGGACGGCTATGAGATCGAGAAGGCGTACAACGGTCTGGAAGCGCTCGACATCGTTATGACGCACACGGTCCATCTGATCATACTCGACATCATGATGCCCGAGCTGGACGGCATCAAGACGCTGCTCAAGCTGCGCGAGAGCCGCAACATTCCGGTCATCCTGCTCTCGGCAAAATCCGAGGACGCAGACAAGATTCTCGGTCTGACAGCAGGCGCGGACGATTATGTGACCAAGCCGTTCAATCCTTCCGAGTTGGTCGCGCGGGTGAAAAGCCAGCTGCGCCGCTATACGCAGCTCGGCGCGATGCAGAAGACCGCCGCGCAGATCGTGATACGCGGTCTGGCGCTCGATACCGAGAGTAAAAGTGTGATGGTGGATGGCGAGGCGGTGCGGCTCACGCCGCTCGAGTACAAGATACTGGAGCTGCTGTGCCGCCACCCGGGCAGGGTGTTCTCCACTGAGGAGATTTACCGGCAGGTCTGGAACGACGACATCGTAAGCGATAACGCGATAGCGGTCCATGTGCGGCATATCCGGGAGAAAATCGAGATCAACCCGAAGGAGCCGCGGTATCTGAAGGTAGTGTGGGGCGTCGGATATAAGATAGAGAGGAGCGAGTGAGCATGAATATCAAGGGGATCTTACGCAGTACGGCGGCAAAAATCATCGCTTTCGCGGGCATTGTGGGGTGCTTCGCGGCGGCGGTGATCATTGGAGAGAACGCGATTGCCGGATGCGGCCGGGACGGCATGATTTATCAGTTTGAAACGGATTTCTCCCAGTCGAGCTACATGGCCGGGCAGGTGAACAACACGGCGGTAACGCTGGAGGCGGCTCTGGAGGGAGGCATATCCAGACAGGAGTTTGAGCAGCAGACCCGGGATTTTCCGGGCAGCTACTACGGCGTCATGAACGGAAAGGTGATTTCGAACGCCGAACTCAGCGACAGCGCGACGCAGAACGCGGCGTTTTACCTGATTGCCCGGCCGGACGACGCGATGCAGAGCAATATTTCGTGGTACTATATGCCATTTCACGATGAGCCGATTGACGACAGCTTTGACGATGAGCCGACTGATGAATACAACGTCCGGTCTGCTACTTATCCGCTCGGCACGGTCATCAGGGTGTGCGTCACCTCCGAGCAGGCGGCGCAGTATCAGGAAATATGGAGCGCACAGAGGGATACGTTCGCGCATACGATTTATATCGTTCTCACGCTGACGGCGGCGGCGCTGCTGCTGTTCGTGTATCTTCTGTTCGTCACGGGACGCCGCCCGGAGGACGAGAAGATGCACCTCATAACGCTCGACCGTCTGCCGGTCGAGGGGAACGTCCTGCTGTTCTGGAGCGTTCTGGGACTTGCGGGCGGCCTGAATATCGCGCTCGCGGCGGAAATCGCGAACGGTTCGAGCGACATGATCTTCCTGCTGATGCCGTCTGTCGCATTCCTGACGGCGGCGTTCGCGTTCGCGCTGGAGCTTACGCTGTCGCTCGTGCGGATTGTTAAGAACCGCAGCTTTGCGCGGCAGTGCTGGTGCGTCCGCTTTGTCCGCTGGTGCCGGCGCGGTGTGCGGGAGAGTACGCGAAAGCTGATGCACCTGCTGACACGCGACTACAAGACGCGCAACGTCCTGCTCCTCTTTTTCGGCTACACGGTCGTTCTGGCGCTTCTTGCCACAGTATTCGGCGCGGAGGGCGGCTCGTTTCTCGCATTCGTGCTCGGTATCGCGTGGTTCCTCGCGGCGGGTTATTTCCTCGCGCGGCGCATTCACGGCTTTGAGCGCATCGTGGAGGCGCTGCATCGGATGCGCGGCGGCGATCTGAACTTCAGGCTGACCGATATGCCGGAGGGCGTGTTCGCCGAGATGGCGGAGGACATAAACTCGCTCGGTGACGGGATGCAGGCGGCGGTTCAGAACGAGATCCGCGCCGAGCGCATGAAGACCGAGCTGATCACAAACGTCAGCCACGACCTCAAAACGCCGCTCACGAGCATTCTCAGCTACTCCGACCTGCTCTGCCAGATGGAGCTGACGCCCGAGGAGGCGAACGACTACGCGAAAATCATCCACCAGAAAGGTCTGCGGCTCAAGAACCTGACGAGCGACCTGTTCGACATCTCCAAGGTGCGCTCGGGCGTGGAGCAGATGAACTGCGAGCGTCTGGACGCGGCCACGCTCGTGCGGCAGGCGCTCGCGGAGCAGGAGAAGGCCATTCAGGCGAGCGGCCTTGCGCTCAAGGTGACGCTGCCCGAAAAGGAGCTTCCCATCCGGGCGGACGGACGCAAGATGAGCCGCGTGCTGGAAAACCTCATCGGAAACTGCGTCAAGTATTCGCTGCACGGTACGCGCGTCTTTATCTCGCTTGCGGAGTGCGATGGGCAGGCTGTGCTTGAGGTCAAGAACACCGCAAACTACGAAATGGACTTCGCCGCCGACGAAATCACCGAGCGCTTTGTGCGCGGCGACGCGGCGCGTTCGACCGAGGGCAGCGGTCTGGGTCTCGCCATCGCGAAAAGCTACACCGAAGCTTGCGGCGGCGCGTTCGAGGTAACGGTGGACGGCGACCTGTTCAAGGTGCGCATCAGCTTCCCGGTTTACGGTTTATAAAATCTTTTCTGCCGCGCTTGCAATTTGAAAAACAACCGTTATAATAGGAAATGATATGAATGCTGCAAAACAGCGGCGACAGGAAAGGCGGAAATTTATTATGATGACGACTGCAAGCGAGCATAAAATCGACAAGGTAGAGAAGATGGCCGGCGGCAAGGGTCATGTGATCATCGAGCACCTGCTCGGCGAAGCGGAGCTCGACGGCAAGTGCGGCCTGTACGCGAAGGTAACGATCGAGCCGGGCTGCACGCTGGGCTTTCACGAGCACCACGGCGAGACCGAGACTTATTACATCCTGAGCGGCGAAGGCTCGTACAACGACGGTGAGAAGTCCTTCCCGGTCAAGACCGGCGATGTGACGTTCTGCCCGGACGGCAGCGGCCACGCGCTCGACAACATCGGAGACACCGACCTCGTGTTCATGGCGCTGATCATCAAGAAGTAAACAGGGTTAAAAGAAAAGGACGCTTTCGAAAAACGGAAAGCGTCCTTTTAGTTTGTCGGAAAACGCAGTTTTTCGACTGTCCTAAAACAAAAAAGCGAACCGGGAGCGGTTCGCTTTCCTGCGCGAAATCGAAAAGGGAGTTTCGATTTCACAAAGAAAAAAGAGTAAAAAGAAAGGAAAAAGAGAGGTGGTCTATGTTAGAATATGCTGCGCTGGCCGCAGCTGCAAGGATGTATTTTATGGGGAAGCGTTTCCTTGATCTTCCCTTTGACAAGTTCAGTATAGCGCGAAAGTTGCACAAATGCAAGTTAAATATTTCGTCATTTCGACTAAATTTTCGTTGAGTTAGCGCGTGCTTATTTGATGGCTGGAAATAGGCATATGCAACAAAAATAAAGAGAAAGGTTTGTACAAAACGCTGTTTGTGAAAGTTGAATAATCGACGGCAGGGGACTTGACAAAGCGTGAATATTGTATATAATGAGTATATACAATAAACGGAGGAGGGAGAGCGTGAACATCATTCTATCCAACACGGACAGCGCCCCGATCTACGAACAGATCACGCGGCAGCTCCGGGCGAAGATCGTCTCAGGCGAACTTACGGCAGGGCAGGCGCTGCCGTCCATGCGGCTGCTCGCCAGGGAGCTGCGCATCAGCGTCATCACGACAAAGCGCGCGTATGAAGAACTCGAGCGCGAGGGGCTGATCGTTACGCAGACCGGACGCGGCAGCTTTGTCGCGCAGGTGAGCGGCGCGCGGCTGCGCGAGGAACAGCTCCGCGCCGTGGAGGCGCATCTGGTGCAGGCGGTACACGCGGCGAAGCAGGGCGGACTGACCGCAGAGGAGTTCATGGAGATCGCACAGACGGCTTTTGAGGAGGGGAATCAATGAAAAACGCACTCGAAATCAGAGGACTGACCAGAAAATACGAAGGATTTGCGCTGGACAGCGTCAATCTGACTCTGCCGCGCGGCTGTGTGATGGGTCTGGTCGGCGAAAACGGCGCCGGAAAGACGACGCTCATCAAGACCGTTCTCGACCTTGTGCGGCCGGACAGCGGTGAGATCGAGGTGCTCGGCGGACGGCCGGATGATGCGGCGGTGCGTGAGCGCATCGGCGCGGTGCTGGAGGACGGCGGCTTTCTGAGCACGATGAACGCCGCGCAGGTGGACACGCTGCTCGGCAGAGCCTACCGCGCATGGGATGGGGCGCAGTTCGCGGCCTGTCTCGAGCGCTTCGGCATCGACCGCCGCAAGGCCATCAAGGATTATTCGCGCGGCATGAAAATGAAGCTGTCCATCGCGGCGGCGCTCTCGCACGGCGCGGAGCTGCTGATTCTGGACGAGGCGACGAGCGGACTTGACCCGGTCGTGAGGGACGAGGTGCTCGACCTGCTGTACGATTTCATGCAGGACGAAACGCACGCCGTGCTGCTGTCCAGCCACATCACGAGTGACCTCGACAAGATCGCGGACAATATCACGTTCATCCATCGCGGCCGCGTGCTGCTGAGCGAGGGACGGGACGAGCTGATCGACCGCCACGGCGTGCTGCGCTGCACGGAGGAGCAGCTGAACGCGCTCGACCCGGACGCAGTCCGGGCGGTGCGAAAGGGCGCATTTGGCTGCGAAGCACTGGTCAAACGGGACGGCATTCCGGAAAACTGGCCGGTCGAACCGGTCAGCGTGGAACAGATCATGCTGTTTCTGACGAGAGGGGAGGAAGCATAATGAAGGCGATGCTTTTTGCGGACTGGATGAGTATCCGCCGTTCGATGAAGGCGCTGCTGTGGGTATTCGCTGTCATGGCAGTCGCGGCGTTTGCCTATGGAGGCAGCGCATTCATTCCGTTCATGGTCACGATGCTGTCGGTCATGGGTCCGGCGACGCTGATGAGCACGGATCATGCCTACGGCTGGGACAGGCTCAGTCTGACGCTGCCGGTGTCGCGGCGCGATATCGTGAGCAGCAAGTTTACGGTCAGCCTTGCGCTTAACGCCGCGATGTTTCTGCTCGGTGTGGTTCTGACGATGGTGTTCAGCGCAGTGCACCGCGACGGTTCGCTTGCGGAAAACCTGCTCGGCCTGCTTGCCTGCGAGGCAGTTGCTCTGCTGCTGATGGGCATGGAATTTGACCTCATCCTGCGCTTCGGCACGGAACGCGGCCGGTATTTTCTGATGGGCGTCGTTTGGGTGCCGATCATCTCGCTGACCGCGCTGAAAAACCATCCGGCGTTTAACCGTCTGGTACAGGCGGTCGGCGGCATGGACAGCTGGCCTGTGAGCAGGTTTACGGCGTTCCTCGCGGGCTGTCTCGCGGTCTGCGGAGCGGTTTACGTCCTCTGCTGGCAGATCGGGATCAAAATCTATCAGAAAAAGGAATTCTGAGCAGGCAGGCGGCAGCCGGTCGGATAATCCTCGCGCTCTCCGCATATGATATGGCAAAGGAGAGGGGAGAATGGGGATTTTTCTGACCGTGCTGCCGCTTGCCGTCGGCGGGGCCGCTGCGGTGCTGACGATGGATGCCATGGCGCAGTACAGTGCGCTGCCGCAGCCGCCGCTCGCGCCGCCCGCATGGGTGTTCCCGGCCGTCTGGACCGTGCTTTATCTGCTGATGGGGGCGGCGAGCCGCAGAGTGTACCGCCTCGGCACACAGGAGAGCCGAAACGCGCTCATGCTTTATTATGTGCAGCTCGCCGCGCATTTTGTCTGGCCGCTGCTGTATTTCCGGGCGCAGGAGTACGAGGTCGCGTTCTGGTGGCTGCTCCTGCTGCTCGCGCTCGTGCTTGCAGCGCTGTCGGCGTTTTCCCGCCTCGACAAAGCCGCAGGCAGGCTGCTCATGCCGTATGCGGCATGGCTGCTGTTTGCGGCGTATCTCAATTACAGCATGATACGAATGGCATAGACCAATATGCGAAATGTAACAACAATGCAACATAATGAACGAGCGCAGGCGTAAAGTTTGCGTTTATTTTTCATCCTTTGGAATTGACAGGATGCGCTCCTGCTGATACACTTAAAATGTATGCGTTTCGTAAAGAGATAATTTAGAGAATGTGAAACGGAGGAAGCGTATGGAATTTGATGTGCTGTCAATCGTGCAGATGATCGGCGGACTGGCGCTGTTCATTTACGGTATGACGACAATGGGAAAGGGACTGGAGCGCGCTGCCGGTTCCAAGCTGGAAAAAACTCTGGAAAAAATGACGGGCAACGTCTTTACCGCCCTTATCATGGGCATGGTCGTGACGATGGTCATTCAGTCCTCGTCCGCGACGACGGTCATGGTGGTCGGCTTTGTTAACGCAGGCATCATGACGCTCAAGCAGTCGGTCGGCGTTATCCTGGGCGCGAATATCGGTACGACCGTCACCGCGCAGATCCTGCGTCTGAGCGGCGGCGAAGGCTCGGGCAACCTGTTCATGGATCTGCTCAAGCCGAAAAATCTCGCCTACATCATCGTTCTGGTGGGCGTTATCATTATGATGCTCGCGAAAAAGCGCCGCACGCGCGACATCGCGGACATTTTCACCGGCTTCGGCATCCTGTTCATCGGCATGGCGGTCATGGAGGGCGCGGTCGCGCCGCTCGCGGATCTGCCGCAGTTTGCCGATCTGTTTGCAGCGATCTCCAATCCGGTGCTCGGCGTTGTGGTCGGTGCGGGCGTCACCGCGATCATCCAGTCGTCCTCGGCGTCGGTCGGTATCCTGCAGGCGTTGTCCACGACGGGCGCGATCACCTATTCTGCCGCTATCCCGATCATCCTCGGTCAGAATATCGGTACCTGTATCACCGCGTTCCTGTCCTCGCTCGGCGGCTCGAAGAACGCGCGCCGCACCGCGATGGTGCACTTCTACTTCAACCTCATCGGTTCGATCGCGTTTCTGGTCGCGATCTACGCCGTGCAGTACACGGTCGGCTTCTCGTTCTGGGAAAATCCGATCGACAAGGGTGGCATCGCAAACTTCCACACACTGTTCAACGTGACCTGCACCCTGCTGTTCCTGCCGTTCACCGGCCTGCTGGTCAAGCTCGCGAAGTGGAGCGTGCCGACCGGCGAGACGCAGGAGGCCCCGCTTGCGAAGCTCGAGCCGCGTTTCCTTACCACGCCGGCTCTCGCGCTCGATCAGGCGCAGCGCTGCATCGCTGACATGGGCGAGGCGGCGAAGAGTAATTTCCACCTTGCGGTCGACCCGATGTTCGGCGGCAGTGCGGCCAGCGAGGAGATCTTCCGCGAACACGAGGCGTTCCTCGACCGCGCAGAGGTTGAGATCGGCCGCTACCTGACCACGATGCACAACGTGCGCTCGGTCGATCAGCGCCGCCAGAGCGCAGAGATGATGCACTCGCTGTCCGACTTCGAGAAGATTGGCGACTATGCGCAGAATATCTTCGACCGCGCCGACGAGTTCCGTCAGGCAGGCCTGAGCTTCTCCACGACCGCGATGAACGAGCTGCACGCCATGACGGACGCAGTCAGCGAGGTCCTCGACATGACGGTCGAGGCGTATGTTACGCAGTCGGTTTCGCTCGCGCGCAGCGTTGAGCCGCTCGAGGAGGTCGTCGATACCATGAAGGAGCAGCTCAAGAGCCGTCATATCGAGCGTCTTGGCGAGGGCGGCTGCACGATGCAGACCGGCATTCACTTCCTCGACATCGTGCACGACCTTGAGAAGATCAGCGATCACTGCTCGAACATCGCGATCTACACCATTCAGCTCGTCGAGGGCGCAGAGGAATTCGACACGCACGCCTATGCGAAGGCGGAGTTCAAGTCCGGCCCTCAGTTTGAGAGCAAGCTGAAGTTCTATCAGAGCAAGTACCTGTCCCGTCTGAACGACGCGGCGCAGGCGTAAAAACGAACACCTCGCAGAAATGCTGTCTGCGAGGTGTTTTTCTGCGCAAAAAAGCACCGCCTCCATGTGGAAGCGGTGCTTTGCAGTATGTGGTCAATCGTCCGACGCGAACACGCCGACGATGGCGGTGAACAGCTTTTTGAAGATGTTGCAGATGCGGGAGAATACGCCTTCGTCTGCGGCGTCCTGATCGGAAGTGCCGTCGTCGTCGTCATCGTCCACCGAGATCTCCTCGGTGCGCAGGATGAACTGAAGGCTGGACGGGGAGGGGTTCATGCTCGAGGTGACAGACTCGAGGTCGGCCGAGGTGTCGATGTTGAGCACGTTGGTGTCGTCCTCGAGGTCGGTCTCCGCGTCCTTGACGGCGGAGTGGATGGAGTCGGTCGCGGGCTGCATCTGACCCGAAGCCGTGGAGCCGGACAGCTTGCCGAGCGTGTCGAGCAGGCTGTCGATGGTCGCCTGCGTGCTTGCGTCGGCCTGACTGCGCACCGAGCGCAGAACGCTGTTCGCGGTGTTCATGAGGTCGTAGGAGGTTGAGAGCGCCTTGGTGGTCGAGTTCATGAGGTCGGTCGTCTTGTCGATGGACGAGGTCGCGGTCTTGGTGAGGCTGTCGAGCGACTCGCGCAGCGCCGGAATATCGGCGAGCATCTTGTTCACGCGGTCGAGAGAGCCGTTCGCAAGCTCGGTCAGCTTCTTGCCCTCAGCGGTGAAGTCCTGCGGCAGACCCTTGTACTCGTCGAATACGTCCGCGATGTCCTCAAGGTCCTTGAGCAGGGAGTTCGTCGCGTTGAGCAGGCCGGACATTTCCTTTGTGACACTTTCAAGGCGGCTCAGCATGGAATCTGTCTGCTTTTTGACGTCTGTCGAACCCTCATTGATGCCATTCAGCAGAGCGGCGAGCGCCTGTGCGTTGCTGTAGGCGGAAGCCTGCGCCTGAGAAGCGGCGGAGCTTGCAGCGGAGGATGCGGCGGTTTCAGCGGCAGATGCGGCGGCCTGCTGAGCGGTTTCCTTGTCGAGACCTTCGGCAATAGCTTTATCATATGCTTTGGCGTAAGCCTGATCATAAGCGGTCTTGCGTGCAGTCGAACCGGCTTCGGTTGCCATCTGTTTGACGTAATTCGTCAGTTCGGTGGAAACCGGGGTTTTCAGATCAAGGTGCTCCAGACTGCCCGACAGGCTCTCGAGGTCATCTGTCAGCGCGTTCAGCTCCTTCTGGAGATCCTCGCTCGCGCTGCGGATTCGGGCGATGGTCCAGCTGCTGTTGTCGGTCTCGTCGTCGAGGTCATCGAACAGGTCCTCCAGATTGCCGAGCGAGGTCTTGACGTCGTTCAGCAACTTCTGGTACTCCGGAATATCCTTGCCGGACTCCTCGAGCGTGGTGAGGATGCTGCTCGTGGTGGCGTTGAGGGAGGTGAGAGTGTCCTTGGTGGTGTTCAGCTCCGGAATGAGCGAGTCGGACTTGCCGGTCAGCTCATTGAGCGCGTTCAGCGCCGCATCCGTTCTCGGGTCGAGCGTGCCGCGGTCCTTGATGAGCTGTTTGCGCACCTGATCGATACCGGAAATGCCGCTCGACATCGAGGAAAGGCTGCTCTGTACGGCCTGCATGGTGCTCAGCATGGAGCTGACGCCGGTATAGAGGTTGTCGCCCGAATTTTCCAGACGGTCCTTGATGTCGCGCATGCTGGACATGATGTCGAGTGCGGAAGTGGTCGCCGGGGTCATGAACATGATGAGACCCATGCTCTCGAAGTCATTCGAGCCGATGCGGACGGTGAAGGTGTTTTCCTCGCCCGGCAGACCCATGAACATGACGAGCTTGTAGGTGCCGAACGACTGGATCTGTGCGCCCGGCGCGTCGATGGAGAGCGCCTTGCTCATGTCGATGCCGGTCGCGCAGACCAGCATCATATTGTTCTTGTAGTAGTCGCTTGCGTAGGTGTTCGGCACGGCGTGAATGTCCATCTGAATGGTGCCGCTCGCGCCGGCGCACTGGTCTGCTTCGACCGGAACGCCGTTGAGCTTGTAGGAAACATCGAAGTTCCACGGCATCTGGATGTTGACCGTGTCGTTCGGGATGCACTCGTAGTAGAAGCGGTTCTTGTCGGTGTCGAGCTTCCAGTAGACCGAGCCCTCCTTGAGGGTCGGCTCGTCAAAGGTGGACATATTGTAAACGTCCTTGTAGTCTCCGAAATCTGTGAATTCGGTGTGGCCGTTGAGGTTTACGCCCTTGACGATGCGCGTGTTGGTCGGCGCACCGTAGTAATCCATGTTGATGTATACGGTTTCGTCGGTCTCGACTGTCGGAGCGGCGGCCTGGGCGCACTGCGGCAGCGCGAACGAAAGCAAGAGTGCGGTCGCGGTGACGCGGCGCAGCTTATTTCTTTTCATTGTCGTTTTCCTCCGTGTTGCTCTTATCGTTGTCGTTCTTTCTTGCGGAAATCAGGTCGCTCAGACGCGCCTTGCGGCGGTCGAGCCGTGCCTTCAGCCGCATGCGGACGCGCTTCGGCAGCGTGCGCTTCGCGGTCTCGGGCGTTTCGATGCCCTCGCCGTTATCCGGCTGCTCGGGAAGGGTGAAGCCCTTGCCGTGGAGCAGATTGTTCCACTTGGAGCGCGTCTGCTTGTGGCGGGCATGGCGGTTTTCACGAATCTGCTGATGCAGGCGCAGACGCTGCTCATGCAGCGCGCTGAGCGTCGGCAGCTTGATCTTCATCGCATGGATACGGTTCATCTTTGCGTGCTTTCGTTCCGCGTGGTCAGGCTTGACGATGAACCGGTCGAAGATCATCAGACACATCGGCAGGAAGAACAGTACCATGATGACCGAAATGAACGCGCCGCGGCCGATCAGGCGGCCCAGACTGGAGATGGCCTCGACCGAGGTCATGAAGTACAGGCCGTAGGCAACGGTCATAACGATCATGCCGGAGGTCATGACCGACTCCGCACTCATCGAGACGGCGCGAATGGCGGCTTCCTTTTTGTCGCCCTGCGTTCGCGCGTCCAGATAGTTGCCGGTCAGCAGGATGGAATAGTCGATGGTCGCGCCGAGCTGGATGCAGCCGACGATGATGAAGCCGAGATACATCGTGCGCTGACCGTAGATGTACGGAAGAGCGGTATTGATGAAGATCGCGCACTCGATCGGGATGAGAACGACGAAGGGCAGGATGAGCGCCTTGTAGGTGAGCGCGACAACGAGCGCGACGCCGAGCAGCGAAACGATATTGACGCGGTTGTAGTCGGGCACGATGATGGATTTGATGTCCTGCGTGGACGGGGTGACGCCGACGAGGTAGGTCTGTTCGTTCGGATAGTATTGATCCACGATGCCGCGGATATTGTCGGCAAACTTGAACGCATCGTCGCTCTCGCCGGAGGAGCGGACGTTGATGATCACGCGCGCCCAGTTCTTCGAGTGCATGATGCTCGTGATGTTCTCGGGGAGGAAGTCCTCGGGGATGCCCTCGGGCAGAACGGACGACAGGCTGAGCGCGTACTTGACGTAAGGCAGGTCGTCGATCTCGTCGGTCATCGCCTTTTCGGTCAGGCTGCTGTCGAGCGGGACGAGTGCGATCATCATGTTGCTCTTGCCGTAGGCGGCGTTCATCTGCTGCTCGGCCTCATAGACCGGCGTGCCGGGGGAGTTCGCGACCGCCTCGTTGCCGTAGGTGAAGTTCGCCATGCCCTGCGCGATGTAGCACGGGATGATGATGAGCAGCACGAGGATGAACAGCGGACGGCGGATGCGGTAGGCGAAATTGCCCATGCTGCGGCTCTGCGTCGGGATGAACGGACGGTGCTTGGTCTTGGCGACGATGTCCTGAAAGCGCAGGATGAGCGCCGGCATGAGCAGCAGCACAGTGACAAGGCTGATGGTGATGCCCTTGGCAAGGACAACGCCCATGTCCGGGCCGATGCCGAAGTTCATCAGACACATCGCCGCGAAGCCGACGATCGTCGTCATGCCGGAGGCGAAAATGGACGAGAACGCGCTGCGCCATGCGTTCGCCATGGCCTGCTCCGGCTCGATGCCCTGCGCGCGCTCCTGTGTGAACGAGTGCAGCAGGAAGATCGAATAGTCCATCGAGCAGGCGAGCTGGAGCACCGCGCCGACCGCGTTGGACAGGAACGAGATCTCGCCGAGGATGATGTTCGAGCCCATGTTGATGATGATGGCGATGCCGAGAACGGACAGGAACATCACCGGCTCGAACCACGAGGTCGTTGTGATGGTCAGGATGATGTAAATGATGATGACCGCGAGCACCATGACGCGCGCGACCTCTTTGTTGATGGTCGGGCCGAGGTTGGTGTCGGACACGGCGGAGCCGGCGACGAGTCCGCGGTCGCCGACGATCTGCTCGATCTGACGGACGGCCTTGTGCGTCTGGGAGGACGAGTCCTTGTCCTCGAAGATGACGTCCATGTAGGCGGACTGGTCGTCCTCGTGATAGTAGTCGTCGATGTCGTCGTAGTCGATGAATTCGCTCGAACCGTAGATGTTGGCCGTCATGTCGGCCCACATGACCATGTCCACGCCCTCAACATCTGCGATGCGGTCCTTGATGTTTTTCGCTTCGTAAAGCGTCACGTCATGGAGCATTACGCGGCCCATGCCGGGATAGGTGAACTCGTCCTCCATGATGTCGAGCGCCTGCGCGGACGGGGAGGAGTCGGGAAGGTACTTGGTCAGGTCGTAGTTGATGCCGACCATCGGGATGCAGATGAGGCTGAACACGACGAGTATGGTAAATACCTTTTCGATCAGTTTTCTGTGGTTAATGATTAGATCAACCGGATTGTGTCCGTTAAGTTTCACAAGGAAAACACCAACTTTCGGGAAAATAGATATTGTATCGGATTTCTTTTCGTGATATAGTATAGTACATAAGGTTAACGAACACAATAGGCAAATATAAATAATGTGTACGTAAAAGAACATAAAATATAAAAATGTTCAATAATGTGCGTTTAGCCGAAAGGGACAGAGAAAAGTTGAACGCATTCTGAACGGAGGAAAGGGAAAATGATAGGAGCAGTACAGGAGGATAAGCGCATACGGCGCACGAAAAAGCTGCTGCGGCAGGCTCTGACCCGGCTGATGCAGCAGAAGGATTTTCAGAGCATCACGGTAACCGACGTGGTTCGCGAGGCGGACATCAACCGCGGCACATTCTATGCGCATTACCGCGATGTATATGATCTGCGCGAAAAGATCGAGGCGGAGATGATCGAGGATTTCCGCGAGCTGATCGCGGATCTGCATCCGAGCGGGACAAGCAATCTTCAGCCGGTCCTGGCGCGCGCGGTGGATTATCTGGAGGAGAACCGCGAGATCGTCCGCGCGCTCGTGCGCGGCACGGGCGTGGAAGGCTTCGGGCGCAAGATGATCACGGTGCTCGAGGAGTGCCATCTGGAAATGCGTCCGTTCCGAAGCGTGGAGGACGCTTATGCGGCGCGTTTTCTCGCGACCGGCATCGTCGGCATGATGGAAAAGTGGATCACCGAGCCGCAGCCCATCCCGAAAAACGAGATCGTCGAGCTCATCAACCGTGTGCTGACGGGAAATCTGATATAATATTTCCATAATGATGCAAAATAAAGACCCCGGCAGGAAAACTGCCGGGGTAAATTTATCTCTTATTTCAAATTTTTATTCGTAGCGGAGCTTGACGTTTTCCTGACGGCACAGGTCGACGTATTCCTTCGGCGGTTCGCGGTCAGTGATGAACGCGGTGAGGTCCTTGAGGTGGCAGAAGGTGACGATGGCTTCGCGGCCGATCTTGGACGAGTCCGCCATGCCGTAGATGCTGTCGGCGCGATGCACGACCGCGCGCTTGATCTCGGCCTCGAGGAAGGTCGTGTTGGTCATGCCGGCGGTCAGCGAAACGCCGGTCGCGCCCATGAACGCCTTGTTGATGCGCATGGAGGACAGCGCCTCGATCGCAGAAAGGCCGACGAACGAGTCGGTCGTGGGGCTGTAAATGCCGCCGAGCGAAATGATGTTGAGGTTATCGTATTTGGAGGCCTCGCTCAGTGCGCCGAGTGAGTGCGTGATGATCGTGATGCGCTTTTTCGCCACGAGAAACCGCAGCAGACAGAGCGTGGTCGTGCCGGAGTCGATGAAGATGGTGTCGCCGTCCTCAACCTCCTCCGCCGCCAGACGGCCGATGAGCGATTTGTCCACGGTGTTGAGGCTGGAGCGGATGGGGGTCGGCACCGCTCCCGAGGGCACGGTCGCGGTCACGCCGCCGTATACCTTTGTAATATGGCCGCGCATTTCCAGCTCGTTCAGATCGCGTCGAATGGTATTTTTGGACACGCCGAAAACCTCGCACAACTCGTCGATGCTGACGGTTTCGCGCGAGATCACATACTGCTCTATGGAGTTCAATCGGCTGACCTTCATTTTCATGCTGCTCCTTGAAAAATATCCAAACAAGTCCACAATGTACCTTTATAGTTTATCAAATTATGCGCAAGTTGTCTACTGCACAGAAAGCCAGAAATCAGGGGTAAAATTTGGTGAAAAAGCAAAGAGACAGGCGGTACAGGATGAAAAACTGGTGAAAATAACGAAAATACCGGGGTTTAAGGGCTGTAAAATTTTATTTCGAAAAATAAAAAAGGTGAGATGATGGGTAAGTTATGGTTTTTCGTGACTGCACGAATATACAGAAAAGTGCAGAGTTTCGCAGCAAATGGCGGAAAACAGGCAGAGAAGCCCCGGGATTTTCCGTAAAAAGGACGGAAAACGCGAGACGGAAGACGGATGAAAAAATACGTTTTTTGCACATTTCCGCGGAAAAACGACGCAGCAGCGGCAGGGGAGAGCGGAATTTTTATCTGAAAAAACACGATTTTCGGTTGAAATCTGAGCGGTTTGGTGATACACTGTAATCGTATACAGCGGTAAGGCACCGCTGTGCGCCGGCGCGGCACACTGCGTCACGGCGCGATAAGAGAAAATACTTATGAATTAGGCAGGTGTATGCAATGCAGAAAGCAGAAAAGATGCAGGAGCTTCGCGTATTTGCTCAGGAAATCCGTGTGGAGACCCTGAAGACCGTCGGTTCGCTTGGCTTCGGCCATGTACCGGGTGCAATGTCCGTTATCGACGCGCTGGCAGTTCTGTACGGTGAGGTTATGAAGGTAGATCCGAAGAACCCGCACTGGGAGGATCGTGACTGGTGCGTACTGTCCAAGGGCCACGCAGGTCCGGCTATGTACGCTACCCTCGGCCTGAAGGGCTTCTATCCGGTCGAGGAGGCTTATACCCTCAACCAGCCGCACACCAACTTCCCGTCCCATACCGACCGTACCAAGACCCCGGGCGTTGACCTGACCACCGGCTCTCTGGGCCAGGGCATGTCTACCGCTACCGGCGCAGCTCTCGGCAACAAGCTCGACGGCCGCGACAGCCACGTATTCGTATTCGTCGGCGACGGCGAGTGCGACGAGGGTCAGGTTTGGGAGGCAGCTCAGTTCGCAGCTCACTACAAGCTGGACAACCTCATTTGCTTCGTAGACGACAACAAGTATCAGCTCGACGGTGCAGTTGACAAGGTCATGAGCCATGGCAAGGGCATCGGCGCCAAGTTTGACGCTTTTGGCTGGAATGTAATCGAACTTCAGGACGGCAACGACGTAGAGCAGATCTACGACGCAGTTCAGCTCGCTTACGACACCAAGGGCGTTCCGACCTGCATTGTGCTGAATACCGTTAAGGGCCTCGGCGCAACGTTCGCTGAAGGCACCGGCGCGCACTCCTCTCAGCCGAGCAAGGAGCAGTGGGATGAAGCCATTGCTGCTGCTGAGAAGAAGCTCGCAGAGATCAAGGCACAGTAAGGGAGGTAATAAACATGAGCTTTACTCTGATTGGCAAGCACGAGAAGGACTCTCGTAACAACCGTGACGGTTTCGTTACCGCTATGCTGGACCTCATGGAGAAGGACAGCAAGGTAATGCACGTAGACTGCGACCTTGAGAACTGCATCAACACCGGCAAGCTGGCAAAGGCTTTCCCGGAGCAGACCGTAAACGCAGGTATCGCAGAGGCTAACGCTATGGGCGTTGCAGCAGGTCTGGCCGCTACCGGCCGTACCGTATTCATGCACTCCTTCGGCTGCTTCGCATCCCGCCGTGCATTTGACCAGGCTTTCATGTCCGCAGCTTACGCTAAGCTGCCGGTACACGTGATCGGCTCTGACCCCGGCGTATGCGCTGCATACAACGGCGGCACCCATATGCCGTTCGAGGACTGCGCTCTGTACATGTCCGTACCGGAAGCAGTCGTTATCGACCCGGTTGACTACGCTCAGATCAACTGCCTGACCAAGAAGCTGGCAGCATCCGGCAAGTTCTCCTACATGCGCATGATCCGCAAGGGCTTCACCACCGTTTACGGCGACGGCTCTGACTTCGAGATCGGCAAGGGCGTTACCCTGAAGGAAGGCAAGGACGTTGCTATCATCGCTTCCGGCATCATGGTAGACGAGGCACTGAAGGCTCAGGAGCAGCTGGCTGCTGAGGGTATCTCTGCCAAGGTCATCGATATGTTCACCTGGAAGCCGCTCGACGAGCAGCTCATCCTCGATTCCGCTGCTGAGTGCGGCGCTATCGTAACCGCTGAGAACCATCAGGTAAAGGTTGGTCTGGGTTCTGCTGTTGCTAACGTTGTTATCAAGAACAACCCGGTTCCGATGGAGATGGTAGGCGTAGAGGATCGCTTCGGTCAGGTAGGCGCTGAGTCCTTCCTGCGCGAGGAGTACGGTCTGACCGCTGCTCACATCGTAGAGGCTGCTAAGAAGGCAATCGCTCGCAAGAACGGTTAATTTCCCTCCGCA
>OKRX01001449.1_pt1 | contig 17345 bp, 8 predicted proteins | sample 1601241 | NCBI WGS metagenome assembly OKRX01 (sample SAMEA3541500, study PRJEB24748) | human gut metagenome | biome: human gut; feature: human-associated habitat; material: faeces | place: China | collected 2012
CGGCATGTACATGTACGGCTCCTTTGGGACAATTGTACTGGCAACTGCGGGCGGTACATCCCCGGCATAAGTCGGTGATTTCATAATTGATCTGTACGCAGGCCGAGCATGCTTCGTCTATAACACACATAATGTTGTCTTTGGGCTTTCCATTGTTTGCACGTTCTATAGCACGTGCGGCATATTCGGATAGTGGAGTGAGCTCATCGGTTTCATCATCCATATCCAACCCCAGTAGAGGAAGGGATTTGTATTTCCATACAGCGCGTTCTTTGTGTACGCAGCAACGCCCTGCATGTTTTGAACGTCGGGGGCTGAGTTCTAATGGCAGACGGTCTATTTTGTCTGTTGTCAGTTCTCCGTTTTTCCACAATTTTACAAGTTCTGTCAGCAATCTGTGGCGGACAATCATAATGTTGTTCGTAAATGCCATATAGTTAAAGGGGTTAATTATTAGGTTTTGCAAAGATAGTGATAGTTTGTGTCCTATGGAAATATTAAAAAAAGAAAAATCACATTTTTCTCTTTTTATATTCAGATTCGTTCTGTCGCTGTGGAATGTAGCCGACTGGTTTATATATGAATCTTTGTAGGTAAAAATAATAAATTTCGTAAAAGCAACTGATAATGGCAGGGGAAGAGGAAACCATTTTAGTGAAAGATATGTTATAGCTGTGCCAATTTGGCAGAATAAAACTGTCAATTTCTCCTTTTTCATGTTTGGCACGTTTTTCGCAAGATGTTTTGCGTCACTGCTTAAAGATGACGGATAATTGATATAATTAAAAGTATAACATATAAAAATTAAGAACTATGAACATTAAACCATTAGCAGACAGAGTATTGATTCTTCCAGCTCCTGCGGAAGAAAAAACAATCGGTGGTATCATTATTCCTGATACAGCAAAGGAAAAACCACAGCGTGGTAAGGTTGTTGCCACAGGAAAGGGAACCAAGGATGAGGAGATGATTCTCAAAGAGGGTGATACCGTTCTTTATGGCAAGTATGCCGGTACCGAGATCGAGTTTGATGGTACTAAATATATGATGATGCGCCAGAGCGATGTTCTCGCTGTGGTGGAAGAGTAGTTTTAAAGGTAAAAAGGTAAAAAGGCTTTTTAAAAGTAAAAAGGTAAAAAAGTAAAAAGGTAAAAAACTTTTTGCTGATAATTAAAATATTCTTAGAAAGAAAATATTATGGCTAAAGATATTAAATACAATATGGATGCTCGCGACCTCTTGAAGAAGGGCGTCGATCAGTTGGCTAACGCAGTGAAGGTAACTCTTGGTCCTAAGGGCCGCAACGTGGTAATCGAAAAGAAGTTTGGTGCTCCTCAGATTACCAAGGATGGTGTTACCGTAGCCAAGGAAGTGGAATTGGAGGATAAGTTTGAGAATACTGGTGCTCAGCTCGTTAAGAGTGTTGCCAGCAAGACTGGTGATGACGCAGGTGACGGTACAACAACAGCTACCATCCTGACTCAGGCCATCGTTACTGAGGGCTTGAAGAACGTGACTGCCGGTGCCAATCCTATGGACTTGAAGCGTGGTATCGACAAGGCCGTGGCTGCTGTCGTTGCCTTCATCAAGGACCATGCAGAGCAGGTAGACGACAACTACGACAAGATAGAGCAGGTGGCAACCGTCTCTGCCAATAATGATGCTGAGATCGGTAAACTGTTGGCTGACGCTATGCGCAAGGTCTCTAAGGATGGTGTCATCACCATTGAGGAGAGCAAGAGCCGTGACACCAACATCGGTGTGGTAGAAGGTATGCAGTTCGACCGTGGTTACTTGAGCGGTTACTTCATGACCGATGCCGACAAGATGGAGTGTGTGATGGATAATCCATACATCCTGCTTTACGATAAGAAGATTTCCAACCTCAAGGAGTTCTTGCCAATCCTTCAGCCTGCTGCCGAGAGCGGTCGCCCATTGTTGGTCATCGCTGAGGACGTAGACTCTGAGGCTCTGACTACTTTGGTAGTCAACCGTTTGCGTGGTGGCTTGAAGATCTGTGCTGTCAAGGCTCCGGGCTTCGGCGACCGTCGTAAGGCTATGTTGGAGGATATCGCTGTATTGACAGGTGGTGTGGTTATCTCTGAGGAGAAGGGTCTGAAGTTGGAGCAGGCTACTCTTGATATGTTGGGTTCTGCCGACAAGGTAACTGTCAACAAGGACAATACCACTATCGTGAATGGTCATGGCGAGAAGGCCAACATTCAGGATCGTGTGGCTCAGATCAAGAATGAGATCGAGAACACCAAGTCTTCTTACGACAAGGAGAAACTTCAGGAGCGCTTGGCTAAGCTCGCTGGTGGTGTGGCTGTCCTCTATGTAGGTGCCAACTCTGAGGTTGAGATGAAGGAGAAGAAGGACCGTGTTGACGATGCACTCTGTGCTACTCGTGCAGCTATCGAGGAAGGTATCGTAGCTGGTGGCGGTACAACTTATATCCGTGCTCTTGAGGCATTGAAGGATATGAAGGGTGATAACGCCGACGAGACAACAGGTATCCGCATCGTAGAACGTGCCATCGAGGAACCTCTTCGCCAGATAGTAGCCAACGCAGGTGGCGAGGGCTCAGTAGTAGTCAATAAGGTACGCGAGGGCGAAGGCGACTTCGGATATAATGCCCGCAAGGATGTTTACGAGGATATGCGTCAGGCCGGTATCGTTGATCCTGCCAAGGTTGAGCGCGTAGCTCTTGAGAACGCTGCCTCTATCGCAGGCCTCTTCCTTACTACAGAGTGTGTATTGGTGGACAAACCAGAACCTGCTCCTGCTGCACCAGCAGCTGCTCCAGGAATGGGCGGTATGATGTAATAAATGTAATGTAAAGATATCAAAATGGGGGCTACTCTACAGAGTAGTCCCTTTTTATATGTTTTTTACTATAAAATCTTGCAAATTTTAGCAAAAAAGCTTGGCGCGTATTTGCTTTTTTTGTAACTTTGCAACGTAGAAAAATGAAAAAGACGGCTTAAGCCGCTAAAGATATTTTTTTGATTTGTTTTAGTAGATTAGTTTTTAAGTAGTTTGTTTTTGAAAATCGGTTGTCGTGAGACATCCGATTTTTTTTGTCTTTTTCTCTTTGTAGTTTCATCCTATTGTGTTATCTTTGCAGCATGAAAATGAATTTTGACAGAAAAAAAGCATTGGTCTTCCTGATTGTTATCGGCGGACTGATTTATATTACCAAGGTAGGGTTGGGAATGACGGCGCTCAATTCTTTCCTTGCTACACTTGGTGTGTTGCTCATCTTGTTTGTGGGCGATAACTTCGCTCAGCAGATAGATAACTGGCTGAAACGTCGAAAGATGAATCAGGAAAACGAAGAATAGTAGATTTTTAAATGAAGTAAAGAGTGGAACAGTTAGTCAACCTTTATAGTTCTTGGGCAGGCGAGGAGCCTGCAAGTGTGGTCAAGTTGCCTGGTCAGGGAAGCAACAGGCAGTATTTCCGATTTGTCAAGCAGGACGGCAGCAGCGTCATTGGTGTCATCGGAACGAGTCGAGATGAGAATCATGCTTTCATCTATATGTCACGTCACTTTACGCTCCGAAAGTTGCCTGTGCCTAAGGTCCTGGCTGTCAGCGATGATGAGTCGCGCTATCTGCAGACCGACTTGGGCGAGGTGTCGCTCTTTGATGCCATCAAGGGTGGACGTGAAGCTGGCGGAAGATACAACCAAAAGGAAAAGGAACTTCTGAAGAGAACCATTCGCGAGTTGCCCAACATTCAGCTCCGAGGAGCACGTGGAATGGATTGGAACAACTGCTATCCTCAACCCGAGTTTGATATCGACAGCGTACTTTTCGACTTGAATTACTTCAAGTACTGTTTCCTGAAACCCACCGACCTTGATTTCCATGAGTTGAAGTTGGAAGCTAATTTCCGCCTTTTTGCCAAAGACCTGACTTCCGAACAGATGGACTGTTTCCTGTATCGAGATTTCCAGGCTCGCAACATAATGCTTGACGAAAATGGCAATCCGTACTTTATTGATTTCCAGGGTGGGCGTAAAGGACCTTTCTACTACGATTTGGCTTCTTTCCTCTGGCAGGCATCGGCAAAGTATCCTTTCAAGTTGCGACGTGAACTCGTATGGGAATATTACCAGTCGCTGAAGAACTATACTGAGGTTCCTTCTGTCCGTCATTTTGTCAACCGTCTGAGTCTTTTCGTCCTCTTCCGTACGTTGCAGGTATTGGGTGCCTATGGTTTCCGTGGATACTTCGAGCGCAAGAAGCATTTCCTTGACAGTATTCCTCCTGCCATTCAGAATCTTCGTGACCTGCTGAAAATGGGCGATAAGGTGTTCCCTTATCCTTATATGATGGATATGCTTCGCCGCCTTACCGAGCTGCCGCAGTTTACCCGCATAGAGAAGTCGGCTGTCAACCGTGCTGATGGTTATCGCACAGCCGATACCAATATCTACACTTCGCATCCGCAGGATGGTCCTGCCACCTTCTCCAAGTATGATGGCAAGGGACCTTTGGTGGTAAGGGTGTTCAGCTTCTCCTATAGGAAAGGTATTCCTGAAGACCCATCAGGCAATGGAGGCGGTTATGTCTTCGATTGTCGAAGCACCCATAACCCCGGCCGATACGAGCCATACAAGAAACTGACGGGTCTCGACGAGCCGGGCATCCGATTCTTGGAGGATGATGGCGAGATACTGACCTTCCTCGATAGTGTTTATCGCCTTGCCGACCATCATGTCAACCGATATATTCAGCGAGGCTTCACCTCTCTGATGTTCAGCTTCGGCTGTACAGGCGGTCAGCACCGTAGTGTCTATTCAGCCCAGCATCTTGCCGAGCATATTCATGAGAAGTTCGGTGTTGAGGTGAGAATCTGTCATCGCGAACAGCAGATAGAGCAGGTGCTTCCTGCCAAGGAAGCCTGAAGCGCAGTTTCTATCTAATCTAACAGGTAACTCCTCAACTACTATAACTTCTGTCTCCAGCGAAAGTTAAATGATTAAAGCCAAAAGCATTTTTCGGACTTTGAGTTGCGAAAGATGCTTTTGGCTTTTAATATTCTTTTTATCCTATTGCCCTTCCATGACTTTCCTGTCGGCAATGGTCGTTTGGTACTTGTTCAAACAGGATATTCGTTAGCAATTTCTGTCATATCACTTTGCCTTTACGTTTTACGCCACTAAATCACAAATAAATTATCAACTAACCATGTTTTGAGAAAATAAATACATGAGAACCGAGAATATTGGGCATTGGCTAAAGAAATTAGTTGGAAAGTTTGGATGTATAGATTATTTTTCATAATTTTGCCGATGATAGGGGCTTGCGACACTTCGATAAATAGAGGTGCATGGCTCAAGTAGTAATCAAAAACATGAAGTAAGAAACAGAAATGAAGGAATAACGACGCAATATTAGGGTTTGCTACCCTGATCCCAATCGGAAGGAAGATGACAACAGCTCATCAATCTATTGCGATGATAGGGATACAGATAACAAAAAATAATAACCAAAGCGTCGCCGTTCGATATAACTTTTTAAGATATTGAGCTTTTAGCTCTTGTTCTCTGCATCAGAATACCGCCAATATTCAACTACAACGAGGACAAGCAGATAGAAGGTTCATGCCTCTTTGGCGTGAGCCGTTCTGTGCTTGTTGTTGTAGAAGGTCACTTGGCGGTAACCTTGATGTAAGCAAGTTACGGACGGTTGCACGCCATTTTTTATTCATGGAAAATGAAACAGATTTCTTACTTAAAATCACCCGCATGGCATAGATGTCTTATGCTTATTGGGGTTATCGTAGCTTGTTGCGGGCAAGCGTTTGCAGATGATAAAGTCACCTATTCATCAGACGTGCATCCCACCCAAATTTATTCCCTCAAGTCTTTCTATGATATTGATGGAGATGGAATACTGGAAGTGGTGGGAGGAACTGATCGTGTAGACTATAGTGAGCAAAACGCTCCAATTGTCTCTAAAACTAATGGGACATTAGTTAAGATAATTAATACAGAGAATTTGGCGAATAATTGGTTCTATAATCTTGTTATGTATCATAATACTACAGGACCTTATATCTTTGAGGAAAACTATTATGAGCAATACAATGCTAGGAATATGCGATTATGGGAATATGCTTCATTTAAGCAACTCCCTCCAGTAGCTTCTTATGGTATTGATCTAAACAATGATGGTCTTTTAACTTACATTGGTGATATCAATGCAGATGATAGTACTTTTACGGTTTGGAAACAAAAGAAAGATGGTTCTTTCTATAAGACAAAAATCAGTTATACAAGTGATGTAAGTCAAATCAAAAGTAGTGCGATTAGCAATTGTGCTCCATCTGGTTTGGGTAGTAATGTTGGTTCTCTTGGAGATGGTATGTTTGTGCGTTCAAAGGAAAATACGATGGTAGATTGGGATGAGGAGATAAGTGAGGCTAAGTCAAGTCGTACCATTGCAATAGATGGAGAAAATAGTCGCTCGTTTATAAAATCCGCTGATTTCAATGGTGATGGACGTATAGATTTTGTACGTGGTTCTTATATTTTTTACAATTTGGGTAACGATAAGTTCTTTCTTAGCCCTCATGTTGGAACAATTTATTCTGCCGACTTAAATGGTGATGGGTTGCTCGATTATATCGATTTTGGTAATGGAAATGTAGATTTATATTTAGCTCAACCTGATGGAAAATTATCAGAGAAGAAGACCATCTTTAGTAATGAGGCTATGCAAAATGCTTTCTTTGGTGACTTTGATAAAGATGGAGATGTAGATATATTGTTGTTTATCCCTACATCAGAAGCAACCTATACTGTATTTTTTAGAAATGACGGAAATGGAATGTTCAAGAAGAAGGAAAGTTATATAGAAGGTAAGTATAAAAGTTTTGAGTGTAAAGACTATGATGCTGATGGTTTGTATGAAGTCCTTATAAACAAGACGATTGATGACTATTACCAAAATCAGTCTGAAAATGACTATCTTCTAAAATGTAATAAGGATTTTACGACAACGTTGATAGAATTGCCAGAAGGAAAGCATAAACTCCTTGCGGACTTCAATCATGATGGTATAACTGAAATCAATAGTGGGGCATCTTATACTCCCCTTGCCAATACAAAGAAGAATACTCGTCCAGAAAAGATGAGTAAGCCAATCGTGAAATTATCCGCCGAAGAAAACCTATTGGAGATAACATGGGCAGAAGGAAAAGATGCCGAAACCTCTTCTTGTGATTTGACATACGAATTGAGAATAGGAACAGCTTCTGGGAAAGGTGATGTTCTTTTTGGTCATGCGCTTGCAGATGGAACAAGAAGAAATTTGTTAGATGGAAATATAGGGCATTTGCGTAGATATATTTTTGATACCAATAGTTTACCTATTGGCCAATATTATATAGCAGTACAAGCAATTGATGCAGGAAATATGGGAGGTGAATGGTCTGATGAATTTGTTTATAATCACCAACAGATTGCAGCTCCTGTCATTGCGCATATTCCATCAGCTTATAGCACTGTTGATACAATTTCCCTAAGAGTACAGAATAGTATGGAGGATGCTACATATACCTGGAACATACCTCATGGAAAGATCATTTCGGCTTCAGCTAATAATGATCAAATAGATGTAGTATTTGACAAGGCTGGAGAATTGAAGGTCGGTGTTCAAATGGCATTTGATGGTAAACTTTACAATGCCCAAGATATAACATTCTTGTTATCGCCCGCAAAAGCTCCAACAATACGCCCACCTTATCATTATTATTCGTTGTTTTTGGACATAGATCAAGATGGAGACGTTGAGTGTAAGAATAATGGACATGATTTTATGAAATATGACTCAATTAAGAAAGAATATACAAGTATCAAGAAAAGTTGGAACTCTGATGTTTCTGGAACTACTAATTTTGCCGTCTTTGATATAAATAAGGATGGATATCCAGATATGTATTTAGGAGGATTGAAAAAGGGAAATACCTTTATCAATTCTGGAGAGCAAGATTGTGATTTTGAGTATTTTTCAAAGACATATACAGGCTTGCCTAAAGATTCTTATATGACATACGATATAGACAATGATGGAAATTTTGATTTGGTATCAGGTGATTTGTATTATAATTCAGGAGATGGCTACACTTTTAACAAAAAATACATAAATAGTAGTAAGTTTTTTGATTTTAACAGGGATGGAGCTTGGGATTATGAATACTACAAGTCCTTTTATTATGATACCCGTGTAAAACTAAATAAGAATAAAGAATTAGGTACGGATTTTGGAGAAGAAAGGGTGTTTTGCAAAGATAGGGTAAGTGGTTTTGCTGATTTTAATAATGACGGATATTTAGATGGGTATTATTACAATGATGATGCAACGAAAATAATTATAGTAAAAGGAAAACCTATAGAAGAGTGGCCTTGTACAGAAACGGTGGAAATACCGAATCCTTATGGTTATACTGGTTATGAGCTTGTAGACATTGATAATAATGGATATTTGGATTTTGCCTTTCAGGGAAAAGGTAGATCTGCAATATTAATGGACAAGGATTTTAAATATACGGTTGTATATACGGGGCAAGCCTATGTTGATGACAACCAATATTATCCCAAATATTGGTTTCCTCTAACCCGCAACGCCTATCCCGCCGGCCTCCTCTCCAACATCAAGAACGAGGCACCGAAGGCTCCTCAATATGTGAGTGCACAACAGACTGAGGATGGATTGCTTCTGAAATGGGCGGATGCTGAGGATGACCACACTCCAGCTGTTCAGATGCGCTATAATGTCAGCGTGAAGCGCAAGAACAAGAAAGTGGGCGAGGAGAATGCTTTCCTCATTTCACCCCTCAACGGACTGAGCGATGAGGCTGCTATCTGCTCAAATGTGGCTTATCGTAAAGCTACACAGATGCTTATCCCTAAGGCGGCCCTTACCAACGGTGAGACATTAGAGGTGCAGGTTCAATCTATTGACTTGATGGGCGAACACTCGCCAATGACCAAGTCTGTGGAAGTAACCATCAACAACGATGGATACATTAAGGTGAAAGATAGTCATGTAACAGCTTCGTTGGGCACTGTCGTTTCTTTCGTTGGAACAAAGGGAACAAGCTATTCTATTGATGGAGGAGAAGGTGCCACCATCAAGAAAGACTATGGCAAAGGTGAATATCTGGTGGCGTGGAACACTCCAGGCACAAAGAAGGTAACCATCACCGTGGATGGTAAGGCATACAGCACAAACATCAGCGCATACGACTTTGCCGACTTGACACTCGACTTCCCTGCAAAGGTATTACGTAACACACCTATCACAGTGAAGGTGCCAAAGGGATTTAGCCAATACTCACCAATAGATTATGGCTTTAAAGCAGCTGACAACTATGTGGTGAACTATGAGAAGGGTGACAGCACAGCCACCTTTACCTTCAAGAACAGCGGTGAGGCGAAAGTATGTGCCTTCTGTAAGTTTGATAACAGCGAACTCTCTAAGGAGAATAATGTGAACGTGATAGACGCAAGCATGCCTGCTGCAAAAATCTCTGAGGTTATAGGCGATGGCGCAAACTATCGTATCAGCTGGCAGCCTACAAGCAATGCGGAAATAGCAAAGGTGGAAATCAGTCGTGAGACCAATCGCATGAATCAATATGAGGTATTGGCTACTGTTGACATGAACGTTGGCACTTATCTCGACGAGACCAGCGACAATCGCATACAGGCACATCGTTATCGCATCCGTTACATCGCAAGCAATGAGGTGCAAACGAGTGCTTACTCTACGCCACATAATCCTCTTCATGTGATGATCAACCAATGTGGTAGTGGCTACAACCTGATGTGGAACGCCTATGAGGGAATGAATGTAGAGAGCTATACCATCCTCAGAGGCACGAGCGAGGATAGCTTGCAACCTATCGAATATGTGGCTGGCAGTCAGCAGAGCTATACCGACTTGACGGCAAATGCTGGCAAGTATTACTATGCCGTGGCGTTCACTCCTGCATCAGGCAGCACATACGCCAAAAGCCGAGCTGCAAGAGCCAGCCATGGCATCCGCTCCAACATTATCTCTACGGAAGAGGCTCTGCCTGCCACCTTGGCAACAAGCATTGCCATCAACTGTGTGGAGAGCAACAACTCTTTGACGAATACCCAGCAGACGATACATCTCTATGGCGTCGTGCTCCCAACTTATTCCACCTATTCAAGAGTAAGCTGGTCGGTAGTACGAAACGACGACCTTGCAAGCATCTCCAACAATGGAGTGCTTACTGCCAAGGGTGGACGAGGACTGGTTACCGTTCGAGCAACAACATTGGATGGTTCCAATCTTTATGTTGATTATGATGTAGCATGTAATGTGGATAAAGAAGCCGTAGGCATTGTTATCGTAGAGAAAGATGGTTTGTCGACAGATGTTAAACCAATCATCTACTACGACCTTGAAGGCCGAAAGATTCAAACACCAGCAAGGGGACATCTTTACATCACCAACAAGGGACAGAAGATTGTGTTCTAAGTAGCATGAAGCAACAGTTGTTGGGCTGTGTGTAATCTATTAAGTCCTCCTAAATCAACGGCTGAAAAGGTCTTGCATTTGGGAGGACTGTCTTTTTGTTATATTGGACTCCAGAATCAAGTTTCGTATATAACAATTTAGAGGATGTTATTATTCCATTCGATGGTAATAAGTTAACTTTCTCAACTTTCGCAAATGGGGAAGTTAAAGAAGTAGTTGACATTAGCTTTTCCTGTACATTTTTACCACCATCCCTTGCACATATCAGAAATAATGCTTAATTTTGTCGACAAATAGATAATATGCTGCTTATGACAACGAAATTTTATCCTGTAGGCATACAGACTTTCTCGGAGATTATCAACAAAAACTATCTCTATGTTGACAAGACGGAGTATATTTACCGCATGACGCATTATGGTAAGAAATACTTGTTTCTGAGTCGTCCAAGGCGATTTGGAAAGTCACTCCTTGCCTCTACGCTACAGAGTTATTTCGAGGGTAAGAAGGAATTATTTAAAGGATTGGCTATTGAAAACTTGGAAAAGGAATGGACGGAATTTCCTGTTCTGCATTTTAGTATGGCAGGAGGAAAGCATATGGAACCAGATGCCTTGCAACGTTACCTGCTTTTCATCTTAAAACAGAATGAGAAGAAATACGGTATAGAGATAGCAGCCCCAGACCCTAATGTAAGACTGTTAAATCTCGTCAATACTGTGTACGAACAGACAGGCAAACCTGTTGTTGTGCTAATTGACGAGTATGATGCTCCTTTACTTGATGTCGTACATGAAGAAACTCAACTGCACATTCTCCGAGATATCATGCGCAACTTTTATAGCCCATTGAAAGATTGCGACTCAAAATTGCATTTTGTTTTCCTTACGGGTATTACCAAGTTCTCTCAGCTAAGTATCTTCAGTGAGTTGAACAACATCACCAATATCAGTATGCTTCCTGAGTATGCGGGTATTTGTGGTTTCACGAAAGAGGAGTTGCTTACGCAAATGCAAGAATATGTCCAAGAATTCAGCAATACAAAGAATTGGTCGATAGAACAGACCATTGCCAAGCTGAAAGAGTATTATGACGGATACCATTTTGCATTGCAATCGCCAGATATCTTCAATCCTTTCAGCTTACTTAGTTGTCTGTCTCTGAAAAGAGTAGACCCCTACTGGTTCTCTTCTGGCACGCCAACTTATCTCATCAACATGATGAAGAAGTTTGATGTTAATTTCACTGACTTTGCTGAGGGGATGGAAGCCGGAATTTCTGATTTTGACGCTCCTACAGAAACGATGACTACCCTGACTCCATTGTTGTATCAGAGTGGTTATATCACCATCAAGGACTATGATGAGGACTATGATTCCTATTTTTTGGGAATCCCTAACAAAGAGGTTCGTCTTGGTTTGACCAAGGCTTTGATACCTTATTATGTAACGCCTAATACACTGGTAACCAATAATACGACACGCAATATGGCTCGTGCATTTGACAAGGAAAACATAGAACTTGCCCTGCAATATCTACAGACATTCCTTGGTACCATTCCTTATTGCGCCAATACGGATTATGAGGGACATTACCAACAGATGTTCTATATCATCTTTTCTCTCCTCACCGCCTGGATGGTGGACGTGGAGGTTCATACACCAGACGGAAGAGTAGATGTTGTTGTTATGACGAAAACTCGTCTTTACTTGATGGAACTGAAAATCAACAAGAGTGCACAAGCTGCGATTGCTCAAATGAACCTTAAAAATTACCGTCAGCGTTTTGCACTCTCAGGTCTCCCAATTACGAAGGTGGGCATTAACTTTGATACTGTTACCCACAACATTACAGACTGGGTGATAGAATAAGTTTTTCTTTTGTAATCAATTAATGGCGTGCAAATTTGGCTATTTCGTAAAAAGTTAGTAAATTTGCACGCACATTAATAGATAGCTATAATGATGCAAGCAATGATTTTCGCTGCAGGTCTGGGCACTCGCCTCAAGCCACTTACCGACCGCATTCCGAAAGCTTTGGTAAGTGTGGGAGGAGAACCTTTGCTCAAACGTGTCATCTTTCGGTTGAAAGATGCTGGTTTCACTCGCATTGTAGTGAACGTTCATCATTTTTCCAGTCAGATTATTGATTACCTACGCGATAACGACAACTTCGGTATGGATATCCGTATCAGCGACGAGACGGACAAACTGCTCGAGACCGGTGGAGGTATCAGAAAGGCATGGCCGCTCTTCGATGCGCATGAGCCCGTCCTTATTCACAATGTGGATATATTGAGCAATGTGGATTTGGGAAAGTTCTATCAGATAGAGACGAAGGACCTTACAGAAGAGTCGCAGGAAGCCTCACCGGAGGTAAAGTCTCTTGCAGCCCGCCTGTTGGTGAGCGAACGCAAGACAAAACGTTATCTTCTCTTCGATGACAGTATGCGGTTGGTGGGGTGGACGAACATCGAGACCGGCGAGGTGAAGAGCCCTTATCCTCATCTCGATCCTGCCAAGTGTAAGATGTATGCCTTCTCGGGCATCCACATGGTAGCACCATCCATCTTCCCGCTGATGGAGGAAGAACCGGACAAATTCCCCATCATGGATTTCTATCTGAAGCATTGCGACAAAGTACGCATTGAGGGATATGTGAAGAACGACCTCAGACTGATGGATGTGGGAAAGCAGGAAACGCTGAAAGAGGCAGAGGCGTTTTTATGTCAATGTTAAAAATTTAAAGTTAAATATATTATGCAACAGAAGATTATTATTTTGGATTTCGGTTCACAGACCACACAGCTGATAGGCCGTCGTGTACGTGAGCTTGATACCTTCTGCGAGATTATGCCTTACAACAAGTTTCCTAAGGACGACCCATCTGTGATTGGTGTCATCCTGAGCGGTAGTCCTTACTCCGTTCATGATCAGGAAGCTTTCAAGGTAGATCTGAGCCAGTTTATTGGTCGCATTCCTGTGCTCGGCATTTGCTATGGCGCTCAGTATCTCTCTTATGCCCAGGGTGGAAAGGTAGAGGCTGCTGACAGCCGTGAGTATGGCCGTGCTAACTTGGAGCAGTTTGATGCCACCAATCCTCTTTTCAAGGGATTTGTAGAGAACTCTCAGGTTTGGATGAGTCATGGTGATACCATCACAGCCATCCCTGAGGACTATAAGTGCATCGCTTCTACAGCGAATGTCAAGTTTGCAGCATATGCTTCTACCAAGCAGCCAGTATGGGCTGTTCAGTTCCATCCAGAGGTGTTCCACTCTTTGCAGGGTACACAGTTGCTGAAGAACTTTGTGGTAGATATCTGTGGCAGCAAGCAGGACTGGAGTGCTGACTCTTTCGTAGAGACTACAGTGGCAGAGCTGAAGGCACAGCTGGGTGATGACAAGGTGATCCTTGGCCTTTCTGGTGGTGTCGACTCCAGTGTGGCTGCCGTTCTTTTGAACAAGGCCATTGGCAAGAATCTTACTTGTATCTTCGTAGATCACGGTATGCTTCGCAAGAACGAGTTCCGTGATGTGATGGAGGATTACAAGTGCTTGGGTCTGAACGTGATTGGTGTGGATGCATCCGAGAAGTTCTTTGCCGACCTGGCTGGTGTGACCGATCCTGAGCAGAAGCGCAAGATTATAGGCCGCGACTTTGTGGAGGTATTCAATGCTGAGGCTAAGAAGCAGACCGGAGCCAAGTGGTTGGCACAGGGAACTATCTATCCCGACCGTATCGAGAGCTTGAATATTACTGGTAAGGTCATCAAGAGTCATCACAATGTGGGTGGTCTTCCTAAGGAGATGAACCTTCAGTTGTGCGAGCCATTGAAGTGGTTGTTCAAGGATGAGGTTCGTCGTGTAGGCCGATCTATGGGAATGCCTGAGCATCTGATTACCCGTCATCCTTTCCCCGGGCCGGGACTTGCTGTTCGTATCTTAGGTGATATTACTCCTGAGAAGGTTCGTATCTTGCAGGATGCCGATGATATCTTTATTCAGGGTTTGCGTGATTGGGGATTGTACGATCAAGTGTGGCAGGCAGGTGTTATCTTGCTTCCTGTTCAATCGGTAGGCGTAATGGGAGACGAACGTACTTACGAACGTGCCGTTGCTTTGCGTGCCGTGACTTCAACGGATGCTATGACAGCTGACTGGGCGCATTTGCCTTATGAATTCCTTGGTAAAGTGTCGAATGATATTATAAATAAGGTAAAAGGTGTGAACCGTGTGACCTATGATATCAGTTCGAAGCCACCTGCAACTATCGAATGGGAATAAAATCCTGTGATTGACTTTTAGCGATAATATTGATATTTGAAATCAGCATTTTAAGTAAATGATTGCTTAATCTGCTGATTTCTTTTTATGATATCGGTTGAAGTCATTTATTCCGATTTACGATAGAAAATTTAGTTGTTGAAATAGCAAATATCTCTTTCATTACCGTATATGTATTATTGGGGGAGAAACTGGAACTTTCCTTTGATATCTCGTTAGAAACCAAGATATTGTGGCCTTCCCTTCTTCCTTCGGTCAATGCTTGTTTTAATTCTATGTTAAAGCAAGTGTTCTGTATTTAAATAACAAGCCCTTTCGATGTAAAAAACTTGTTCTTTATCAGGAGATAAAGGAAGGTCTCACAGATAGTGTTAACAATGTTAATAAGGAGAAGTGTCCGGTTGAGGACCATGTGCAAAGGTTAGTCTTCCGTTTTTGAGTAAAATAGAAAAGGGAGATCCTCACGGACTTCCCTTCCCTTTTCCTTTTTTAAACCTTATGTAGTTGCTATAAATCTCTTACCACAACACCCTATTATACTAAAAATCAATACTTAGTAAAAAATTATATTGTTTTTGTATTTAGTTCCTATCGAAAACACTATTCCAATGCTTTACCGGCAGTCATCGGCCAGTAAGGATTCTGATACAACTGAGTTGTGTTGATATCTTCCGGATTGGTAGCGGTCAAAGACATATCTTCTATGCCGATCGGATCCAGATAAAATGCTTTACGCCAAGTCAGACCGTCATACAATTCATTATTGATTGAGGTTCTGCGAAGTGGGCGTAAGTATTTGCTGTCGCTTTTGGGCGAAACGTTTGCATCAAGGGTACCATCGTCCTTAATGTCCTTGTGATCTTTATAAGCGGCATCCCAGAAGTTGATACCTTCAATGATATAGGGTTTGGTCAGTAATTGATCCCAGGAACGCCATCTCTTCAGGTCGTCCCAGCGCATACCTTCACCGATGAATTCGCAACGGCGTTCGCGACGGATATTATAGAGGGTAACATCCACCATTTTGCTGCCCGAATAAACGGCTAAGTCATTTTCTTTGCTCAAGTCGGTTGCTGCAATAGTCTTGGCATAATCGTCGTCAACACCGGCGCGTGTGCGGAGTGCTTTCCAATACTTTTGTGCCTTGGCATCCAGTGAACCGGTTTTCTCGTAGCAGGCTTCCATGTAATTGAGGTTAGCTTCTGCAGAACGGAAGACAACACAAGCATTGGTCCCTAGCAGTTCGTCACCCTTAGTCTGTGCGTAATCGTAAGTGTGAGCTTTACGTGGGCGGTATCCTGTAAGGTCTTGAGTCTGTTTCTGTTCGGAGATGATATTCGGAACTCCGAAAAGCAGTGTTGTGCCGGCTGCTGCTACAGCCGGGTTTTTGGTATCGCTGTGCAATACATCTTTTTCACCCCATACAAACAGTTGCAGACGTTCGTCGCGATTTTCTTTTTCATCCGAGATAGATACATCACCGTGATATTCGTTGCCTGCAGCATAAATAGGCAAACCGCTTTTCATCAAGAAAGTAGTAATGAATCCGCGAGTCAATCCGGTACGGTCACCGTTCTGCAGACGTGCAGGCGCACAATGTGAAACATTTAATGATTTGTCATACTGTTTCCACAACAACACCTCGCTATAACCGGAAGCATCCGGTGTGCTGAACATTTCGTAATACGGGTTCCAATTATAGATTTGTCCATACTCCGGATTTAGCACGTGTGAGTTTTCGGTCAGCGTGCAGTGGTCGGCTACGGCTGCTGCCGCATTCATGGCTTCGGTCAGGAAGAAGTCTATCTCACCGTCAATGTTGAACGTTTTGCCGCTGTTGTAAGACATTTTAGCACCCGGCCAACTTTCATCTCCCGGCACACGTCCGGTTCCCCGATGATATTTCTCGAAAGTAGCTTCGAACAGGGCTACTCTTGATTTATAGAGTTGAGCCACCTGCTTGTTGATACGCTGGTTGTTTTGGAAACCCTGGTCGTGCATACGGTTGATAGCTTCATCCAAATCTTTCAGAATCTGGCGGGCTACTTCATTGCGCGGAGCACGTGTACTGTACTCCAATAAAATCTCTTCCTGATCGGGGAGAACTTTATCTACGATAGGATAGTCGCCATATTTCACCAATGCTTTGTAGTAGGCCATGGCACGGAAGAAGTAAGCTTCGCCGATGTAGTGTTTCAGGTCCTCAACCGATCCTTGAATCGATCCTTCTTTTTCTTTGGGAAGTACTTGTTCAAGCAGGTAATTCCATGTACGGATTCGGTTTAATGGAGCTTGAATCGATTTCCCGCTTCCTACCTGCCAGTTACCGGCAAAATAATCCAGGCTACTGTCGTCTGCCAACAGGTTGTCTGTGTTGGCATCGTTGCGTTGCATGCCTGAGTTCCAAGCCTGTTGGTGATATAGCTTATAATTTCTGGAGTCGTCCAGATAGTCGTTGTAGTAGTTATTGAGGTAGTTTGCTACCTGGTCTACTGTACTGAAGTACTTCTCAGGAGTTACCTGGCTGATAGGTGAC
>OKRX01001457.1_pt1 | contig 17275 bp, 13 predicted proteins | sample 1601241 | NCBI WGS metagenome assembly OKRX01 (sample SAMEA3541500, study PRJEB24748) | human gut metagenome | biome: human gut; feature: human-associated habitat; material: faeces | place: China | collected 2012
AGGTATTTATGGCGGACGTGGGAAATTTTCTGAGAAAGGAACACATCGACTATAAGGAGCTGGGCTACAAAAAGCTGCGGGACCTGATGCAGGCGTTGGAATCGTTTACGCTGGAGGATCGCTTTGCGGACCCGGACAGCCCGCCGTATACGGTGGTATTTTTGCCGGAAAAAAGGGAGGAAAAGGCGCAGGGCCAAAGCGCCGCCCGCGACAAAGCGGCCCTTTCCAAGGCGCGGCAGGGTATTTTGCAGCATTTTGCCGGGCAGCAAACGGTGCTGATGGCGGATGTGGGCAACTATCTGCGCGCCTGCCAGGTGGATTACAAGTCGATGGGGTATGGCAAATTGAAGCTGTTTATGGAGGCGATGGAGGGCTTTGTGCTGGAGGATACCTATCCGGTGCCGGGCGCGGCGGCGGCCACGGTGCTGGGGCAGGCGGTAACGGTGCTCTGGTGCGCCGCGGTCTTGTTTCCTGTCCGGAAAACCTTAAAAGCCCAATGGGATAAAGGGTGGGAATATCAAACGACGCGGATTCTGAAGCTGACGCCTTCCCCGCTGGGACTGACCTTTGTGCCGAATGTGACGTTGATTCTGATCAATTGGAGCGCGATGCAATTCGGCGGTGATCCGGCGGTCAGCGCCTATGCGGTAATCAGCTACGTCTGCTGTGTGATGCTGCTTTTGCTGCAGGGGGTGAGCGATGGAACACAGCCGTTATTCAGCCAATATTATGGGGAACAGAAACCGGATAAAGTCCGCCGGGTGCGGCGTCTGGCGTTTCAATTTGGTCTGGCCATTGCTTTGGCGAGTGTGCTTTTACTGTATGGTCTGCGCTATGAGGCGGCTGTCCTGTTCGGGGCCTCTGAAGAAATTGTCGCGATGGTGGGGGAAAGCCTGCCCATCTTTATTCTTGGCTTTGTGTTCGTCGCGATATCACGCATCGCGATTTCCTATTTCTATGCCACAGAGAAGAACAAATATGCCTACCTGCTGATCTATGGCGAACCGTTGATTTTAGCGGCGCTGCTGCTGATCCTGCCGCAACGATGCGGAATTGCGGGCACCTGGGCGGCAGTCCCGGTATCGCAGCTGGCGGTTGCGGTTCTCAGCTTGGGCTTGCTGAAAAAGGCGCAGCGGAAAGAGAAAAAAATTCGAATTGAACAATACCGGGAACAGACCGCGGAATGAAGTTGTTAATGAACGTGATCATCGGGCATCGGCATTGTATTCTTTGTTTACCGGTCTGTCCTTTGCGAAACCGTCTCATTTCCTTGACCCCAGTAAGAACAATGAGCTGCGGTAATTAATATAGAAAAGAAATGCCAGTGTAAGAAACCAACTGCCTGATCAGGCGGGGATGACCCGCACCTGAAGCTGGGTTACATATTCTTCATAGCGTTGAGTTTCATGGATGTCGATTAACAGAAATTCAAGAAAATTTCCTGCAGGTTTCAGATGTTGATTCTCGATCGTTTCCTGCAAAAGCCGCAAATGCTCGTTGTGGGTATCATAGCGCCCACTGTAAGTCAGGGTGAGATAATCGCCTGCTTCCAAGGTGAAATCGTAGGATTCATCTTCCGTGCAGATAAACACCGACGTACAGCGGACGGAGCCGTCCGGTTGCAGCTCAAGCATTGAGCCGGTATCAACATTGCCAAGAATGGAGAGTTGTTCCTCCAGCCGTCCGGACAACTTCGTCAACAGAAAGTCGATATCCTCATCGTGTTCAATGTTTTCTTTCAGAAGCAGACACCGCCGCTTTTCAAATGTTCGCAGGCAAACCTGATTCATCGGCTCGCTGAGCGCTTCCTCGAAGCTCTGACGGCGGTTTTGTACATCCTGAAGGTCTTTCTTCATCTCCTCAATACGCTGCCGCAGAATGGCTTCCTTTTCGTCCAGCAGGCTGCGGGTCGTCGCGACGGAGCGGGCGTCCAGATAGGTTTTGATCTGGCAGGTGCTGAATCCCAGCTTTAATAAATCGCGGATGACGTTCAGCCGCCAGATATCGCTGAGCGAGTACAACCGGTAATTCCCTTCGCTGCGCTGCGGCTGAATCAGGCCGATTTTCTCGTAGTACCGGAGGGAATCGGCGCCGATATGGTATAATCGGCAGATTTCCTGAATCTGATATAGGTTTTTCATGTGTTCACCCCTTGACTTTAGTATTATACCAAGGTTTATACTGATTCAGAAAGGAGAAAGTATGAGCTTAAAACGAAAATTTATACGCTTTGTTTTGCCGTCGATCGCTTCGATGCTGGTCTTTAATTTATATACGATGGTCGACGGGATTTTTATTGCCAATTATGCCGGGGAAACGGCGTTGGCCGCTGTCAACCTGGCGATGCCGTTCATCAATTTCATGTTTGCTTTTTCTCTGCTGCTGTCGATCGGCGCGTCGACGTTGATTTCGATCCATCGAGGCGCGGGGCGAACGGAGCGGGCAAATCAGCTGTTTTCGATGAATACGGCGGTGCTTTCGGTCTTGGCATTGTTCATTTCGGTGAGCTGCGTGCTCTTTGCCCAGCCGTTGGCGGTCTTTCTGGGCGCCGGCAGCGATACGCTGAATTATGTAACGGAATATCTCCGGATCATCGGAGGATTCGGCTTTTTCTTCATTGTGTCTTATTCGTTTGAAGTCTTGATCAAAGCGGATGGTTTTCCACAGCTGTCAACCTTCGGCGTGCTGTTAGGTGCAGTGACGAATATTGTATTGGACGCCTTATTTGTCTTCGGATTTCATTGGGGGCTGGCGGGGGCGGCTTGGGCGACCGGCATTTCGCAGCTGCTGACGTTTCTTGTCTTTTTCAGTCATTTTCTGTTCAGCCGGAAAACTCATTTCCATTTTACGCGGTTTACATTGGATTTATCGCAGTATCAGCGGATTGTGCCAATCGGCATCGCCGACTGCATTACGGAATTATCGGCGGGGGTCATCGTCTTTGCGTTTAACCATCAGATTTTATCCATCATCGGAACCTCCGGCGTCGTCAGCTACACCGTGATGACGTATGTCTATAATCTGGTGTTGATGGCGTTTGTGGGCATTGCGCAGGGCTGCCAGCCGTTGGTGAGTTATGCCGTGGGGCAGCAGGATTCGAAAACGATCAAATTGGTCTATCGTTATGGTCTGACGGCGGTCGCGCTGACTTCGGTGCTGTGCTTCGGCAGCTGCTGGATTTTTACGCCGCAGATCGTTTCGGTCTTCATCCGGCCGCAGGAAACGGCATTGTTTGGCAGCACGGTAGCGGCGTTCCGCCTGTATTCCTTCTGTTTTCTGATCATGGGCTATAATGTGCTGACTTCCGGCTTCTTCGTTGCGCTGGCTAAACCGAAAGCGGCGCTGACTTTGTCGCTGGCCCGGGGGATCGTTGTGATCCTGGCCTGTCTGCTTGCGATGTCGTCGGCTTTCGGAGCGTTGGGAATCTGGCTCACGCCGACGGTGAGCGAGGGCTTGTGTCTGATCTTAAGTTTTATTTTGTTAATCAAGGCGAAATCATGGGCAGCGGCATAGGACCGCTGCTTTTTTCATACAATGAAGCGATGAAACGATTAAAACGGAAATGCTGGGCAACAGGGAGTTTGATTGTACTGTTGATCGCCGCTTTGGTGATGCGGGCGTTTAGCCGCGCGATCACGGTCATGTCCGATACGCGATTAAGCGGAATGACGATTGTGATTGATGCGGGACATGGGGGAAAGGATCCGGGAGCGCGGAGTCAGGCGATCGACGAAGATGAGATTAATTTAAAAACGGCGAAGAAGCTGCAGCGGTTATTGGAAGGTGCGGGCGCTGAAGGGATTATGATCCGCGAGGAGGACGTTGATCTGGCGCCAGCCGACGCGAAGAACGCGAAACGAGCCGATTTAAAAAGACGGGTTGAGATCATGAATCAGCCGCAGGTGACGTTGTTTGTCAGCATCCATTGCAATATTTCGCTGGACAGCCGGGTCCATGGGGCAGAGGTGTATTATCAGCAGGATAACGAGAATTCGCATCAGCTGGCAGCCGCGGTGCTGGAACGGCTGCGGCCGGTGACCAATTCCAAGTTCCAGCCCAAAACGGGGAATATTTATATTTTGAAACAGACGACAACACTGGGAATTCTGGCGGAGATCGGATTTTTATCCAACGGTCAGGATTTATCCGCGCTGCAGAAGGATGAACACCTGGATGAAATTGCTTACGCGATCTTTCAGGGGATCGACGATTTTGTTAAGATTCTGGAATAATGCGGATTTTGCGGGCGAGGAGAACCGGCGGATCAAAATGCTGCGAAAAAAATCAAAAAAAGTTTAAAAAGTTGTTGACACTTTATTTTCCTCGTGGTATATTTATTAAGCATTCGATGGGAAACAGTTAATTGGGCCTGTAGCTCAGGTGGTTAGAGCGCACCCCTGATAAGGGTGAGGTCGTTGGTTCAAGTCCATTCAGGCCCACCATCGAATTTAAATATACATGGGGTATTAGCTCAGCTGGGAGAGCGCCTGCTTTGCACGCAGGAGGTCAACGGTTCGATCCCGTTATGCTCCACCATGTTAATGAGATTATTGGGATATCGCAGTAAATAGCGGATCCCTTTTTTGTATATTAGAAACCTCAAGAGAACCGGAGTCGGGATATCTGAGAACAGGAATACCAGTTCCTGACTGAATGCGGACCGTCATTTATAAACGAGATTAGTAATGAAGGGGAATTTAAAGATAAAAGTTGATCAGAGGAATAGAGTTTCTGGATTATAGAAGAACTGGATTGTTATTATATAGATCCGGGGGATTGAGCGGATATCGGTCAATCTACTCGATTCTTTTGTTGTCCTATTTAGAGTAAAGGTGTTAGGATTGAAAAGAGTCAAATCAACGAAGAACGTCTTTCAATCAAGTACGCTTTCATCAAGGCCACGATTTCACTGCTTGGAAATGAACGCCTGCTTGATCGTTAGGGTTAAAACACAGGAGGTCAGAAAATGTCGCCGGTCAGCTCGTAAGAAAGGGTGACCGACCGATTGCCGGCGTTTGCATTGCTCAGTGTTCCGGTGGCGGTCACATCCACATCATCGCTGCCCACAATGTCAGCTTGGGTCAGTTCGGCCTCGACTGTAACCGACGCCTGTCCATCATAGGGCCACGTATACGGACTGGAGTGACCGTTCAGCTTCACGGTGCTGTCATCCACGGAAATCGGCTTTTGAGCCACAGATACGGTGACGGTACCGCTGGCGGCGGCATAGCCATCGTCTCCGCCTTTTTCCGCCACGCTGGCGGTAATGACAGCGGTTCCGCTGCCGGTGATGGTAACCTCACCACTCGGGGCTACTGTTACCACATCTTCATTATTGCTAGCAAAGGTAACGAGACTATCAGGAGAAATAAGGCTATCATCCTTTTGAAGTTCGACAGTTAGAGTGAAGTTTTCATCCCCATAGGTCTTGTTGATGGTACCATTTGTAACAACCTCATCTCCCTGCCGGATCACAACCGGATAAATGGGCAGATTGGTAATCGTGATGGTCAGTGTCCCGGACTTGGACTCTGGCGCAAAATTGGAATCACTGTGGCTGAAAACCCAATAGAGGGGTACCTCTTCGCCGGCGGATGTATTCTGAAGGGAGGTATCGGTCACCGCTTGCGAATGTTGCTCATCCATATACCAAGTCAGGTTCCCAGCCCTCAGGCCGGTCAGGTCATCTTGAATCGACGGGTCAATGGAAATGGTGGCAGGGGGCAGCTTGGACAGGAGCTGCGTTTCACCATGCGCCACTGTCCACTTCCCGTCGGACACGTTAATGCTATAAGCGGCCGGTTGAATGACAAAGGTCTTGGAGGCGCTGCCCGCCAGCAGGTCGCCGGCACCAGTGGAGGTAATAACGGCCTTGGCGGTCTCTCCGGCGTTTGTGGCATCTGTGTAAGTTACGGTATAGTCCGCCGGATTCCCATAGGTATGGGAATAGCCCCACAGATTTAATGTAACGCTTACCTCGGGGCTCTGCTCCGTGCCGTTGTAGGTCAGGTCCTCCGCGCCGGACAGGGCAATCAGCTTATCCTCCGGGGGCAGTTTGACGGTGCCGGTGCATTCCAGTGTACCGCTGCCATCTGTCTGGTCAAGACCTTCCCGCAGAATCAGGGTGCTTCCCTCGTCTACGGTGACGGTGCCGTTATTGGTCAGTTTGCCGTCCTGGCCGATTTCCAGAGTGGCGTAGGCGTAGTTTCGGTCATTCTGGACGACCCGCAGCTCGGTGCCGCTTTCCACCACAAGCGGATAGTCAATCACCGGTTCACCCCAGACCTGGATATTGGCCTCTGTGTCATTCAGGTGAACCGTACCGTCCTCACCCACCGTCGCGCTCGTATTATTGCCCTCATAGCTGATAAAAATACCGTCCCAGTCAGCGAAGCCGGAGGGGTCCCCAATGCCGTCCGGGGCCACGATGACGGCGTTTCCGCCCGTGCCGGTGGTGAAGGCTCCGTTGTCGCTTGTACCGATAGCACGGTTGCCGCGGCCGATGCTGGTGGAGTCCGCACCGCCCTCGGCGTATACCACACCGCCGTTGATGGTGACGGTTCCGCTATAGTTTGCGTTCTCACCGGAGCCGATGCCCGCGCCGCCGGTACTGCCGCTTGACCCACCGATGGCCGTGACGTATCCGCCGTTGATGGTAACATTGCCGGTTACAGTCCCGCTGCCGACCTCGTAGCCGCCGCCGATGCCCGCGCCGCCTCCGGAGCCTCGGGCAATGATGGTACCACCGTTGATGGTGATATTGCCAAAATTACTGCTGGCGCCATATCCACCGCCGATTCCGGCCGCCCCTAAACCGATGGATGCCCCGCCGGCGGAGGCCTCGAGTAATCCGTTTCCTTCAAAGGTAACGGAGGAACCGGACTCCACCCAGATGGCAGGATGATTCCGGTAACCTCTGAGAGTGTTGTTGCCCTCCAGTATAAAGGTGACATCTGCGTTACCAGTTATATCAATAGCAGATTTCTCAACGCCCGGTGAGTCAATAGTAAGATTACTAAGCGTAATTGTATGGGTTCCGCCATCAATGGTCTGCTTCCTCCTGTTCCCACTCCAGGTCTCTTCGCTTTCACTAAAAGCTATAGAAGTTGAAGGAAGAATAGATAGTAACATACATAAGGATAATAATGCGGCAAACCACCGTTTTTTTTGATGTCTCATGGTGTATCCTCCTTTTTGTAAATGTCTACCTTTTTAAACGAGGATACAACATTTTGCGATAGGAAGATTTAGGAAATAAATTTGTAAAATATATTAATAGCCTGTTGCAATTTTCCTGCAAAAATGATATATTTACTAAACATCCACATGTTTGATAATGTAGACATTTAAAAACACGATGTCCGCTTCTGCGGACATTTTTTATGCGCGGCCGGTCGGGGCGGGGACGGCTGGAGCAAAATGAAGCCAGTTGGCACTTCCGTGCGCCCAAAGTGGCGAAAATTGAGCAAAAGAGAAAGAAAACCGACGGGTATCTCTTGCAATCTTTTGGCAAAATGGTATAATGTCTCCGGTTACTGTATTTGAGTATAGTAGTGCAACGTAAATCTAGGAGGAATGACAAATGGCCAACACGCATAAGTATGTCTATTTGTTCTCAGAGGGCAACGGCTCCATGCGGGAGCTGCTGGGCGGCAAGGGCGCCAACCTGGCTGAGATGACCAATCTGGGTATGCCCGTGCCCCAGGGCTTCACCATCACCACCGAGGCCTGCACCCAGTATTATAACGACGGCCGCCAGATCAACGCGGACATCCAGGCCCAGATCTACGAGTACCTGGGCAAGATGGAGGCCATCTGTGGCAAGAAGTTCGCCGATCCCGAGAACCCCCTGCTGGTTTCCGTGCGCTCCGGCGCCCGCGCCTCCATGCCCGGCATGATGGACACCATCCTCAACTTGGGCCTCAACGACACCGTGGTGGAGGGCCTGGCCAAGTTCACCAACAATCCCCGCTTTGCCTACGACTCCTACCGCCGGTTCATCCAGATGTTCTCCGACGTGGTGATGGAGCTGAGCAAGAAGCGCTTTGAGGAGATTATCGACGACGTCAAGGCCAAGAAGGGCGTCAAGCAGGACGTGGAGCTGGATACCGAGGACATGAAGAACCTGGTGGTTCTGTTCAAGGAGTTCTACAAGAAGGAGAAGGGCGAGGACTTCCCCCAGGATCCCAAGGTCCAGCTCATGGAGGCCGTCAAGGCCGTGTTCCGCTCCTGGGACAACCCCCGCGCCAACGTCTACCGCCGCATGAACGAGATCCCCTACGACTGGGGCACCGCCGTCAACGTCCAGTCCATGGTGTTCGGCAACTCCGGCGACAACTCCGGCACCGGCGTGGCCTTCACCCGCAACCCCGCCACCGGCGAGAAGGCCCTGTTCGGCGAGTACCTGATCAACGCCCAGGGCGAGGACGTGGTGGCCGGCGTGCGCACCCCTTCCCCCATCTCCAAGCTGCATGAGGAGATGCCCGCGGTGTACGAGCAGTTCGCCGCCATCGCCGACCGCCTGGAGAAGCACTACAAGGACATGCAGGACATGGAGTTCACCATCGAGAATGGCAAGCTCTATATGCTGCAGACCCGCAACGGCAAGCGCACCGCCGCCGCCGCCCTGAAGGTGGCCGTGGATCTGGTGGACGAGGGTATGATCGACGAGAAGGAGGCTGTGTGCCGCGTCGATCCCAAGCAGCTCGACGCCCTGCTGCACCCCACCTTTGACGCCGAGGCCCTGAAGAAGGCCCAGGTCGTTGGCAAGGGCCTGGCCGCCTCCCCCGGTGCCGCCTGCGGCCGCGTGGTGTTCACCGCCGAGGAGGCCAAGGAGTGGCACGAGCGGGGCGAGAAGGTCATCCTGGTCCGCCTGGAGACCTCTCCCGAGGACATCGAGGGCATGCAGGTCTCCCAGGGCATCCTGACCGTCCGCGGCGGCATGACCTCTCACGCCGCCGTGGTGGCCCGCGGCATGGGCACCTGCTGCGTGTCCGGCTGCGGCGACATCGTGGTGGACTATGAGAACAAGAAGTTCACCCTGGCCGGCAAGGAGTACCACGAGGGCGACTGGATCTCCCTGGACGGCTCCACCGGCAACATCTACGGCGAGGCCGTGGCCACCGTGCCCGCCGACCCCGGCTCCGGCTACTTCGGCCGCCTGATGGGCTGGGCGGACAAGTACCGTCAGCTCATGGTCTACACCAACGCCGACACCCCCCGCGACGCCGCCCAGGGCCGCGCTTTCGGCGCCCAGGGCATTGGCCTGTGCCGCACCGAGCATATGTTCTTTGAGGGCGAGCGCATCAAGGCCATGCGCGAGATGATCGTCGCCGACAACACCGAGGACCGCAAGAAGGCCCTGGCCAAGATCATGCCCTACCAGCAGGGCGACTTCGAGGGCCTGTACGAGGCCATGGAGGGCTGCCCGGTTGTCATTCGCTTCCTGGATCCCCCGCTGCACGAGTTCCTGCCCACCAAGGAGGAGGACATCAAGGAGATCGCCGGCGAGATCGGCGTCACCGTAGAGCGCCTGCACGAGGTTATCGCCTCCCTGCACGAGTTTAACCCCATGATGGGCCACCGCGGCTGCCGTCTGGCCGTCTCCTACCCGGAGATCGCCGAGATGCAGACCACCGCCGTCATCAACGCCGCCATCAACGTCCAGAAGAAGCACCCCGACTGGAAGATGGTGCCCGAGATCATGATCCCCCTGGTGGGCGAGGTCAAGGAGCTCAAGTACGTCAAGGACGTGGTGGTCGCCACCGCCGACAAGATCATCAAGGACGCCGGTATCGACATGAAGTATGAGGTCGGCACCATGATCGAGATCCCCCGCGCCGCCCTGACTGCCGACGAGATCGCCAAGGAGGCCGAGTTCTTCTCCTTCGGCACCAACGACCTGACCCAGATGACCTTCGGCTTCTCCCGCGACGACGCCGGCAAGTTCCTGAGCTACTACTACGACAAGAAGATCTATGAGTCCGATCCCTTCGCCCACCTGGATCAGAACGGCGTGGGCAAGCTGGTCGCCATGGCCGCCAAGCTGGGCAAGGAGACCCGCCCCGACATCCACCTGGGTATCTGCGGCGAGCACGGCGGCGATCCCACCTCCGTGGAGTTCTGCCACAAGGTTGGCCTGAACTACGTGTCCTGCTCCCCCTACCGCGTGCCTATCGCCCGTCTGGCTGCCGCCCAGGCCGCTATCAAACATCCCAGAGCGAACTAAAATATTCGTATTTTCACTGAAAATAGGCTTTGAAGAGGCGAAACGCTTCCGAAAAGTGAACGGATTTTCCTTAACCCGTCAAAGTCAGTGGACTGGCGATTTGTTCGTAGACGTTTATATCTAAAATCACAAAGAGGGACTTGCATTGCAAGTCCCTCTTTATATTTGAACCAGAGAGCACTTCCGTTCATTTGGAAGTGCTCTTTTTTATTGGAAAGAAGGTGGCCTAGTTGACCGATGACGCTGCACCAGATAGACGTGCTGAGGAAAAAATTATCCGAGTGAGATTAAACGAGCTGCACCCATTCAAGGGCTATCCCGCCCTGAAAAACATTATGCCGCGCAAACAGCCGTACTTTGTACGGGAGGAGAACCCATCTATGATCCGGCTTATTGCCCGTGTAAAGGCGCGTGGTGTACGTCAGCCCGTACTTGTTCGCCCGGATCCGGAGGGGGGGTATGAAATTATAGACGGCCATCGGCGGTATCGGGCCAGCGAACTGGCAGAATACTCAGAGATACCAGTCATTATCCGGGATCTGAGTGACGAGGAGGCTGTGTCCGAGATGGTAGATGGCAATGTATACCGCGAGAACGTCCTGCCCAGCGAACGTGCCTGGGCCTATCGTATGTATTTGGAGGCGGAAAAAAAGCAGGCGGGACGACCTGCCAAAAATTTGCCGAAAATTTCGGCAAATTTCCGTAGCGACGATGAGATTGGGAAATCCCTAGGAATCAGTGGGGACACCCTGCGCAATTATATCCAGCTTACAGAACTGCGGCAGGAACTCATGGACAAGGTAGATACTCAAGAAATTGGCTTATCTGTCGCTTATCAGCTTGCCGCCCTCGCCAAAGACGAGCAGGCACTTTTGCTGGATGCAATGGCATATTCGCAGAATACACCGTCACTCTCTCAGGCCCAGCGGCTGAGAAAAGCCAGCAAGGAAGGGACACTTACGCGGGAGACAATGCGGGAGATGCTTTCCGAGGAGAAAAAAACGGAGGCGGAAAAGCTGACGTTTTCCACGGACACGATCCGCAAATACTTTCCCCGCTCCTACACGCCCAAACGGATGCAGGAGACCATCATCAAGCTGCTGGAGGCATGGCAGAAAAAGCGCCAACGCAGCCAAGATCGCTAATTACATACGACAAGTTACCGGACGCACCTTGCGATCCGGTTTTTTTGTGCCCAAAATCAGGAGGTCATTATGTTTGTCTGCACATTTCGCTATAGACCAAAGCACGTTGCCTGCTACCTTTGCACAGAATACAAGCAGAAACAGGGGTGTACGCTTCCTGTCTGTCCCTGGTTGGCTGAGCGGATTGAGGCCGGAGTGGTGGGGTATCAGGAGGCGGTGATGGCTACCATTCCCCGGAACCGACTGCTTGCACCGCGTCTGCGTGCCCTGGTCGCCAGCTTTCCTGGGAGTCTGTGGAAGGACGGGACACACAAGGAGCGCATGGAATATGCCAAGACCCGGCTGCACTACTACCGACGCAGGGATACTCCGGCCTTTTATGCCGCCCTGTTCCTGCTGACCTCCAGCGCAGAGCTGTGGAAACGTAGTGCCAACTGTTTTTACCGGAAGGGCTTCGAACCTGCCTATGCGGTACTAGGCGGTATCTCCCCCCATGACTACGCGCTAATCTCGGCGGCAAAGGGCCTGTATCGCGGTGTCGGAGGCCCCGCGACGATGGAGCTTGCAGACCCAGATATTGTGGACGCGGAAGTGTTCCGTATGATCGTCAATGCCACCCTTATCGCCCGGTATGGCCTGCCTGTGTTGGACATTCGGGCACGGAGGGCGCGTGTATGACGCGGTTCACTATCCGGGGACATGACCTGCTGGCCGTAGAACGTTTTCGGGACGATACCCGCTATATGGTCGAGTTTGAAGTCCTAGAGGACGATAATCTCATCGCTTTGCGCGGAGAGACGGCCCGCCTGTTCCTGAGTGAACAAGGGTATCAGAAAGTGCTCCATAGTCAGGAGCTGGGGAAAATCCATATTACCGACCATGCCCTTGTTGTGGAGGGGCATATCATCCGACCCAAGAGGAAGAAACATCATTAACAGAAATTGGAGGGAATTATCGTGTATAAGGTAAAGTATTTGCAGGAAGAACTTACCAGTCTGTTCCGTACCCGGATATTAGAGGACGGGAACCCTGCGGAGGACGCCATGGACTACCTGGGTAATATTGACTTCCATGCACTGACCCAGGCTGTGCAGGACAAAGCCCGAACGGCGTACACCTATATCACCCAAGGGATGCAGGAGAAGTCCTTCAACTATCGCGGCCCGGAGCTGTTTGGACAAAAGGCCACCCTTCTGTATGTGGAGGACGACCAGAGCACGATGGAGATTGCCGTCACCACCCGGACGCTGGAGCTGTGGCTGCTGGAGGACATGAGCCTTGTCTGCGTGGCCTGTGTGCGTGTGGAATATGAGGGCGGCGAATACGTCACCGAGTACCGCACCATCAAGGGGGATGCGGCGCAGAGCGAGATGTGTCTGGATCTGGAGGATCTGTCAGATACCCTGGACGAGCTGTGCGGCCCCTGCTTCGAGTGTGAGCAACCGGTCTACGAGCTGTAAAAAGAGAAGGAGGTCAGCAAGAAGGACGTGCCCTAGATGGGCGCTCTTATTACCGCCAAAGAGAATTTTCACGCGGTCAGTTTGAGCGGGGGCAAGGATTCCACCTGTCTCCTGCTGCTGATGATCGAGCGCGGCCTGCCCATTGACGCAGTGATTTGGGCGGATACCGGCATGGAGTTCCCGGAGATGTACGGCCATATCTCCAAGGTGGACGAGCATCTGTACCGAGAGCGGGGGCTACACATCACCACCCTGCGCTCTCCCAAGAGCTTCGAGTACATGATGTTTGACGAGCCCAAACAGAAGCCCTCCACCCTGGAGAACCGGGCGCGGTTAGGCGTTCCGCCCTATGGCAACGGCTGGCCGGGCATCAAGGTTCGCTGGTGCACCGGCCAGCTCAAGACCCACCAGATCAACAAGGAGTTGACCCGTCTCAAGGGCCAGCACCGCCTTCAGCAGTATGTGGGTATCGCGGCGGACGAGGCCCATCGCTGCAAGGATCTCCACTATCCTCTGGTGGACTGGGGCATCACCGAGGCCCAGGCCCTACAACTGTGCTATGACCGGGGCTTTGACTTCGGCGGCCTGTACCGGATCTACCACCGCGCCTCCTGCTGGTGCTGCCCCTTTCAGCGGATTGGGGAGTTGCGAAATCTACGCCATCATCACCCGGAGCTGTGGGCGCGCCTGCTGGATTTGGATAACCGTGCGCGGACACAGTTCGGCCCCGGCCCGCTGGGACAATTCAAACAAAGCTGGAGTGTGGCGCGTTTGGCGGAACGGTTTGCGCGTGAGGACGGGCAGACCGCCTCCATTCAGCCCAATGCTCCTAACGACGCTACATAGGAAGTGACAAAACATGGCAGTTTTCCGCATAGAACGGACGCTGGACTATACCGTAATGAGCAACCACCACCTGAAGGACACAGCCCTGAGTTTGAAAGCCAAGGGGCTGCTGTCCATGATGCTCTCCCTGCCGGACGAGTGGAATTACACCACACGGGGCCTTGCGGCCATCTGCAAGGAGGGCGTGGACGCCATCGGCGGGGCGCTGCGTGAGCTGGAAAAGGCGGGCTACATCGTCCGCCGCCAGCTTCGCGGTCCTGGAGGACGCATTAGCGACACGGAGTACACCATCTACGAAAAGCCCTGCCCCGGTGCGGAGGAACCGCCAGAGGAACCAGGACCAGATACGACCCCGCCAGATACGGGCGCACCAGATACGGCTTTCCCGTATCTGGTGGAACCGGATATGGTGGAGCCATCTACGGAAAAGCCCGCAGAATTAAATACTAAGAGATCAAATATTCAAAAATCAAATACGCATCTATCAAATACTCATTCATTCGTTCTTTCCACACCTGAGCTGGAAGGAATGAAGGACGTGTATGAGAAGCGAGAGGAAATTCGGGAACAGATCGAGTATGACCTGATTTGCACTCCGGTCAACCGGACCCAGGTGGACGAGTTTGTGGAGCTGATGCTGGAGGTGGCTATGACCCGCAGCCCTACCATCAAGATCGGACGGGACGCGGAATACCCCACCGCCTTTGTGCAGCAGCGGTTTGAGCAGATCACCTCCAGCCATATCGAGAAGGTTCTGGACGGCATCAGCGAGAACAACACCCGCGTCTGGAACGCCAAGGCTTATCTGCTGGCCGCCCTGTTCAATGCCCCCAGTTCCACGGATAACCACTACACCATGCTGGTCAACCACGATTTCCACCACGACTACGGCGGCTGAACAGGCCGCCTTATTTTATGCCCGGAATAGCTGGGAGAAAGGATTTGCCATGAAACGACCTCTGGCCTATATCACCGCCCCCTGGGGCGAGAACGAGTATGAGAACACCGAGAACGCGGCCCGCTGGTGCCGTCAGGTGTACGACGCGGGTTTTTCCCCGGTCTGCCCCCTGCTGTTCCTGCCGCTGTTCCTGGAGGACGGCATCCCCCAGGAGCACAAGGACAGCATCGACATGGCCCGCGACTACCTCCGGCGCGCCCGTGTGCTGGTGGTCTGCGGCGGCAAGGTGGACGAGACAGTGAAAAACGACATCGCCACCGCCGAGCGCCTGCGGATCACCGCCACCACGCTGGACGGGATTCTCACCGTCAAGGGACAGGGGCGGAGCCATTGACCCACTGCCGTTTGTTGCGGCGGCTGCGGGTCCCGCCTTAGCGCCTTGGCTTACTCTACCTAACCCCAAACCCATTCACCCACAAAGGAGGATAATGAACATGCGCATAAGATACCGTTACGCCCGCTCTTTGTTGGCGGGCTTTCTGGCCGTCGTGCTGCTGTTTTCCTTGGTACCTGCGGCATCTGCCGCTCAACAAAACAGCTATCATGACCCTGCTGAGAATTGGAAAGAGGCGTTGGACCGTACCAACGAGTTGGATGCCAATGCTGTTGTGACCCACGAGACCTTCGACTGTGCCTATTGCAATCAGGCGAGAGATTTTATCGTCTATCGTACTCCAGAGTATACCCGTACAGGGGAAACGGCGCTGAATCGAGGCGTTAAGTTTTCAGATGGGACAATGCTGGACGGAAAACAGCATGGCAGCTTGGATGACGGGACCCCTGGAGTGGATGCCTATTTTACAGGTTATCATTGGACAAAGGCAGTTTGCCAATCTTGTGGAACTATCAATGCCAATATGGGAACATACAGTTATTCCTATGACAAAAATGTTTATTGGCTTTTTGACTGTGCCGCCAACTTCTTTGAGGACCTGCCGGAGAGCGTCGAGATTGAGCAGGTAGACCGGGAGTACCACCGTGTTATCACCACGGGCGGCCAGTATTGCGGCTTCTGTTACGGCACCTACCACACAGAGGACGCCACGCTGGAGCGTCACCACATGGAGACCAGCATCCGGCCGGAGCTGGCCCACCAGCGGTTTGTGGAAATGGATACCTGCGCCGACTGCGGCTATGCCAAAACATCCTACACCGCCGCCAAAGCGGTTGTGGCGGACTACTACGGCGTGGCGGACGGCGCGCCCCACACTGTTACCGTCTCCGATCTCTCCGAGGCGGGCGTGACCACCGCCGTCCGCTACGGGCACAGCGCCGACGCCTGCACCCTGACCTCCGCCCCCAACTACACCGAGGCGGGCAACTACACTGTCTACTACGAGATCACCTACACCTATGCGGACACCGATATGGTGGAGGACGGCGTGGCCTATGTCCACCTGACCGCCACGGCGGACGGCTCCTGCGGCTGTGGCTGCGGGGACCCGGACTGCGACTGCCAGGACCCGGATTGTGATGGGGGTTGCTGCAATCAGGACTGTGAGCATCACTTTGTCTGCCATGATACTGTGGCCCCCAGCTGTATGGCCCTGGGCTATGACCGCCTGATGTGTACCGAGTGCGGCAAGATGGTCAAGGCCAACTACAAGGATTCCCTGGGCCACGCCTATCAGAGCGTAGTGGTCCGGGAGGCCACCTGCGAGACGCCGGGCAAGACCATGGACATCTGTGAGCGGTGTGGTAACGTCAAGGAGAGCACCATCCCGCAGACGGAGCATGAGTATGAGACGCAGGTGCTCCCGGCCACCTGCACCAGTCCCGGCTATACCCTGAACGAGTGCGTAGTCTGCGGGGACCGGCACATCACCGACCTTACCCCTGCGCTGTCCCACGACTATGCCGCCAAGACCATCCCGGCAGACTGTGAGACCGGGGGCAAGACCATCCACACCTGCGCTGGCTGCGGTTCCACCTTCGTGACGGACTACACGGAGCCACTGGGCCATAGCTGGGACGAGGGGACGCTTGTTACCGACGCCACCTGCACCGGCGAGGGCATCATGGAATATACCTGTACCCGCTGCGGCGCGACCCGCCTGGAAGGAGACGCGGCTGCGGGCCATATTCCCGGCGACGCTGCCACCTGCACCACCCCCCAGCTCTGTACCAAGTGCGGCGCTGTGATTGAAAACGCCTTGGGCCATGACTATCAGGAGGACGTGACCGCGCCCACCTGCACGGCCATGGGCTTTACCACCTTCACCTGTTCCCGCTGCGGCGATACCTACGACGGGGCCTACACCGACCCCACGGGCCATACGCCAAGTGAGTGGATCGTGGACAAGGAGCCAGACCAGGACAGCGCGGGTAGCCGTCATAAGGAGTGTACGGTCTGCGGCGCGCATCATCCAAATATGCGAAGATCTCCGCAACGCGCTCCACACCGATCAGCGGGTATAATTCCCGTCTCTCATCCGGCATCAGCTTTGTGAGCGCATCCGCGATATCGTTATCATGATAATCGGATAACCGGTCGATCAGCTCCTCTTTCGGAAGTCCGCTGCGGATGATCTCGACCAGTTCTTCCACATAGTGTTGTTCTTTTAAAACTTCTGTTTCCATTTCTGCCTCCTTTTCCTTTAAATAATCTCTCGGAATCTCTAAGTCAGTAAATACAAGG
>OKRX01001460.1_pt1 | contig 17268 bp, 11 predicted proteins | sample 1601241 | NCBI WGS metagenome assembly OKRX01 (sample SAMEA3541500, study PRJEB24748) | human gut metagenome | biome: human gut; feature: human-associated habitat; material: faeces | place: China | collected 2012
CCCTCCACGATTGACAGTGTTTTATTTCACTGTCTCTCATAGAGGGAGCATATCACATATCAGACGCCCTTCCACATTGCCATTATCACATCATAAAAGCAACCGCTTATTTTTCTTTTTTACGGTGGAGAAGCAACAGCACGCCGCCAGCCATAACTGCAGCAGTTGCCAAAGCAATACCGGTCATCCCCTCGCCCGTTTCTGGGTTATTCGGATTTTCACCAGCATTAGCGGATGCTTCCTGCTCCGCCGGAGCCTGCGTTGCATCGGTGCTGCCATCTACCGGATTGTTCACCGTCCCGGTAGTATCCGGCGCCTGTGCAGTGCCACCCGTTGTATCAGGAGCGGACGTATCCTCCGGTACGGTGGTATCCGGCTGTGTGGGTACTGTCGTATCCTCTTCCGACGGGACGTCCGGATCCGTTGTCAAATCATTCAGCCGCCATAGCTGCGTCCCATAAAAAGGATTCGCCGTACCAAGGCACAGGCCTGCGTCCGTTTTGGCAAACACGCGGCAGCCATGGTTATTGGGATCTCCCATACCGTTTCGCGTGATAACATCGAAATTGATGCCGTCTTCAGATACCAAAAGATCGAAGCCGCGCTCGCCTTTGCTTAGATATTTGCACACGCCGATAAAATAATAGAAGTTATCTACTGTATCCTGATTAAAGATGTTATTCAGCTTTTCGGTCACTGACTCCGGTAGATAGTCGTGGACCTTTTCATAAAGGGCAACCGCCTTCTGCAGCAGGGAGTAGAATTTCTCGGTTGAGGCGAGGTCATTCGCACCGCCCTTATCAAGCAGAGTTGTCATGCTCTGCATCGTATCGACCATCGTGGAAACCTCAGCACTACGAGCCACCTTATCGTCACTCTTAAGCAGAAGCTCCAACAACTTGATGATGTACTCAAACTGCGTTTTCCACTCATCCGGTGTACGGTGGAGAATATCTCCATTGGTAAACTGCATCAGCGGATAGGCAAGGCCACCGATATCAAACGTGCCCACATAGAGCTTGGAATCATAGCTCTCCATACGCCAGACATACTGATTGAGATTGCTGCCAAGGCCAGGGCCCATATTCCCTTTGACTTCCGGGAAAAGGTCATTCGCCTCACCGGCTACCAGCTCAATATTCTCATCCGTATCCATCCGCCACAGGCAGACCGGGGATTCCAGATCCTTATACAGTTCTTCAAAATTCCCCTGCAAAGCGCTTGGAAGGGCAATCATCGGATCGTTATAACCACCAATATACAAATAGTTATCATGGACCACCAGATTCGCTGCACCAGAACGATCCGCACCCAGTCCATAGGGATAGCGCGCGCCGTCTTTTTCATCACCGATGAGCAGCTTGTACTCCCATTTGCCTGTCTCTTTGTTCTGCTCACCGCAGAACATCGCAAAGGCCTGCTTCTTGCCAGCCTTACCGGTTACAACCGTGAGATAAAGCTTATCATTAAAGCCCACCATATCCCAGATTGCGCCGCCGAAAATGCTGTCATTATACATATAGGCAGGGTAATCCAACAGATCCTCCTGCGTGCAGATCGTTTCAAAGGATGCCTGTCCCTCGGAGGGATTCTTGGAGGCTACAATATATGTTCCGTTATCACCAATCATACTGGCGATCAGCATCCCATTGACAGATGTCAGGCCGCGAATGCCGACGGAAATGAAGGGATCGCTAGGGCGCGCGCTGGTGTAGACAACCTGTGTGCTGTCATTATTCTCCGGATCAATTTCCAACAGATAGGGAGGTGTGGAGGCCGCTGCAAAATAAAGCTTTCCATTAAAAATGGTAGCCGCGCGGTAACCGCCCATTGCCTTCGGCTCTTCAATGATCTTCACCTCGCCAGTACGGACATTCACACGCACCAGAACACTGCGCTGCTCATCTGTGGGATTATTCTCCTTATCCCCCATGTAAAGCGCACCATTAAAGAGCACGTCAATTCCCGCTTTGAACACATCTGGATCTATGCCGCTTTGCTTGGCCATGATGTTAAGCGTGGTAGCGATCGCTGCGTAGCACGTGCCAACATACATATAATCCCCATAGCCAACGGCGGACCAGGAATAATTCTGACCGCGGTCATTCACTCCGCTGTCATACTCAATGATACCGTCAACCTCTCCCACGCCTGTGTCCGGATGGGAAAACTTTTCTGCTGTATAGTTGCCCGACGGTGACGTATATCGAAGCGGTTTGTCGGCAGCGAAAGCTGTCGTAAAGCTGAACACAATCGCCAAAGCCAGCAATACAGCAAGGCCTTTTTTGATTTTCGACATATGCACTATCCTCTCTTCAAAATTTTTAGGCTTATGGCAAGCCGATACTGATCATAATAAATAAATGAGGATAAATCAATGCATTGAGGGGAAAAAAACATAAATTGGATATATTTTAAAACTAGCACCCAGACAAAACGTTGTATTCCACACGCGCCTGTGCTACCATATAGGAAAACTGCTAGAAACGGGAGGCACTTCATGACCATTCTATATGAGCTGGGACGCAATCTTTATGTCAACCTGACCAACCGCTGCCCCTGCCGCTGCGCGTTTTGCATCCGACAGAAAAGCAAAGGCGTGGGAACTGGGGACGATCTATGGCTGGAACATGAGCCGAATTTCGACGAGATAATTCGTGCTTTTGAGGAAAAGGAGCTCTCTTCCTATGATGCGGTTGTCTTCTGTGGGTATGGGGAGCCGCTCGAGCGCATCGATCTCGTCGTGGCGGCCTGCAAATATCTCAAAGAAAAAGACCCGGACTGCAAAATCCGGATCAATACCAACGGCCTAAGCGATCTGATTCACGGCTTTCCGACGGCCTGCCTGCTCAAAGACCTGGTAGACGCCGTTTCCATCAGCCTGAATGCGCCGGACGCGGCTGCATATAATCGTTTATGCCACCCGACCTTTGGAGAAAAAGCCTTTGACGCGATGCTTCGCTTTGCCCAGGACTGTAAGCGTCTGCTGCCAGAAGCCGTGCTCTCTGTGGTGGACTGCATTCCTGCTGAAGAGCTGAACGCCTGCCGCGCAGTAGCTCAGGAAGTGGGCCTTGCGCTGCGCGTACGAACTTATGCGGAATAAATTTATTTAAACTTGCGCAGATTTGCTGCAAAAATACCGCCCAAAGCACCGCACAGAAGCATGACGGCCGCCAGAATGTAAAAGTGGACTCCGATCGTCCCCTGATTGGCGATCAGCGCCATCACACACACGGCAACGATTAGCGGAAGAGAAGCTAAAATACCGAACGGAAGCCCCTTTTTATGAAACGGGCGCGTCACGACGAAGCCTGATAACAGGGCGGCAAGGCCGCTCGCAAGCAAACCGAATACATAAACGATCGCGCCGTTGAGATCGGATTTTACGATGATTGAAGAAAATATCGCCATCAGCAAGAGCATCGACACCATTCCGGTGACAAAGCCGACGAGAACACGAATTATCAGTGCGCGCGCTTCATTTGGCTCGGCTATATTTTTCTTTTTCCCTTTGCTCATAAAAAATCCCCCTCATATCCTTTGATAAAAGAATATGAGAGGAACTGAATGGATATGCAGAAAATTACTCTTCTTCTTTCTTCTCGGCCGGAACGGTTTCGGCAGTCTGTGCAGAAGAGACTTCCTCGAGATCCTTTTTCCTGCCGCGCCGTTTGCCCTTTTTCGCCTCATCCCCGGCAGCGCGCTTAGCGCGCTCTTCCTGCGCCTTGGCCTGCGCGGCTTCGCGCTCAGCAGCCAGCTTCTCATTGGCGGTATTGTTCGTCTGGACGGCCCAGCGGGTGATCCGCATCTTATTGCGGTCTGCGCCGGTCTCAATGATCAGAGAATCCTCCTTCACCGTGACGACGCGGCCCACGATGCCGCCGATGGTCGTAATTTCATCGCCGACCTGCAGGCTGTCGCGCATTTCCTGCTCTTTCTTCTGCTGCTTTTTCTGCGGACGGATCATGACAAAATACATAATTGCGAACATGGCGACCATTAGAAGAATCATGGTAAAGGGAGATGAGGACGGTGTGCCGCTGCTTGAAGTCAATAAATGAAGTGCTGTCATTCAATTGCTACCTCCGTGATTTTGATAATACTGCTATTATACCTGTAACAATGGGAATATGCAAGCATAAAAATACAGCTGAAAATACAGATAATCAAAAGGACGAATGATCTATGGAATATTGGGACGTATGCGATCAGGAGGGAAATCGGAGCGGCCAGATCAGGCCAAAGGGTTCGGCTTTTGCGCCGGGTGAATACCACCCTGCTATGGAGGCCTGGATTGTCCACAGCCGCGGTGAAATCCTCATCCAGCAGCGCAGCATGCAATGCGAAATCCTGCCTGGCGTGTGGGGACTAACCACAGGGCGCATGCTGGCCGGTGAAAGCACGCTGCAGGGGTGCATTCGGGAGATCCGGGAGGAGCTCGGCGTATGCGTTTGCCCCGCACAAATCCGCTTTTTAAGGCGGATTCCGCGTGGAGAATTATTGTGGGATATCTATCTGGTGCATAAAGATGTATCCATTGGAGAGCTTACCTTACAGGGCGAGGAAGTTGCGCAGGCCAGATGGATATCACCCTCTGACTTTCTGGATCTGCTGAAATCGGGCGGTCTATTCCGCTACCCAGAAATCGAGGAGATCCTGTCGCTAGTGGAAACAGGCCAAACCGATCAAAAAAATCAAGGAGAAAATCATAGGATGGAGTTTATTTCGGAGACGAACAGAATTTATTCTGAAAACGATGAGGGAAAATTGATTGCAGAAATCACCTTTCCCGCATTGGATGACGATACTGTCGCTATCGACCATACCTTTGTGGACGCCGCGCTGCGTGGACAGGGCGTTGCAGGGCAGCTCATGCAGAAGGCCGTAGTACAATTGCGGCGCGTAGGGAAAAAGATAAAGCCGGTATGTTCCTATGCTCAAAAATGGTTTTCCGAGCACCCGGAGGAAGCTGACCTACTCGTGTAGGCGGCAAAACAGCAGCCACGGCGGAACCAAATCCGGCGTGGCTGCTTTATTTTTATCGGCAAACCGTTTTTCACAAAGACCGGACGCCCTTTCAGAGCGTCCTAACAGGGATAGAAGCACATCGCTTTCGCATGCTGCTGTTTTTCAAGCAGACCTGCTTCATCCCTGCCGACTCTATTATGTGTAGGCATTCAAACAGACATGCCCGGAAAAAACAACCGGTTAAAAATCCTTTTATTTCAAAAAAATCATATGGGGTTGTTTTCCATCCTTTTTACTGATTCATCTCGGCAAGGCTCTGCTCGAGCATCTGAATTTTTTCCTCCAGCTTTGCCGCCGTATCGCGCTGGTTCTGCACAATAGGCGCCGGCGCCTTGGAAACGAACTGCTCGTTATTGAGCTTTGCCTGCACGCCTGCGAGCTGCTTTTGCGTATTTTCCAATTCCTTGTGCAGCCGCGTCTTTTCCGCTTCCAGATCGACGAGCTCGCCCATTGGGATATAGAGCCGTGCGCTGTCCGCAACGATGAGGACGGAGCCGGGAATCTCGAAGGACGTGCCGACCGTCACGTCGGAAGCATAGGCAAGCCGCTGGAAGAAGAGCGCCGCGCCGCGGAAGGTCTCCTCATCCGCCGTTTCAATATAGACATGCGCTTTCTTGGAAGGAGGAACATTCATCTCGCTGCGGCGGTTGCGCACTGCGCGGATCGCCCGCATGATGCGCTCCATCTTGGCCTCTTCCTGAGAGAACGCGAGCGCTGCGTCGTATACCGGCCACGGAGAAACGAGAATCGCCTCTCCGTTGTGCGGGAGCGTCTGCCAGATTTCCTCTGTGATGAAGGGCATGAACGGGTGCAGCAGCTTAAGCGTATTGCTCATAACATAGACAAGTACCGCCCTGGCGGGCTTCGCCGCCTCCCCACCCTGCTGCAGGCGGATTTTGGCAAGCTCAATATACCAGTCGCAGAACACATCCCAGATGAAGTCATAGAGTTTCTGGACCGCCATGCCGAGCTCGAATTTTTCAAGATTATCCGTCACCTCTTTGACGACGGTATTGTACTGGCTGAGAATCCATTTATCCTCAAGGGCAAGCTCGTTCGGCAGATGCGGGGCGGGCTCGTTTTCATCCAGATTCATCAGGATAAAGCGCGCCGCATTCCAGATCTTATTGGCAAAATTACGGCTCGCCTCCACCTTTTCATCGGAGAAGCGCATATCATTTCCGGGGCTGTTGCCTGTGGCCAGCGCAAAGCGCAGCGCATCCGCGCCGTATTTGTCGATGATCTCCAGCGGGTCGATGCCATTGCCAAGGGATTTGGACATCTTGCGCCCCTGCGCGTCGCGCACGAGGCCGTGGATCAACACGGTGTCGAAGGGCTGCTCACCGGTATATTCACACGCCGAGAAAATCATACGTGCGACCCAGAAGAAGATGATATCATAACCCGTGACCAGCGTATTGGTCGGGTAATAGTGCTCAATCTCCGGCGTCTTATCCGGCCAGCCAAGCGTGGAAAATGGCCAGAGCGCGGAGGAGAACCAGGTATCGAGCGTGTCCGGGTCCTGAGAAAGATTTTGGCAACCGCATTTCGGGCAGGCGTTCGGATCCTCCCTCGTGACGATCAGCTCGCCGCAGTCCGGGCAGTACCATGCGGGAATCCGGTGGCCCCACCAGAGCTGGCGGGAGATACACCAGTCCTTGATATTGTCCATCCAGTTGAAATAGACCTTGCTCATGCGGTCGGGAATAAATTTGACAGTGCCATCGCGCACGATATCGATGGCCGGCTTTGCAAGCGGCTCCATCTTGACGAACCACTGCTTGGAAACGCGCGGCTCAACCGTCGTGTGGCAGCGGTAACAGGAGCCAACATTGTGCTTCATCGGCTCGACCTTGACGAGATATCCGCCCTCTTCCAGGTCCTTGACGATCGCCTTGCGGCACTCGTAGAGATCCATGCCCGCATATTTGCCGCAGTCGTCTGTCATGTGCCCATCATCCGTCATCACGTTGATGACTTCGAGATTGTGCCGAAGGCCGACCTCAAAGTCGTTCGGATCATGGGCAGGCGTAATCTTCACAACGCCGGTGCCGAAATCCATCTCGACATATTCGTCTGCAATCAGCGGAATTTCTTTGTTCACCAATGGAAGGATCAGCTTTTTGCCCACCAGGCTCTTATAGCGCTCGTCGTCTGGATGAACCGCCACAGCCGTATCCCCGAGCATTGTCTCCGGGCGGGTCGTCGCAAGCTCAACGTAGCCGCTACCGTCCGCAAACGGATAGCGCACATGCCAGAAGGAGCCGTCTTTTTCCGCGTATTCCACCTCTGCGTCGGAGATGGAGGTCTGGCAGTGCGGGCACCAGTTGATGATGCGCTCGCCGCGATAGATCAGGCCTTTCTCATACAACCGGACAAAAACTTCGCGCACAGCCCTGGAACAGCCTTCGTCGAGGGTGAAGCGCTCCCGCTCCCAGTCACAGGAGGAGCCGAGCTTTTTGAGCTGCTCGACGATGCGACCGCCATACTGCGCCTTCCACTCCCATGCACGCTTCAAAAAGCCCTCGCGGCCGAGGTCGTCTTTGGTAAGGCCCTCTTTTTTCATTGATTCAACAATTTTTGCCTCCGTCGCGATGGAGGCATGATCCGTGCCCGGCAGCCAGAGCGTGTCGTAACCCTGCATCCTGCGGAACCGGATGAGGATATCCTGCAGCGTTTCATCGAGCGCGTGGCCCATATGAAGCTGCCCGGTGATGTTGGGCGGCGGGATAACGATCGTATATGGTTTTTTGTCCGGGTCGAGCTTTGCGTGGAAATAATGCCCGTCCAGCCAGAATTGATAGATGCGGTCCTCCACATCCCGCGGGCTGTACTGTTTGGCCAATTCCTTTGCCATGCTTTGTTTTCCTCCTCAATCTGCCCTTCTAGCGGCGGATTACGGTCATTTTTCTATTTATTATCCCATTTGGCCTTTCGTTTGTCAAGAAAAAACGGCCTTGGAACAGGCGCTCTATCCAACGATACGGAAAAACGCGAACACCCCAGCGTAAACGGAATTTCTCCGGAAAATCAAAATCAACAGTAGCATCGGTAAACAAGGGAAACAGCGCCGCCCGGCGGAGACCTCGGCATTGCCCTCAAAACCGTTGTTGCCCCTGTTCACCGATGCTATGGATTGCGCAGTGATCAAATTGTATAATTTCATAAAACTGTTGTTTATTAATATTTGTTTTTGGCAACTTTACTTGTATTTTTTTGTGATTCCATGTATGATATTTGTTGTGATGGGAACAGGCGGCAAAATCGTGCCTCCTGCTTTTCTCAAAATGCAAGCCGTTAGAGCGGCTGCTTTGATCCGATCTTTTCTTTACATTAGGAGAACACCTATGGACAAGGAATTTGAGCGTTTGCTTGCCAGCCCGCCAAAGCAATTCCGCCCTATCCCCTTCTGGTCCTGGAATGCGCGACTGTGCGAGGAGGAAACAACGCAACAGCTTGCACAGATGGATGAAGCCGGTATCGGCGGCGTTTTTATGCATGCACGTGGCGGCCTGCAAACCGGATATATGGGGCACGAATGGATGGATAATATCCGCGCGGCGGTTACCGAATGCAAAAGGCGCGGCATGTCCGCCTGGGGATATGACGAAAACGGCTGGCCCAGCGGCTTCGGGGGCGGTTTCGTCAACCGGATGGGAGCAAAATATCAGCAAAAATATCTGCGCTGCTCACATACGCCGCCGCGGGAGAACGCCGTATCCATTACCAGCCTCCCGGTGCAGGGCCAACTTTTCTATTTTTACTACGAAATCAATCAAAATTACGTAGATCTGCTGGATCCCAAGGTAACGCGCGCATTCCTGCGCAGCGTCCATCAGCAGTATAAGCGGCGTTTGGGAGAACAGATGGGCGGCCTGGCCGGATTTTTTACAGACGAGCCGCAGCTCTCTCGCAGCGGCTATCCATGGTCCCAGACGCTTCCGACGGCATATCGGAAAAGATACGGCGAGCCGCTATTGGAGAGGCTTCCCGATCTCTTCTTCCCCACTGATACCGCAAGCCGGACGCGGGTGCGCTACTGGCGGCTGGTCACCGATCTTTTTGCAGAGCATTATGCAAAGCAGGTATCCTCCTGGTGCCATGAAAACGGCGTCAAGCTGACCGGCCATCTGGTCTGCGAGGAGACGCTGGGCAGCCAGATGACCTCCAACGGCGCATGCATGCCGCACTATGAATATTTTGATATCCCAGGCATTGACTGGCTGGGCCGCGGAGTTTCCGACTGCCTGACGCCTCTGCAGGCCTCCTCTGTGGCGCACCAGCTCGGAAGGCAGCAGATCCTGAGCGAATCCTTTGCCATGTGCGGCTGGAATGTCAGCTTTGAGGAGCTGCGCTGGATTTTCGAATGGCAGATGGTGCGCGGCATCACGCTCTTATGCCAGCACCTTGAGCCGTACAGCCTTGCAGGTATCCGCAAGCGTGACTATCCTGCGGCGCTTTTCATTCAGCAGCCCTGGTGGAAGGAATATAGCCGCTTCAATGATTTCGTCAGCCGGATCGGCATGCTGCTCACCCTCGGCAGTGTTCATTTCGACGTTCTCCTGCTACATCCGCAGCAATCCGCCTGGCTGCTCTATGACGGCAGCGAGGAGGGGAAAGCTAAGATTGATGCGCTCAATGCCTCCCTGCTTTCCGTGATCAAGGCACTGGAGGATGCACAGATTCCGTTTCACCTGGGAGACGATCGGATCCTCGCGCAGCATGCGCAGGTAGAGGGAAAGCGCCTGTGTGTGGGAACCCAGCGCTATCGCGCGGTGATCGTCCCGCCCTGCCGCTCTCTAGACGCGCGGGTGCTCTCGCTTCTCACGCAGTTTTCACAAAACGGCGGAACGCTCCTCTGGGTGAAGCAGGAAATACACGCGGCTCCGGCGCACGAAGCCGGGCTTCCGAGCATGGTGGATGGCGTTCCCTGCACAGATCCGTATCGGCTCGCCGCCGCCTCGATATGCGTTCCCCTGTTGCATGTAGCACAAGCGATTCCCAGCTGCTGCAAGCCGCTCTCCCTTTCCCTTGGGGATGGCTCCCACGCCGCCGGAATCGCCGCCACAATGCGCGATTTTGATCAGGAAGGCTTTCGGATGTACTATCTGGTCAACACGGACTCACCCGCTTGTACGCTTATTGTACGGACAAAGGGAGCGGATGCGGTGATCTTTGATCCAACCTCCGGGAAGAAAAAGCCGTTATCTTTTGTACGGGAAGACGGCGAGCTACGCTTTTCTCTAAACATGGAGCAGCGGGATAGCGCCGTTATATTTGTTTTTGAAAAATCACAGGGATTCTTTACGGGGCGCAAAAAGAAAAAAATGACCGCACATCCGCGCTCCATCGCGCCAAGCCTTTCCCCCATGTGGGAAATCGTCCACAGCGACCCCAACGCCCTGACGCTAGACCGCTGCGACTGCTTCTTTCACGGAAAACCGGCGGGTGAAAATCTCCCGGCCATAGAAATTACGGAGCTTGCCTGTGCGCTCGCACAGCCTGTGGAGCTCCGGCTGGCCTATCGTTTCCATATCGCGCAGCCGCTCTCCGGGCCGCTCTATCTCGTATGCGAATCGCCGAAAAATTACCGTTTCACCATCAACGGCAAAATTGCGCGGCTCTCCCCCTGCGGATACTATCGGGACAAATCCTTCGTCAAATTGAATATCAGTAAATTCGTAAAGACGGGGCGCAATGAGCTCTGTATGGACACCTGCTTCCAGCAATACGGCTCCGTCTACAGTGATTTTCGGGCGGCGGCCGAGGGCTTTGAATCCGTCCGGAACCGCCTGACCTATGATGAAGAAGTGGAAGCCATCTATCTCGTTGGCAATTTCCGCGTCGATACGCCCGGCGTTTTTCAGGCAGGACAGCGAGAGGATCGCCTTTATCAGGGGGATTTCTCTCTGACGCCTCCTTCCCCGTATGTCTGCTCCGGCGACCTTGTCGGGCAGGGCTTTCCGTTCTTCAGCGGCCAGATGACCCTGCGCAATACCTTTCAGCTCACGCAGGAGGAATGCCAAGGCCGCTGCCTACGCTTTGCCAAACGCGGTGCCATCGTGCTCAACATACGGGTTAACGGAAGACCCGCTGGAAAAATTTTTTGGAGACCTTATGAAATCAACCTTGACGGGCTGCTGCACGAGGGTGAAAACAAAATTGAAATCACGCTCACCGGCTCCCTGCGCAATTTGCTTGGCCCGCATCATCTCAAAGAAGGCGAATGCTACAGCGTGTCTCCCGGCAGCTTTTACCGCCGCTCACAGGTCTGGCGGGACGGTGATAACCCCGATTGGACAGACGGCTATTCCTTTGTGGAATTCGGATTGTTTTTAAAATAGGAGCGGTAGCATCGGTGAACAGGAGCCCGGAGGGGATTTTTGCATCGCCTCTTTTTCTGTAATAACTTTATTGATCGAACCTGCCGCGCTCCATTGCTGTGGAATTCATTGCAAAGCGCAGCACATTTTTGGCGCTTCGCTGCAGCTCTCCCAAGGTGATCCCGTCCTGCTTTCCATAGGTTTTCAAAAGCGTGCCGTCGCGCTTCTGCTTTCCCATGCGCTTTCCGCCCGGCATTAGCACATCGACCTGCGCACGGACGCGGTACGCATTGTCCCGCAGGGCCGGGAATTCAGGGCTTTTGGAAGAGCGCATCCACCAGTCGGTCATCACGCAGCCCTCATATTCCCATTCCCCGCGCAGGACCGTGGTGCAAAGCTCGTATTGATAATGGCCCCACACGCCGTTGATCTTGTTATAGGAGGTCATGAGATTCTTCGGCCTTGCCTCCCTGACGCAGATTTCAAAGCCTTTGAGATAAATCTCGCGCAGGGCGCGCTCGGATAAACGGGAATCGTTGAAATTCCGGCAAAACTCCTGATTATTGCAGGCAAAATGTTTAGGACAGGCTGATACCCCCGTCTTCTGCAGCCCGGTCACGGCAGCGGCTGCGATTTTTCCCGTTAGAAAAGGATCTTCAGAATAATATTCAAAATTCCGGCCGCACAGCGGATTGCGGTGGATATTCATGCCGGGCGCCAGCAGCACATCAGAGCCCTTCTCCCGCATCTCCCGGCCTTCCGCCTCATATACCTCCCTGACCAGCGCCTCATCAAAGGTACAGGCGAGCAGCGTACCGATGGGCAGCAGGGAACAGCAGCTTTGCAGGCGAATACCGGAGGGGCCGTCGGTCGTTGTGATCGGTGGAATCCCCTTTTTGCGCAGGGACGGCAGCACACCGCCGTATACGCCCGCGTTTCCCGGCACGCCGAGCGGACTGTCCATGATACCAGCACCCCGTGTGATCGCTTCCAGCTCGGTCAAATCAAGCTGGGCGACAAATTCGTCCATCGTTACCCTTCCCGCCTTCACGTCAGACAGGCGATACCCCCGGTCCCCGGTCATGGGAACGCTTTCCGGAAGCGCATGTAATATCAGCTGCTTTAAATCGATGGAACAGGTGTGTACTGCCTCTTTGACCGGTATGCGCACGCCGTTTGATTCCTTCGCCACGAAGATGGAAAAGGCCTCCTTCGGCGCGGCAACCTCTTGAAGCTGCTCGAAGACCACCGTCTTCTCCTGCACATATTCCCATACGCGCTCCGCATTGCGGACGCTGGTTCCAAGGGCAAATCCATAGCTCCCCTTTTCCACCACATAAGCTGAGCGATGGCCTGTTCTGCCGCTGTCGTCATAGGAGGATAGCCGTTCAAACGGAACCGTTATGGACAGCTGCTGGCTTTCTCCGGGCGCAAGCAGTTTCGTCTTTGCAAATCCTGCGAGGATTCGCGCTGGATTGCCGAGGCTGCCGCAGGGCTTCTCCAGATAGACCTGCACGGCCTCCTTCCCGCCAAACCGCCCGTCTGTGTTGGAAACGGTGCACGTAAGCACTATGCCGTCTGTTATGCACTCCGCGCGGTCAAACGAAACGGAAAAGGAGGCGTAGCTCAGCCCATAACCAAACGGATATAAAACAGCGTCCTTCTGAAACGTTTCAAACCACCGGTATCCAACATAGATATCCTCTTCATAGTGATTATAAGCCCTGCCGCCAAAGCAGCCGGAGGACGGATAGCTGTCATATGCACGCACGACCGTATCCGTAAGCTTCCCGCAGGGCGATACCGTGCCGCACAGTAGATCCGCAGCGGCATTGCCGCTCTCCATGCCGCCCTGCCACACCAGCAAAACGGCGCTGAGCCGGTCGCCATAGGCTTCGATCCACGATAAATCCATCATGCTGCCGATATTCAGCAGCACAGCCGTTTTTTCAAACTGTGATGTAACGGTGGAGAGCATCTGCTCCTCGCCATCCGTCAGATAAAAGCTCCCCTTTTCCAGTGTATTCTCTCGATCCTCGCCGGCGGATCGGCCGATAACCACCACGGCGCTTCTGGAAATCTCCGCTGCCTTTCGGACAAGCTCCTGCGTCAGCGGCATTTCCGGATAAAAACGGGGCCAATGGCCCCAAAAGCCGTGGTCGACCGGGTTTTCAGCACACCACGCTTCATAAATGGAGGCCAGCTCTTCATTCAGCCTTAGGCCGCTGCAATGACGAATGCCTTCCATCAGATTGACAGCATACGGCTTGTTCACGTCGCCGCCCGAGCCGTAGCCCGTGTAGAACCAATCTTTTTGCACCCGGCCAAAGAGGGCAACCGTCTCGCCCTGCTCCAGGGGCAGCATACCATCGTTATTCAAAAGTACCGCACCCTCCGCAGCCGCGCGGCGGAGCAATTCCGGCATGCCGGGCGTTATCGTTTTCTCCGTGGTCGCCCGTCCGCTTTCTGCCTGTGACAGCCTGCTCAGCTTGGAAAAAGCCTTCCACACAGCCCCGATGATTTTTGTCATCATATCTGGCATCGCTATTTCTCCTTTTGCTTCTATAAACGTATTTTTCTCTGAACCCGCCCTCCTACAGGATATTCTCCTGATATTTTATCATACTGCGTGCCGAAAAGGAAAGCGTATTGCCCGGGAAATCAATCTTCCGGGATATCGCTGCGCTTTTGCCTCCTCACGCGCAATTTCTCCCGCGTTGCTTCGTTCCAAGGCTCCCTCTTTTCGACGCTTTTCTTCCACTTCGCTTTTCAAATCGTTTAAAATTGGATATAATAAGAACCATTGTAATCCCAAACTTTCATTCAGGAGGAATCGTATATGCCTTATATTTCAACACAAATCAGCACATCTCTCTCTCCGGACAAGGAAACGGCCCTCAAGGCAAAATTCGGCAACGCAATCAAGCTGCTCGGCAAAACAGAAAGCTGGCTGATGCTTTCCTTTGAGGACAACTGCCGGCTGTGGTTCCAGGGAAATCAGGAAAAGCCCTGTGCCTTTGTTGTAGTAAAGCTTTTCGGGAAGGCATCCCCTGAGGCATATGAGAGGATGACCGCCGAGGTCACGCGGATTTTACAGGAGGAGCTTGCTCTCGACCCTACACGCATTTATGTGCAGTATGAGGAGGTCAGCCATTGGGGCTGGAACGCAAGCAATATATAAATTTGGCACAGGGAAGAAGGTCTTTTTATGTCTTATACAGATCAGTTGCTCAAGAGCATGTGTGACAAAATGGACACGCTGATTGAAAGCCAACGGCAAATCGAACGCAGCCTTTCGCTGATCGAGCAGACGATCCGGCAAACGAACTTAGCAACGCCGGAGCAGCACCGCAAAGTGAAGGTAAACATTCGAAAGCCACGCCAGGAATAAAACCGGCCGGTTTGTCGGAAAATATAGTAAACTGATTCGCTTGGAAGGGAAGCCGACGCCGTGATCCTGGCTTCCGCCCGGAGGAGCGCTCATGAAACAGACGCAAAAGAAACGCAAAAAGAAAACAAATAGCAGGTGGCCGTGGATCGTTTCCGTTATCGTGTTGCTAGTGATCGGCGTAGCTGTGTTTGCAGGCGCACGCCTTGCGGGCGCCAAAGGACAGACAGCCACCGCTTATCTTCGTGAGGGAAGCCTTTATCTGCAGCGCACACCCGGCGATGACCCCATCCAGGTCACAGATTCCTTCCCGGTCAGCGGCGATCCCTATATAAAGCAGACCGCTACCGGCGATTTTTTACTCTATCCCTCCAATCTGCGCAAAGCGGCGGACGGTTCCGTCAGCAGCTATGACCTCTATGCCGCTTCCACACGCGGCAGGGAAGCCGGGAAGGGCTTTTTGGTTGCAGAAAGCGTTTTCGGAGAATATAAAGAATCGGCAGACGGAAAATCAATCGCCTATCTGCGCGGACAGCAGAGCGACGCCGGCACGCTTTGCACTTATCAGCTTGAGCAGCGCAAAGAGACTGTAATTGACGCCAATGTCACCTCCTTCGAGCGATGCTGCACAAAAGACGATCCGCTCTATTATCTCCGGCTTGACGGCTCCACCCGAACCCTGTGCGTATACACTGGAACAGAAAAGGCCGAGCTTGACCGGGAGGTGACGGAATTCCACCTTTATCCCACAGAGACTGCATGGGAGCTCTTTTATTTAAAAAAGCAGGAGCAGGACGGCACCTCCTCCCTTTATAAAAAGGGAGCGGGTGGAAATGCACAGCTGGTGGCTGAGGGCGTATCCCGCGTTAGATTTGATCAGTATGTCCCAGGCGGCCCGCTGTATTACCTGTGCCCCAGTGCACAACAGATCTCCTGGACCGATTTGATTGAAGATGACAAAAAAGACGCCGACGCCGCGCTGCAGGAGCCAAAGCTTTCCGATTTCGTGGGCGGTGTGCTCGATTCCCTTTTGAACTTCAGCGATTATGGGGCTGGCGCTTATCACACGGCGCTTACGGAATATAACGAAAAGCTCAAGCGGGACAAAATACGCGAGGAGTTGTCTTCGCTCAATACAGAGGGCATGCTCGGCACGTCCTACGACTGCTATGCCTTCATCGGTACCAGTTCCATTCTTCTGGCGGAAAATCTACGCACGGACAGCTTGTACGCTGCCTCCCCCGCTTCTCCTGCCATTGTCTCCCGCTCCTATACCTTGAAAAAGGAGGACAGGCCCAAGCTCTCCGCGCTGGACGAGGAGCTTCTCGCGCAGGCAGAGGCGGACGGTTGGGAGTCCTTTTTGACAAAGCTTGCGCAGACGGCGATGGCTGATCCTACCCTGACCTTTACCACGGTTGCCGACGGAAAAAACGTAACCTTCTCCATGGAAAATTATCCGCAAAAGGGCTCTTTCGCCTTTTCCGACGACGGCACACATCTCTATATCCTGGAGGAGATGGAGGCCGGTGGTACGCTCTGCCGCGCGGCGATATCCCAATCGGGACTGACGGAAAAAACGGTGGTTGATACCAATGTCTCCCGATATGCCGTGGCAAAGGATACCGCCTATTATCTCAAGGGCAGCAACGTTCAGTCCGGAACGCTTTATAAGTTTACCTACAGCGAATCGGTGCTCATCGAGAACGATGTCCGATCCCTGGAGCAGCTATCCGACGGAAATCTTCTGTACTACCGGAAATCCGCAGACGGCAATACAGCCCTCTTTCTGATCCGGGACGGCGAATCGATACTGATCGGCGAACATGTCTTATATGAGTCTGCAGAATATACATCGCCGGAGCGCATTCTCTTTATCCGAAATCCAAATAAAAATGGCGTGGGAGAGCTCTGCTGGTACCGTGGAACCGATAAAACAGCAAAAATCGATGAGAATGTGCAGGATATTTTCTTTTGAGCGTTCACAAAAGAAAACATAGTTTCTGATCGCTTTTGGAACCTACATCTTTATGCGCCGCTGGGCGCTGACGGAAGGCCGAGGCAGCGCCCGCAGTAACTCTTCTGCGTGGCTCGTGAGGGGATTTTTACTCCTGCCGCACACGGCAGGGGCTAAAACGAACCTTCCCATGTGTTTGAGACGATGTGAATCGTCGAGTTTGGGAAGGTTCGCCGAACTTTTTTTAACGTGTCGCAATCTTTCTACTGCCGAAGTGCCGTGCAAAGCGGCCCCTTTTGCTTCCTTTTCCGGCCGAACGGAAAAGGAAGGGCACGCGCGGCCTGAGCGCGGTCCAATTTCTTCTTCCGTTATCAAGGCAATTAAAAAAGGCAATCGTAATACATAAGTGTTACGAAATAGATCTAGTGCATTTGTGTGCAATGATATCCTTTTTTAGCATGATGATCTCCTGACAGCGTCAGGGGAAGTCCGTCTGATTACTTTCATTGTGATGCAAGTATCGCTGACGCGACTTCATTCTCTTTGCTCGATGCAAAGAGAACGAAGCAAGAGAA
>OKRX01001467.1_pt1 | contig 17230 bp, 16 predicted proteins | sample 1601241 | NCBI WGS metagenome assembly OKRX01 (sample SAMEA3541500, study PRJEB24748) | human gut metagenome | biome: human gut; feature: human-associated habitat; material: faeces | place: China | collected 2012
ATGATTAATATGTTGTTAACTGCTCACGGGATAAAGATGTAATAATGTATATAATAGACGTAAACACCCCTATTTACAAAAGTGTTAATCATCTATTATGTATACATGTAATATGTTTAGCTTTGTAATATATACGTTTGTGAATACTGTGTATTACATTGGTAATGCTTCATAGTTGTATAGTACAACTATTCCTCTATCCGGTTTATAAATCCTGGTAAAGTAATACTCGATTCTAAAAGAAAATTGGTGACAAAATTGGGAAGCGACTCTATGTTATCAGTTTTATGAAGGTCAACAATAAATTCTTTGCTTTATTTCAATATAAATACCCGAATGATTGAAAAGAAACGATTCTCAGAGGCTTATTTTGAATGTATTATACTGTATTATAGTATATTATGTGTATATTTAATTGCCGGATAAATCATGATAATAGAAAAAAAGGGGGAAAATCCCCCTAAATATGATAAAATGACACATAAATGAATCATTTTCGTATTTTCTTCTTTTATTAAAAAGATATGGAATGAGAAAATCAATGCAGGATTTTAAAGACCAATTCCCGTAAAAGGTCGCTATCGTTTAAGGAAGGGTTTCCTACTCCTTTAGACTTGGCATCTGTATATCGTATCTCTCCGATGATCTGCATGGTTTTTATTCCATTGTACATCCTCATGGCATTTAGATATTCGCGGGACTGCCACGGGCTCTTCAGACCTAAGAATGCTGCGATGCCTTGCTCTGATTTTTCGGGGGCATAATAGGCTAGCATCAGATTGGAAAAGAATCCGAAAAGTAAAGATAAAGTCATTTGAATCGGATTGGTTTTCGGATTTTCTTCAAAATATTTTATTATTCTGTTAGCCTTTAGAACATCCTTTTCCACGATGGCGCTGCGGAGTTCAAAGTTATTATAATCCTTGCTGATTCCTATGTTGCGTTCTATCTGTTCGGGGGTGACACGTGTCTGACCTTTTGGAAGTGTAATAATCAGTTTTTCCAGTTCTCCGGTAAGGCGGCTGAGGTCTGTCCCTACGAAGTCGGCAAGCATGGAAGTGGCTTTCGGTTCAAGGTCTATTCCTTTACGTTTCATATAGGATGTGATGAATACCGGCAGTTGGGATTCTTTCACTTTCCTGGACTCAAACAGTATGCCCGACTTCTCTATTTCAGCTGCGAGTTTTTTCCTTTTATCCAATACGCCATGTTTGTGGCATATTACCAATATTGTAGATAGCAAGGGTTTTTGAAGGTAGTAGGAAAGCTCTTCTATATTGCGTATGTTCTGTGCTTCCTTCACTACTACCACTTGGTGCTCGGACATCATGGGATAGCGTTTGGCTGCATTGATAATTGCAGCCACGTCCACATCTGCGCCATATACAACGGTGAGGTTGAATTCTTTTTCAGTTTCATTCAGTACGTTGTCCGTTATATAATCCGAGATGAGGTCGATGTAATACGGTTCTTCGCCCATCAGGTAATAGATGGGACGATATTGCCCAGCTTTCAGTTCTCTTAGGATATCATCGCACGTAATTTCTTGCTTGGCCATATTTCTTGGTTTTACCAGTCGAATTTCAGATGTTTTACGGTTTTCTTCGCATCAATAATCATGCGCAGAGATGCAATGCCGATTTCAACATGTTCCTTTACATAGTTTTGGGTTACTATGTTATCGCTTTTATCGGTTTTGACGCCTTCCGGAATCATCGGTTGGTCGGACACCAGCAACAAAGCTCCGGTGGGGATATGATTGGCAAAGCCGCAACTGAACAAGGTTGCCGTCTCCATATCGATACCGGTAGCGTGTGTACGGCGAAGGTAGTTTTTGAAATCGCTGTCATATTCCCATACCCGTCGGTTCGTCGTGTAGACAGTCCCGGTCCAGTAGTCTTTCCCCCGGTCACGTATGGCGGACGAGATGGCGCGCATCATCGAGAAAGCCGGGAGCGACGGCACTTCTGCCGGCAGATATTCGTTCGAAGTGCCTTCTCCTCGGATAGCCGCAATCGGCATGACATAATCTCCCAGGTTGTTCGCCTTCTTCAATCCTCCACATTTCCCCAGAAAAAGGACGGCAGTCGGCTTTATCGCCGATAGCAAATCCATAATTGTCGCCGCATTCGCGCTCCCCATCCCGAAGTTGATAATTGTGATGCCATTGGCCGCTGCGTTCGGCATGGAGTTTTTCAGTCCCAGGATCGGCACGTTAAAATGGTCGGCAAACAGTTCCACATACTTCGTGAAGTTGGTAAGCAGGATATATTTGTCGAAGTCTTCCAGCTTCCGCTCCGTATAGCGCGGCAACCAATTCTCGACAATTTCTTGTTTTGTTTTCATAAATCACTACCTTTGATGGTCTATTTTCACAGAATAAAAGAACAAATATAGTAAATGCTTGCATTAAACTTACCTGGTTTTGCGCCTAAAGTAGCAGAAAAAGATGGAAAACGTACGATCTTCGATCCCGTACGGCAAAAATATGTGGCTCTCACTCCTGAAGAATGGGTACGTCAGCATTTTGTCAATTATCTGATCACTCGGAAAAGCTACCCGAAAGAACTGCTGGCAAACGAAGTGCTGGTCAAGCTGAATGGAACCTCCAAACGTTGCGATACGGTTGCTTACAGCCGTTTTCTTGAACCTCTGGTCATCGTCGAGTACAAGGCTCCCCATATAAACATTACCAACACTGTTTTCGACCAGATAGCCCGTTATAACATGGTGCTACGTGTCGAATACCTGATTGTTAGCAATGGCTTAAACCACTATTGCTGCAAAATCGACTATAACAACCGGGCATACACTTTTTTGGAAGGAATACCCGCATACAACGAATTATAAACCTCGTTTTTACCGATATTAACATCCGATATACAAACCTTTACATCCAAATGCCAGGACCTTTTTTGTCAAAACAGGGCGGAAAAAATCCTCTGCATCCCCATCTTCACGCCTGTACACCCGGATGTAGGCTCCTTGAACATCCGGATGTCCGTCCTCCCTACACCCGGGTGTTTACGGACAGATGTAGTTAGTTTGCTAAAAATAAGACCGTTAGTTCTACAAACGGTTCCCTTTATTTCCCTCAAAAAAGAAATGGATGTCTTGTGATAGAGTGTGATAGAAGTGTGATAGAGAAAACAAAATAGTATCACTTGTTATCGCCATTGAAAAACAAAGGCAACACCCGGCCGGGTGATAGAGTGATACTACAAAAGCAAAACAACACAGGTAAACAACAAAACTCTAACTAAAACTTACAGAACGGATGCGGTCTGATCCCTATATATCATAACGGAATCGGAAATCTGCATATTGGCCGGTCTGTCGACATACACGGAATTACTATCCTTTATGACAGGTTGGTCAGTTGTTTTCTTCTCATCGAAGATTAGTGAATAACCTAAGATTACTGCAAAAAAAGATAATATCAATGCTTTCATATTCTATTACAATTTTAATATCATATACAAGTATGATGTATTCAAAACGCAAAACGCTGCACTATATTACAAAAGAAATGTATTTTCTTTGTAATTCTTTCGTAACAACTCGTCCTTATCCCTTGATTTTTATGGATAACAGGTTAATACACAGAATAGTTCAAAAAAAAATCGGGGAAAGAATAAATATCCTTCCCCGATTCTATTATTGTCATGTTTCGAATGATCTGTTACGCGCCGAAATCGTCGAAATGCAACATTTCACGCGGTACACCCAGATTGTCCAGCATATTTTCCACTGCCTTTGACATCGGGCCCGGACCACACATGTAGTATTCGATATCTTCCGGAGCTTCGTGATCCTTCAGATATGTGTCGTAGATTACCTGATGAACGAAACCTGCCGTGTACTTCACACCTGCCGCATCGGCTGCCGGATCCGGACGGTCGAGTGCCAGATGGAATGTGAAGTTCGGGAATTCCTTTTCGATTTCCAGGAAATCTTCCAGATAGAACACTTCGTTCAAGGCACGGGCGCCATAGAAGTATGACATCTTGCGATCCGTAGTCTTGAGTGTCTTCGTCATGTGCATGATCTGAGCACGAAGCGGAGCCATACCGGCACCACCACCGATCCACATCATCTCCTTCTTAGAGTCGAATATCGGATGGAAGTCTCCGTAAGGACCACTCATAGTCACCTTATCACCCGGTTTCAGGGTAAAGATATAAGAAGAAGCGATACCCGGCATCACATCCTGGAAGCCCACTTCGGGTTTCGGTTTGAACGGCGGAGTGGCTATACGAACCGTCAACATGATGCGGTCACCTTCTGCAGGATAGTTGGCCATAGAGTAAGCACGGATGGTCGGTGTGTCGTTCTTACATTTCAATGTGAACAAACCGAACTTTTCCCATGCCGGCAGATATTCTTCGCCGATCAGCGACTTGTCGATATCCTTGTTGTAATCCATTGCGTATGCCGGAATCTTGATCTGGGCATAAGAACCCGGCAAGAAGTCCATGTGTTCACCCTTAGGCAACGCCACGATAAACTCTTTGATGAAAGTAGCCACGTTCTTGTTGGAGATGACTTCGCATTCCCATTCCTTTACACCGAAAACTTCGTCCGGAACCTGAACGACCATATCTTCCTTCACTTTGCACTGACATGCCAGACGCCAGTGTTCCTTAATCTGTTTACGAGAGAAAAAGCCCTTTTCTGTCGGCAGGATTTCCCCGCCTCCTTCTAATACTTGTGCACGGCACTGGCCACATTTACCACCACCACCACAAGCAGAAGACAAGAAGATACCACCACTTTGCAAACCAGCCAGCAAAGTGCTTCCTATCGGAGTCTCAATATCTTTTTCTCCATTTACCTTCAGGTCTACATTTCCTGACGGTACCAATTTTGCTTTGGCCGCCAACAACGCACCCACCAGGATCAGCGTAATCACCAAGAAGATCACGGCACCTGCTGCGATTGTAAGACTGCCAGTCGTCATTAATAAAGTCATTTCTGTAATAAGTTTAATGCGTTAATATTATATCTTAAGACCTGAGAAGCACATGAATGCCATACCCATCAAACCTGTGATGATAAAGGTGATACCAAGACCTTTCAACGGTTTGGGGATATCCGAGTATGCTAGCTTTTCACGGATGGCAGCCATACCGACGATAGCCAACATCCAACCGATACCAGAACCTAAGCCATAAACAGTTGCAACACCTACGTTAGGAAATGCCTTTTGTTGCATAAACAGAGAACCACCCAGGATAGCGCAGTTTACAGCGATCAGCGGCAAAAAGATACCCAGAGAAGCGTACAGAGCCGGAGCAAACTTTTCCACTACCATTTCCACCAGCTGCGTAAACGAAGCAATGATGGCGATAAAGATAATGAAAGCAAGGAAGCTCAGGTTTACACCAGCGAATTCAGCACCCAGCCATTGCAGAGCACCTTCCTTCAATACATAATTTTCAAGCATATAGTTGATCGGCAACGTACATGTCAGAATGAACGTCACAGCCATACCTAATCCCAAAGCAGTCTTTACGTTCTTGGAAACAGCCAGGAAAGAACACATACCCAGATAGTATGCGAAAATCATGTTGTCTACAAAGATCGAGCGGACAAATGTGCTTAATAATTCTTCCATTCTATTATTTTTTTAATAGTTAGCATTAATTTTCCTGAAGTTCCTTGTTACGAGAACGGTGAACCCAAATAATCACGGCGATCACGATCAATGCCATCGGAGGCAGGATCATCAAACCGTTGTTCACATAACCGAAGTCATAGAATGCCTGCGGAATAACCTGGAATCCCAGCAACGTGCCGGAACCTAACAGCTCGCGGAAGAAACCGACGATCACCAGGATCAATGCATAGCCTAAACCGTTACCGATACCGTCAAGGAATGATTCCCACGGACCGTTACCCAGTGCAAATGCTTCCAGACGTCCCATCAGGATACAGTTGGTAATGATCAGACCCACAAACACGGAAAGCTGTTTGTTTACGTCATAAGCAAACGCTTTCAGCACTTCACTCACGATAGTCACCAATGCTGCCACCACCACCAGCTGCACAATGATACGGATACGGTTTGGAATCGTATTACGCAGCAGTGAAATGATCACGTTGGCAAAAGCCACAACAGCCGTTACTGAAAGACCCATTACAATAGCCGGCTCCAGTTTTGATGTTACAGCCAGCGCAGAGCAGATACCCAACATCTGGACGATGACCGGGTTGTTTACGCTAAGCGGGCCTAACAGAACTTCTTTATTCTTTTCAGATAATAATCCCATCTTCTACTTAATTTTGTGAGGTTAAAAATTTAACATAACCACTCAAACTGTCGAACAGCATCGCACCAACGCCATTACTTGTGATTGTACCTCCGGAAATACCGTCTACATAATCCTGGCCGGCAACACTTTTGCCCGGTTTAACGATTGCGATAGACTTGAATGTACCATCCATAAACAGTTTTTTCCCTTTGAATTTGTTGCTAAATTCCGGTTTTGAAATTTCGGCACCCAGACCCGGAGTTTCACCTTGGTGGCTGAAGTCGGCACCATAAACCGTATTCTTATCGCCATCTACAGAAAGGTATCCCCACAGCGGTCCCCACAAACCGGCACCATGCAAAGCCATGATGTATTTAGGCTGGCCATCTACATTTGCAACGAAAACCGGATACTGGTGTTCGGCAGCAGCCTTCACCACATCGGCGGCAAAAGCGTCACCTTCTACTTTTTCACCATTTTCATTTACCAGAAATGCTTCTTTGATCAATTCCGAATATTTAGCTTCGGCTTCATTTGCCGGAACCGTCACGTTGATGGAGCGCAGGATCTGCTGTCTCTTGTCGTTTTCCTCGTTTTTCTGCTGGAAAGTTCTAAGCGATTGCGAAGTAAAGGCCAGCACGACTGCGACCAGAACAACCATTACGGAAGCATAAACAACAGTATACACGTTACTGTCTCTGTCCAGTCCCTTTTTCTTGTCGGCAGCAGCCTCGTCTTTCATTTCTTCGAAATCGGAAGCGGGAGCTGCACATACAGGACAAACATCCGGAGCTTTATTTCCTTCGTGGATATATCCACATACTTTACATTTATATTTTGCCATACTCCTTCTTACTTTATTTGATTACACGTTTCAATCTGCGGTTGATGTTAGCTTCCACTACATAATAGTCGATTAGCGGAGCAAATACATTCATCAACAGGATAGCGAGCATCATACCTTCTGGATAACCCGGATTCAATGCACGGATAATAATAGCCATAGCTCCTACCAGGAATCCGTAGATGTACTTACCTGTTTCCGTACGGGCAGAAGTGACAGGATCGGTAGCCATAAACACGGCACCGAATGCGAAACCACCCAGGAACAAATGATCCAACGGAGATACACACATGGCCACCGTCGTTCCGATCATATTGAAGATAAGCGACATGACCGCACCACCCACAAATACGGAAACCATTGTTTTCCAACTTGCGATCTTTGTGAAAAGAAGGATAACCGCCCCGATCAGGATCGCCAATACAGATGTTTCACCGATCGAACCCGGAATCAGACCTAAGAACATGTCCCATGTGGAAATCGGATGTCCGAGAACATCGACTGCCTGGAACGAACCGATCAGTTCCTTGCCTGCGATAGCAACCTGTCCCAACGGAGTCGCGCCAGAGAAGCCGTCTACCACCTGCCCGCCACCGATACCGAACGTATCAGCCGTACGAACAAACACCTGGTCACCGGACATAGCCGCCGGATATGCGAAGAACAAGAATGCACGTGTAACCAACGCTACATTAAATACATTATAACCTGTACCGCCAAATACTTCTTTGGCAAAAACAACTGCAAATGCAGTAGCTACGGCGATCATCCACAACGGAGTGTCGACAGGGACGATCATCGGGATCAAAATACCCGAAACCAGAAAACCTTCCTGGATTTCTTCCTTCTTCACCTGGGCAACAGCAAACTCGATACCCAAACCTACCACATACGAAACAATGATTTTAGGCAATACAGCCAGAAAACCAAAAATAAAAGTCATGAGAAATCCCGGATCAGCTCCTATTGCAAGGTTATGCTGATAACCGACATTGTACATACCAAAAAGCAAAGCGGGCAACAAAGCAATGATGACCACGGTCATCGTACGCTTCGAGTCAATATAGTCATGAATGTGTACGCCTGATTTGGAAGTTGTGCTCGGAACAAACAGGAATGTTTCGAAACCTTCAAAAACAGAACGGAACATCGCCAGCTTTCCGCCTTCCTCAAAGTTAGGCTTAATCTTGTCGAGGTAATTCCTTAACGCTTTCAATGTATTCTAATTTTTAATGTTATTAATTCATTTCCTTGTATAATACATCCAGACCTTGACGAACGATCTTCTGAATTTCGAGTTTGGACGTATCGACGAATTCGCAAAGGGCAAAATCTTCGGGCGCTACTTCATATATACCCAGGTTTTCCATCTTATCGATATCGAATGCGATAATAGCCTTCAACAGGTATTCCGGCATGATATCCATCGGAAACACGCTATCGTATTCGTTGGACATGATCATAGCACGCTTGCCTCCCTTGATACGGGCGTCTATCACATATTCCTTGTTCTTGCCCATCAACCAGGCCGGGAATGAATGGCTCACACTGAATTTTCCGAAACCGGGAGTCGCCCAGCCGAAGAAGTCGTGTGTTTCGTCGCCTTCCGGGATAACCGTAATCTGATTGTCATAGGCTCCCAAATAATCGTCTTTTTCTACCTTCGTACCAGTCAATACGTTACCGCTGATAATGCGGATATCTTCGTTACCTCTCATGATCTTTCCGTCAACCAGACTGGCGATCGTACAGCCGGCAATTGCCTTAACGTATCCTCTCTCTGTCGTTTCGGAACCGGTTATCACAACCAGGCGGCTGAAATCGGCGATGCCCTTATTGAACAAACGGCCGATAACGATCACGTCGGCAGGATTTACCGTCCAGACCACTTCACCCTTATTGATAGGTTTAATGTGATTAATCTGTACTCCCACATTGGCCGCAGGATGCGGACCTTCCACTTCTACAGTTTCAACACCTTTCACACTAACGGAAGAACCTTTACGGATGCCGACATACACCTTGCCGTCGGTAAGTTTTGCAAGCGCATCCAATCCCGTCTGAAAATCAACTTCCTGTCCTTTCACGACGAAATCGAAGTTCGGAGCTAACGGTGCGGAATAGAATGCAGAAACAAAGATGTCACGTGGTTCGTCAACCGGCGAAGCGACGATGTCGTACGGACGTTGTTTGATAAACGGCCACATACCAGCGTGCAGGATTGCCTCCTTCACCTCTTCTCTTTTGAGGGAAGCTACATTTTTCTTACCGAAATCTTCATACTCGATCTGCGCTTCCGGCTTGACAACCACGCTAAGCACTTTGCGCTTCTCTCCTCGATTTACGGCAGTTACTTCGCCACTGACAGGCGAAACAAACTTGATCTCCGGGCGGTTCTTATCGATCATCAATACAGAACCGGCTTTGACTTTTTCTCCTACTTTGGCAACAACTTTGGGTACAATACCGTTATAATAATCGGGAACGATAGCGTAACTATCGCTTTTCCCTCCGTTTAACAGTACGTCCGAAGCTTTGCCCTTCAGATTAATGTCTAAACCCTTTTTAATCTTAATCACATTTGCCATGATACAACTAAAATTGTTTATATGTAATTTTCCCGCAAAAGTAAGCAATTTTTTATGCTTTAAAGCAGGGAATGGAAAATAATTAAAGAAATAATTCCATAATTTTGCACCGACAAAGAAAGAAATATGAAAATGAGAGTGTACAGTTTACTATTTATGATGCTTTTTGCCCTTTCCATCGGGGTAAACGCACAGGCAAAGTTCTTCACCGATGTCAATAGCAAGCAGATAAAAACGCTTCAGGTGAAAGTTGCCGGAGAGTTGATATCCGAACCTTACATAGCGTTGGGAGGAGAAGAGCAAATCGAAATCAATTTCGACGGTTTGGGGAGTGGATACACACGATATGCCTATAACGTGGTGCATTGCAACGCCGACTGGACACAATCGCAGTTGAATCCGATCGAATATATGAATGGTTTCCAAGGAACAACAATCGACGATTTTGCCAATTCCATCGGGACTACGACTCAATATTCGAACTACCGGTTATTGCTTCCGAACGACGATGTCCAGTTTAAAGTTTCCGGCAATTATGCCATCCAGGTCTATAACGAGGATACGCCGGACCAGATCATTTTTACAGCCTGTTTCTCTGTGGTAGAACCGGTTATCAATATCTCGGCTTCGGTGAGCGGGAACACGGACATCGACACCAACCAGAGCCATCAGCAGGTAAGTTTCAACATCAACAACAAAAATTTTCCGATCACTTATCCGCAAACGGACCTGAAGATATTCGTTTACCAGGACAACCGACACGATAATGCCGTAACGGACTTGCAACCTATGAGCATTCTGGAAAACCAAATATCTTATACGTATAACCGCAACCTTATTTTCCCTGCCGGGAATGAGTATCGTCGCATGGAGTTCCTAAGCAACAAATATAATGGAATGCACGTCGAAAATATCTCCTTCCACAATCCTTATTATAATGTGGAACTTATGACCGATTACAGGCGGGATAAAGGCACTTACCAATATGACCAGGATCAGGACGGCCGTTTCTTCATTCGTTGCAGCGACTGTAACGATCCGGATACGGAAGCGGATTATTATATCGTGCATTTTACGCTTGCATGCGATCCGCTGCCCGATGGGAGTGTATATCTGAACGGTGAGCTATTTAATAATGTATTGGATGAAAAGAGCAAAATGGGCTATAACTTCGAGACGAAGCAATACGAAAAAGCCGTACTTCTCAAACAGGGAAGTTACAATTACCAGTATTTGTTTGTCCCGACCGGTTCCTCTGTCGGTCAGACAGGTCCGATAGAAGGTAATTACTACCAGACACAAAATGAATATAGCATCTATGTTTATTATCGTCCGATGGGTGCTCGCTATGATCGGCTAATTGGTGTCACGACTGTCAGGAACGAGATGCAGGTATTCTAAGCAAGGGTAAATACTCTTTTCCCCATCACATAGGTAGCTTGAATATTCCTTTCATCTCCAGCTGTTTGCAGGCCGAACAGTTTATTTTCCAACGTCCACTTCCCATGGCGTTTCAGATAGTCCATGCGTACCTGCTGGGAAGGTGTGGCGGCATAATCCATAACAATGAAGTCCGCTTTCCGGCCTTTCCCGAAACAGCCGATTTCATCATCCAAATGAAGTGCTTTAGCTGCTCCCAACGTACATTTATATAATGACTCGAATACAGACATCGGATATCCGCCAAGTTGCTGCACTTTATACGCCTCTCCCATCGTGCGCAGCATAGAAAAAGAGGTTCCGGCTCCGATATCCGTCGCCAATACGGTTTGCATGCCGACACGATTGGCTTGTTGCATATCAAACAGGCCACTTCCCAAAAAGAGGTTGGATGTAGGACAGTGGGCTACAACAGAACCGGCTTCGACCAACCGACGGCATTCCGAATCAGACAGATGAATACAATGTCCGAAGATGGAACGGTCTGTAACCAATCTTGCCCGCTCGTATACTTCCAAGTAATCTTGGCAGTCGGGACACAAGGAAAGCGTGCTGTCGATCTCGTCTTTATTCTCGGAAAGATGCGTCTGTATATAAGTGTCAGGATATTGTTCATGCAAACGTCCAGCCGCAATCAGTTGTTCCGTCGAACAGGAGATGGCAAAACGAGGTGTGATGACATAGCGGTTCCGTCCTTTTCCATGCCAAGATTCGATCAAGGAACGACTTTCGGATTTCCCCTGTTCCGCCGTATCGGTCAATCCTGCCGGAGCGTTCCGGTCCATCAGCACTTTTCCGGTCAGCATACACATATTATATTCCGACGCAACGGAGAAAAGAGCGGTGACGGATGTTGGATGTACCGTTGCATAAGCCATGCAAGCTGTCGTTCCGTTCCGGAACAGTTCTTCTATAAAGAAGTGGGCCATCCTGTCCGCATGTTCCGAAGAAACAAACGCCTGTTCTGCTGGAAAGGTATAGTCCTCCAGCCAATCCAGCAACTGCTTTCCGTACATCCCGATTATTTCAGCTTGCGGATAATGGATATGGGAATCTATAAATCCAGGCATCAGGAGTTTACCGGAATAATCAACCAGTTCATAATCGGTATAACGGCCTTTAATATCCTCAAAAGGCCCACAATCGACTATATCTCCTTCCCATACGACCAATGCTCCATCGGGAAAATATCGGTAAGCATCTTTTCTATTTAACGGAGAATCGATAAAATCAAAAACTTCTCCCCGGTATAATGTCAGTTCACTCATCTTTTTTCTCTTTTATCGGTTCGACATGCAAGACGATATGGGTTGCAGGCCCAAATTTCAAACGTAACTTACTTTCTATCTCCTTCGTCAGCTCATGCGCACGGCTTACAGTTATTTGTCCATCGACCCGGATATGCACTTCTATTGCAAAATCATTACCGATTCTGCGGGTACATAGATTATGCGGGTTCCTGACCTCCGGCGTTTCATTTATTATAGAGAGAATCTTATCTTCGACCTCAGTCGGTAAAGATTTCTCCAGCAAATCATTAATTGCAGGTATGACCAACTGAAAGGCTACCTTTACAATCAATATGCTGACAATCACGGCTGCTATCGGATCCAGCACACGCCAGTTATCACCTAAGAGGATGGCTCCTCCAATACCTAACGTCGTCCCGATAGAAGAAAAAGCATCCGAACGATGATGCCAAGCATTCGCGATAACAGCCTGGCTATTCTCTTTTTTTCCGACATATAATGTCAGACGATATAGGGCTTCCTTTATCAGAATAGAAATAATGGCGGCAATAAGTGCGATCTTGCCGGGACTTTCCAACTGTTCGCCCCCCAAATAAAATCCAAACACTTTGTTCACACCATCCCAGAAAAGGCCGGCTCCTACACACATCAAGACAATCCCGATGATCGTAGTAGCCAAAGTTTCATACTTTCCGTGTCCATAGTCATGGCCTTCGTCTTTCGGTTTGGACGATATATTAATGAAAAGCAAAACAATTACATCCGTCACAAAATCGGATAGCGAATGGACGGCGTCTGCAATCATGGCGCTACTATGCCCTAACACACCTGCTATAAATTTGAAAACCAATAGCAGAAAGTTGGCAAGAGATCCAATCAAGGTCACAGCCATGATTTTTCTTTTTCTAATATGTTCTTTCATTTCTTTAGGACCTGTTTTTTACGTTTTCAAGCAGAACAAATATAAGGATAAAAACTGTTGGCGGAATTAAAAGTAAATAAAAAGAAATATGTTTCGGATTTTGTATGTATAATTAATATTTAGCCTCCCCATTTAATCAGCAGACTATCTTTCGATTAAAGATTATTAATATCGCCAGTAAAACTGTAACCAATAAAAGTCTTACCTTTGTTGTCCATATCCGAGAAGGAACAACGTTAAATACATGGTTAGATTTATCCGTTATATAATATTAATAGCTCTGTTACAAGTTGTAGCAGGAACTTTTCTATCACACGCTCAGAGTTTTACCTCGGCATCCGGTATTGTCAAAGATTCGATTACCGGTGAACCACTCCCTTTTGTATCCGTCTATTTTGACGGGTCGACTATCGGAGCTATGACAGACGACAATGGAACATTCACCCTCCAAAACAACCAGGGCTATACCAAACTAGCCGCCGCCTCATTGGGATACGATACTAAATTCATCGACCTCAAGCCCGGTAAAAAGAATGACAATTTGGAATTATTGTTGAAGCCGACTGCTTTCGAGATTTCGGAAGTCGTGGTCAAACCCAAAAGAGAAAAATATACCCGCAAGGATAATCCGGCTGTAGAGCTTATCAAAAAAGTAATTGCACATAAGAATGACAACCGGATCGAGGCAAAGCCGGAATATCAAACGGAAGTATACGAAAAACTAAGTCTGTCGCTGGATAATTTCAATCCGAATCTCGACAAGAACAAATTTCTGAAAAAGTTTAAATTTATCAAAAACTATCTGGACACGTCCGAGTTTAACGGCAAACCAATCCTGACTGTTTCCGTGCGTGAAAACCTATCGGACTTCTACTACCGGAAAAGTCCCAAAGCGGAAAAGACGATTGTCAGAGCCAAGCGCATGCAGGGGATCGATAAAACATTAGATGACGGTGGCGGCATAACCTCCAACCTGGAAGAGATTTTTAAGAGTATCAATATTTTCGATAACAATATTCCTATTCTATTGAATCGGTTCGTCAGCCCATTATCATCGACATTGGCGACCACATATTACCATTATTACATCATGGATACGCTCGATGTAGGAGGAGATAAATGTGTGGATCTGGCTTTCGTTCCGGCAAACAGCGAAAGCTACGGTTTTACGGGACGGCTTTATATCACGCTTGACGGTAATTATGCGGTCAAGAAAGTATTGCTGAACACCCCCGCAAACATCAACCTAAATTGGGTGGACAAACTCCGTATTGAGCAGGAATTCAAGCAGATGCCAGATAGTACCTGGGTACTCGACCAAGAGAATACTTTCGTCAATTTCTATGTGGTAAAGGGGACGCAACAGCTCTATGCGCACCAGCTCAGGAATTATGACAATTATAATTTCAACGTGCAAAATGCAGTCTCTGTTTTCGGCCTCTTAGGGGCATTGCATGTATTGCCGGAAGCGACGGTACAGCCGGATACGTTCTGGATACACAACCGGCCTATTCCACTGAAAGAAAAGGAAGATGCGCTAAAAGATTTATTGGGGCAACTGCGGAAAGTTCCGGCTTTCAATGCCATTATTAAAACCGCAGAGATCCTGATAACGGGCTATATCCCGACAGCAAATGACAAGAAGGTGACCAAATTTGACTTCGGTCCGATGAATACAACCTTCAGTGCAAACCATCTGGAAGGTTTTCGTATGCGTGTGGGAGGAATGACGACTGCCAACCTCAATCCGTATTGGTTTGCAAGTGGTTATCTGGCTTACGGTACAAATGACCGCAAGATCAAATACAATTTGAAATTAACACACAGTTTCACTAAAAAAGAATATCATGAAGGTGAAAATCCGGTCAATAATCTGTCGTTCATCCAAGAATATGACGTGTATACCCCAGGCCAAGATTTCCTTTTCACAAGCAAAGATAACATATTCGTTGCCTGGAAAGTAGGTGAACCGGTGACCAAGATGCAATATATCCGCAAAAGCGTATTGCAATACGAAAAAGAATGGCTGAACGGCCTGACATGGAAGTCCTGGATAATGAATCAGAACAACGAGGCGGCAGGAACGCTTCAATATATTAAACGGGACGAATCCGGGAATTTATACCATATAAAAGATTTTACGACATCTGAAATCGGGACACAGTTGCGTTTCGCTCCGGGTGAACGCGCTTATAACGGGCGTTCGGGGAAAGAATCCGTATTCAACCTGTCTAAAGATGCCCCTGTATTCAAGCTCTCCCATCAATTAGGTATTAAAGGCGTGTTAGGCGGTGATTACAATTACAACCATACGGAGATCAGTGCCGAGAAACGTATCTGGCTTTCTTCGTTTGGGCATATCGATGCACAGGTTAAAGCGGGCAAGGTCTGGGACAAGGTACCTTTCCCCCTGTTGATTTTGCCGAATACGAACCAATCTATCACAATCCAGCCGGAAGCATTCCACATGATGAACGCGTTGGAGTTTGTGACCGACCAATATGTCTCGTTCAATGCTACTTATTATCTGAAGGGTTGGATTCTGAACCGTATTCCGGGCATCAAGTGGTTGCGTCTGCGTGAAGTCCTTTCCTTTAATATGATCTATGGTGGACTAACGGACAAAAATAATCCGACCTTGACGCCGGGACTTTTCCTATTACCAGATGGGACACAGCCATTAGGTAGCACTCCATATATGGAATGCAGCGTCGGTTTGGAAAATATATTCAAGATCCTGCGCATTGATTATTACAGACGCTTAACTTATTTGGATCATCCTGATATTAAGAAGGGAGGTATCCGTATTGCATTAAGATTCACTTTCTAACATGCGGTTTAATTAAGAATGACAGATCTGAACAGTTCACGTTTACACCATGCCCCTAATCCTTGGGCATTGACACCTTTGGTTGTTTTTTTATTGTCTTACCTTGTAGTGTCCATCATCGCAGGCGATTTCTATAAGATGCCTATTACCGTAGCCTTTGTTATCGCCTCAGTTGTTGCCATCGCCATGTCCAAAGGGGGTAAGATCAGCAATCGGATCGAGCAATTCTGCCGGGGGGCAGCCAACAGCAATATCATGCTGATGGTATTGATCTTCATTCTTGCCGGTGCTTTCGCCCAAACAGCCAAAGCGATGGGAGCAGTCGATGCTACCGTGAATCTGGCCATGTCCATCCTACCTGGTAATTTGTTGGCAGCCGGAATATTCCTTGCGGCCTGTTTCATTTCCATTTCTGTCGGGACATCTGTCGGAACAATCGTTGCCTTGGCTCCTGTTGCCGTAGGGATCGCCGACAAAACCGGAATGCCAGATGCCCTGATGCTGGGTGTCGTAGTAAGCGGAGCCATGTTTGGAGACAACCTGTCTTTCATATCGGATACCACTATCGTCGCCACCCGCACACAAGGTTGTAATATGAACGACAAGTTCAAAGTGAATATTCGAATTGCTCTGCCGATCGCCATCCTGACCGGTCTTCTCTATGTGCTGATCGGGAGTGGGGTCGGGAGCGGATATGAAACAGGGCCGATCGAATGGTCCTGCCCTACCTAGTTGTCCTGGTAACAGCTATCTGCGGTGTGAATGTCATGATGGTCCTAATAGCCGGGATCATTCTTTCCGGTATCGTCGGATTGCTTACAGGCGGATTCGATATCTGGGGATGGAATGCATCAATGGGGTTAGGCATCACAAATATGGGCGAACTTATCATCGTGACTTTATTGGCCGGGGGGATGCTGGAAATGATACGATATAACGGAGGTATCGATTGGATCATCCTGAAACTCACCTCCCGCATTCGTTCCACCAAAGGAGCCGAAGGGAGTATTGCCGCACTAATCAGCTTTGCAAATCTTTGCACCGCAAACAATACCATCGCTTTGATCATGGCAGGCCCAATAGCCAAAGATATTGCCGATCG
>OKRX01001482.1_pt1 | contig 17073 bp, 17 predicted proteins | sample 1601241 | NCBI WGS metagenome assembly OKRX01 (sample SAMEA3541500, study PRJEB24748) | human gut metagenome | biome: human gut; feature: human-associated habitat; material: faeces | place: China | collected 2012
TGATGGTTATGATAGATGAATGATAGTTGAAAACAGGAACTATCATAGAATAACAAACTGTTATACAGTCATATAAATTCAATTATGATAGTATGACAGTTGTTTTGCGAAAAAACTTTTATACCATATATACCTTTCTCGTTCAACGCCTTGAATGCCACTTTTGCAGGTATCCCTTCTATCAAATTACCTCCTTCCGGAAAAAAGGTCAGTTTAGCGACTCGCGTATCCGGAGGTACGGAGGAATCATATCCTTTATTTGCTATAGTCTTTACGATACGTATCTTCTTAGGATAAAAAGGACGGATAGTATCGTCCAAAAAGGAGAATCTGGTATAGGCATGGATACGGTAATCTTCCGGATTCAGCTCCTTATCTATATAAATGTGACCGTCAGCAATGTCGGCTTGTACCGGATATTTTTCTTGCCAGACAATGCTGTCCTTTTTATCAAGCATTTCAACAAACTTGGTATTGTGCACCAACATTGGTGCAATCGGCAAAAAGCACCAATCCCACAATCCCCATAATCCAACACTTTTTCATCTTCTTCCCTTCTTATATCTTGGCAACTAATTCCCGGAAGAGAATGGTCATGACCGCAGCCGCTTGATTGGCGGCGACAATCACATCGGCCCCGTCATTGACGAAATCATCGGCAAAATGATAGCCTTCATTTGTAATCACGGACATACCGAATACACGCAAACCGGCATGACGAGCCACGATTACCTCCGGAACCGTACTCATTCCGATCGCGTCGCCTCCGACCCTGCCGTAGAAAGCATACTCAGCCGGAGTTTCGAAAGAAGGACCTGTCAGTCCGACATATACGCCCTTCTTCAATGAGATACCGTGAGACGCGGCAATTTCTTCGACAAGCCCAATAAACTCCCGGTCATACGCGCGCGTCATATCCGGGAAACGGGTTCCGAACTGTTCGTCATTCGGACCGATCAGCGGATTAGGCATCATATTGATGTGATCGCGTATGATCATCAGGTCACCGACTTTGAAACTCGTATTGATACCGCCTGCGGCATTGGAGACCAACAGATTCTTAACACCCAAAAGCTTCATCACCCGGACGGGGAAGGTCACTTGCTGCATGGTATAGCCCTCATAATAATGGAAACGTCCCTGCATGGCAAGCACCTGCTTCCCTCCTAACCTGCCGCAGATGAAGTTTCCTTTATGTCCTGCGGCTGTCGAATGCATAAAATGCGGAATCTCACTATAGGGAATAACCACAGCTTCTTCGATCTGGTCGGCAAGGGACCCCAAGCCGCTGCCTAAGATAATAGCGGTTTCCGGATTACCAGTAATACGAGACGACAGGTAACCAACCGCTTCCCGATAAATAGTATTGTCATTTGTATTCATATACATTCAAATTAATTGTTCAACGTCACAAAAGAATAGGTTTCATGTCGAGGGAACTTCGGTTTTCTCGCCTACGGTTCTCTTACCAACTTATAGGCAAGTTCGGCTGTATGCTCCATAATCTCCTCCTCGCCCGGAACCTTTTTGTCTTGCATCAGGATTTTACCATCACAGATAACGGTATCGATACAACTGCCGTTTGCTGCATACACGAGATTGGAGACAAAGTTATGATTCGGGGTAAAAGCCGGGATATCCAAATCGACCAGACAGAGATCCGCCAGATAGCCTTCGGCAATCCGTCCGGCTTTCAGTCCGATAGCCAAAGCACCGGCTTCCGTCGCCGCCTGGAATATTTCACTGGCAGGAATCGCCTCCGGGTCTTTCCGCCAGGCCTTGCCTAAAAGCGAAGCAAGTTTCATCGCCTCGATCATATCCAGATTATTGGAAGAAGAACAACCGTCAGTACCCAAAGCGACAGTAACACCGGCCTTTCGCATCTCACAAAATTTGAATTGAATGCCGGAGGCCAGCTTCATATTGGATGCCGGATTATGCACTACTTTCACTCCGTGATCCGCCAGCATACGAACCTCGTCATCATCGACATAGATACCGTGCGCAATGATCAGACGTGGGGATAATATGCCTAATTTATATAAATAACGTACAGGAGTAAAACCGAACTGTTTGATTGAGTTTCTGACTTCGCCTTCCGTCTCTGCCAAATGCAGATGAATCGGGACGGAATGCTCGGCAGCAAAACCATGTATCCACTGTAACAGTTCGCCAGACACGGTATAAATGGCATGGGGACCGACCGCATACCGTATGCGCTTGCTATAGTTTTCCACATCGACAACAAGTTTCTCGTTTTCACGCTTGCTCTTTTCTGCCAATTCTGGTTTGAAATGATCGAAACAGACACCGGCAAGCAATGCACGCAGCCCCATTTCTTCGACAGCATCGGCCGTAGCCCAGAACTTATGATACATATCGAAAAACGTTGTCGTCCCGCTTTTTATCATTTCGAGACAAGCAAGCTTCGTTCCCCAATAAACATCCTCGCGCGTCAATTTCGCTTCATTCGGCCAGATCTTCTGCTCCAGCCAGGGCATCAACGGCATGTCATCGCCAAAACCACGGAAAAGCGTCATAGCGGCATGTGTATGCGCATTTACGAAACCAGGGATCAAGGCTTTACGCCTTCCGTCTATCACCTGATCCGCCTGTACCTGAAGATCCGTCCCTACCTGCCTGATCTCCTTTTTCTCTATATAGACATCAGTTACAGCACCATCCAATAAAGCGCCTTTTATCAATATACTCATATAAACTTAGCTTTCATGTTCTTTATCTTTTCATTCCGAATACGCCCTAGCAAACCGGAAAGTTTAGTCCGCTTGACAGCTGCGAAAGCGCAACTTTCCTTTATCTCGACTATGCCTAAATCGTCCTTTTCCAGTCCACCTTTCTGAAAGAGGAAGCCGACCACATCCTTCTTGCTCAATTTGTCCCGTTTCCCCCGATTGATCGTCAGTGTCACCCACTCGGAACGGACGGGCTTCTTTGCCACTTCCGACAAGAAAAACTCATCCGGCTCGCGGGTGATATATTCAGGAATCGTCTCTTCCGCATTCAAGATCAGATAAGCAACCCCTTCCGCATTCATACGAGCCGTACGTCCGTTACGATGCACGTACGCCTCTTCACTCACAGGAAGATGATAATGGATCACATTCTTCACTTCTGGAATATCAAGACCGCGAGAGGCCAAATCAGTAGAAATAAATACGGTAGCACTGCCGTTACGGAAATGCGACAAGGCACGTTCACGTTCCGGTTGCTCCATTCCTCCGTGGAAGTATTCGTTATCTACACCCATTTCGGTCAGATAGTTGCTCACCCGTTCTACCGTCTCCCGATAATTGCAGAAGATAAGGGCAGAACCACCTTTCAGTTCACCTAAAAGCTTGTACAAGGTTTCCAACTTATCCTTAACTGGAGACTTGACCACACGCAAAACCAGCCCTTTCGACTCCTTCACATCTTTCAAGAACGACAATCGTACCGGAGCTGTAATCCCAGTGAAAGCAGGAATATCGACTGCTGCCGTTGCCGAAGTCAGCACCCGGCGGCGCACGCCTGGGAGATGTGCCAAAATCTCCTTCATTTCAGCAAGGAAACCCAGTTCGAGCGATTTGTCGAACTCATCAAGGATCAGCGTACGCACACTGTCCAGATTGATATTACCCCGTTCCAGATGGTCGACGATACGCCCCGGCGTGCCGATCAGGACCGTCGGCGGATGCTCGAGACTCTTCTTCTCCGTGCGGATGGGATGCCCTCCGTAACAACAATTCACCTTATATCCGGCCCCCAACGAGCGCAATACCGTTTCGATCTGCAAAGCCAGCTCACGGGAAGGAGCGATGATCACGGCCTGTATCTTTTTGTCCTCATCCGTCAACGTCGTCAGCAAAGGCAAAAGGAAAGCCAGCGTCTTGCCCGACCCTGTCGGACTGAGCAGCACCATGTCTTTTGTCGTCCCGGCATCCAATACCGCCTGCTGCATCTCGTTCAGAGCAGTAATGCCTGTATTGGCAAGCGCACGAACAACTATTTCATTATTTGTCATATCAATTGAATCGTTTATAAAATTCGGCTACCGACTCGATTCCCTTATAAAAGAAATCAAGCGTACAGCTTTCGTTCGGCGAATGAATCGCATTCTGTTCGAGGCCGAATCCCATCAGGACAGTCTTGATGCCCAACACCTGCTCGAAAGTCGAGATAATAGGGATACTTCCGCCACGGCGCACGGCCAACGGACGTTTGCCAAAAGCTACGAAAACGGCTTCCTCTGCCGCCTTATAAGCGGGAAGATCGATCGGACAAACATAACCTTGTCCACCATGTTTAGGCGTCACTCTTACCTTGACATAAGCCGGAGCCACACGAGCGATGTACTCTTCAAACAGTTTCGAAATCTTCTCATGATCCTGATGCGGAACCAGACGGCAGGAAACTTTGGCGTATGCTTTGGAAGGAAGAACCGTCTTGCTGCCCTCTTCCATATAACCGCCCCAGATGCCGCAGATATCGAAGGAAGGACGGCAACTATTGCGTTCCAACGTGGAATATCCTTTTTCACCGAACAACTCATCCACACCGATGGCCGCTTTATATTTCGCTTCATCAAATGGAATCTGGGCGATCATCTCGCGTTCGGCAGGCGAAACATCTTCCACATCATCGTAGAAACCGGGGATTGTGATGCGCCCGTCAGCATCTGTTATATCGGCCATCAGCTTACACAACACATTGATCGGGTTGGCAACCGCACCACCGAAATGCCCGGAATGCAAATCGCGGTTAGGACCCGTGACCTCGATCTCCCAATAGGCAAGCCCACGAAGTCCGGTTGTCAGGGATGGCGTTTCGGCACTGACCATGCTGGTATCGGAAACCAGGATCACATCCGCTTTCAACAATTCTTTATGTGTACGGCAGAAGGCTTCGAGGCTCGGCGAACCGATCTCTTCTTCTCCCTCGAAGATAAACTTCACATTACATTTCAGCAAATCCAGATTCAGGGCAGTCTCGAAACCTTTTACCTGCATCATGGCCTGCCCTTTATCATCATCCGCACCACGCGCCCAGATACGGCCGTCCCGGATTTCGGGTTCGAACGGGCGACTCTTCCACAGGTCAAACGGCTCGGCGGGCATTACGTCATAGTGCGAATAGACCAAAACGGTCTGCGCCTCAGGAGAAACCATCTTTTCCCCATACACAACCGGGTTGCCTTCGGTCTGCATCACAACCGCTTTATCGGCACCGGCTGCAAGCAAGAGTTCTGTCCAGCGTTTTGCACAAGCCTCCATATCAGGCTTATGTTCATGTTTGGCACTTATCGATGGAATACGGATCAAAGAGAAAAGCTCTTCGATGAAACGGTCTTTATTGGACTCGATATATTTTTTTACGGATGTCATATCTATTCTTAATTTTAATCTGTGCCTACTATAATACTGCCGCTATTTTTCTAATATGGGCCAATCTCTCCAAAAAAGAGGTATCGGATTTTGCCATTTGCATGTCATACCGAGCTTGCTGACGAATCCAAACTTCTGCATCAATACCAAGCGCCGCTTCAAACAAAAGAGCATATTCTGTCGAAACAGAACGCTTTCCATTCAATATTTCATTCAGCAATGTCGGAGAAACCCCCATTTGCAATGCCAATTTCCGCTGCGAAATACCTCGATATTCTATCTCATCCTTTATCAACTCGCCTGGATGTATGGGGTTGGATGGAGTTAAATTATTGGCGATCATTTTAGGATCAATACCTTGAAGTGTAATCATAGCTACAATCATTTATAATGGTTTGATAATTCTATTATATTACATATGGTAACAATCGGTTCTTCTATCGAATCCCTTACGGTAAACTCAACTCGATACTTATTATTCACCCGTACAAATGAAATACCAGCCTTATCGCCTTTCAGCATCTCATAATTCAAGGAATTTATCAAAAGAAGTTCTTCTACCTTCTTGGCATCCAAAAGAAAATCTATACACTTTTGATAACGCCTTATCACATCAGGCTGATAACGATGCTTCTTGTCATCAGTCTTTCCTTTCTCATAAAGGTCACGCAAATATGCTTCTTCGAATGTAACAAACATATCGTTCTCGTATTTGCGTACAAATATACTATATTCTCCCAGTATTCACAAAAATGTGAACACTCCTTTTTTATGCATCATCAGGTATTGTCCTGCTTTTTCCGCTTATACAAAAACGACTGCCAACGTTCCTCCGCATTCCCCTGGCAAAACATTTCATAACGCGCCATTGTAAAAAACAAATCGGAAAGGCGGTTCACGAACTGCATGATCCCTGGTGAAACCGGATCTTTCCGGTTCAACGTCCACAGACGGCGTTCGGCACGGCGTACGATCGTACGGGCCAACTGCAAGTGAGCAGAAACCAAAGAGCCGCCAGGCAGGATAAAATAACCGTTATCCTCCATCTTTGCCGACAAAGCATCGATCTGTTCCTCACAAACAAGAACCAGATCATCGGATATTTTGTTCGGATTCTTATCACGAATAGCCGATGGAGTCGCCACATGTGACATGACCACCATCATCTCCATTTGTATTTTCCCCAGCAAGCTTTGCCATTCATGTTCAGCCGGGAGTAATGCACGGATAATGCCTATTTCAGCATTCACCTCGTCCAGTGTCCCGTTCGCTTCGATCCGGATATCATCTTTATCCACCCGCTCGCCTCCATGAATCCCAGTACGACCTTTATCTCCTCCACGCGTATATATTTTCATCTTTCTTATTTATTTGTATACAGACTTCAAGTATTGCCATCGATGACAAATTTGGTAAACCATTCGTTTCCGACCGGATCCGCCCAATACAAATGCGTATATCCTGCCCAAACATTTTTATAATGATAAAGCGGAGTATCCGTTTCCACTCCTTTGGCAGTATAAGCAACAGCGCAGGACGGAAGCGGATTCTGTTGTTCCACCAGACGGGAATAGTGGAACTCATGCCCTTTCAGACGAGTTTCGTTGTATAATAAGGTGCGATATCCCAGGCGTAACTTCATATTCTCCATTGTTGCAGACTGGTGCAACACGCCAGCCATAGGATAAACGTATCCATTTTTATCTCGTATCTCGTCACATAGATACATCATACCTCCACATTCAGCCAACAATTTTCCTCCACTCTCAACATACCGGCGAATGGATTGAAGCATCTGCCTGTTTGCCGATAAAGCAGCAAGATATAACTCCGGATAACCTCCGGGAAGGTACACGAAACCAGCATCCGGCAAAGAAGTGTCTGCCAACGGACTGAAATACGTAACTTCCCCTAAATGATGCAGATAGCGAATATTCGCTTCATATACAAAATTGAATACAGGATCGCAGGCTACCGCAATAGGGAAAGAAGGCTCACGTTTATAGATATGACGACCTGCGGATATAGGAACGACTGCTGTCGCAACTGGTTTTGTCAACTCCAGCAACCGATTGATGTTTACATGCTTTTCGACAAGTTCCGCTACACGGTCGGCGAACTCTTCAAAGCAGAAATCTTCATCGAGAGACAACCCTAAATGACGGCTGGGGATCTCCACATCCGCACACTTGGGAAGATATCCCAATGCCTCGACTCCGGCATCTTCACAAGCCTGTTTCAAAAAAGAATAATGGTTTTCGGAAGCAACAAAATTAAAGACAGCCCCAACTATCTGCACTTGCTTGTTGAATTGTTTAAACCCGTACAATAAAGGAGCCACCGAATATGCTGTACTTTTCGCATTTACAATCAGGACTACCGGTATTTTCAGCATACAGGCGATTTCCGCACAGCTCCCTTTCATACCGTCATACCCGTCAAACAATCCCATCACGCCTTCGGTTACCGCCACATCCGCTTTTTCCGTATAGCCGGCATACAAATCACGCACGTGTGCCTCTGACATCATAAAGAGATCCAAGTTCACGGACGGATTACCGGCAGCCATCCTATGATGGCGTGTGTCGATATAGTCCGGTCCGCATTTGAAAGGCTGCACCTTAAACGAACGGTTCTTCAAGGCACGAAGCAAACCTAGTGTAAAAGTTGTTTTCCCGCTCCCCGATGAAGCAGCACCGATCAACAGATGGGACTGACACATTATTAATATTGTTCCTTCTCGTTCGGGAAATCTTGCGTCTTCACATCCTCAATATAAGTCTGCACGGCACGAGTGATATCTTCTGCCAAATTCGCATAACGGCGCAAGAAACGGGGAGAAAATCCCTGGTTGATACCTAACATATCATGCATAACCAACACCTGTCCGTCCACACCTCCGCCGGCACCAATACCAATAATCGGAATCGTCAGTTCGGAAGCAACCTGTGCAGCCAAAGCAGCCGGAATTTTTTCCAATACGATTGCGAAACAACCAATCTCTTCCAACAGATGAGCATCTGCGATCAGCTTCTTCGCTTCCGCTTCCTCACGGGCACGAACCGTATATGTCCCGAACTTATTAATAGATTGAGGCGTCAATCCCAGATGTCCCATGACAGGAATACCCGCACACAGAATACGTTCGATAGATTCCCGAATTTCAGAACCTCCTTCAAGCTTGATACAATCCGCATGCGTTTCCTTCATCACACGGATAGCCGAAGCCAACGCTTCTTTTGAGTTTCCTTGATACGTGCCAAAAGGCAGGTCCACCACCACCAAGGCACGTTTCACCGCTTTCATGACCGATTTGCCATGATAGATCATTTGGTCAAGCGTGATCGGCAGTGTCGTTACATTACCAGCCATTACGTTGGAAGCCGAATCGCCTACCAATATGACATCCATACCAGCCTGATCGATCAGTTGAGCCATCGAATAATCGTAAGCTGTCAACATGGAAATTTTCTCCCCACGCTGTTTCATTTCTATCAGGCGATGTGTGGTCACCTTTCTATTATCCTCTAAATCCCTTTTTGCAACTGACATAATGATTTTTATTAATTGTTACAAGGCGCAAAGGTATACAAAATGTTTAGAAAGTGACATCGATCCCACCCATGAAGATCGCTTTCGGCATCGGAAAACCATCATTAATAGTGTAACGGGTTGCCGTCAGGTTTTCTCCTTTCACAAAGAGGTTCAATCCTTTATCACGTGTACCGAAACGATAAGCGACTTTCGCATTCAAAGTTGTAAAATCCTCTTTCTTAGAGCATTCTGCATCTGTATACAAATCAAAGACAGACTGCATATTCACGTTCAAAGTGAAACGTCCCGGCATATAGGTGGCCCCTGCATAGAACTTATGTCCAGGGGCTCCAGGAATAGGTTTGCTCATGTGCAGATAACTATAGTTCATATCCAGGTTCAAATTTTTGCAAATCTGATAGCGAGCTTCAAACTCTATACCTTTATTCGTAAAGGTTCCTGTATTCAAATTCTTATAAGGAGGTCTACCGTCCCCATTCACGCTTACGGAATAAATCATATCTTTCCCGTCGATAAAGAAAGCTGTCAGCTCAGTATACAAGTCGCCCCCTAAAAAAGACTGTCCGACAGCAACTTCATAATTTACCATACTCTCCGGTTTCAAATCTGCATTGGCAGCTCCCCACATATACATTTCGCGGATATTCGGACTACGAAATCCTTTAGAGACAGATGCACGGATCGTATTTCCTTCAAACGGACGTACCGTAACTCCTCCCTGCGGAACCCATTCGCCTCCATAAGTGCTACTGTGTTCATAGCGGACACCGGCATTCAGGCTCAATATGCCAAAAAGTTCTTGTTGCATGATGGCATATCCGGCTGTTTCATTCACCGTTTTATCCACCAATTCTTTTTTTGAACCGTCATTATTGTCATTCCAAGCATGTCCACCCCAGTTTTTATAATCCACACCGACAGTAAAGTTATTCCCCTTAAACAAACGGAACGATTCATACAATTGAACTCCCACGTTGTGGTCGTCAGAACGAAAAAGATAAGTCAAAGGCTCTTCTCCTGGATTGTAACCATCATTGATTTTATGGTTTCCCCAATTATAGAACAGGCGCAAGGCCCCGCTCATCTTACCCTGATTATTTTCCAATGCCATAGAAGCTGTTCCACGCAAAATATTCATTTTATTGTCTATAACAGGCTCAAATGTTTTACCAGGATTTTGAAACTTCGATTTGGCAAGGCTTACATCACCTGTCATCTTATAATGCTCATTGAAAGCATATCCTAAATTAGCAAAACCATTTGTGATGTTAAAATCCGAATTTGGTCGATGCCCATCGGTTCGATCGTGATTTATCGAGATAAAACTACTGAATTTACCTACGTTAAAACCGTTATTTACCATATATTTTTGCGTATTGTAAGAGCCATACATCACACGCGCCTGCGTACGCCGTCCTTCCTGTTTATGATGACGGGTAATGATATTGACAACCCCTCCCATCGCGTTAGAACCATACAGCAAAGAACCGGGACCACGAATCACTTCCACGCGCTCTACATCCGAAGCCACATAAGTATCAGGCAAAGAATGTCCGAACACTCCAGCCCATTGCGGTTGCCCGTCGAACAGCATTAAAACCTTATTTCCACTTCCGACACCACGAATGTTAACCGTACCTGCCGCTCCTTCCGAAACTCCAAAACCGGTAATTCCCTTTTGCGTCACAAACAATCCTGGTACATGTTGGGAAAGTACCGGCAACAGTGCCGATTCGCTGCTCGCTTCGATTTGCTCTCGGTCTATCACCGAGATAGTAAGCGGCACACTACTCCGGTTCACTTGTACCTTATTCGCTGAAATCACAACTCCCTGCAAGTTAATCAGGCTATCGATTGCAGCCGGATCGCTTGCAAAGACCAGCGAACTGCACAAAAGCCCGGAAGCAAGTAAAATTACTTTTTTCATATCTCACTTTTATGTATTAAATTTCTATTGTTATTTAATCGTGTTACACTTTTCAAAATTCGTGCTACCATACGGGTAAAAAATATATCTAATCGGCCCGGCTCATAACCAACTTGCCATGCTTAAGCCCCTTTATCGTAGTCAACCGGTCCGACAACTCAGTCAGACGGTAAGCTGTGCCCATCACGGTTGCAATGTGCAGACAAAAATTCCGGTTCACATAATATTGGGAAGAAGACAAGATAACATCCTGATAATTTTGCTGAATATCGGCAATCCGGGAAGTAATCTCTTTTTTTACCTGGTCATACATAAGAATGATCGTACCTGCCACGATATGGTTACATTGCCATTTCTTTTCAGCGACATTCTTCTCCACCAGAAAACGGATCGCCTGCGAACGGTTGGCGAAACCGTTCTCGCTCACATACTGATCCAACGACTCCAGCAGGTTATCCTCCAACGAGACTCCGAAACGCTTCAAAGGCATATTCCACAATTTTTTGATTCTTAAATTATTGCCTGCAAATATACTACTTTTTCGATAAAATACCAGACAAGCTTTTACAATTGCAAAAATAGACGGATAATAATAACCGGACTGTATACGGATTACAGATAATATAACCACTTTTACAGATTAATGAAAAAGCAGCTCTAATCCATCGCCTTCGTCCTGTTGTTATATATATAAATGTAAAAACAGAAGAATATGAAAAAAATAGTATTGCTCCGCCACGGGGAAAGTATCTGGAACAAGGAAAACCGGTTTACCGGATGGACCGATGTCGATCTTACCGAAAAAGGCATCGAAGAAGCTTCAAAAGCCGGCGACCTGTTGAAAGAAAATGATTTCAAATTCGACAAAGCCTATACCTCTTACCTAAAACGTGCGGTCAAAACACTGAATTGCGTTCTGGACCGCATGGACCGGGACTGGATTCCCGTAGAAAAAAGTTGGCGGCTGAATGAGAAACATTACGGTTCATTGCAAGGATTGAACAAAAGCGAAACGGCCGAGAAGTACGGGGATGAACAGGTACTGATCTGGCGAAGGAGTTACGACATTGCTCCCAAACCCCTTAAAGAAGACGACCCACGCAACCCACGTTTCGAACTCCGTTATAAAGATATACCCGATAACGAGCTTCCCCGTACCGAGTCGCTGAAAGATACGGTAGAACGAATTCTACCTTATTGGAAAGAGGTGATTTTCCCTTCACTCGAAACTTCCGATGAGATATTGATTGCCGCTCATGGGAACAGCCTACGCGGGATCATCAAATATTTAAAAAACATTCCGGACGACGAAATCGTACATCTCAATCTGCCGACTGCCGTACCGTATATATTTGAGTTTGACGATAATCTGAATTTCGTGAAGGATTATTTCCTCGGCGATCCGGAAGAAATCAAAAAACTAATGGATGCCGTAGCCCATCAGGGGAAAAAGTCAAAATAAATTAAAGACAAAGAATGTTCCCGGGTATCCTCCCCCAATATTTACCCCCTTTTTATTTCAATGCCCGGAAACATTTATTCTATTATTTGACTAAGCAAATGCCTTTGCCTCTCATAGGTATCCGAATATGAATAACTTTTTGCAGGGATTATTGTAAGCTGCTGTAGTTTCGCTTCCTTCCCTGTCCAGCCTCCAAAAGGGAGAGATACAAGGGCAGGAAATTACAAATTGCAGATTTTAACAGAACAAAAAACATCAATATATATTATTACATTTGCACCTCAAATTCTACATGACATGAATGCAAAGGTAAAAGGATATTTTTTGGGAGCGATCGCCGCTGCAACTTACGGAACTAACCCACTATTTGCTCTTCCACTGTATAAAGACGGAATGGATCCTGATTCGGTTCTTTTTTTCAGGTACTTGTTCGCAATTCCCATACTAGGCATGATGATTAAAGGGAGAGGGAGAAGTTTCAAAATAGAACATAAAGCAGCAGTTCCACTGATTGTCATGGGGCTATTGGTTGCTTTTTCTTCATTAGCTTTGTTCCAAAGTTACAATTATATGGAAGTCGGGATTGCTTCTACACTTCTTTTCGTCTATCCGATCATGGTCGCATTGATTATGGCACTTGTATTCAAAGAGAAACTAACCTTACAAACAGTCTTTTGCATTTTACTGGCACTATCAGGTATCGGTCTGCTCTATAAAAGCGGTGATGGCACAACACTCAGTCTCACCGGTGTTTTGCTGGTTATGGCTTCAGCTCTCTCCTATGCCATCTACATAATAGGAGTGAACCAATCGACACTGAAAAACGTGGCTACGCTTCCGCTGACTTTTTACATACTGCTTTTCGGCGTATCTCTATTCTTTGTCCGTGTCGGGTTCGGGAAAGACCTTTATATTGTGGACAAATGGTATCTTTGGGGAAACCTGATCGCGCTTGCCGTCTTCCCTACCGCCATTTCATTCCTTTGTACAACTAGTGCTGTCCAGTATATCGGTTCGACACCGACAGCCATACTGGGAGCACTAGAGCCGGTCACAGCTGTATTTTTCGGGGTTGCCGTGTTCGGCGAAACCTTGACACCAAGGATCGGTTGCGGGATATTATTAATTATTCTCGCCGTGACAATCATCATTGCGGGCAGCAACATCACGAGTCATTTGATCCGTTTTAGAAAGCTCTTCCCTCGGTTGCCGCTCAAAAGAAAACGGTAAGATGAACGGATAATAACTTTGATCTGTGAAGTCTGGGTAAACAAAAGCGAATGCTACCTGTTTTTTACATTTGTGAAAGACGGCTATCTGTCCAATGAAGGTGCATTCGGTGTCGATCCCGGCGACCGTTTTCGGGCTGAGATCGGGGCTTATATTTATATTAAAGCTAAAGCAGAGCAAAAAATCATGGAGAACGTGAACCTGATCACAAACGTGGACTTTTTTACTCCTTATAATAAGCAGTTCGGTAACGTAGACGTGAACTGGGATGTTCTGATCAACATGAAAATTAACAAATACCTCAATGCTACACTCAACACCACGCTCAAATACGACAACGACGTGAAAACCTTTAATGATGAAGGCAAAAAACGCGGCGCCAAAGTTCAGTTCAAAGATATTTTAGGTATCGGCGTAGCTTACAATTTCTGATAAAAAGAGAATAGTTGACTCCCTTTTTTCAAAAAAACCCGCCGTAATCGGTTGCAGTATTCAAAGAAAGGAGTAAATTTGCACGTTGAAAATAAAAATGATTAGAAATGATCAATAAGATTAACGCTCTGCTTAAGGAAGTAGAGAACCTGAAAGCGGCAAACGCTGAAGAACTGGAGGCATTACGCATTAAATATCTCAGCAAAAAAGGTGAAATATCTTTGCTGATGAATGATTTTCGCAATGTAGCGGCAGATCAGAAGCGTGAAGTCGGCCAGCACCTCAACAAGCTGAAAGAGGCAACCCAAAATAGAATTAATGAGCTGAAAGCCAGCTTTGAGAATGTACAGATGACGAATGATGACATCGACCTCACCCGTACATCCTATCCTATCGAATTAGGTACTCGCCATCCGCTTTCACTCGTAAAGAAAGAAATCTGCGACATCTTCGGACGCTTAGGATTCAGCATTGCTGAAGGACCGGAAATCGAAGACGACTGGCATGTATTCTCTTCTTTGAACTTTGCAGAAGACCACCCTGCCCGCGACATGCAGGATACTTTCTTTATCCAACATAATCCGGACGTATTGCTTCGTACACACACTTCTTCCGTACAAACACGTGTCATGGAGAATCAAGAGCCTCCTATCCGTATTATCTGTCCGGGACGTGTATATCGTAATGAAGCGATCTCCTATCGCGCACACTGTTTCTTCCATCAGGTAGAAGCCTTGTATGTGGACAAAAACGTTTCTTTCGCCGACTTGAAACAGGCATTACTGTTCTTCGCCAAAGAAATGTTCAGCGCAGACACGAAAATCCGCTTGCGTCCATCTTATTTCCCGTTCACTGAACCTTCTGCCGAAATGGATATTTCTTGTAATATCTGTGGTGGAAAAGGCTGCCCGTTCTGTAAAGGAACCGGTTGGGTGGAAATTCTCGGTTGCGGTATGGTAGACCCGAATGTGCTTGAAAACTGTGGTATCGACAGCAAAGTATATTCCGGTTATGCTTTAGGAATGGGGATTGAGCGTATAACAAACCTGAAATACCAAGTAAAAGACTTACGCATGTTCTCCGAAAACGATGTTCGTTTCCTGAGACAGTTTGAGTCAGCCAATTAAGTTGAGAACCTAAATCATTTACCATCTTCCCCGGGTCCTTAACCAGCCCGGGGAAAAACACACTAAAAACGTAAATGGTATGATAAAGGTTTTACTACTTATAACAGGAGGGGCAATCGGCACCGTATTCCGCTACGGAGTTTCCACGTGGGTACAGCGTTCGATGCTACACTCCTTCCCTTTCGGGATACTTTCGGTCAATGTGATCGGCTCTTTCCTCATCGGCTTCTGTTGGAGTATAGCCGAAACTTGTAATCTATCTGCGGGCGCAAGAGTATTTCTCTTCACCGGGCTGTTCGGCGGATTTACCACATTCTCTTCGTTTGCACTAGATACGATGTCGCTGATGAAAACAGGCGAATATAAGTTGGCACTTTTAAACCTGATCGCCAGCAATGTGTTAGGACTGTTAGCCGTATTCTTAGGATTGCTTCTTGGTAAAAATTTCATGTCACTAATAAAATAATATATGCGCAAAGAGGAACGATATAAAGGAGTCTTGAATTGGTTCAACGAGCATGTGCCGGTCGCCGAAACGGAACTGCATTATGACAACCCGTATCAGTTGCTTATCGCTGTGATCCTGTCCGCCCAATGTACGGATAAACGGGTGAATATGATCACTCCTGCCCTCTTCCGGGATTTTCCGACCCCCGAAGTCATGGCCGCTTCTACTTCGGAAGTGATCTTTGAATATATCCGAAGCGTATCTTATCCCAACAATAAATCAAAACATTTAGTCGGCATGGCGAAGATGCTGATGTCCGATTTCGACGGTGTCGTACCATCCGATATCGACGAGTTGCAAAAGTTGCCCGGCGTAGGCCGCAAGACGGCAAACGTCATAGCCTCGGTCGTCTACAACAAGCCGGCAATGGCTGTCGACACACATGTGTTCCGCGTAGCCAACCGCATCGGCCTGACAAACAACAGCAAAACCCCGTTGGAAACGGAAAAGGAGTTGGTGAAGCACATCCCGGAGGAACAAATCCCGATCGCCCACCACTGGTTGATCCTGCACGGACGTTACACCTGTATCGCCCGCAAGCCCAAATGCGAAGAATGTGGTCTCAAACCTTGGTGTAAATATTTCCTGAGTCCCAAGAAAACATAACGTACAATGAAAGCTGACAAGCGAGAAATAGTGACATTCGTTATAGCTGCTCTCGCTACACTGGTGGCAGTCTGGTTCTTTTTAGGCAAAATGCAAAAAGAGAAAGATACGGTGCGGACTGATCTATATACCTTAGTCGCCCCGGCATCGGATGCGATCCTAAGTGTAAATCGCCCTGCCGCTTTCACCAAATATATCTTATCCCGAGACTCGGAACGGGATGCTTTCGCCTCGAAGATTCCGGATATCTACCTTTCCATCATCCAAAACAACCGGAGTATCCCGTGGTTACTTCTATCTTTCCATCCACAGGGAGTTATCCTTTATGCACAAGCGGGAAACAACCTCGTCGGCCGGATAGAGGAAAACACATTGCAAAAGGCTTTCGGCTCGTTCGCTCCGCAGAAACAAAAAAGGGACGGCATCACTTTTACCTATTACCCGGATACCGGAAACCGTTTTTTCGGTTATTATCAACACGAGGGCATATGGGTGGCAAGTTACAGCAAGAAACTACTCGAAGAAGTCGCCCAAATCCAACGAAACCGGCAAAGTTACCTGCTACCCGACCAAGATCGTCTGCGCAAGTCATTCGACAAAAACGCCCCGTTGAACCTGATGGTACAATCGGACAGTCTCGACCTCTATGTTTCCCTCCCCGATTCAACCGAATGGGGTATCCGAAAAGGTTGGTTAGGCGCCGATCTTTTCATGAATGAAAATCATCTTTGCTATTTCGGCAGTCTTCCCTATAATTCGACCGCCGACAGTTTATATACATCTTTAGGCGTACCGGCTGGATCTGCGATGAACGGCGGGCGGCTCCCTTACGCGATGCTGTATCC
>OKRX01001495.1_pt1 | contig 17001 bp, 13 predicted proteins | sample 1601241 | NCBI WGS metagenome assembly OKRX01 (sample SAMEA3541500, study PRJEB24748) | human gut metagenome | biome: human gut; feature: human-associated habitat; material: faeces | place: China | collected 2012
AAAACAAATTTAACTAAAAACTTTGATCCAAATCTATTTGGATTGTAACAGGAAAATGACTATGAAAGAACTGCTAAAGATCAATCTGGAAGGCTTCCTAGAGACGATTGTATATGAGCAGGAGGATATCAGTCGGGATATTCTTCTTGCCTATGTAGCGAAGCGTGGTGCGAACAATATTTTCATCTTACGGGCATTGCGTACCGAAATAAACAGACACCTCGATAAATATTATAATATTGTCGGGATCAAGCAATGGCCTGACGATCCGCTTGTGCAAAAAACCAGAGCGTTAATAAAGGAAATTGAGGACGATCCTGAATCGTTATACCGCACCCCTTTCGAAACCCCGGCATGGAAAAGTGCTTTCGATAAAGCGGTAGTCCAAGAAGACTTCGAAGAACCTGCAATGGAAACATGCATCGATCAGTATTACGTGTTCATGCTCCTGGGCATTATCGAGGACGAGATCGCGCGTTTAGAGCGCATAGAAAAGCCCAAGAGGGGTAGGCCTCGGAAGGCGGTGCTGCAAACCTATAAAGCAGTCTGCTCGGATGAGGTGTTACGTCAAGTATACCGAAACCTGATACCCAAGTATATCCACGCTCGAACCAAGGAAGAAGATTTCTTGAAAGTGTTTAACGAAACGCCGGTGGAAGAAATGAAGCCGAAAATCGATTGGTTAAGTAGTAAAACGGTTCTCTATAGTTTGCTTTTCCGACTGACACAGCCGCCTTTTAAGCCTAAAATGGCGGACTATTGCTTCCTTCACAACGGGGAAAGTCTGCATCTTAAACATAACGATAAGCCCAAATCTGGAGGGCATTATGAGATCGACTTCTTGCTGGAGCGATCAAAAGCGTAGAGGTTCCGACCAAAAATAGAGAAACAAATCGCCCATCGAAGTAATCTTCGATGGGTTTTTTATTATTTCCGACCAAAAATCATTGCACTTTTATGATCGCATATATATCTGACAATCAGTAGTTAATTCGCGTTTCGTGCGTTACATTTGCATTCAGTATTAACGAAAAAAATGATAATATGGTAACAGTAAATTTAGCGCTCCCGTTTGCGGCACTCTCTGTCGGCGAGGCGATGGAGTTATTTCAACAACTTTTAAATTCGGGGGCGGCTCAAAAGCGTCAAGACGACAGGCCGAAATTTCTGGGCGTTACAGAGTTTTGTGCGATTACAGGTTATTCAAGAAGCACCGTATATAACCTGATAAAAGAAAACAAGGTGCCGTTCCACCGGGCGGCACACGGTGGCCGTAAAATATTTTTTAAAACCGATGAGATCGAAGAGTGGCTTACGCAAAATTCGGAAAATACCGTGGCGGATTACTGCCGGGAGATGGAAGAGAAATTGGTACGTTAATAATAATAACTTAAAAATATGATCCAAAATAACAATATCCTGTCTTACGACACCATTAAACTGACCTTGACACGCAAATGCCTCTATACTCCTATCTCTTTTGTAAAAGAGATCGAAAAATATGTGGATGTCGATATCCGGGAACGCCATGGAGAGGTAACATTTACGGGTAAGGTCAAAAATTTTCGGATATGGGGTAATAATCACTATGTATCCTTGCAAGGGAGTATAGCGAAATTCATAAAAGGCAATAATCTTGAGGATGTTACACTAGCCGAGGTTAAAGAAGGGATAGCGGAGCTAGGGGCCCTCCTACATCTGCCCTTGGAAAAAGCGTCATTGGGAAGGGTCGATCTCAGCTGTAACCTGCTTGTCGATAACTACCCCGAATTCTACTTCAACTATTTGGGCGAATTACCACGATTCAATCGAAGAATTTATGAGAATAGCACGCTATATTACGAGGAAAAGCAGAAAACGTTGGTTTTCTATGATAAGGTAGCCGAAATGAAGCATTGGGGGAACGAATACGTATTGAGGTTCGAAACGCGGGTAACGGGGTATGAGTTGAAAAGAATCTGGAACGAGCATTGGCGTCTGACCGCCTCCGCACTCTACGATTCCTATTTTTACTACATGTTATGCCGCAACTCCCGGGATTGGTATTGCTCGATTCAGAAAAAGGGCGATAACCCGCTGGACTGCCTCTTCGAAGACATCTATAGCTCAAAGGATATCGAAGACCGATGCATTTGTTATGCGAGCCGCCATCTCGATCTACAAAAAAGGTTGAAGCGGCAATTTCAAAACCGAGCAAAGAAAAAGAGTGGCGATGCCCAAAAACATTACCGGATGCAAGAGCGTATACGAAAAGCCCTCTCTCGCTCCTGGGAATTCACATCGCTACAACCTTTGGAATGGGAGCTTGACTATAAATTACATCGGATATTCGAGCAATCACTTACAATCACGGCATGAGAAAACAGGGGCTGCGGAAGACGTGGTGCGGAACGAGAAATTTCGCCCGAAATCTCTCCGCAGGCTCCTTTATGCTTCGTTTCGGCAAAACTGTCCGGCGTGGGCCGAGAAGTCGTACAGGGTCGCTAAAAAGGGGGTTGCAAAGAGTTTGTATGCCCCGCTCGAGGCAGTCTCCGGTCGATGCGCTTTCTTATTCCGGGATCGCCTGCTTAACCAAGCTCATTACATACTCCAAATTTTTATCGTTCGATACCTTGATTTCGTAGTCTCCATTGCCGAAGTGTCCAACACCTGAGATATCGCGCATAATCCGTTTGGGGTCATCCAGTTCATCTTTTTTGAGGTTAATCGTCATTTTCAGTCCTACTTTCTGAATCTCGATGTCACAGATATTGCGCCGATCCTTCTTGAAGGCAATGTACCACTTTTGCGGCTTCACCTCAATATTCTCGGTTAGATTGAGAATAGCAGCTTTGTATTTTTCGTATAGCGCAACTACCTCTTCGGATTTGTTATTCAGCTGATTCTCTTCGGTGTACACTTTGATCTCATCGGCAACGCTTTGGTAGACTTTGTTCTGTCGGGTAATCGGTTTCACGCTCTCTGCCGCTTTGCTCTTTTTAATCGGAGCGATGAGCAGATGGTCTCCGTAGCGCTTCACCTCGTACAGCTCAATAGCTATATCCTTAAAATTGGTCGCTTCGATCTGGTTTTCGGTAAAGTCGGAGGAGACGAACACCACCCGGCTCTGCGACCAATCTACCTCCTGGCGACTGAGTTGGGTTTTGGGATACTGTTCGTTGTATTCCAAGATAAAATCCGCTTTGTTCTGCAGCATCAAGCTCAAATAGGTAAACCCCTGATCTACCACGCTACTATTGCAATCTCGCTTGTACTCGATGATAACAAACGCTTTCGACTCCGGATCGAACGCAAGCGTATCGATCCGCTTGTTTTTGATCGCAAACTCCGATCTCACCAGCATAAGCCCCATGATCTGGGACAAATTCGCCTCGAAAAGGCTTTGCAACTCACGTTCTTTTTTGAACGGCGTCTCTTTCAGAGCCTCGAGGCTCGTTGCTATTTTGTAGAGTGAAGATTGCATAATCAATTCTGTTTTAATAGTTCCAACGCTTTTTGTTCGCCTTGTTCGATAGCAATTTCAACGGCAGTTTTTGCTAGGTCTAATAAATGCTTGCTCTTTTTGCGTAATGCGAAACTTTCATGTACTTTATCGACTATTTGCTGTTGTATGTCTCTATCTATTTTAGGAATGATAAAGTCGAATATATCTTTGTCAGATATTTTCGGCTGCGCAGTTCTCATTTCCTTTTGTTCAAATAGATATTTCCCGATTCGGGGACATGTCAATAATATATGTAAATATTCAGGAGATATATCCGCATCACTATTTAGACGAATCAATCCTAAATTATTGGATATAAACGAACCGATAAAACCATCTGTTACTCTTGCAACAGTTCCAACCGAACCAATTAATGCGAATATAAGGTCATTGCGTTTACATCTGGTTTCATTTATGGGTATAAATGATTTGTCGATGTATACGCATTTATCGTCTGTTAAAATATTACTCGAAATATCAGTACCTCGTATATAAGCAATACCTGTATTATCTGTTGTGTATAACGTATCCGATATTAAATCCCCTCTATATGTTTTTGCTATTTCAGATAATATATAATATCCATGTTTATACGAAATTAACTTATTCCTTAATGTCGCATATTTGGGTTGGTAGTATTCAGCATCAAGGCGACCACTTCCGAGAAAATCGGCAAAACTCTTTGTTGTTGAGGTCTGATTTGTGGGGTCCCAATCGCTTAATCCCAATTCTCTCAATAATACCTTCTCTGCCTCTAAATAAACATTTTGGGATTTGAGTAGGATTGTTTCAGCCAATAGGATAAATTCACCTATCCGATCTTCGATATTAAACCTTGGAACATCTATATTTTTGATATAGGTACAAGTTAATGTTGATTGCCCAGTACCCCCTGTCTCTCCACGTTGAATTAATATCTGACCATACTCGGATAATAAGTATGCGTTTAAATAGGATGGACTAATGCTTTTCGGTCTAATTATTCCTATGTTTCTGCTGAAAATTGATTTTCTGCAATTTATAACAAATCCAATTTTACCAATAGACCCTTTGCCTTTCAATGTGATAAGGGTATCTCCATCTTTAATTTGAAACCTTTTAAAAATTTCATACTCTTGTTCAGAAACGACGTCTGCCCTCTCATAATTAACCCTACCATCACATATATTCCGCCCTGTAAGACAGGGTAAACCATCAGCATCTGTAAACAATGGATTTGGACCTTGGGTTATCCATGAACATAATGAACTAAGTTTTGCCGTTTTTAACAACTTAATCTTTTCAATGGTGTCAAGATATAATCTACCAAAAAATTCACCATCTAACCTAAACGTTTCATCTTCAGATTTAACCTCATTTATTGTTTTAACACTAATCTCCAGCCCCTCCAATAAAGCCTCGTACTTTACTTTATCAAAGGGGCATCCACGAAAAAAGAGAGTTGCTCCTTTTTGGCGAATTCGACGAATGCCTCCGCTATGCCATCCGGCGTGATCTGTTCCGGTTCGTTTTTGTTGACTCCGCCACGATCATAATAATCAATCGTCGCGTGCAGGTCGTGATAGATGACCGGGTGTCCGTACTTGTCGCACAGAGCCAGCTTGGGATCGGTCGTCATACCGCTTTTATCCGCTTTCCAATAGAGCTTATCGCCGCTATTGTTTTTGCCTTCCTTCTGTTGCGTGGCAAAGAAGATATTGTAGTTATCGACCTTCGGGCACAGTTTATCGTCCCATTTTTGGAGAAACAGCACGCTGGTTTTGGTTCCGGTATGCGGCTTAAACGTATTGCCGTGCAGGCCCACAACGGCTAATATGCGGCAACGTTCGGCAATAAACTCACGGATATATTTATCACTGCTATTATTAAATCTCCCCTGAGGCAACACAATCGCCATGCGGCCGCCGGGTTTTAAGAAATTAATATTGCGTTCAATAAACAATATATCGCGGCCAACGCTCTTTTGCATTTTGCCATTTTTCATTCCCAACTCATAACGGCTCAAGATCTGGCCCTCTTTAATATCCCCTGCAAACGGAGGATTTGCCATTAAAAGGATGAAGTCAAACCCGCTGAAATCTTTCGTATGGCTCAGTTTCTTGAGTTTCTTAAAGCCGTTATTATACGTATCGTTCCACTGCTCCCCTTTGGTCACCGTATCCCAACGGCTATAATCGAGCGTATTGAGGTGCATGACGTTGGTTTGCCCGTCCCCTGCAATCAGATTCAGGGTGCGGGCAACACGGACGGCTTTTTCATCGAAGTCGATTGCAAAAACATTGTTTTGCACATATTCAGTTTCTTCATAGCCCTTTTTTATGGCTGTAAACAGGTGACTGACAGGTTCGTTTTTGGCCAACTGCATGTTTTTCCATACATGAAAAATGGTATGTACGGGAAACCCTGAGCTACCCGCCGCCGTGTCGATAATCGGCTCGTCGGCTTTGGGGTTCAGCATTTTAACGCACATATCAATCACATAACGGGGCGTGAAATACTGCCCTTTTTCGCCTTTGCTGCTTTTACTCATTAAATATTCGAACGCCTCGTCCACGACGTCTAAGTTCGAATTGAAAAGTTTCACTCCTTCCAAAGAAGAAACACAGATCGAAAGGTGCGGAGGTGTTAGGTTAATCTTGGCATCGTCCGAGAAAACCCCTTCCCATTTATCGCACGCTTTTTTAAATAGTTTTTCAATTTTGGCTTTTAACTGAATATCACTTTGTCCCGAGTTTCGAAACTCCAGGTTGTATTTCGGGTCGGTGGCTCCGATTTGCTCGTCGAACAATTTGGCAAATATCAGTTTAAACACTTCTTCGAATACATCGACCCCGGCATTTGCCAAAACCTCATCCTCGATTTCCGTAATGAGGTCTTTAAGGGATTTGCCCGTTTGGGTCAGCTTGTCGGATTTTATCAAATCATCCATCGTAAACGGAGTATTCAAAATATCCTCAAGCGTTTCGAAAACCTTCGGAATATTCGAGATATCGACAAAATAATTCGGATTTTTTCGCTGGTAATAGGTAATGGCCGACCCGTTCGTCCAGACAGCCATGCTTGCTCCCGTGCTATGTGTATATGATTTCAGTTGCTCACGTCCATCCTTTGCTTTGGGCTTTTTGACCTCGACAATGATATAGGCTACGTTAAAATCATCCTTGTCCCGAATAACTATATCAGCCCGTTTGGCCTCCCGACCAAAATAAACCGGGTATTCAAAAACAAGACGCTCTTTGGGATAACCATATCGTTCTATGAGTTCTTGCGTATAGAGTTGACGCACGATCTCTTCCGGGGTTAGCTTTATCTCTTTGTCTCGAATGATGCATTTGACATACGGATCGACGCCACCTTTTTTATTGGGTTTCTCGGTGATCTTAGCCTCTAAGCTAATAATCGATTCGGTTGAAAATAATGCGAGGCTATATTCTGAGCCTTTCAGAATGTCTGTGAGTTTCATATTAATTTGGATTCTTTGCTGTCGATTAAGTCTTTAGGGTCTACTTGCAAGATTCTAGCTATCTCGAAAAGTAGCTCGGGGCTCGGCTGCCTACGGTGGCACACGTAAGCGTTGGCAATGCTCTTACCTAGCTTGTCTGCAAACCAAGTTTGTTTAATGCCTTTTTGTTCAGGTATTTCTTTTATACGATTCGTGATTCCCCGATTCACACGAAATGTTTTGTGCATAAAGATAGGAAATGATTTGATATCAAAGCGCACAAAGTCCCATTCTTCGATATTTTATTATCGAGGCAACGATTGATTTTGGGTGTAATCGGGGAAACTCTCTCCATAGATGGGATGAAGACTCCTGCGGTAAACTTCATGACTGGGCAGAAATAATCTGCTAGCGTCGCTAAAAAGGATGATTACAAGGATGTGAGCCACTTACATGATATATGAGCGCGATTTTTCGAAAGGGATCACAAATTAAACAGAATGACTATATTTGTAATAAATCCTAATTACAAGCCTATGAGGTAGTGCATTAAAAGACATACATATAAAAAGCGTTAGCTTTTATTCTTGTTTTTCGAAATCGCCAATTTCTCAAAGCAATCAAGGGTAAAGTTAATGCTCACGTTGTATTCCGGCGTGGGCTTTACTTATTTGATTGCAAGGTGTTTGGCGATACCCGAAAAACAAATAAAGTTATAGTCCACGCTTTTTATTGGTTAGCAACTCATTCACCGGTTTGGACTAGCCGGATTAACCAATAAAACTGAACCTTATGAGATCGCAATTCACCTGGCTCGCCATGCTAATATCGAGCAGCCTATTCAGTTGCAGCAGCAACCCATCTCCCGACCCAACGCCCCCTGACCCCGGCAAAATGCCGTTGACCATTCAAGGGGGTATCGCTTCCTATACGAAAGCATCGAATGCCGGATTCGACGATTTAGACGAGGTGGGGATTTATGTGGTCAATTACCAGGACGCCGATACGCCCGGGAACCTCAGCACGGGAGGCAATCATGCCACGAACGTCAAGCACCGCTATCATGCGGACAATAACGGTTGGAACGCGGAATCCGGCGATGAAATCTATTGGAAAGACGAAACCACCAAAGCCGATATATACGGCTATTACCCTTATTCAACCACAATATCATCTGTATCGGCATTGCCATTTTCAGTTCAGACCGATCAAAGTACGGTTAAAAACGGCATTACATTAGGGGGGTATGAAGCTTCGGATTTTTTGTGGGTGAAGAAAAGCGAGGTGGCACCCCAAACGACTCCGGTTTCGTTAGCTTTCGGACACATAATGAGCAAAGCCGTTATAACGCTGGTTGCTGGCGAAGGCTTTGATGAGTTGCCGATGGACGGGATCACGGTTCGTATCGTAGGAACTAAGCCCGCATCTACGATCCATCTGGAAACCGGTACCGTTACCGTAGACGAGTCTGCGGCGATAAGTCCGATAACCGCATGGAAAGACGGGGTGACCTACAAGGCCATCGTAGTCCCGCAGACCATTCCGGCGGGCACCTCCTTTATTAAAATCGAGATCGGGGACGAAACCTATACGCACGTGTCAGGTTATACGTTCGAGCCCGGCAAACAGCACAACCTTACCATTACCCTGAAAAGGCCAACTTCTGTCGTAAAGACGGAGCTGTCATCCAATAATATCACAGCTTGGGTTGAGGATCAAAATACCCATCAGGGAGATGCGGAGTTGTGTCTCTCCGAGCGAGCAGCCTTAATGGCCTTTTATCATGCGTTAGATGGAGAGAATTGGGAAGATAACACGAACTGGTGCTCCGATCAGCCGCTGGGCACGTGGTTCGGCGTGACGACGGACGCCGAAGGGCATGTGACGGAACTGATGTTGTTGAACAATCGACTGACGGGGCCGTTTCCGAAGGAGATCAAATTTCTGAAACATTTGCAGAGACTGAGTATTGGCCAAAGTTGGAATTCGACGGTTGTCCCGACGACTGGCCTTTCCGGTACCATACCCAAAGAAATAGGGGAGCTCAGGGAATTAACAACCTTATCTATTTCCGGTCACTTGTCTTTGACGGGAAACATCCCTCCGGAAATAGGAAAATTGACAAAATTAGAAGGCTTATCTCTACCTTATAATAATTTGACAGGTAACCTACCTGCTGAAATCAGAAACTTGACACGATTGAAATACATTTCGTTGCAGTGTAATGCACTGACAGGAGAATTGCCCGATGAGATACGATACTTAACTAACCTGGAGACCTTGACCATAGACCGTTATACAAATGATACTCGAAATCACATTATGCTACCAGAAGCTATTGGGGAATTGACCAATTTGACAACCTTACATATAGTTGGGAACGGCCTCACTTCGCTTCCGGAGGAGATGGGCAAGCTGGTCAATCTACAGACGCTTTGGCTTCGATACAATGACCTGACAGGTTCGCTCCCTGTTTGGATCGGGAATTTGACGAATTTGCGTGATTTCAATATCGAAGGAAATAAATTGACCGGCGATATTCCGGATGCTGTGAAAAACCATCCTTGGTGGAATATGTGGAATCCTCACAGCACCATATACCCTCAACAAGATGGCTATGGTTTTAGCTTTCCCGGAGAGAATGCACGGGACAGGACGGCATTAATGGCCCTCTACAATGCACTGGAGTGGAATGGGAAATCTTATTGGAATTGGGGGTCAGACCAGCCTCTTGCCTTGTGGTATGGGGTAATGACGGATGAAAATGGAGTAACCGACATTCCCTACATGAATGATGTGCAAGGCAGTCTGCCGGAGGAAATATGGAATTTGACTAATCTAACAACACTACAATTAGTCGGAGATTTCACAGGGACGATACCCAACGATATAGGAAATCTTACTCATTTGAAACGATTGTATTTAGATGGTAATCTATCGGGAACGATTCCGGCAAGCATCGGAAATCTTGTTAATCTTGAAGAATTGGATTTGAGGGAAAATCTTCTTACCGGAAGTATTCCGGAAAATATTACCAGTTTAACTAAGCTCAAATCTCTGAGTTTATATAATAATAATTTGACAGGAAATATTCCCGTGGGCATTGGGAATTTACCGTCCATTTCGAGAATCCATTTAAGTGGAAACCGATTGAGCGGAGAAATTCCCTCCGATATAAAAAACCATTCTTATATGGGTTCTTACTACAAATCTTGGATCGCCCCTCAACAAGACGGTTACGGATTTACAAACGTTGACTAATTTACGCATTAAATGCAACAAACAATGAGGGGAAAAGTATTATACAGCGACATGGACAATGTGCTGGTCGATTTCCGGTCGGGGATAGACGCATTGGGGCCGGAGGAAAAAGAGGCGTATAAGGAAGCCTACGACAATTGCCCACATATCTTTGCGAAGATGATGCCCGTAAAGGGCGCAATAGAGAGCTTTAAGCGACTTTCCGAGTCCTATGATGTGTATATCCTCTCGACCTCCCCGTGGGACAACCCTACGGCCCTAAACGACAAATTGGACTGGATCAAACGGTATTTGGGTGAGGTGGCCTATAAACGGGCCATCTTTACCCACCACAAGCACCTGAACAAAGGCGATTACCTGATCGACGATCGTACCAAAAACGGGGCGGATCGGTTCGAGGGCGAGTTGATCCAATTCGGCAGCGAACGGTTCCCAGATTGGGAAGCTGTTGTAGCCTATCTGTTGTAGGCTGGAACAGTATGCAGAACGAACGAGTTATTATAAGGAAACCATACCGCCGCGGCATATGAAAAGCACCAGCCTTACCTATGTTCTGAAAATTATATGGGAACGCTATGAAAACGGATTAAGTTTCAGACTTTGTGTAATGAATGTGTAATGTTCGAAAAAGAGAAAGGTTAGCCCGGAGAGCTAACCTTTTCATTTACAGTAGTCGGGGTGACAAGATTCGAACTTGCGACCACTCGCCCCCCAGACGAGTACTCTAACCGGGCTGAGCTACACCCCGAGCGACTAAAGTGGTGCAAAGCTACACGTTTTATTTAAAATCTCAAAATTTCGAGCGGGATTATTTTGTTTTCGTCGACGGTTACGCCCTCAGCATCTGATTCGGCCGCAGAATCCGCGCCGTCCCTTTTCATCCGCTTCATAACCTTCCCGCATTTTGCGGCCGACCGGAGGAGAACCGATCGAGCAAACCGGTAAATCCTTATCAACAGAATCAACCTTCGTCTCCGGAAGGGGCGTGCTTGCGGAACGGGTAAGTCACGAAAAACAACAGGTTATTGACCCCAGCATGAAAAAGAAATTTCAGGGTCCCTTTGCGTTTGCGCTCATCGACCATAACCACAGGACGGTAACAGATGCGAAGACGGTTATGCTGCACGTAGACATTCAACAAACGCTCGCTCATATATCCCATTACACGGGCCTGCACCGGATCGTCGGATATCCGGATACGGCGCTCGACCTCTTCGAGCAGGTCGAACAACCACGCCGAATAGGCGTCGAACCGCTCCCGCGGCATCACGAACATATTGAAATGCGACAGCCGGTTCCCGCGAAAAAAGAACCGATCGAAAGCGGGCAGGTAATCCGGGTACTTTTCGCCCAAAACCGTGCGCAACAGGTCCAGATCCTCGCGGATGTGCTGCCGGGAATAGTCGGTATAAAGGTTATACGGATAGTATTTCGGCCGGCCGAGAACGACGTCGTACCGGCGAAACACCCGGTCCATATCCGGGACCGGATGCGCCGAAGCGAAAAACTCGGCGGGAGTCCTGGTTCTGACATTGGCCAGCGACCGGCTGCCGAAATCGAAATAACGCCGGTAGTGACATAACCCGATATAATCGGCATCGGACCGGTTTTTCCAGGCCCAATACTGGGCCGTCAGTTCGCAATAGTTGCGATTCTTGGCGCTGATATTCTCTCCCGAATCGTCACCCGTATAACCCAAATCCTCGCGGGCGATCGCCCTGCCGACCTGCACGGGCAGGTAAGGAGGTTCCGCCAGGCAGGCGTCCCGTTTGTGGGCGCAAACCATTATTACCGTTTTACTCATCAGATTTCCGCATCGAGGACCCGGCGGATCACCTGGTCCATATCATAATATTTATACTCCGCCAACCGGCCGCCGAAAACGACGCCGGGGGTGGCTTCCGCCAAATCCGCGTATTTCCGGTACAGGCTGTTATTCCGCTGATCGTTCACCGGATAATAAGGTTCGCAACCTTCGCTCCACTGCTGCGGGTACTCCCGGGTGATTACTGTCTTGGGCTGCGTGCCGAATTCGAAATGCTTGTGCTCGATAATCCGGGTATAAGGGACAGCGGCCGACGTATAGTTTACCGCCGCTATACCCTGGTAATTCGGCATATCGAGCGTTTCCTGTTCGAACCGGAGGCTGCGGTATTCGAGCGGCCCGAAACAATACCCGAAATATTCGTCGATCGGTCCCGTAAACACGACGGTACCGGCCATCGCCTCGAGTTCGCTCCGGTGACGGAAGTAGTCCGTATTGCAGCGACATTCGATCCCTTCGAGCAATTTACCGATCAGCTTGTTGTACCCGCCCACGGGAATTCCCTGGTAAGGATCGTTGAAATAGTTGTTATCGTAAGTGAAGCGTACCGGCAGGCGGCGGATAATGAAAGCCGGCAACTCGACGGCCGGACGCCCCCACTGCTTTTCGGTGTAGCCTTTGATCAACAACTCGTAAATATCCTTGCCGACCAGCGAGATCGCCTGCTCTTCGAGGTTCCGGGGTTCTCCGACCGCCCCGGCCTCACGCTGCGAAGCGATTTTCGCCTGTGCTTCGGCGGGTGTCGCGGTTTTCCACAATTGGTAAAACGTGTTCATATTGAAGGGCAGGTTGAAAATCCTACCTTCGTAATTGGCCAGCGGCATGTAGGTAAACCGGTTGAATTCGGTCAGCGTACGGACAAAATCCCAAACCTCGCGGTCGGCAGTGTGGAAAATATGCGGACCGTATTTGTGCACGCGGATACCTTCGATCTCCTCGCAATAAAGGTTACCGCCCGGATGCGGACGGCGGTCGACCACCAGCGAGGATTTTCCCCGCTGACGGGCCCTATAGGCAAAAGCTGCCCCGTAAAGTCCGGCCCCGACAATCAAATAATCGTATTGCTTCACCATAATAGTTGACTGACAAATATATTTGCCCGCCTAAATGTACAGCTTTCCCGGCGAACGGCAAAACAGGGCACTACCCGGCGCATCCGCTAAATCGATTAAATAGAATATATCCCGCAATATTTTTTCTAAAAATCCGCTATCTTTGAAAAATACTACAACTACCCGAACACAGCCACATAGCTATCACCTTACACTCATAAAAGCCTGAAACAAATGAAAACCAAGCATTTGCTCTCCCTGTTGCTGGCCGGACTGTGCACCGGTACACTCAGTGCCCAGAATTACCCGTGGTACACGCAGGGAGATTTCGCTCCGCAAAAGCGCATCGAATTCAAAATCACCAATCCCACGAACTTGGAGGTCAAAGACGCTCCGGTAATTATCAAGCGCGAAGGGTTCCCGATGCCCGACCTGCACGAAATGATGATCACCATAGTCGACCCGCAGGGCACACCGCGTCCCGCCCCGTCGGATTCGGTCCTCAATGTTCAGGGCGGCCACCAACTGCGCGCCGAATCGAACGGCCGGATGCTGTTCCACCAACTCGACGACCTGGACAAAGACGGCATCTGGGACGAACTCTTCTTCCAGGTCGATTTGAAGCCCAAGGAGACGCGCACGATTTACATTTACCTCGGAGAAAACATCCGCGGCTGGAACAAGCACGGCACCCACGCCAACATCGCCAGCTACTGCCGCCACATCATGCCTTTCTGGGAGACCGGCGAGGTGGGTTGGAAGATCTGGTTCGCCAACAGCGTCGATGCTTACGGCAAACGCAAACCGCAGTTGGTATCCCCGGTTCTTTACGGAGAAAACGTCGACGGTTACGGCATTGCGAACATCAATCACGACTACGGATCGGACATTCAGGAGGTAGCCCCGTCGTTCGGAGCCAGCGCCATCTGCCTGTTCGAGAACCCCGACAAACCGGACTCGATCTCGATGCCGCGCAAAACCCCGACCAAACAGAAACTCGCCCCCGAGTCGCTGTGGAACGCCGGACAGATTTCCGACACCCGTTATGCGTATGACGTAATCGTGAACGGCCCGCTGCGCTCGATGATCAAGATCAAAGGCATGAACTGGAATACCGGCAACGGTTTCTATGAATACGAACAGTATTACACCGCCTATGCAAACCAGAATTACTGCCGGTCGAAAGTGCATTTCAACAAATTCTTTCCCACCCGTGACGGTGTGCTGATGGGCTGCGGCATGCGCAAGAAACCGCAGGAGGACAACTTCATCCAGAAGGGCGGCATCATCATCTCGTCGGGCCCGGAAGAGGTGCGCGACCCCGAAAAAATCGACCAGCGCGAGAATATCGTCGTGGATTTCATCGGCGGGGCGATCGTCGTGAAAGACCGCTATAAGCCACAATACCAATATATTCCATATTACGAAGGGAACCATACTTTCCGCGTAACGCCCGACGAGGACAACACGTTCGAATACATGGTCTGCACGGCCTGGAGTGAGGGAACGAAACTGAGAAACAAAACCGACTTCAACAAATACGTCGAAGAGCAGGCCGTCCAGTTCAACAACCCGATCACCTATAAATTCGTCAAGATCGAAGGCAAATAAGTCCCGGCAGAGCGGTTGCGGGACAATAAAATTCCCACCATTCGAGCTGCAAGACATTTTTGTCGATCCAGAGAGCCTCTTTTCAGGAGGCTCTTTTTTAGGGCCCGGTCCAAATGCAGGCATGCAACCGGCTCGGCCCCGTCAGGCAAGGAACCAGGCAAAATGCCGAATGAAATTATTTTCGTATCTTCGGTCCCGGAGTTGGGCGGATCAACTCCGATAACGAATCTTCCTGAAATGAAACTTTTATTTACCTGTATCGCCGCATTGCTGACGCTCTCTGCAGGCAATGCATTAGCTCAGGCCGACCTGAGCCGGCTCGCGGATCACCCGCGCTTATTGTTGCCCAAAGGCGCCGAAAAAAAGTTGCTCAAACAGATTAACCGCGATGCGGTCTGGAAGGAGATCCACACTGCGACACTGGGCGAAGCCGACCGGATCATCACCCTCCCGGTCAGCGAACGGATCAAAACAGGCATGCGCCTGTTAGCGGTCTCGCGCGAAAACCTGCGCCGGATCTTCATCTTAAGCTACGCCTACCGGATGACCGGGCAGGAGAAATACCTCGTGCGGGCCGAGCAGGAAATGCTCAAAGCCGCTTCGTTTTCGGATTGGAATCCCAGCCATTTCCTCGATGTGGGAGAGATGACGATGGCCCTCGGCGTCGGTTACGACTGGCTCTACCCGGCGCTCGCCAAACCCTTTCGGAAGCTTCGCGCAGGACCATCCGCGAAGCGATTGTCGAAAAAGGGTTCAAGCCTTCATACGACACCGCTTACAACTGGTTCGTCGATGCCGAGCACAACTGGAATCAGGTCTGCAACGGAGGTCTGGCCTTCGGGGCGATCGCCGTCGCCGAGTCGGAGCCGGAATGGGCCCAAAAGATTATCGACCGCGCGATCGACAAAGTCCGGTTGCCGATGCGCCATTATGCCCCGGACGGAGCCTATCCCGAAGGGCCCGGCTACTGGGGCTACGGCACTCTGTTCAATGTATTGCTGATCGGCGGCCTCGAAAGCACATTCGGCACCGACTACGGTTTAAGCCAGATGCCGGGGTTCATGCAGACCGGAACCTACGAAATGCAAATGGTCAGCCCGCTCATCAAACATTTCAACTACATGGATAACAGCTACGAGCCCGAATCGTCATCGGCCCCGTTCTGGTTCTACAGCAAGACGCAGGACCCGTCGGTACTCTGCCAGCAGGTGTCTATTTTGCAGCGCGACACAGCGAAGAAATACCTGAAGGACCGCGTGCTTCCGGCCATGCTGATCTGGGGGGCAGGCGCACCGATGGAAAAAGCCGTCGCTCCGCAAGAGACGTTCTGGGCCGGACGCGGCAATACACCGGTGTGCGTCATGCGTTCGGGGTGGGGAGATCCGAACGCCCGGTTCGTCGGCGTGAAATTGGGTTTGCCAAGTATCAACCACGGACACATGGATGTGGGTAGCTTCGTGTTCGAAGCCGACGGCGTTCGCTGGGCTATCGACCTCGGCAGCGAAGATTACAACACGACCGAAACCCGCGGCGTCGACCTGTGGAACATGGCCCAGCAGTCGCAACGCTGGGATGTATTCCGGTACAACAACCGTTCGCACAACACGCTTACGTTCAATGATAAATTGCAACGGGTAAACGGCTCGGCACAAATCATCGAATCGGATTCCGCCACTGCACGCCGATTCGTCAAAACGGATCTGACACCGGTCTACGCCGGGCAGGTCGATAAAGTCGAGCGAACCATATCTCTGGTCGATAACGATTACCTTTTGATCGAAGACGAAATCACGGCCGGAAAAAACTATACGCGGATGCGCTGGACGTTAATGACCCGCGCCACTCCCAAAATTCTGTCCGACAACACCGTAATGCTCGAACAGGACGGCAAGAGATGCCTTCTGAAAATCGAGTCGGAAACACCGATCGTTTGGCGTTTCGAAAAAACTCCCACAGTCAACACATTCGACTCGCCGAATCCCGACGTGACCATGGTCGTGTTCGACACCGACCTGAAGCGCGGGGAGACCCAGTATGTGCGAGCACAGTTGACTCCCATGTCTTCGTTATCACGGGCGTTGGAAGGAAAAACGGGCTGCATCCAGACCAGCGGCCAAACGCCCGGTAACAACGAATAAATCTGATTTATCAAAGAAACATTGACCGATGAAAACTATTGTTTATACGGGCCTGGCCGCCCTCGCCCTTTGTGTAACCGCCGCTTTCTACGCCTGTTCCCCGAAAGAGAGCCCCGTCCAATCTGATTTCGATTTTGCCGGCTCGCAACTGCGCATTGCACTGCAGACGGCCGACAGTATCCGCTCCG
>OKRX01001497.1_pt1 | contig 16991 bp, 10 predicted proteins | sample 1601241 | NCBI WGS metagenome assembly OKRX01 (sample SAMEA3541500, study PRJEB24748) | human gut metagenome | biome: human gut; feature: human-associated habitat; material: faeces | place: China | collected 2012
CGAAGAGGACGAAGAGGAGCTTGCTGTTGTGAGTGACAAGTTGGATATTCATAATGATTTCTTGTTTGTAATGGTTTTTGTTTCACCACAGAGTAACATGGGGTTTCACTGAGTTTTAATCTTTTGTTTATAGCATATTAAGAGAAAATCATCTCTGTGGAACTCTGTGTGACTCTGTGGTGAATCTTATTCTTTTCTATTCCCTTGTGTATCCGGTTCAATGCAATGTAAACCGTGCTGTTTTCACATTCCGGCTATCCGGGCCTATCATCACGTCGAAATCGCCCGGCTCAGCTACAAACTTCAAGTCGGCATTGTAAAACTTCAACATTTCCGGAGCTATTGTAAAGCGGACGGTTCTTGATTCATTCGGTTGCAGATAGATCTTTTCAAATCCTTTCAGTTCCTTGACCGGACGGGTGACACTGCCCACCAAGTCACGGATGTAGAGTTGCACCACTTCACTGCCGGCACGGTCTCCGGTATTGGTTACGGTGACGGAGGCTACCAGTTCATTGTCCATTCCGATGGACGAACGGTTCAATGTGATGTCACTGAATCGGAAGGTCGTATACGACAGTCCGTATCCGAACGGATAGAGCGGTCGTCCTTCGAAATAGCGGTAAGTGCGGCCTTTCATCGAATAGTCGTTGAAATCGGGCAGTTGTTCGTCGTCTGCATAGAACGTGACCGGAAGTCGTCCCGACGGGTTGCAGTCGCCCCATAGAATATCGGCTACGGCTGTTCCGGCGGCCTGTCCGCCGTACCATGCCTGCAGAATCGCATCGGCATTTTCGGCCTCCCACGGGAAAGCCACCGCACTGCCTGACATCGAAACGAAGACGAGCGGAATCCCGATCTGTTTTACAACCTGCATCACTTGGGTCTGGACTTTTGGAAGCATGATGCCGGTGCGGTCGCCGCCGAGGAATCCGTCGAGTTTTTCGCGTCCTGCGTCGCCCTCTTCGCCTTCCAGCCGGGGCGAGATGCCGCCGACGTAGATCACGAGGTCGGCGCCTTCGACGGCTTTGCGTATTTCATCGGCCCCGGCTTCCGGCGTGGTGTAATCCGAAGCGCGCAGGTAGACGATCTCGGCACCCGTTTTCGCCCGTATGCCTTTCAGCGGTGTGACGATCTCCGACGGAAATCCGTTGTAGTTGCCCAGCTGGACTTCGGGCGAATCGGCATTTGGTCCGAGTACGGCGATGCGGCGCAGGTTGTGGCGCAGCGGAAGCAGTCCGTTGTTCTTGAGCAGCACCATGGATTCGTGTGCCATCTTCAGAGCATGGGCCTTGTGCGAAGCGGCTTCCAGCACCGAATAGGGGAGTGTGGCGTAAGGATCGCGCTCCTGCGGATCGAATGCGCCGAGTCGGAACCGGATCGTCAGCAGCCGTGCGAGCGATTCGTCGATCACGGCTTCGGAGATAAGCCCCCGCTCGACGGCTTCGGGCAGGTAGGCGAAGATTTCGCCGCAGTCCAGATCAGTCGTATGTATCACTGCATCCGCCGCGGCCGAGGCTCCGTCCGGATGGGTTTTGTGGTTTTTGAAGAAATCGTCGATCGCTCCGCAGTCCGAAGTGACGTAGCCCGTGAACTCCCATTCGCCGCGCAGAATCTCCTGCATCAGCAGGTCGCTGGCGCAGCACGGTTGCCCGCGGAACCGGTTGTAGGCGCCCATCACGGCGCTCACGTTGCCGTCTACGATCAGGTCGCGGAATGCTGGCAGGTAGGTGTCCCATAAATCGTAGTCGCTTACGTCGGCATCGAAGACATGGCGCGAAGGTTCGGGGCCGCTGTGGACGGCATAGTGCTTGGCGCAGGCCGAAGTCTTCAGCAGGACCGGATCGTCGCCCTGCAGTCCCTCTACGATGGCTTTGCCCAGCAGTCCGGTCAGGTAGGGGTCTTCGCCGTAGGTCTCCTGTCCCCGGCCCCAGCGCGGATCGCGGAAGATATTGATGTTCGGGGTCCAGAACGTAAGGCCCTTGTATTGGATGCCGCCTTTGCCCGTGCGGTTGGCTTCGTTGTAGATGGCGCGCGCTTCGGTCGAGGTGATGCTGCCCATTTGCCGTAACGCTTCGGGATCGAACGTCGCAGCCATCGCTATCGCCTGCGGAAAGACGGTTACTTTGTCCCACGAGCGGCCGACGCCGTGCAGACATTCGTTCCACCAGTTGTAGGCCGGGATTCCGAGCCGTTCGATCGCGGGCGTGAGATTCTGCATCTGGGCGGCCTTCTCTTCGAGGGTCAGCCGTGAGATGAGGTCCTGCACCCGATCGGAGATCGGGAGGTCGGGGTTGCGGAAAGGGTATTCCTGAGCGTGGACTGTCAGTACGAAGAGGCTGGCGATCCCGAATAGCAGACTGCGGAGTGATTTGGTCATTTTTTCTGTTTATCCGTTTGAGTGACTGGCAAGATGCCTGATGCAAAATTAATAAAACCTATGGAGGCGAACAAGTCCGCTCCATAGGTTTTTGCAGAGAGAGACCGTTATTTGGTAAATACCGTTTTCGTACGGGAACAGGTGCCTTCCCATCGCATTTCGACGGGATCGGCCGGGTCGGTTTTGTCGATATAGTTGTAGTACATGTAGAATGTCGTGACTATATACGATTTGTGCGAATTCTGTACGTCTACGGTCCGTTCCACGAGGATTTTGTTCCGCGGATTCTTCGGGTCGAGGTTCGGTTCGTCGCGGTTTATCTCGATGATGTCGGGATGCAGCGGCGTAAAGGTCAGCGTGGAATCCGCGTTTACGGTCATGTTCATCCGGTAATTTTCCCGGTTGGAGACGCGTTCGGAGGTATTGCCTGCGTAGAGCGATACGGTGGAGGGATCGACCACGCGCAGCGTGCGGGTCATGCGGACGTCGATGAAATCGCCCGTAGCGACTTCCCGGATCGTGCCCGACAGCGAATAGGTGCCCGTATAGGCGTTCGAGAGGACGACGTTCATCAGGATCGTACTGTATTTCGGCTCTCCGATCCTGTATTCCGAGGTCGAGACGATCGAGATCGGAAGAACGAAATTCTTGTCCTTGTCGATCTTGTCGAGATTGAAACTGATCGGAACGTCGGTGTATTCCGTTCCGGCTTTGATGATGATGCCTTCCCCGTTGAAAGAGTAGCACTCTTCGGGCAGCAGTTCGTAATAGAGACTGCGGTCGTTGCGGTATTTCTCCCAGTTGTATCCTTCGAGGGTGTCGGGGTTGACCGCCAGATCGACCCTGACGTCGCGGTCGAGTTTCGACGATCCGTTTACGGCGACGGTGATGAGCGTGTCCCTGACATTCGCATCCACATAGTTGAGATCGTACTCGCGGAAGCCGTTCTGGTTGATCAGCACGTGTTTGATGAACAGCTCGTCGTCGAGCTGGTTGTTGTTGCAGGCCGTGAAAAATGCCGTTGCGGCAAGCAGGAATATAATTGCTTTTTTCATAAGTCGTGTTCGTTTTGCGGTTACTACCAGCCCGGATTTTGGGTCAGTTTGGTGTTGCGCTTCAGTTCGTCGTCGGTGAACGGCCAAAGATACATCTTGTCCATGAAAACCTTGGTTATCTGCGTCGGCGTGGTTTCGTAGAATCGTTCTTTCTGCGTGCCGGACCCCTTCATGTCGACGTTCATACCCATTACGGCTTCGTTTTCTTCCGTTGCAGCGTCTTTCCAGCGGCGGAGATCGAAGTAGCGCGATCCTTCCATGAAGAATTCGATCTGGCGTTCGCGCTTGAGTTTATCGCGGAAGGTGTCGGGCGACCTGTATTCCGCATCCGTGAGATCGGGCAGTCCGGCGCGGAAACGCACCTGCCGGAATGCTTTTCTGATCTCGTTCACATCGCGCTTTACGATAAACGGTTCGTCATAAATTACATGGTTGAATTCGTACGCTTCGCCGTCGGGAAGTTCATTCAATGCTTCGGCATACCATAACAATACGTCGGCGTAGCGAATTTCGGGATGCGGCTTGTAGGTCGTTCGTCCGCCTTCGTCCCACGAGTCGTCGGGGTCGTAATATTTTTTGATGCCGATGCCGGTGAGCGGGAAGTTGTAGGGACGCGACAACTGTTTCCCGTCTTGGCCCGCGCGGTAGTAGTTGCAGCGGAAATTCTGGTATCTCTGGTCGGCGGTGCCGTTTTCCCAGATGCAGCCGTTGTAGGCGATCGAAGCGTAGAACCGCGGTTCGCGGTTGAGCCACATCCGGTGACAGTCGTTCGGGACGAACGGATCGTTGGTGTCTCCGGTGGTGAATCCCGATGTGTAATAGGGATATTCGCTACTTGCCTGATCCTTGTCGCGGCCGTCCCGCATGTAATAGGCGTTGACCTGTTTGAGCGTGGCCGCCATGTTGTTCGTGCCGTTATGCGAATAGGGGAATGCCTTATAGACGAACGAGTTGACGTCGGCGCCGCTCTGTCGCATAAAGATGAATTCGTTGTTGAGCGTTACGGGAGTCTCTCCGTTGAAGAGCTGCGCATAGGATTCAAAAGGATCGATGCCTCCGGCTCCTTCGGGGAATGCCGCCGTGGGGACATTCGGTGCCAGAGGTGCCGTTGTCGCGGTAGCCCTTACCGTTATCAGTTCGTAAAGTCCCATTTCGATCACCTCCTTGGCCGCTGCCGCCGCCCGCGCCCATTTGCGGATGTCCTTTTCCTGCGGAATCAGGTTGCGGCCTTCGTTGTCCTTGACGTTGAACAGGTCTGTGTTGCCGTTGAAGAGAGGCGAGGCGGCATAGAGCAGTATCTTGGCCCGCAAGGCTAATGCGGCGCCCTGCGTGGCGCGTCCGACCCATGTCGAAGCGTATTCCGAAGGCAGGATGCGGGCTGCGCGTTCCAGATCGGAGAGCATGAAATCGACCATTTCGTCGATCGTGGCGCGCGGGAGTGCCAGCTCTTCGTAATCGAGCGAGATGTCCTGTCCTTCGTCGGGTACGATCGGGACCGGACCGTATTGGCGCATCAGGGTAAAGTAGAAATAGGCGCGCAGGAAGCGGGCTTCTCCCTCCATGCGTTCCCGTTCGGCCGACGAGACCTCCAGACAGCGGTGAACGTTGTGGATGAAAATCGAAGCCGTACGGATTCCGACATACATTGCATTGTAGCGGTCTTCCCAAACGGGGTTCGTCGATGAGTACTGCCCGTTCTGGTAGAGTTCGCACGAGGCGTTTGCATCGTTGTAGATCGCTTCGTCCGATGCGAAGTAGAGGGCGCCGTTCGAGAGCGACGGAGTGCTGCTCAGTGAGCTGTAGACCTCCCAGAGCCACTGTTTCGTGGTGTTTTCGCGGACGAAGATCGAGTCGTACTGTTGCATGTCTTTCACATACTGCTGGACGTCGAGAAAGTCCCCGCACCGGATCATGCTCAGTGCGGCAAACATGACGATCAGAATGTTTCCTATTTTTTTCATAATAATCGGGATCTTAAGGTTAGAAACTGACGTTCACGCCGAATGTATAGGTTCTTTGGATCGGGTAGGAGTTGCCGTCCTTGCTGCCCATTTCGGGGTCCCACCAATCGAACGACGACCAGCAGGCGAGGTTATAGCCGAGGAAGAAGATGCGTGCCTTCTCGACCCGGAATTTGCGGGTGAAAGCTTTCGGGAGCGTATAGCCCACTTCGAGGTTTTTCAGGCGAAGGTAGTGCCCGTCGCGCAGCCACCATGTGGACCATTTGGTGTTGTTTTCGCGGGGACCGTACGAGAGCCGCGGGAAAATGGCGTCTTGGCGTTCGGTGGCGGGGTCTCCCGATATTTCGCGTGATATCCAGCGGTTCTTGGGGTCGGCTACTACCGAAAGGATGTTGCCGGCGTCGTTTGCGATGAACGGGAACGTGGAATAACCTTCCATAATGAAGTCCATCTTGCCCGTACCCTGAAACAGAATGCTGAAATCGATGCCTTTCCATTGGGCGCTCAGTCCGAGACCGTATACGAGTTCCGGGGTTCTCGTGTTGCCGATCGGAACGATGTCGTCGTCGTTGATGACGCCGTCGCCGTTGACGTCCTTATACTTGATGTCGCCGGGCATCAGTTCCTGTCCGTACTGGGTCGGGCTGCTGGCGATTTCGGCTTCGTCCTTGAAAAGACCAAGTGCGATCAGACCGCGGTTCTGTTCCCATTTGTAGCCCTGCGTCATGCGGTAATAGAGTGCATTGGCCGCTTCGTCGTATTTCAGCACCTTGTTGTAGGCATAGGTCAGGTTGCCGCGGAGCGTGAAGATGAAGTCCTTGCCGATACGCTGCGTGTAGCCGAAGTTGCCGTCGATACCCTCCGAGCGCATGGAACCCACGTTGCCCCAAGGACGTTGGTCTATCGATCCGCCGACCAAAAGGCCGGTAGTGCCGGGTAGGAAACCGCGCCGTATGAAGATGTCTTCGCGGTGGTCGCGGAAAATATCCACCGTCAGATCGAACCGATCGGCGATTTTCAGGTCGAGACCGAGGTCCTGCTTGGTGGTGACTTCCCATGTCAGGTTTTGCGAACCCATGAGTTGTACGAGTATGCCGTCAGCCCTGTTTGCCCCCATATTTCCGAAATTGACGCTGTTACCGCCTGTTACCGTGGTGATATAAGGGAAGCGTGTTCCGCCGCCGATGCGGTCGTTGCCGACTTGGCCCCATGAATAGTGGATTTTGAGCATGGTAAGCCACGGCATATGTTTCTTGACGAATTTCTCGTTCGAGATCACCCAGCCCGCGGCGATTGCAGGGAAGAAACCGAAGCGTTCCTTCGGCTCGAAATTCTCCGATCCCGTATATCCGAAGTTGAATTCCACCAGATAGCGGTCGTCGTAACCGTAAGTTACGCGGCCGGAGAGGCCCATGTTGCGCTGGGGAACCGATTTGAAGACATTGTCATTGACATCGTTTTCCGAAAACGACTGCATGTAATAGTAGAGCAGACCGCCGACCCGGTGCTTGTTGAAAGCTCGGTCGTATGCCAGTTGCACTTCGCCGTAGGCGCGCCGGGAGCCGTAGACGTCCGATGTTTGCCAGAGCGGTTGCTCGTCTATGATCCGTGAGGTAATCAGATTGCCTTCCATGTCGCGGACTCGTTCTGCCTTGTACAGAGCCGGCATTTTCAGGCGGCCCAGATTGTGCCGGTTGTAGGCGTCATAGGAGAACCGGCCAGTAAAATGCAGCCCTTGCGTAATAAAACTCAAGTCCTGTTTCAGTCCGATGTTCGATTCCACCTTGTTTTCCCAGAACGTGTAATAACCGGTGTGGTTGAGCAGTACATAAGGCGAAATGCCGTATCCGTCCGTACCGTAGGTAGGCAGCTGGCCGTTTGAATAGCGCAGGGGAACGGTGATCGGGGTCATGTAGGAGATCGACCTCCAGAAATCGTCGGTATTGCCGTCGGGTTTGGTGGTCATGCCCGGTTTGTGCTGATCGACGACCCAGCCGCCGAGGCCGGCTTCGAGAATCGTGGTCTTGGTGATGTTGATGTCCGTGTTGATGCGGAAGTTGTAGCGTTTGTAATTGGTGTCCGTATCGTAGTTCTCTTTCAGCGAATCCTTGAAAAGCCCGCCCTGTTTGTAGTAGGAACCGGAAATATAGTAGCGGGCTGTCGAACCGCCGCCGCTGATATTGAGCGAAGTTTTGAATGTTGAGGTGCTTTTTTTCAGCAGGGCGTCGTGCCAGTCCACATTGGGGTAGAGGTCGGGATCGAGATTGTATTTGATGATTTCCAGATCGCTCGCGTCGTATACGGGGTCCTGATACCGCGACGCACGGGCTTCATTGGCCAGCGAAGCATAGGTTTCCGCATCGACGAATTCACGTTCGATGGCGGACGAGGAGATGCCGTATTCGGCTTTGAAATTGATGTTCACTTTCCCCGCTTGTCCGCGCTTGGTCGTGACCAGAATGACGCCGTTGGCGCCGCGCTGACCGTAGATCGCCGTAGCGGAGGCGTCTTTCAGAACGGAAAACGATTCGATATCCTCGACGTTGATTTCGTTGAAATCGCGTTCGATGCCGTCTACCAGCACCAGTGCCGATGCGTTGGCGCCGAATGTCGAGATGCCGCGGATCCAGAATTCCGAAGCGTCCTTGCCCGGTTCGCCCGAACGCTGTACGGCGATGATACCCGGAACGTTTCCCGCCAGCGAGTTGGTGATGTTGGCGGTGGGGACTTTCAGATCCTCCATTTTGATCGATGTGACCGCTCCGACTACCGATGCTTTCTTCTGGAAGCCGGCGCCGACGACCACGACCTCCTCCATTGCATTGGAATCTTCTGCCAGTTTGACGTCGATACGGGTTTTGCCTGCGATCGGAATATCCTGCGTCGCATATCCCAAGTAGCTGAACGAGAGCGTTTCGTTGGCTCCGGTTTTGATTTTGTATTTACCGTCGATGTCGGTGTTAGTTCCCAGTCCGGGCTGGTTTTTCACGATGACGTTTACGCCTACCATAGGCTGCCCCTGCAAGTCGAGGACCGTGCCGGTGATCGTATACTCTTTGCTTTGAGCAAATGCGGAGACCGGATTACCCCCCCCCAGCATGATGCTGCATACGGTCAGTATATATAGTATAAGTTTCTTCATAGCGAACTATTCTACGGTGATTTTACAAATTCGGTTGTTTTCTTTGTCGGCCACATATACGGTCGAGCCGTCGTCGCTGACCGCAACACCGGTCGGGAATTGTAATTGTGCTTCGAGCGGATCACCCTCTGTGAAGCCGAGCTGTCCTCCGATGCCGGCATAGGTGGTGACGGTGGCTGTTCCGGCATTGTCTACAATGCGGCGGATGCAGTGATTCCACGTGTCGGCAAGGAAAAAGTCGCCCTGCGGGCCGGTGCACATCTGGTAAGGCTGGTTGATGCGCGCATCTTCGCCTACGCCGTCCTGATAGCCCAGCTGCCCGTCCATGCCGACCCATGTGTTGGGTTCGCCGAGCGTTTTCGTCGCGAAATCGTATTCCATGCGGACGATGGCCGAATGAGACGCTCCGCCGAGAGCCAGCGCGTAGAGGTATTTTCCGTCGTGGCTCCAGCAGTACGTGAAATCGGTGTTGTTGTTGAAACATTGCACGAGTTCCACCATCTCCTGTTTGTCGCGGTCCCATCGCAGCACCATGCCTTTGTAATAGTCGTTGATGAACAGTTCTCCGTCCACGGGATTCAGGATCGAAGCGTTCGAACCTGAGCGGGGCGCATAAGTCTTGTGACGCACGAATCCGTCGGAGCGCAGCAGAAAGACGGTCGAAACATTCGAAGAGGAGCCTTCGACGCCGACGAAGAGCGTGTCGCAGGTCGTGCCGAAACTGATTGTGCGCAGGTTGTGCAGGCCGGGGGCGCGCCATGGAGTGCTTACTTTTTCATTGATCAGGTCTACCTCGCGGATACATTTGTAGGCATCGGCTTCGAGGACGTACAGCTTCTGATTTTCGTTGTCCAGAGCCAGACGCAGCGGGCGGGCGAATTTCGCCTCCTTGAATGTGCCGTCTTTGTCTTCGGCGTTGAAACCGCCGCCGCAGAGGGTGGAGAGGTTTTTCTTGAATTCGTACTGAAATTCCTCCTCGAAAACCACTTCCTGCGCCTCTTCGCCCTCACCGATGGTTACCGTGACCTTGCCGGTGTCGGCCCGCGCGGGGACGATGGCATAGATGCGGTTGCCTTTTGCGCTGACGACGCGGGCTTCCCGGTTTTCGTCGTTGGCGATTCGAACTTTGACTTTCGACGGGTCGTAACCGAAGTTCTCACCGCGGATGATGAGTTTCGTCCCTACACCGCCCTCTTGGGGAGAATAGCTTTCGAGCACCACTGGCTTGTTCGGATCGTAGACGGCGTTTTTGTCGGTGTCGTCATCCGAGCAGCTGGCCATAAAAACGGCGCTGACGACAAAGCCCGATACATATAACAGGCGGATTCGTTGTAACAGCATGCTTTTCATTTGTGGAAGTTTTGGTTTTTTAATTAGGTTAATCTTATCGGGCCGCTATCCGCCCGTTTGGTTCTGATGTTATACAAAAGTACGATGACGGATTTTGGGTTTCTAATCGGATTTTTGCAAATTCTTGTGCTATATTTGCGTTGAACACCCGAAGCGAAAGATTCCGGATGAACATATGAACAAAGTGTTTTTACACTGCAACTCCATTATCGGACTATATTATATGGTGTGTGAGTTATGCCGATCTTTGTAATCCGGCAGGATGATGCAACAAGCGGGGACTTCCTGCTGGAAGTCCTGCTTGTGCTAAATTAATTTTGCCGGGCCATGTGGAGTTGGCGGATTATGAACGAAGCGTGCGAGTCAGTTTACCAGAAAACAGCGTATATCGCGGTCAGGATGATGACGATGCCCAGCGCTCCGACCGTGAGACCGGGAGTGAAGTCGAAAGCCTTACCGCCGATGCTGTAAGCCCGGCTGCTGCGGGTGCGGCTCAGGCTGTTGGTGCGCAGCATCACCCCGATGAATCCGAGCAGGACGCCGAGCATGTAGATGGCGTCGAAATGGTAGCTGGTCCAGCGTTTACTGAAGAGAATTCCCGCCATGATGCAGATCGCCGCCAATATCAGGAGTACCCACGAGGCTCTGACCATGGAACGGCGTCCCGCGATTTTCGAGGTGTCGTCCTGCACGGATTCGCTGCGGTCCAGCAGCGAGATCGTTACGGCGATGACGACCAATACGATGAAGGCATAGCTCATGCGCAGGACGAAACCCATGTCCGGATATGCGAATTTGAGCGCGATGCCGACCGGGATCGTGAGTATCGAGGTCCATAGAGCGGCTCGGTTCGTAGCTTTTTTCCATAACAGTCCCATACCGAATACGACGGTTACGCCCGGATACACATATCCCGAATACTCCTGAATGTACTGGAAAGCCTGATCCAGTCCGCCCAGCAGGGGTTTGGCGGCGGCCATGGCGATAAATAACGCGCAGAATGCGACCATGCGCCCGACGTTAACCAGCCGTTTTTCCGAGGCTTCGGGGGAGATCAGCCGTTTGTAGATGTCCATGGTGAAAATCGTGGCCGTGCTGTTGATCATGCTGGCGAGCGAAGAGACGATCGCGGCGACCAGAGCGGCGAAGGCCAGACCCTTGATACCCGTCGGTGTGAAGTTCTTCAACAGCCACGGATAGGCGCTGTCGGCCGTGGTGATCGAATCCTGCAGCCCGTGGATCAGGTGGGGATTGGTGAACAGTACATAGGCCGTGATGCCGGGAATGACGACGATCAGCGGGATGAGGAGTTTCAGGTAACCGGCAAAGAGCAGACCCTTTTTTGCTTCGTGCAGCGAACGGGCCGCCAGTCCCTTCTGAATGATATATTGGTTGAATCCCCAGAAGCCGATATTGGTGACCCAGATCGACCCCAACAGCAGCGCGAGTCCCGGCAGGTCTTTCGAAATGTCGAACTGTTGCCCCGTGGCCGGATCGGAAACGACCGTTCCTTCGGGGATTATCATGCTGAGGTGGTAATCTCCGCCGGCGTCGCGGATCGTATGGAAGACGTTCTGCAGTCCGGTCCATGCGCTGCCGTCGGCCATAATCGTTGTCGAGGGGTCCGCGGCTTTGAGCGCGAAGTAAACTGCTACCAGACCGCCGCCGATTAGGAAAATGACCTGAATTATGTCCGTCCAGACGACGGCTTTCAGCCCTCCGTATATCGAGTAGAGTCCTGAAAACAAGAGTAGTCCAACGACGCCCCACATCATCGGAGTACCGAGTACCTGCTCCATGGCCAAGGCTCCGAGCCATGCCACGGAGGTCAGATTGACGAAGAGGTAGAGCAGCAGGAAGAAGATGGAGAAAGCGATGCTGACGCCGTGCCCGTAACGTTCGTTAAGCAGTTGCGGCATGGTGTAAATCCGCTTTTCGATCATGATCGGCAGCAGGTATTTCGCCACGAGAATCAGTGTGGCGGCCGCAATCCACTCGTAGGCGGCGATACCTATTCCTATCCGGAATCCCGATCCCGACATGCCGATAAACTGTTCGGCCGAGATGTTGGCGGCAATCAGCGACGCGCCGATGGCCCACCACGAAAGCGACCTGCCGGCGAGAAAATAATCCGACGAACTCTTTTCTTTGCTGAAGCGCGAGACGTACAGTCCGATTGCAATGATGATAAGCGCATAAACGCCGAAGACCAGATAATCCGCTGTTTGGAATCCTGCATTCATTGGTTTTAGGTTGGATTTAGATTGTTATACAAAATTACCGTTGGAAATTTCGTAAATCCTATGGAATTTTTGCTAAAAATTGTGCTATATTAGCAAATAAAGGCATTTTATATCTTTTTATATAAGTTAAAGAGTCTGATATGGTGGCCGGGATGATTTTTTCTTCCTCAAATATAATCACAATTGTATATCAGTTTATTACATTATGCTTGGTACAAATATGGCTATTTTATAACCAAAGCATAATCTTATGGGGTGTTTTGTATGCTCAATAAACGCATAATATAACTTTAACTTTATTTAAGTATTTTCTTTTGTTTGCAGATGCTTTCATTTCGCCTTGGATATTTGCATTTGTTTGGATTTTCTTTTCATAAACCATTGATTTGCAAAATTGTACCTATTTTTATCTTTCGTTTTCTATGAAAATGTGTTGTATCTTTGCATTGCGAAATAAACAACAATAGGTATGAAGCAAAAACAATATATACTTCACTCTCTGATAATCGAGGTTACTATGGTGCTATTAGCTTCGATGGTAGCGTTTCAAGTATGCAATATGCTTGGAATACGAATGAGTTTGATTCCATTAGTTATGGTCATCGGATATGTCATACAAAAACTACTATACCATCTTTGCTGTATCTCAGCAAGGTATATTGTTGATGCAATTCCTCCATCACTTCTAATATCTATCAAAAAGTGTGTGAGTAAAAAGATACAGCCTTTAGCATATTCACCTACCTCAAACTGTAAAGAAGTCCAGAAGAAGCGAATGGAGCTATTTCATTATGAATACAAACGTGAGCAGCAACAATACCAATGGCAAAAAGAACGAGAAGAAGATGAAAAGTTGAATGCTATCCTAAGATACACACGAGATATATTTAAGCGTTTTGATTTGGAGGAAACAGAGATTTACCAAATATGCGAATCTGTCCGCTATTTTGCAGCTAACCGTCAAGTGCTTTCTGCAACCGAAATTCATATCAAGAAGCGTACCTCCCTCACTCAAATCTCGTTGAAGAACTTTGCTTGGAATATCGCTTTTCAATATAATATAGGTGGAGATATGACTACATCATTCGTAATGGTGACATTCGCAGAGTGGTTTACTAATTCAACATTTGATACTATTAGGAAGAATCTGCGTACAACCACAGGACGGCACAAGATTGAAATTGATGAGAATATCTTATCAAAATACATTGTTTGAGCCTCTTTTCCACTTCCTGATAATAATTATTATAGGAAGTAGTGCTGATGTCGGATAAATTATATAATTTTGCTCTGTGATTAAAACATTTTACCTCATGGCTAATTTAAACAGATTAAAAGTGGTACTTGCAGAGCAACAGAAAACAGGAAAATGGCTTGCAGAGCAAATTGGGAAGTCCAACTGTACTGTAAGTAAATGGTGCAGCAATTCGGTTCAGCCAGACCTTAAAACGCTTAATGATATAGCCAATGTTCTTAATATTGACGTGAAAGACCTAATTGTCAGCAGTAATCATAACTGATTTATTGTCATGGAAGTAAACAAGAAAGAACTCAAAGAACAAGAGATACGCACTCTGTTCATTACTCCTGCGCTCCAACGAAAAGGTTGGGCTGTAAGTGTAAATATGCGTGAAGAGTACTATTTTACAGATGGTCGAGTACTTGTTATTGGCAATCAACATTCAGTAGCGGAGGGCAAAAAAGCGGATTACCTATTATATCATAAAGGTAAGCCCATTGCGGTAGTTGAAGCTAAAGATAATAAACATGCGGTTGGGGGGGGCATTCAACAAGCTATGGATTATGCCCAAATCCTTGACCTTAAATTTGCCTACTCCAGTAATGGCGATGCGTTCTTGGAACATGACTTTATCACGGGGAAAGAAACAGAAATTAAGTTAGAGGACTTTCCGACAGAGGAAGAACTATATAACCGTTATCTTGAATCCAAAAGCTACACATCGGAGGAGCTCAATATAATAGAAACACCTTTCTACTATGATGCTCATAGCCATGAACCAAGATATTATCAACGTATAGCAGTTGACCGTACAGTAGAAGCTATCGCAAGAGGACTACAACGTGTCCTTGTAGTAATGGCAACTGGTACTGGTAAGACTTTTACTGCATTCCAGATTATCCATAAACTTCATAAGAGTAAAGCAAAGAAAAAGATACTTTATCTTGCAGACCGCAATGTTCTTATAGACCAAACAATGGTTCAGGACTTCAAACCTTTCAAGAAGCAGGGTATAATAACTAAAATAATCTCACCTAAAGAAGGAGAAGCTAAGATTAATTCTGCGTTTGAGGTGTATATGGCTTTATACCACCAATTAGTCGGGAAAGAGGGTAAACCAGACCCATTCTTGGAGGTGCAGCCAAATTTCTTTGATTTAATTATTGTCGATGAGTGTCATAGAGGAAGTGCAAAAGACGATTCCGCATGGCGCAAGGTATTGGAATATTTTAGTGCGGCTACCCAAATTGGTATGACAGCCACACCGAAAGCTGACGAAGGAGCAAACAACTTGGATTATTTCGGTGAACCAGTATATACCTATTCACTTCTTCAAGGCATTCAAGATGGTTTCTTAGCTCCATACAGAGTTACAGCAGACTTTATTAATATTGATTTACAAGGATGGACTCCAGAAGAAGGTGAAATAGATTTATTAGGCAAGGAGATTGAACAGAAACTATATCAAAGACAGAATATAGGTCGTGATCTTGCCATCAAGTTAAGGCGTAAAGTAGTAGCACATAGGATAACCCAAATGTTACATGACATTGGTCGTATGACAAAGACAATCGTATTCTGTTCTGATATTGAGGAAGCTGCCGAAATGCGGACGCTGCTTATCAATATGAATAGCGATTTATGTAAAAAGTCGCCTTACTATGTTACACGTATTGTTGGCGAGGATAAAGAAGGTAAGAAACAACTGGACAATTTCATTAGTGTAGATGAGCCTTATCCTGTAATTGTTACCACATCTGAACTTTTATCTACAGGAGTGGACTGCAAAACTTGTGGTTTAATCGTCATAGACAAAGAAATTGGTTCTATGACTGAATTTAAGCAAATCATTGGACGAGGTACACGACTTAGAAAAGACAAGGGCAAATGGCATTTGGAAATCCTTGATTTCCGCAATGCTACCGCAAAATTCAAAGATCCAGCATTTGATGGCGACCCGGAACCACCAAAAGGAGGAGGGAAAAAGCCCAAGCCTTACAAAATCATAGATGCTCCAGAAATTCCAATAGTATCTGAGCCTCGTGAGAAATATCTTATCAGCGGTAAGAATATTCGCATTGCCCATGAAATCGTTTCAGTGTTAGGAGAAGATGGCAAGACGATGAGAACGGAAAGTGTTCAGTCGTTTGCTAAAAAGCAATTATTACGCCATTACCAAACTTTGGATGATTTTATCCAAACGTGGACGGAGGCAGAACGCAAACAAGCCATTATGGATGAATTGAAAGAATATGCTATTCTGATAGATGCTGTACGTGAAGCTAATCCGGCATTGAAGGATGCCGACATCTTTGATGTGATATGCCACGTTGCGTTTGACCAACCGCCATTAACAAGGAAAGAGAGAGCAAACAATGTAAAGAAGCGTAATTACTTCGGGAAGTACGAAGGTAAAGCCCGTGAAGTATTGGAGGCTCTTCTTGACAAATATGCAGAGAATGGTATTCTCGACTTTGAAAAGGCAAATATTTTGGAGATACCGCCGTTCAACAGCATAGGAAAACCAACAAAAATCATAAAGTTATTTGGCGGTAAGGTTGCTTTTGAGCAAGCCATCAGAGAACTAGAATATCAAATTTATAAATCAGCTTAAAAATGGCAGTAAACAACATCATAAAGCGAATCCAAAATATAATGCGCCAAGACGCTGGTATCAATGGTGACGCACAGAGAATTGAACAAATGACTTGGATGTTTTTCTTGAAAGTCTATGACACTCAGGAAGAAACTTGGGAATACAAAGATGAAAACTACAAGTCTATCATCCCCGAAGATTTGCGTTGGCGTAAATGGGCAGTAGATGAAAAAGACGGTGAAGCATTAACAGGAGAAGCATTGCTCTCTTTTGTCAATGAAAAACTGTTCCCTACTTTAAAGAATCTTCCGATAGACGCCAATACACCAAGAGCCAAAAGCATTGTTCTAGAAACATTTGCTGACTTAAACCAGTATATGAAGAATGGAACGCTTTTGCGTCAAGTGGTCAACATCGTAAATGAAATCGAATTTGACGATGCTGATGACCGCCACACATTTGGAGATATTTATGAGGGAATCTTGAAAGACTTGCAATCAGCAGGCAATGCAGGTGAGTTCTATACTCCACGTGCTTTGACAGACTTTATCGTGATGATGCTTGACCCGAAATTGGGCGAGACCTTTGGTGACTTCACCAGTGGTACAGGCGGCTTCCTTACCTCTGCTCTCAATTATATGAGTAAGAGCGTCAGTTCTGCCGAAGATGGAGAAAAACTGCAAAATGCAGTCGTGGGACAAGAATGGAAACCGCTACCTTATCTTTTGAGTATAACAAATCTGTTACTCCATGATATTGAAGCTCCCAATATAGCTAACTGTGATTCGCTTGGAACAAATATCACTGATTTCAAGGAAAGCGATAAAGTGGATGTTATCGGTATGAATCCTCCGTATGGTGGTAGCACAGAAGATAGTGTAAAAAGCAATTTCCCGGTGCAGTACCGTTCAAGTGAAACAGCGGATTTGTTCATAGCCCTTATCATGTACCGCCTCAAAGTTGGTGGTATGGAAAATCCAGTGTAAGCTGCCCCCTAAAACCAAAGCGATTCTACCCCCTTAAA
>OKRX01001503.1_pt1 | contig 16948 bp, 12 predicted proteins | sample 1601241 | NCBI WGS metagenome assembly OKRX01 (sample SAMEA3541500, study PRJEB24748) | human gut metagenome | biome: human gut; feature: human-associated habitat; material: faeces | place: China | collected 2012
GAACGGCTTGTAAATTCTCAAAAATTTTTTTAGTCCCTACTTGACACAAGAAGACATGTCCCGACTGGGCCGTGAGTACCTTCAGGTAGGTCAGTATACGGAACTCATCTTCCCAAGCTATGGTGTGCGCTTTATCGCCGTCAACGACGGCGTGGACAGCCTGTACGAGTCCACCAATGACTTCACGCCCTTCCGGAATCTGATGAACGAGTTCTATGCCAAAGACTGCAGCAAGAAGGGACGCTCTGTGGTTCGTCTTAAGGCTGAGACTGGCGCCAGAGTGTCCTCCCGTCCCCGCTATGGGTATATGAAGGACCCGGCAGATCCCAAACGGCACATGGTGCCTGATCCTGAAACTGCTCCGGTGGTGCGTTACATCTTTGACCTCTGCGTTTCCGGAAAGGGTCCTGCCCAGATTGCAAAGCAACTCAAGAAAGACAAAATTCCCACGCCTGGATATTCCTACTACCAGAAGCATGGGGTGGAACTGACCGGAGTGGACATCACTCAGCCATACAACTGGTCCACCAACACCGTCGCTGGCATTCTGGAGGATGAGACTTACCTGGGTCACACCATCAACCTGAAATCCACCACCCTGTCCTTCAAGAACAAGAAGCGCATTGAGCGTCCGGAGTCTGAGCAGCTTCGCTTTGAAAATACGCACGAAGCACTCGTTACGCAACAGACCTGGGAGATCGTACAGGATATCCGCAAGCACAAACGGCGCAGAGCCAACATGGCCGAGCAGAATATCTTCTCTGGACTGATCTACTGCCTGGACTGCGGCGGCATCATGGTACTGCACCGGGCGCACACCATGGATGCGCTGAAAAATAACTTCATGTGCTCCACCTACAAAAAGAAAGGCAAAGATGTGTGCTCCGCTCATTATATCCGGGAACAAGAGCTTAATGCTATCCTGTTGGATGACATTCGCCGCGTCACACACTTCGCTCGTCAGAATGAGCTGCGGTTTGCAGAGCATATCCGCAAGAAGCAGGGCAAGGAGGCACAGCAGGAGATCGCTATGCTCCAAAAGAAGATCGACACCATGCAGAAGCGCCAGGCCGAGCTGACAAAACTCTTCAAACGGCTCTACGAGGACAGTGTACTTGGACGCATCCCGGACGAGCAGTATCGCATCCTGTCTCAGGAGTACACCGCCGAGCAGAAAGAGATCCAGGAACAGCTCCCTGCCATGGAAGTAAGACTTCAAGAACTGAAAGACTCCAGCTCCAATATTGCCCGGTTCATTGAGAATGCCAAGCGATACAGCGAGATCCCGGAGCTGACTGCTGAGATCCTGCGCATCTTCATCAAGCGAGTGGAGGTCGGTGAGCGTGCGGAGAAATACTCCCGCACAGCACCGCAGGAGGTACGCATCTACTATCGTGACATTGGCCTGGTGGATGAACTGCCTGAGAATGTAGCTGATTCCTTGAAAGAAGAAATCCCGAACGAAGTCGCATGAGCAGAAAAAGGAGGCTGTGCCGAAACACAGCCTCCCTCCACAGGAACAAATATTAAGTTATATGGGTAGGTTCACAAATTGTCCCTATGGAACGCCGGAGAAAGGAACCGGGATTTTTGTATGTCTGAATCAGAAGGGACCGTAGCCGATGGCGTTTGCAATGACGATGAGGATATAAGCCGCGATCATCATGGTACCAATGGACTTGATAGCGAAGCGGAACCACTTGCCGAAGTCCAGGCCGCACAGAGAGCAGGCAACCACAGCGCCCGCAGGCCACAGGGTGTTGGTCAGGCCGTCGCCCAGCTGGTAGGTAAGAACCATAACCTGCTGGTTGATACCCAGCATCTGGCCCAGGGGGCTGAGGATGGGCATCATCATGACTGCCTTGCCGGAACCGGAGACTACGAAGAAGTTCAGCGCGGTGACAAAGATGTAGATGATAAGCAGGGTGACCATGGGGCTCTTGCCCTGGAGGGCGTTGCCCATGTAGTACACCAGAGTATCCATGATGTTGGCCTTGTTCAGCAGGACCATCACGGAGTTAGCAAAGCCGATGGCCAGCGCAGGACCAAGGACGCGGGCAGCGCCTGCGGTGAAGCGGTTACAGGTCTCAGTGGGGCCGACCTGGAACAGGATGGCCAACAGAATCATGAAGATGATGTACAGAGCCGTGATATTGGGGAAGCTCCACTTCAGAGCCACGCAGCCGTAGCCCTGAATTACGATCAGCGCCACAAAGCCAACCAGAGCAACAACCCGCTTCCAGGTCATGGGGACCTCCTCGCCGATAGAAGCGGAAGCGTCCTGATTCTTATACTCCTCGTAGCAGTAGCTCTTGGTGGGGTCCTTGCGGGAACGGTTGGCATACCGGACCAGGAAGATCAGACCGATGGTGAAGAAGACCACCAGCACGATAAAGCGATACCACATGCCGGAGAAGATAGGCAGACCCACGATCTGCTGGGAGACGCCGGTGGTGAACATATTGAGCATGCCGCAGGCAAAGCTGCCGCAGGAGCCCAGCAGCACCGCCGCCGCACCGGTCATCCGGTCATAGCCCGCCGACATAATCACTGCCGTTGCCAGACCATAGAAGGGGTAGGCACCTTCGCCGTAGCCCAACACACCAAACACAGTAAACAGCACGTACATAATCACTACCAGGCTGATTTCCTTGCCCTTGGTAGCCCGCACCAGCTTGTGGATACCGGCGGAGAAAGCACCGGTGGACTCCAGGAAGCCCAGCACGCCGGAGCAGATGATCAGGTTGCCCATAATGGATATACCGCCCACAATGCCGTTATAGAAAGACTGGAAGTAGTCGGAGAAGGTCAGATACTGCTTTTCGACCCAATTAAACACATCCGGGTTGACGATCTCACGGCCAGAGTTTTCATCCAGTACACGTTCAAAGTTGCCGCTGGGAACAAAGAACGAGACTATAAAAACAAGGAGCATGATGATGGCCAGGATGACAAAGACGTGGGGCACTGCGAATTTAAATTTTTTCTTTTCCATAGTTCTCTGCGCGGCAGGCACCCGCGCACTCCTTTCGGTTTGATTGTCATTTCAAAGCCTGATTCATTTTCTATGGGGCTGGTGCGGTCTGATTATTTGCTGTGCTTGTTCAGCCACTCGATGGCACAGTTGGCGTGGATGGCGGCTCCCTGATAGAACACGCTCTCATCCAGTACCATTCTGGGGTTATGGTGGGGATACTGCTCGGGTCCGCCGGCTCCCAGTACCAGGAAAGTACTGGGCACCTGCTCAGCCACGTAGCTGAAGTCCTCGGTCCCGGCCATGGGAGGCATGGCCTGAATGTTCTCCTCCCCCACCATCTCGGCCACCGACTCCAGCAGCTCTTTGGTGGTGGCCTCATCGGTAAAGGTGCAGGGACAGTTGAACATGGTGATCTCGTACTCGCCGTGCCACGCCTTGGCATAGGCATCCACGATCTCAGGCAGCCGTTCCAGCACATGCTTGCGGGCCTCCACGTTGTAGGTGCGCAGGCCTACCTGCAGGTCAGCGGTGTCAGGGATAATGTTCACTGCCGTACCCGAGCGCATCACGCCGCCGGACAGGGTCGCGACCGCCTGGGGAGAGACCTCCCGGGTCATGAGCATGTTGAGGGCGGTGTAGATCTGGTTGGCGATCATGATGGGGTCCACACACAGGTCGGGCGTGGAGCTGTGTCCGCCCTTGCCCTGGATATGGATGGCAAAGGTATCCAGAGAGGAGCTGGCCACGCCGGAGCAATAGGTCACCTGGCCCACAGGAGTGGTAGAGAAGATGTGGATGGCCATAGCGGCGTCCACCTTGGGATTTTCCAGCAGACCGTCGTCGATCATGGTCTTGGAGCCGTATCCCATCTCCTCGCCGGGCTGGAACATGAGCTTGACGGTACCTTTCAGCTCGCTCTCATGATCCTTGAGAAGCTTGGCCGCACCCAGCAGCATGGCCGCGTGAGTATCGTGGCCGCACATGTGGCTGGCATTGCGCTTGGAACAGAAGGGCAGGTTGTTGATCTCCTCCATGGGCAGGGCGTCAAAGTCAGCCCGCAGCAGGATGCAGGGACTGCCGCTGCCGATGGTGGCTACCACGCCGGTAGATGCCCTCATATCGGGGAAACCCATCTTGATGTACTTCTGCCGTACGCTCTCTTCCATCACACCGCAGCGGTGGGACTCGATCCCCATCTCGGCCAGCCGCTTTTCAATGTAAGCTGCCGACTCGGGCAGGTCCATGCCGACTTCGGGAATTTGGTGGAGATAGCGGCGGTCGGCCACAATCTGCTCCTGAAGCAGTTTGGCTTCTTCCAACAATTCTTTCATGCTCTGGGGCTCCTTTCTGTTTCCGGTCTTTCCGAGATAACACGTTGTACGACTGCCGCCCAGCCTAAATGGCCACTGGAAATGCAGTGCGTAATTTATGATTTCGCAGCAGCTGCCTTGCCCTTAACCATGGCATAAATCACTGCACCTACGATAAATCCGATGACAGAGGGAATCAGCCAGTCAAAACCCAGGCTGCTCAGAGGGATATAGGACATCAGCTTATCCAATCCATCGGTAGAAATGGAGTGAAGTCCGTTTGCCCGCGCTACTACGAAAGCGTCATAGGCACTGATCAAAGTAGCCACATATACCGCACCCTTCCAGGCTCCGTCGTTGGGTACCAGGCGCTTGCACACGCCCAGCACCATCATGACTACGGACATGGGGAAGATGAGCGTAAACAGTGGCCCGGAGAAGGCCAGTACGTTGCTCACGCCGGTAGCGGACATGAGGAAGATGATGGCGGTAATTACCAGAGCAATGATACGGTAAGGGATCTTGCCCCGGGTCCATTCCAACACCCAGTCGGAGGCAGTTGCAATCATGCCTGCGGCAGTAGTGAAGCAGGCGAAGATTACGGCCACCGCCAGCACTACGATACCGCCGTAGCCAGCCAGCTTCTGCACCAGACCGTTGAGCAGGGCGGTGGAATCCATATCAGCGGCGAAGTAGGGGGTACCGCAGGCACCCAGCCAGCACAATCCGCCGTAGACCACGACCAGAATGATGAAGGCCACTCCGATGGCCCGCACCAGAATATTTTTCTGATCCTTATATTCGGTATACCCCTTGGCCTTGATGCTGCCCAAAAAGATACCTGCGCAGATAAGGCCGGTGGGGATATCGCCGGTATTGTATGCGGTAAGGGTAGCATAGGTAAAGGCATTGTCCACCGTGCCACCGGTAGGAGAACCGATGGGCATGGCAAAAACCATCACCACAATGATAAGGAGCGCCACCAGCAGGATCGGGGTAGCGTAGGCACCGATCATGTCGATGACCTTGGAGCGATTGCTGGCAAAGAAATAAGCAAGGGAAAAGAAAACGAACAGAAAGGCTACATTGACCCAGCCGGGTACATTGGGGAAAATACCCCGCATACCCGTTTCACAGGCCACCGCTCCGCAGCGGGGGATCGTACCGAAGAGTACAATCAGCAGACCAATGATCCGGAACATCTGATGCCACCAGGAGTTGATGTGCCGGGAAAGATCCACAAAATCGCTGCCCATATTGACTACGGCGTACATAGCCAGCATCGGAAACAGAATGCCGGTAAGTGTCATGCCCAGAATACCGGGAATCACATCCGCGCCGGTATTGATGCCAATGGAGGGAGGGAAAATCAGGTTGCCTGCGCCAAAGAAGATGGCAAACATGGCAAATCCCAATACCAGGGTATCCTTCGTCCGTCTCTGTTTCATTTTGCCTCCTCCTTATCGTACACCTTCTCGCCGTTGGAGTAGGTCTGGAGCACATAGACCTGGTCGATGCGGTCGCTGTCCACCTCCAGCAGGTCCTCACTGAGCACCGCAAAGTCGGCATGGAAGCCTGCCTTCAGCTGGCCCACCTTGGGGATGCCCGCCACACGGGCGGCCTCCCGGGTGTACAGGGCGATGGCGGTCTCGATATCCACCTTCTCTCCCTGGCCGCAGTCAAAGCCGTCCCAGGCCTTGCGGGTCACGCCGCCCTTCAGACAGGGGAAGGGATCGGAGGGCACCGCCCAGGAGGTGGCGGGGGCGTCAGTGGAGAAGCACAGGGGCACGCCCTTCTCCAGCATGGTCTTTACCGGGTAGGAGGCCTCCAGGCGCTCCTGGCTGAGGTTGGCCCGGTAGCTTTCGATCTCGGCGTAGAGGAAAATCGGCTGGGTAGCCACGCCGATACCCTTCTCCGCGCAGCGGCTGATGGCCCGCTGAGAAGGCTCGGTGACGTGCTCGATACGCAGGTGGGGCACATCGCCGTCGGTCCACTTTTCCTCGCCGTACACCCGGTCCACAATCCGGTCGATGGCGTGTCCGCCCATGGCATGCATGGACAGCTGGCAATGGTTCTCCTTACAGAACTGAATGGCGCTCTCCATCAGCTCGTCAGAGCAGACGGGGAAGCCTACCTCGTCCTCAGAGCCCAGGTAGGGCTCGTTCACGTCCGCCTGTATCCTTACATCCTGGAAATGGTCACCTTTACGCCCGTCCACATTGATGCGGAAACCGGTTTCTTCGCCGCTTGCCAGCATGATCTCGCTGATCAGCAAAGGTTGGTCATTGCGGTTATAGATCATGAACTCTTTGGTTGCGGAGCCTATTGTGGTGAATACCGTATCGAAAGAAAGTGTGTCAACCGAGAAGCTCAGCCGATGGTTGGGGTTATTCGAATAGTTTTCGTCCAGCCCGTCACACGACAACAGGTTGAGCACTATAAAGAATAATATGAGTAACGGAGCGGCTAATTTTTTCATTTCATTAATTATTAATAGTCCAGGTAAACTGTTATTTACCATATAATGTCAATAAGAAAACAAATTTATCATAAATAAGTTTTCGGGCATTAACATAAAAAAAGAGGAAAAACATCTGTTGAATGTTAATCCTCTTTTTATAACGAGAAATGTATCGTTTTATTTTGCAGGGATGTTCTTTAATAGTTCGAGTAAGTGAGACCACCACAATCCAACGGTATCAATCTGTATGCGTTCGTTGGGGGAATGGACATCCCGAAGCGTCGGTCCGAATGAGATCATATCCAGATTCGGATATTTTTCTAGAAACAAGCCGCATTCCAGTCCTGCATGGATCGCCATTATTTTTGCATCTTTGTTAAACAAACGTTTATAGGTCTCCTGTGCCACTTTCAGGATCTTTGAATCCGGGTTAGGCGCCCAACCCGGATAGCCGTCGCCGTGAGTTACCTGTGCACCGGCTAACTTGAAAACAGATGCGACCTGGTTGGCAATCATGTTCTTGCAAGACTCGATGGAGCTACGCTGGCTTGTGCCGACAATGATTGTGTTGCCATCTCCCATCTTGACAGAAGCCAGGTTGGTGGAGGTTTCCACCAGCCCTTCGATGTCGTGGCTCATGCCGATCACGCCATGCGGGCAGGCATGTAAAGCCAGAATCAGTTTTTCGGCATCATAGTCGCTGATGTATTTGTCCGGACGGTCGGTCGATGCCATTGTTATCTGTACGTTCGGGTCTACATGTTTCAGTTCGTTTTCGATATCTGCCGTGAAATGGTTCAGCAGAATACGGGCTGCTTCCTTTTCTTCCGGATACAGGCCGATGGTCGCTTGCGCTTCGCGGGCGATAGCGTTGCGGAGGTTACCGCCGTGGATGAAGCAAAGGTTAAAATCGGCTTGATTTTTCAACAGGTACAGGTAGCGCACCAGAATCTTGTTGGCATTGCCCAACCCTTTGTGTATTTCGCCACCGGAATGTCCGCCGTTCAAGCCTTTCACTTCGATTTTGAAGTATTGCATGTTCGGATTGGTGTCACGTGGTTCGTAATGGAACACCGCTTGCGTATCTTTGCCGCCTGCGCATCCCATAAAGATTTCACCTTCGTCTTCGCTATCGAGGTTCAGCAGGATATCACCAGTCATGAATCCTTTTTCGAGTGCTTTGGCTCCGGTCAGCCCGGTTTCTTCGTCTACGGTGAAAAGGCATTCGATCGGTCCGTGCTCGATATCATCGGATGCGAGGATCGCCAGTTCGGCGGCTACACCGATGCCATTGTCGGCACCCAGAGTCGTACCGTTGGCACAAAGCCAGTTCCCGTCGACGATTGTTTCGATCGGATCATGGTCAAAATCATGTGCGGTTCCATTATTCTTTTCGCAGACCATGTCCATGTGGGATTGCAAAACGACTGTCGGCAGGTTTTCTTTGCCGGGAGTAGCCGGTTTAGACATCAGGATGTTGCCTACGGCATCTTTTTTGATCGCTATTTTATACTGTTTGGCGAATGATTCAAGAAACTCGATCATTTTTCCCTCCTTCTTTGAAGGACGGGGCACTTGTGTTACCTGGTGGAAGAACTTCCAGACGATTTCAGGCTTTAAATCAGTAATCTTCATAATGTTACAATGTATTATAGATGTTACTCTATAGTTAATAATACCACTGCAAACAGGGGGTTGTATGAAAAAAAGTACAATTAAATATCAAAAACATACTTTCCAATCACTTAAACTCTTATATTTGCGTCCACAAATATAGAGAAAATGCTTACAACGTTATTGATTACTGTCATAATTCTTGTTATTTGTGTTGTGTTGCTCAGTGTAAAAGTGATTTTCAAAAAGGGAGGGAAGTTTCCGAATACACACATTGAAGGTAATGCGGCACTAAGGGAGAAAGGTATATGCTGTGCTAAAACCCAGCATAGGAGAGATAGTTTGAGGAAGAATCTATATGATAAGATAAAAGAAATAGAAGAATAAAATAAAATAAAGATTTAATTTACACTTTATGAAGAACATTAACTACGTTATTAATGGTGTGCTCGCGGTAGCTGTCATAATCCTGTTTGTTATGCAGTTTTCCAGTAAAAAAGAATCCACAGTAGCTCCGGCTTTCACAACGGAGGGAGATTCTACCAATCTGCTCCCTGTGGCATATGTAAATGTAGACTCTCTTTTATCGAATTACAACTATTCGAAAGATTTGAATGAACGTATTCTCAAGATGCAGGAAGACTATCGTTTAGATATGACTCAGCGGTCAAATGCCTTACGGACAGAATTAAATGATTTCCAACGTAAATATGAAGCCAATGCTTTCCTTACTACGGAAAGAGCGCAGCAGGAAGGAAACCGTTTGCAGAAAAAGCAGGAGGAACTTCAGAACTATGCGGCTAAGAAAGAACAAGAGTTGGCTGCCAAGCAGATGGAGCTGAACGGACAGCTTCGCGATACGATCGTTGCCCAGTTGACGACTTTTAACCAGACAAAAGGCTATCAGATCATTTTCAGCAATACAATGGGTGACAACATTTTGTTATCTAATCCGGCATACGACATCACTGCCGAATTTCTCGAAGTGCTGAATAAGAACTACTCTTCCGGTAAATAAGGAATAAAACATATAGATATATACGAAAGGGCTGTCCCGCACGGGGCAGCCCTTTTTGATTGTGGCCCTAAGGATTCCTTGGGGGGGATAATGCTATGCATTAGACCTTGTAACCCTATGCTTTAGCTATTGCAAAGCTATGCTTTACGGCAAGCGAAGCATGCTTGTTTTTGTTTACCTTTGTTTGGACTTCCGGAGTTTCTTCTTGATCCAGAAATAGTAACCGGTTATGGCAAAGACAGCCCCTAAGAGTGAAACCAGACAGCTTAATATCCGGGTTGTCAATCCTCCCCATGTTCCGGCATGAACGGAATAGATCCATCCTCTTATTTTGGCGGATTTAGGGAGGTCCTTGTATAATTGAATTTCAGTGATCTTGCCGGTAGCCGGGTCAAAGGAATAACGGTCGCTTCCTCTTGTATTTCCACAGGCAGCGGTAGAAACGGTTGCTGATCCGTCTTGGATGGAGATCGATTTATATTCCGGATAACGGCTTTGTAAATCGGCCAAGACTTCGGCCCATTGTGTGTAATCGGTTTTGGGATGTTTCTTCGAACCTCTTTCACCTGCTGTTTTTGGGGGGACGGCAGATGTCGGAGCGTGCGTCTGTTTAGATGTTGTGCTGATGCCGAACGCGGTATAGAACGCGTCACGATACCAACCGAACGACCAAGTTAGACCAGTCAATGCCAGGATAAGCAAAAGTAAAGCTGCATAGAAACCTCCGGAGACATGTAGATCGTACAGGAAGCGGAACCAGCCGGCTTTTGTTTTGATTTTGAGCCGGTTTTTCAGTGCTTTCTTGTTTCTCGGATACCAGATGACAAGACCACTTATGATAATAATGGCCAGTACCAGGGTTGAATATCCGACAATAGTTTTACCCCAAGCGAAACTTCCATCCCGTTTATATTCGTCCAACAGCCAACGGTGAAGGCGCATTATCTTCATGAAGAACCCTTTTCCATCGTCTATGCCGGTAATTTCTCCGGTGTAGGGATTGATAAAGCAAGCAGCCTTTTTTCCGGGTAAAATCAGTTGGTAGGTCCGTTTGGGGTCGGAGGAAACCCGTATCCCGTTTATTTTGATGGAATCGGGAAGTTGCCCGCGGGCAGTATCCATGAGCGTGGCCGGTGAAAGTGGTTCGCTTTTTATCTCTTTGACAAAATAGCGGGAAGGATAGCAAAACTCCAGTATCTCCGCTTCGAATACCAGGATTGCTCCTGTCAGGCAGACGATCGCGATGATGATACCAAAAGGTATCGATAACCATAAATGTATTTTCGCAAAGAACTTTTTCATTTTCCGAATAATTGTTTTATCCCGTCGTATATTCCCGGAATTGCGACCGTTCCGTGATTTTCTTCGGGAAATGATTTACTAAAAAATTGCAGTTTTTGAGCTTGCGGTAATATCTCCGATAGGAGATAGTTGACCTTGTTGAGGTGAATATCCACCCGGTCAGTCCGTTTTTGGGAAGCAACACCGATATACAGGCTCTTCCCTGTAAAATCCTTACCTTGGATAAGCGAGGCGGCTTCTTCTGCCAGCTTTCCCTGGTCCCACCACAGGCTGGGGTCGAGGGCTAAATAGATATCGAATAATTCCGTATGGCGCAAAAACGTGTTTACGGTAAAAAGCCCGGAATAGGAGTGCCCGATTAACATGTTTAGTCCGTTTGTCCGGTATGTATTGTCGATTACGGAACGAAGTTCTTCCGTTAGGAAACGGCTGAATGTTTCACTTCCACCACCTTGTGGAATAGCACCCGGAGAGGTTTTCCCGCTTCGTCCGGCAGCAGAGGCCGTAGGAGTAAAGTCGCGTGTCCGGTCCGTGCTTATTACCCCGGCGATGATGCAGGACGGAAGATATTTTCCTTTGACCGTAGAGAGCGTTTGGCTGATACCGACCAATGAATGGAAAAAAGAGCCTCCGTCGAGTAGATAGATGACGGGATAATTCTGTGTCGTATCCCGATCGTAGTTTTGAGGCAGATATATCCAATAGTCCCGTTCCTCCTGTAAAAAGGCAGAGTAGAGTGAGTATCGTTTCCCGATACAAATATCCTCCTGGCTCCGCATGGTCAGCGGGAGCAGGAGGAATATCAGAAAGAATTGAATTCTAATCATTGTTGGTTGTTAGTTCTGTGAAGTTGCAGCCGCCAACTTGCCGATACCGGTTATTTGGGTTGCTTCGACTGTTACACCTTTTGTAGCACTGGCGTTAACCGGGTCGATCTTGTAGATTGCTGGGTTCCCGTCGGTTGTCGTTACAGCGATGTAAGCCTTGCCGTTTTCAACATGTATCGTGTTTCCGAAACCTGAAATTATATCGGTTGAAGGAAGTCCGCTTACGTAAGTCAATTTTTCGGCTCCGGCTTTGAATACGGCCAACTGATTTGCGGTATAGCCTGTTTCACTGAAAGGACGGTCATACATCAGCAACAAGAAATAATCTTCTGTTATATGCCAGCTGCGAAGGAAGGAGTTGCCGTTGCTCTGTGCCTCCAGGTTGCAGTAGTAATCGTCGAAATCTTCGCTTCCGTTCGGGATGCGCACCACACCGGCCGGCAAGTTGGTCTGTTGGCGCGGGTCGGTCATCGTTTTGGCATATGATGGTGAGAATACATAGATGTCGCCATTATCGGCGGCCCAAATCATTTGGTAATATTGCGATTTGAAACGGCCGCAAGCGTAACTGATTTTATCAGTCTTGATGATTTTCTTATTTGTAAATGTTTCATCGTCGAAGATGGCGACCCAACAGGAATTCGGATACTGTGTCCACAATAGCTCGTCTTTTTCGTAAGCGCTACTGTTCGAACCACCGGATTCGGTTTTCACCAAGTCTTCGTTACCCGGCAGAATCCATTTCCCGTTTCCGTCTTTTGTCCCATACTGGCTTAATCCCATCGGTACGGCTACGCTATAGATCTTGCTGTTATGTTCCAAGATACCTGCCAGCGTTACATATTCGCCATTGCCCAGGAAGTTTTCGGACAGGTAGGCTTTGTTCTTTGTGTCGTTGTCCGTTTTTGTCTCGGCTGCGACATCTAAAAGAGAGACCAGGAATGACTGGGGGACGTAGCCGTTCTCATCCGCCCATTCCGTCGGACCGTCACCCGAAGAAAGAGTCATGATATACTTGTCATAAATGCCGTAAGTCGTAAATCGTTTGACCTTATAGCTTTGTGAGCGGGTTTCAAGTTCTCCGTCCGCATTCAGGATATACGAGCGTGTGTCCCCCGCATTTCCCTGATTGTAAGTCAGGCCGTACAAATACTGGTCTTTATAGAAAACCCATTGTGTGGCTCCGTCATTCACGAGGCCGTTGTTCAATGTCGTGATGGTCCCTTCGTCCACACTCTCGGCTGTAAGCAGTACGTTGGTCGTATTTCCGGATGCCGTTGTAGAAGCAGGGATTACGAATGTGTTTTTTGTTTCACCTTTTCCTCCTTCGTCCGGTGCCGGGATCTCGTTGTCACTACAGGAAGTAAACAGTCCACCCGTCAGCATAACTGCGGCAATACCGGTTAATAAATGATTCTTTTTCATCTTGCAATAAATGTATTTATATTTAGTAACTGTGATAATTGAATTAATTTCCGAAATAAACTCTTACTTTACCGTAGAAAGCGCGTCCGGCTTTCTGCAAACTAAAATTATCGTACAAGTTTTCGTTTGTAAAGTTGCGGCACTCTAACGACACGTTGTACCGTCCGTTCTGAAGGCTGTAGGAAAGAGTTAGATTATGGGAGAACTGATTCGGTACGACATAGTCATTGTTTTTCGATCCGATAGCAGACGAATAGTAAGTAAAGCTATGCAGGTATTGATTGTCGTAAGTAACAGTCAGCACATTGCCTTTTTTCCAAAGATTACGCCAGTAGAACGATATGTCGGAATCCGCAAACCGGTAGGGAAGGTTAGGCATCCGTTCTCCATAGGCTAGGTTTTCGGCACTGCTGGTAATGGAGGTTTTCATTTTGTCGCGTACGTCCATTTGGGTAAAGTTACCGCCTACGCTCACCCAGTTTGCGAAGTTGTAGCGGATGGACAGATTAAATCCCTTTGTCTCGACTTTGCCGTAGTTGATATAGGTTGCCGCTTGCTTGCCGCCACTCAAATCTGTGATGTTACGTTGTATGTAATCTTTCGTATTGCGGTAGACCACTCCACCTTCCACATACAAGGTATGTTTTCCGAATGTCTTGTTGTAGCTCAGGTTGAGGTTTATATTGTCGCTATTTTCCGGTCGGATGCTCAGTTCGCCCATTTCCAGGTCTTCGTCACCGAACATCTCTTCGATGGTCGGCAGGCGATAAGCTTTTTCGTAAGACAGCTTGGCTTGCAGGCCTGTCAAGATGAAGTAGGTTCCGGCCGCCCCGTATCCGAATGAGTTGACAGAACGTGTTTTGCGTACGTATTCGTCCTGCGTGCTTGATGTTGCCATCGGGCCTGCTACAAATTGGTTGTAGTATTTTCCGAAAGCGGAAAAGTTCCAGTGTTCGGACGGCATCAATCGGTAGGAAAGGCCCGAAATGTTTTTACGGGTTTCTTTAGCAATGGCACTTTTCATCTCTTCGGCTGCAAGCAGGGAGGTATTGGAGCGATGGAAAGTGTTCAACACATGATTGAAGGTAAATGTATGCATTTTACCGACCCGGTAATTGAGTGTCAATGTGCCGTTCCAGTTATTGTTGTCTGCCCGTGAATGCTGTCTTGACTGTTCTCCGGCGGAGTTCATCAGGTGCTTTTCTCCACGCCAGTTGTATTCATAAGAAGAAGTGTCTACGTTGGTTGTCAGGTTTTTATTGTAGTTGGCAGTCAGCACGATGTCCAGCCCTTTTGTGAACAGATCGCGTTTGCCATATTCCAGTGAAGGCATCAGAGAGTGTCCTTTGCGGTGCTTCTGGCCGTAAACGATTTCCTGGCGTACACCAGTCTGTATGTCCTGGTACATATTGGAGTAGGTGAAACCCAGCAGCAGGCGGTCCGCCCATTTCTTGTCTACGACACCCAGTTTGCCGATGACGGCTTCGTTGTGGTAGGTATCGTTGAAGCGTTTCACACGTTCCTTCTTGCTTCTGTCGATGCTTCCGGTCTCGAAGTTTTCTACCGGAGCGTTCACGTAGTAATCATTATCCGAATAGTTTTGGAAAGCATTGATTTCGTAGGTGAATCCGTTTTTGAACGTCTGTCCGAAATTCACGTAAGACTTGTGCGTATTGAAAGAGCCATAGGAATAGGAGGCATCTAAAAACCATCTGTCCCGCTTCTTTTTAGTGATGATGTTGATCACGCCTCCGATTGCATCCGTACCGAAGCCTACTGGGACCACGCCTTTGTAGATTTCGATGCGTTCGGCAAAGTTAACCGGGATGTTGTTCAGTCCGAACGAACTTCCCACACCTTCCTGCGGCACGCCGTCGATAAATATTTTCACGTGCTTGCCACTGAAACCGTCCAGCGTAAGTTGCATGTCCGAACCGACACCCCCGGATTCACGAACCTTCATTCCCGGAGCTTTCGCCAGTGCCTCGCTCAGGCTTTTGTTGGAATTTTGTAGTTCTTTCGTATCGAGTGCTACGGCATTGAATGCCGAACGTTTCAAACGGCTTATTCCGTTTGAGACAACGACCACTTCGTCCAGCTCCGTCGATTGCGGAGTAATGGTGATATTCTGTCTGGTCCTTTCTCCACCGGTAAGTTTCACCGGTTTCTCAACAGTCTTGTAACCGATGGCAGATACGACTAACGTGTAGTCGCCAGCCGGAGCTTTCAGATGGTAAATACCTTGTTCGTTGGTTGTTCCGCCGTATGTGGTACCTTTCAGGTAGACCGTTGCGAAATCAACGGTTTCTTTTTCCGTAGATATGATTTTACCTGAGATCATCGCCCTGTCTTGAGCGGAGGCGGATATTACAGCCAAGAGGAATATGAATAAGCCGGAAATTTTTAGAATAGTCGCTTTCAATTTATAAAGAGTTTTGTATCGTTAATAAAACGCTGCAAAGTTCCTTATAAATAGAAAGCGCATCAATCGCGGATTTTAGGTAATTTTATTGTCCCTGTAATTGTAATTTAGACAATACTTCTAACTATATGTAGGTATTTTTCGTTTTTAGTTTTCTTTTTTAGGAGCGACAAATGCCGTGTATAACTGAAGCAGGGCTGAAATGGTCAGGCAGATCACCCATTCTTTCCGTCCGCTGAACATCAGGGCGGAGGCGCATTTGGTGAAGACGATCCCGAACGGAATGCCGTGTTCGCCGAGCAGGCTCATGAAGTCGAGGTCGATCTTCTGTGGTTCGAGGCGCGAATCGACCAGCACGAAGAGGAAATACATCTGCTCGCGCTTGAGGATATAGTCGAGGATCAGCTTCGAGAACTCTTTGCGCTGCCCTTTAGAGACGCGCGCGTAACCGTAGCCGGGCAGGTCGACCAGGTACCAGCAGCCGTTGATCAGGAAATGGTTGATCAGCCGTGTTTTGCCGGGAGTGGCCGAGACTTTGGCCAACGCCGGAGAGTCGGTCAGCATGTTGATAAGCGACGACTTGCCGACGTTCGAACGGCCGATAAAGGCGAACTCCCAGCGGTTGTCTGCGGGGCATTGCGAGAGCTTCTGGCTGCTGCAGCGGAAGACGGCGGAGGTGATGTTCATGCCGGTGACGGTTTTATAAAGGGTTCTCCGCAAAGATAGCTTTTTTGTGCGGATCGGCCATGTGTGGGCCGGTGTCCCGTGCGGATAACCTACCGGTGTCGGCGTGCGGAGACCTTTCTTGCGGCCCGGGGCGCCGTGAGTGCCTGTGTAAGATTATATATTGGTATATAATCTTGCCCCGGTGACGAATGTGTATTGTTTTCGTATCCGGTCGCGCTGTACACGGAGCGTATTGTATCGGGTTTGAATGGCGGGGAAGACGATAGGTAGACATATCCGGATGGGAGAATTAAAAAAACAGTGCGGTAACCGGAAAATATCCGTAAAAAATTTGGAGAACCGATACGCTTTACTACTTTTGTGGCATACTAGTGTACTAGTTAACTAGTACACTAGTATGCTGGGTGAATGTCTTCGTTAGCTGTCTGTGTCCATGATACCTGGTGTTTGATATTTGATGATGCCAGGTGTCTGGGATTTAAGCTCATGGCTCTGGTGTTTGATATCCGTATCTGATATTCGATACCGGGTGTCGGGTCTTGGGGCTTGTGGTCTGGGTGCCGGAACCAAAGCCCCCTGTCAGTGGCTTGCAGGCTGTCTGTTGACAGAGGCCAAACCGTAGACTGCAGACTGCAGACCGCAACCGCAGCGAAAATGGCATACCATCCGCGACGAGCCGTATTATTTACTTAATTTTTTATAATCAGAGGCTATGATTCGATTGGAAAAGATTGTTTTTGGTTACGGGAGTATGCACAAGCTGTTCGACGGCCTGTCGCTGACCCTCCTGCCCGGGCATATACACGGGTTGCTCGGTGTGAACGGCACCGGCAAAACGACGCTGCTCAAGCTCGCATCGGGACTGCTGTTTCCGTCGCAGGGAACGGTGCGGGTCGGGGGACTCG
>OKRX01001505.1_pt1 | contig 16942 bp, 11 predicted proteins | sample 1601241 | NCBI WGS metagenome assembly OKRX01 (sample SAMEA3541500, study PRJEB24748) | human gut metagenome | biome: human gut; feature: human-associated habitat; material: faeces | place: China | collected 2012
AATGCCACCAGCCATTATAGCAGTCTTTGGAGCTCTACTCATTGCCTGTGCTACTCAAGCAGAAGCACAGCAGGGTGCCTACAGTTTCCCAAGTTACAGTGCTGATGTGTCTAGCAGAGCTTTAGCTGGCAATCTATCGCTCCAAAGCCAGATGCCCCTCTATAGCTTACCCACCACATCCCTTCACCAAATGAAGCGATACTATGCCACCTATAGCGTGTTAGGCCTTTCCCATGGTACACCTCGGGAAAGCTCCGCACTGCATAGCTTAGCATTAGGATATCGACTACACAAAGGGCTAGACCTTTCTATTGGTACACGAATACTTCGTGGCGAACAGGTGGAGATAACCAACCACCTAGGTGCCCAAGTGGGCTCCTTTCGGCCAACCGAAGCGACCGTAGACCTAGCCATAGCCAAGAGCTTTACCCCCAAGCTAGACGCCTATCTTCGTGCCTCCTATCTCTATAGCAATGTAGGAGTGAAGGCACACGGTGTAGCAGCATCCCTAGGGGCTACCTACTACCATAGTTTCCAGGTACCTAATGGGGTAACCCTTCACGGCGCCATCACCGCTGCCCTCCATAATGTTGGGCCAAAGCTTACCTACCACCGCGCCATCGCTAGCGAAGAGACAAGCGCCAAATCAAGAGTTGCCCTCCCCTCAGAGCTTAGTTTGCAGGCACACCTCCATACTACACTCAGAGAGGATCATACCATAGGGATAGGCGTGCGAACTGGCTACTTCTACCACCTCCATCCCTACTACGGTCTCAATGCCAGTGCCGGAGCAGAATATCTCTGGAAGAAGCTTGTAGCCATACAAGTGGGTATCGGACTGCTCCAGAGACAGCCCCTCTATAGCGTTGGAGTAGGAGCAGAGTACCAAACCATCTCCCTCCATCTCGCCTATACCCACACTACCCAGCCCAATAGTTTAGGAGGTGTACACCTAGGTCTAGCACATAGGTTCTAGCCTAGGCCCCAGCAATTACCCAAGGTATCATCAAGGAGCCTTGTCCCAATGCAGATTGGGCAAGGCCCCTTCCTTTTTTATCTCGAGACTAAATGCCAAGAGATAGGCCCAATAATCAGCTCCTCGATGGCTGTCAACTGACCCCTTTATTACCCTACTAACGATCAATAGTTCAAGCAACTCGAAGGTGGGTACGTACAAACCATTTATTGAGATACGATATGGGCTTTTTCCGAGATCGTAGTTTAACATTTGCCGAGTTCGTAACTCAATGATTGCTGAGTTACAAACTCGCTGTTTGGTGAGTTACAAACTCGCCAGTTGCTCTTCTTTTAAGTTAATTTGTGTGTCAAAAGGAATGAAAATACCTATGTATGGGTATTGTGTGATTGCTTTTGCCTTTATAACTTTGCACAACTAAAATAATTTACTAATGACCTGTTGAATAATCAGGTTATTTTTATTAAAGAACTATATTCGCTATACGCCATTTATGTTTTATCGACGTTCGACGATTATTCTCATTTTATTCCTTTCTTGCGGTTTTGTCTATGCCCAAGACAATGGTAATAATACTGTTTCGCAACAGACTTCTCAATCGGTTGATACTCTTGGTACTATCAGAGATGATGGGCTTATTGATGAGGTAGTGGTTTATTCTCGTCCAATTTTAGGTAGTAAGTTTCAGGCAAGAAATCGTACTGGTTCTGCTTACTTCTTATCTTCTGGTGAGCTAGCTAAGTTCAATTATACCGACATCAATCGTATGCTCAAGAGCGTGCCAGGTGTAAATATGTACGAAGAGGATGGCTTTGGTCTTCGCCCCAATATTAGTTTGCGTGGTACCAAGGCTGAGCGAAGTGAGCGCATTTCACTTATGGAGGATGGGATTCTCATTGCTCCGGCTCCTTACTCTGCACCAGCTGCCTATTACTTCCCGAGTGTGGCGAGGATGAGTGCTGTGGAGGTGCTGAAAGGGAGTAGTCAGGTGCAGTATGGCCCATTTACCACTGGAGGCGCTATTAATATGCTTTCGACCCCTATCCCAACTCACTTTTCTGGAAAGTTCAATGCTTCTTATGGGAGCTTCGATACCGCGAAGGGGCATATTATGATTGGCGACCGAAGGGGGGTATTCGGGTATATGCTGGAGTATCTTCGCCATCAATCCAAGGGGTTTAGGAGGGATGAGCCTGATGAGCGTACTGGTTTTAAGCGCAATGATGTGGTGGCGAAACTAGGAATCAGTACCGATCGCTTATATGGTGTCAATCATAATGTAGAGCTGAAGTTGGGCTGGGCCAATGAAGATTCCGATGAGACTTACCTCGGTCTCAGTAGTGAGGACTTTATGCAACGCCCTTATTATAGATATGCTGGTGCCGATATGGATCACCTAAAGACCCAGCACTTCCAAAGTGTTTTGAGCCATATATTGATGGCTGAGAATGGCTTAAAGATTACTTCCAATCTGTATTACAATTACTTTTTCCGCAATTGGTATAAACTGAATGATGTGAGGGTCGGTTATCTGAAGGAGGAGAAGCGTTCCATAGGTCAAGTACTTGCCGATCCTGAGACCAATCACGAGTACTTTGAAATCCTTACAGGAAAGCGAGATTATATTGGTGAGGCACTTATGGTGCGCGCCAATCGTAGGAAGTACTTCTCCCGTGGTATTCAATCCAAAGCTGAGTATAAATGGCGCCTAGGAGAGAGCTATCTTACTGTAGAAGGAGGCATTAGGTATCATGAAGATAGTGAAGATCGCTTTCAAGAGGACGATGGCTACTCTATACAGTCGGGTGAGATGAAGCTCTTCCGTCCTGGTGACCCTGGCAGTCAGTCCAACCAAGTGACCACAGCCCGTGCGTGGAGTGGTTATATCTTAAATACATGGGCATGGAACAATCTAACGATTACCGCAGGTTTACGCTATGAGGATGTGCTTTTGGTGAAGAGAAATTATACCAAGCAAGATCCAAGGCGATCGGGACGAGTTCGTATCGAGACACCCAATTCGGCACGTGTATGGTTGCCTGGCATAGGAGTGAACTACAAAATAATTCCAGAGGTATCGGTATTTACAGGCGTACATAGAGGTTTTGCCCCTCCAAGTGCCGTTTTAGAGCAGAAGCCAGAGAGCTCTATCAATGTGGAGGCTGGTTTGCGTATAGCTATGTCGGGCTTGCACTTTGAGGTAATCGGCTTCAATAATAATTACCAGAATATGCTTGGTAGTGACCTCACAGCAGCTGGCGGGCAGGGCACAATGGACCAATTTAATGTCGGTGCTGCACTGGTAAGGGGTGTAGAAGTATTGCTCAACCTCGACCCTATGCCCCGTCATTGGGTGGTACGTGCCAATACTCAACTTTCCTATACCTACACTGATACCAAGATGAAAAATGACTTTACCAGCTCTGCGTGGGGTGATGTCCATGCTGGTGATGAAATACCCTATATTTTTAAGCACTCAATTAATGGGCAGTTGGGGGTCACCTCTAAGTGGGTAGATCTCAATGTGGGTGTGCGTTTCAATGGAGATATGCGTACGGTGCCGGGGCAAGGGCCAATGGCACTTAGGGAGACTATTCCGCACCATACTATTTGGGATGCCACCATTCGAGCAAAGGTATATAAGGGTGTTACACTCACGCTAAATGCCATTAACATAGCGAATAAAGCCTACGTAGTTTCGCGTCATCCTTCGGGGATGCGTGCCGGTCACCCAAGAGGTATCTATGGTGGAGTGGAGGTGAAGTTTTAATCTGCTAATTTGTAGTATATGTATATTCAGTGGGTTGGTATGATGCCACTGTGAGTGATCAATAGATATGATGATGAAGAATATATTCCAGCGACAGCATCTCTCGATGCTCATACTCCTTTTACTCTTTTGTAGCCCAGGAGTTATTTCAGCGCAAGAGAGCAAGCCGAAAGAAACCGTCACTGGTGTGGTGAGCGACCTATCTAGCTTACCTCTCCCAGGTGTGCTTGTGGAGAATAAAAGCAATGGGAGTAGGGCGGTCACCAATGCAGATGGTAGATACAAGGTGTATGGTGCCAAAGGGGATAAACTAAGTTTCCGCTTTGTTGGTATGGTGACAAAGGTGGTTACTGTCAGTGGATCCATTATGAATGTACAGCTGAAAGAAGATCAGACTCAGCTGGACGAAGTGGTGGTGACTGGTTACCAAAAAGTACGGAATAGAGTTTATACCGGTGCAGCAACCGCCGTGAAAATGGCAGAGATTAAGCTAGATGGTGTGCCTGATATGTCGAGGATGCTGGAGGGACGTATTCCAGGTCTATCGGTGCAAAATATATCGGGTACCTTTGGTGCAGCTCCAAAGATTAGCATCCGTGGTGGTGCCACTATCCTAGGCGATGCACAGCCTCTCTGGGTGATAGATGGTGCTGTGTATGAAAATATGGTGCAACTCACTATGGATCAATTGGCCTCTGGTGATGCTGTGACGCTGATCGGTTCGGCGGTATCTGGTCTCAATCCTTCCGATATTGAGGATATTCAAGTGCTCAAAGATGCCTCTGCCACTTCGGTCTATGGTGCGCGAGCCCTTAATGGGGTGATAGTGATTACTACCAAGTCGGGCAGAAGGGGGATGCCACTAAGCGTTACCTATGCCACCGAAAATGCTTTTAGGCTTAAGCCCTCGTATAGAGAGTACGACCTTTTGGATTCTCAAGAGACGATGTCGCTCTATCAGGAGATGTGGGATAAAGGTTACTTTGACATCAAGGAGTCTTTGTATGGCCGAAGGGGTGGTATTTACCATCAGATGTATAGAGATATTCTAACAGTGGACCCTAATACCGGCAGTTATTTGCTACCCAATACTCAGAAGGCGAGGCTTGAGTTTTTGCAACGCGGTGAGTATGCCAATACCGATTGGTTTGACCTCCTCTTTACCTACCGTCCCACCACTCGGCACACCGTCACTCTATCGGGAGGTGGCGACCATGTAGCTACCTATGCTTCTATCGGTTACTACCACGATGGAGGCTGGACCATTACGGATGGGGTACAGCAACTCACAGCCTCTCTCAAGAGCACCTTTTATCCAAAAGAAGAGATGAAGCTCACTCTAAGCGCCAATGGCAATATCCGTAATCAGAGAGCCCCAGGTACCATGCCCCTGAGGCAAAATAGTAGGATTGGAGCCTACGAGCGTGACTTTGATATCAATCCATTTGCCTATGCTCTCGGAACAAGTCGTACCTTAACTCCCTTTGATGCCAAAGGAAATAGGGCCTACTACCGCAATAACTGGGCACCCTTTAATATCCTATCTGAGTACGAAAATAATCAGATGCAGATGCGAGTGATAGATTTTAAGCTCCAAGCCGAAGGAACCTACAAGCCTATCAAAGAGCTGGAGTTGGGAGGCCTCCTCTCCATCCGTAGAGCTATAACTAGTACAAGGCACGAGGTGAAAGAGCAGTCCAACGTGGTGCTGGCCTATCAGGCAGCAGAGACACCTACTGTAGCCCACGAAAACTTCTACTTGCTGAGCGATCCCAATAATCCCGCTTTGCAGCCCAAGGTAGCTCTTGCTCACGGAGGAATCCTTTTTAAGAACGAGGTGGGGATGACTAGCTTTTTGGGGCGCTTGTCGGCCGACTACAATAAGAAAGTAGGTGAGCACGATATCCGTCTCTTTGGTTTCGGTGAGATACGAAGTACTGAGCGCTCTATCACTCCTTTTCAAGGGTATGGTATCCAGTACGACAAAGCCAATCAAGTCTACCCCAATCCTAATGTCTTTGATAAGCTAGCCGAGGAAAATAGACCCTACTTCTCACTGCGAAGCATGGTAGATAGAGGGGTCACCTTTTCGCTCAATGCGACTTATGGCTATGCCGGTAAGTACATCTTCAATACCGTGCTCAATTATGAAGGTGCCAATACTTCGGGCAAGGGCGCTAAGGCACTCTGGTTACCTACGTGGAATATAGGCGCTAAGTGGAATCTCGACCAGGAGGAGTGGTTCGCTAATCACCCAACCATCTCCAAATTAGCTCTCCGAGCGAGTTATGGCCTTACTGCCAAGATGAATGAGGAAGCGATCAATACCCGTAATATCTTCCGGATGGGCATCACCAATCGTCGCCATTTGGAGGATAGAGAGAATGCACTTCTGCTCAGTCAATTGGAGAATAGAGACCTCACGTGGGAAAAGATGTATGAGCTCAATATAGGGCTTGAAGTGGGGCTATTCCACAACCGCATCAGTAGTACATTGGACTTATATCAGCGCAATACCTTTGACCTTATTGATCTCGTCCGTACCTCAGGGATAGGGGGGCAGTACTATAAGTATGCCAATTTTGGCGACATGACCACCCGAGGCGTGGAGCTAGGTATTCACTCAAAAAATATTGTTACAGAAGCCTTTACATGGAGTAGTAGTCTCACCATCAGCGCTATGAACCAGATGATTACCCGCCTACTCAATTCGCCCAATGCTTTTGATATGGTAGCAGGTCGTGGTAGGGGCAATCTAGTAGGCTATCCCAAGGGCTCACTCTTCTCTTTTAACTTCCAAGGTCTTGACCCCAATGGATTGCCCACCTTCGACTTTGGTCTTTACCAAAATAACCAGGAGCATGCCTGGACTGTTGGTGCCGACTTTTTGGATACAGAGTTCAATAAGAGCTACCTCCTCTATCACGGCCCTATAGAGCCACAGGTAATGGGAGGTCTGATGAATACCTTTAGGTACAAAGAGTGGGAGCTCTCTCTTTTCATCACCATGCAGGCAGGGAATAAGATTCGGATCAATCCTACGTTCGACCCTCTCTATGCCGATCTCAATGTCTTCTCTAGAGACTACCGTGATAGGTGGATGAACCCGGGGGATGAGTACCATACCGAAGTGCCAGTACTTCCATCGCAATCTCTTATAGGTGCCATTGGAAGAGAAAATATCGAGAGAGCCTATAATACCTACAACTTCTCTCAAAATAAAGTGGCCGATGGTAGTTTTATTCGCCTGAAGAGTATCTCACTATCTTACACTGCCCAAAAGGAGCTTCTTGAAAGAATTCGCTTGAAAGGCCTATCAATTAGGCTCAATGCTACCAATCCGCTGATGCTTTATGCCGATAAAAAGCTCAATGGACAAGACCCTGAGTACTACCGTACTGGTGGAGTATCCCTCCCCACACCCAAGCAGGTAACCGTATCAATGAGCATAACGTTTTGAAAATCATGAATAGATATCCATGGATCATAGGTGCCCTGCTAGGGCTAATCACATTCGCTAGCTGTACGAAGTACCTAGATAAGAGTCCCAATTCCGACCTCAATATAGAGATCGATAGCGAGGAGAAGATCGCCGAGCTACTCACAGGAGCCTATCCTACAGCCAGCTATATTCCTTTTCTCGAACCTCGCACAGATAATGTAGGCTTCCGACCTTATGGAGAGCAGAGTCGCCTCAATGAAGCGATGTACTTTTGGGAAGATTATGATCAAGAGGATCTGGATACGCCGTTGAATTATTGGAACGCTTGTTATCGAGGTATAGCTCAGGCCAATATCGCACTTGAGCTACTCACAAACTACCCCAAGACAGAGCGTATCAAGGCACTCTATGGCGAAGCTTTTTTGCTAAGAGCTTACCTCCACTTTATGCTAGTAAATATCTGGGCAGAGCCTTATAGAGGAGCCGATGACCTCCACCCTGGTATTCCCTATCTGAAAGGCCCAGAGAAGCATGCTATGGTCGATTATGATAGAGCAACTGTAGCGAAGGTGTATGAGGAGATTGAGGCCGATCTCAAGTTGGGTATTACGCTGGTCAACGACCGCTTTTACCGCCACCCCAAGTTTCACTTCAATAAAAAAGCTGCCTACGCCTTTGCTTCTCGCTTTTATCTGCACAAAGGGGAGTGGCAAAAGGTGGTAGACTATGCCAATTATGTCTTGGGCGGAGACCCAAAAAGTGAGTTAAGGCATTGGACGGAGTACCAAAAGCAGTACGACTTTGCACGCCCACAGCTATTCGAGAGCTACACTAGTGCCCTAGAGCCTGCCAATTTACTGCTTTGTAACACTGAATCGAGGTGGGCTCGAGAGCTTCCTCGTGTGCAGTATGGACCTACTAAGGAGAGCGTAGAGGCCATCTTTGATAAGAAGGGAATTGAAAATGGTGGTAACTTCCGCCACCTCAATCAGTCTAGTAGCTACCTCTTTACCCCCTCCCCCTTGCCACTGAAGGTGGGCCGATACATCTCCAAGTTTGACGAAGTAAGGAGCATCCTTGATAGTGGACTCAAGCCGAGAGGGCTCTATGTGACCAATGTGTTATTTACTACTGATGAGGTGCTGCTCAATCGTATGGAGGCCTTGGCGATGCTCGGTGAGTACAATAAGGCCATCGACGACCTCCAGGAGTACACACGAGGGAAGTTCGGCTTTACCCCCTACGTAGAGCGCTCTATCTACCTGACCACCAACCCCCAGAATTATCAGGTTTATAGCCCCTTTTATCCCCTTACCATCAAGCAACTTGCATTTGTGAAACTGGTGCTCGACTTTAGGCAAAAAGAGTTTTACCAAGAGGGGCTTCGCTGGCTAGATATCCGTCGCTTCCACCTCTCTGTGGCTCGTGATAGCAAGAGTAAGTATTACTTTCCCCTTGAGAAAGACGACCCACGCAAGCTCCTACAAATACCCAATGAGGCCATCAAACGAGGGCTCCAGCCCAATCCTCGTGAGCGAAAAGAGTTAGATAGAAAATAATCAATATGAGACCCAATAAACAACCCAATAAGCAGCTAATCACCCTGTTGCTCCCATTGATGATGATCACGAGTGGGTGCCAAAATGCACCACTCAGCGATACCAGTGTATTGGCTCCTACAGCTGAGACTACCAATGAGAGTGAGCTAGACCAGTGGATTATGCAGTCCATTACCCAGCCCTACCAGATAGAAGTGCTCTACCGCTGGGATGAGAAGGAGCTACTTGGTACCTACGTCTGCCCTCCCCAAGAGGAGAAGGTCAAGAGCGTGCTAGAGACCGTGAAGTATCTATTCCTTGAGAGCTTAGAGCTATCCCCCATCGGTGGCCCCCACTACCTCAAGAGCAAGCTCCCCATCCGTATCAAGATGTATGGCGGCCCCAACCTTGATCCCCATGGAGTAGAGCTACTCTACAACCCCTTAGGCACACCTGTAGAGATGTGTATCTACAATGTCAATAGCTTCGAAGCGAGTGACCCTGAAAAGGTCTATCTACTGATGCGAAGTGTCTTTCATCAGTTTGCCAAGCGGATGCTAGAGCTCTACCCCTACGATAGAGATAAGTTTTACCGAATCAGTGGACATAGATACCTCTCCTCTACTGAGCCAATAGCGATCCCACTAAGTTATCATCATAGCCCCAAGGAGCGGTTTGGTTTGGATACCTATGCTGGCCGGAGAGGGTGCTACACCATCTACGGACTCCTCTCAGCGGAGGATGATATGGCCGAGATGATCAGTGCCACCCTCCTCTCTACGCCCCAAGAGATCCAAAACTTTCTGGAGGAGGTGAGTATTCCTGATGAAGATAACGATCCAGAAGTGTCGGAGCGGTATGCGAGAGAAGCGATCAAAGCGCACAGTGAGTTGCTAAAGAAGCAAGCCTTCCTCCACCAGTACATCAAGGTGCACTGGGGGGTGGACCTCACAAAAGCCGAGGTGACTATCCTACGTAGAATGGCACAATTTATTCAAAGCAAAGCGGAAGAAGAATGAAAAAGATATACTATACTACTATTATTCCCCTCACTTTTGCACTAGCTAGCTTAGCTAGCTGTAATGGAAAAGGGCAGCAGGCATTCCATGAGAGCCCTTCGGAGCGTGTGCAAGCTAGTATCTCATCGCTTCACGAGGAGCTTACAAGTAGCCCTGATGGTTGGAGCGTTCTTTACTTTCCCCACTGCGATTCACTCCTCTTTTCTAATCCCAATGAGCTGATTGGCCAAACTGCCTTTCGTGGTCGTTTGGGTTATGGTGGTAGCAGCTTTGTGATGAAGTTTAGCAAAGAAGGCACTGTGGAGATGAAGGCAGACTTTACCGAAGCGAGCTGTGCCGAACCTAAGGTAAGCAGGTATATTATCAAAAGGGGTAGCTACACTCAGCTTACCTTTGAGACCTTCAATTATATTCATGAGCTGGTCAACGACTCCTTCAGAGGATCAACCGACTTTCTCTATCAAGGGAAAAATGAATATGGTCAATTGGTGTTCCGAACTGCCGGCACTATCTTGCCCGCAAAGGAATACATCATCTTTACCAAGCTCAAAAGCGATGAGGATCACCTTGCAGAGGCCTATCAAAACCGTCTCTTTTTCGAGGAGATGCAGAATCCACAGCTCTCTATTAGAATGGGTGATAGGGTATACTTTGAGAGTGACAACTACATTAAAACTAAGGCTGAGACCAATCGACCATATCTTAAGGAGTTGACCACCAAAAGATACTACCTATTTCTCTACAATAAGAAGCGCAACCCCATCCCTGGTTACCCTGCACTTCAGATGGTAGGACTAGGCTCTGGCTATGCTGGTACCGCCGACGGAATTACCTTTAGGGCTGGGTTGAGATACAGCAAGGATATTGTGTTTATGGATTTTGAACGTGTTGGTGATCGCTTTGAAGCTGAGTTGGTAAAGGTCTACAACCCTCACACTCGAGTGATACGCTTGGAGAGTAAGCACCTACATCCCGAAGGTCTACCCACAGGTGTGAAAGCCGTGATATGGGATGCACCGATTATTAAAGATTAATATTCAATGATATGATACATAATACAAAGAAGCTTTTTCCTACTTCACTGAGTGCTCTCCTCCTCCTGCTATGCGCTATGAGTTGCCAGCGCAACTATCATGATCCCGAGCCTGAGGACTATGCCACCCTTTTCCCCTTTAAGGGAATTGAGAAGCCCAAGATCTCGTACGAAGATCAGGTGCGTCAGGTTTGTGACCCATTTGAAGCTCTTGACTCATATAGCTACCCAGGGGTGGAGATTTCTGAAGGAAAGCGTAAGTATACCGTAACCCTAACCTGTCAATTTACCGAGCGAGGTGCAGTGCCCGATGAAGTTAACAGCCGATTTGTGGTAAAGTATATTGGCGAGGATAAGCAGATACATATCATCGGAAGTAGTGCAAGTGTCTCGGGTGCCGAGGAGATCATGACACTTGAAGAGCCTTACGAAGTGACAATAGAGGCGGAGTCGGGGTATCCTATGTACCTTAGTGTCAATGGTACTGCGCCTCGTGAGTCCAATATCACTGCTAGCATTAGGGCAGTGTCGGAAGATGGACTAACTGTAGTAAAAGAATTGAAAGTAAGTCAAACACAAAATAGAGAGGGGCAAGACTATATTAGCCAACCTTTCTGCGAATTTATCATACTACCATGAAGAAGTATCTAAAGTGTATGAGAGGAACCTTTCTCGCCCTTGTCCTCTCCTCCTTGGGGCTGACTAGTTGCCTCAATAGATGGGAAGGAGAGACGGTAGAGAGTGCTTACAAGCTACCCGAATATCCCGATCCAGAGTATAAATTCAGTAGAAATGGGCGAAGTAGTGTTGATTACTACGAGTGCACTCTCCTAGATGAGCCCCTTCAGACTATCTACAGCACCTTCCTTCGGGAGGCTCGGATCAGTAGCGAAGGTAGTCGTAATACCGTTTACACTTACTTCCGTGAGGGCCTTTATGGTTTGGCTAGCCCCCGTTCGGTAGTTGCTTCATCAGCCCTGCATGAGCCCGATAGAGCTGAGGTAATCCATGATATTGAGGGCTGCTTTGTGGCGATCGAGGCACTCAGTGGGTTAGGCAGTGAGGCGCCCAATGTGACTCGCAACCAGAGAGCTACTAAAGGTGTGGCAGGGTATATTGGTGCCCATATTGGCGACGACTTTATCTCATTTGCCATCAAAGAGGGTTTGATACCAGCCGAGTATTATAGAGAGTTGGTACGAGGTGCTATTTACCTTGACTTGATCCTTAATGTACACCTTGCGAGATCGCTTTATGCTCCTGGGGAGTTGCTCACACGACATGAGCACACCTACCTCCCCGATGGTCATAATTACACCGAGCTGGAGCATCATTGGGACCTAGCCTTTGGCTACTACACCCATTTTTGGCAGCCTCTTGTGAGCAGTATCAATCTACCTCTACTCGGGAAGAGCCGTATCCAGCTATATAATGCTTTTGCTCTGGGGCGCTGGGCATTGACCAACTATAGGTACGATATTCTGCAAGAGCAATTGCAATTGATTCGCATAGAGCTCTCTAAAGTGGTAGCAGTCCGTGCACTACAATTGCTCCAGGGGAATATCACAATGGCCAACTATCGAGAAGAGCCAGAGAATGCTCTATTCTTCCTTTCCCAAGGTGTAGGGGCACTTTATTCCCTCCAATTTGCCTGCGATAAAGAGGGGCGACCACTCTTTACCTATAGCGAAGTAAAAGCAATGCAAGAGCGGTTGCTATCAGGTGATGGGCTATGGGATAGAGAGCGGCTTGTGGGTAGTGAGGGTACGCCCGGACTACTCCATACTATTGCTAAAGAAGTGGCAGAGCGTTTTGAGCTCCCATTGCAAGAGATTAAGTAGATGTACAAGTGAAGACAATTAATAAGCTATATGAAGTTCAAAAATATCCTATCTACCCTTTCCCTCCTCCTTGTCTTTTCGCTCCAGTCTCCTAGTTTGTTGGCGCAAGAGCTCAGTAAGGAGCTATTGAATAATGGAGGTCTCGAAAAGTACTACCGTAAAACCCCGCTTGAGGGCGATGAGCCACAAGAAGAACATATGTGGCGAAAAATCTATCCTCACCATTGGCGCTTTGATGATACTTTAGCTGGCACAAAGGTGCGAGGAGGTCACTCAGGTGGCTACTGTATTCTTTTTTATCTCAATGGTGGAAGTATCAGCTACCACGATAATGACTATTCCCAAGTGGGGCATATCCCCAAGAATAATATCATTCCTATCGAAGCAGGGGGCGAGTATCAATGCTCCTTCTGGTACAGAGGCGACTATGTGTTTAGAGCTAAAGTATGCGTGGTGATAGAGTGGTACAAGGATGATCAACTCATCAAAAAAGATACCAGCTTCAAACAATTCAAATACTACGTCCCCAAAGTTGGCGACCATTGGCAGCAACATACTATCTCCGAGATCAAGGCCCCCGCCGGAGGCAATAAGGCAGCTTTTAGTTTGGTGGTAGAGGGCTCGGAGGGCAGTAAGTTCTACATCGATGATATCTCCTTTATGCAGGTGAAGAGAGGCGAAGAAGTGCCGCAGCTACCTGCCCCAGCCAACCTTTCCTCCAAAGTGATGCAGCACGAAGTAACACTCACTTGGAGAGCCATTGCCGAGCCGGGAGTCACCTACCAAATACTTTGCGATGGGGAGCCAATAGGCGAGACTACCGAGACCAGCTTCATACATAAGCATCGTAAGGCCAATACCACATACAGCTACAGCGTTAAGAGCATCAAGGGCAGCCTTTTCTCACGCCCTTCAGATGCCATCAAGGTGCGCACAGAGGGGTACCGACGCTCACCCAACGACCCTACACGTGTGCCACATCTCTATATGATCACTAAAGATGGCGAAGCGCCAAGGCAGTTACCCCTATTCTATACCGATCTCATCCTCGAAGGAGCCGAGATCAAGTACCATCTCAATGGGCAAGAGGTAATCCCTTCCGACGACCTCCTCCAACTAGAGCCCGGAGAGCACACCCTCATTGTCTTTATTCAAGAAAAAGATCGTGAGCCGATAGAGCTCACCTATTTCATCACCGTAAAGTAAGCCTGTAGAGAGATATGAAGCAAAGATTGTTACTACCACTCACAAGCACCCTTCTAGCGATAGTATTGTGTGGTGCTTGCCAAAATAATAAGGCACCCCACCAGCTAGAACCTATCAAGGTCGGAGAGCAAGATCTCACGGAGGTGTCGCTCAATAAGCAGACTACTCATACCATTATACTAAAGGGGGGTACCGGAAAATACATCGCTAATGTGGAGAGGTCCAAGATCGCAGGCGTCTCAATTAGTCGCGACACCCTACGTATCACGGGGCATCTCGAAGGGGAGACTTTCGCTACTATTCTTTCGGGAGACTTCCGTCGAAAGCTACCTATACATGTGGTGGTGCCCCCAGTGAGTGTCAATATGGAGGAGGTGCATCTCTATCCCGAAGACGAAAGTCGCTTCATCTCACTCCAAGGTGGAGGGGATGGAGCAAAGGTGAAGATCGATGACCCAGAGGAGGCTATTTCGGCAAGGTGGAATGCCAAAACTAGTATCTTGGAAGTGGATGCCCACCACGAAGGAGTAGCAGTGGTGCACCTTATCTCTGAGGATGGTAGCCGAAAGAGTGTCACTATCACTGTCCAATGTCGTGGTACTGCCGAAGGAATAGGACTGTATGGTACTACCTCACGAAGCCTCTTTGTCCAGATGCGTACCGCAATGACTCTCAAAAGAGGTAATCGCAGTTTTACCATATTCAATGCGGCACAACCCTACCAAGCTCAGAGAGTGGTCACCTTCTCTCCGATACCTACAGCACCACAAAAGGGGAAGAAAGTGGAGCTGCAGATTAGCCTCAACAATCCTGAAGAGTTCCGCCACACCAAGGTAAAAGAGGGGACTTACTCTTTAATCGTGGAGAAGGTGGATGCCACGAAGGGGTTGGTAACGCTCCGTGGCAAAGGATTTAAAGTGGTGATGCCCTACATCCATTAAGTGGGTGGGGTTTAATTGATTGAGCGCATTGTAAAGTATCCCTGTCTGGGAGCAATATCGCGTTTATCAAGAAACTCACAAAAACGCTCCTCTTATCGATGGTTCATTCCGCAGGTATACGGAATCCATTCCGCAGGTATACGGAATCCATTCCGCAGGTATACGGAATCTATTCCGCAGGTATACGGAATTTTGGCAACTTACAAGAAGCCGTTTTACCAGTTAGAATGTGTAAGCCCGACTGCTAGAGAGCATCCAGTAGGGAGGGATGAGTTACTTCCCTTTGTGAGTCATGATGTGTAGGACCTCGCGGTCGGTTTCGGTCATAGCGTCACGCCCGATGGAGGTGAGGTTGTCGATACTCTTATCGATATCATCGTCTACGACGCCTTCGTTGCTGGTGACCACCTTCTGCTCCATAGCGAGTAGAGAGGAGAGCATAGCGGAGCTGACACCACTAGTCACCTTGAGGCTACAACTTGGTTTGGCACCGTCGCAGATCATTCCGGTGAGGTTGCCCACCATATTCTTGACCGCAAAGCCTATCTGCTCCTTTGTCCCACCCATCAGGTAGGTGATGCCACAGGCGCTTCCAGTAGAGGCGACGACACAGCCACAGAGGGCGGAGAGGCGCCCGAGCTTCTGCTTGATGTATATCACCATGAGGTTGCTCAGCATCAGAGCTCGTATTCTCTGCTCCTCGCTCACCTGCTCCTCTTCTGCAAAGGTGAGGACTGGCATGGTGGCGGTGATGCCTTGATTGCCACTCCCTGAATTGCTCATCACGGTGATAGGAGCGCCATCCATTCGGGCATCGCAGGCGGCACTGGTGCTGGCGAGAAGTCGGGTATAGGTGGTATCGCCTAGGTACTTAGCGCCTAATTGGCTGGTGATCATCCGCCCTACACAGTGGCCGAAATGGCCTTGGAGGGAGTACTGGGAAGCGTTTTTATTGAGCCTTGCTGCCTCCTCTATAAATCGGATCTCGTCGAGAGGCATCTCTGTGGCAAATTGGTATACTAGATCGAAGGTGAGAGGTACCTCTGGACCAGCATTGGGGTCGGTAGTAGTGCCCATTTGAGTGGCTCCATCGCCTTTTTTTGCTTCGCCTTGGGGCACGCCATCTAGGGTGAGACTCTTGAGGGCAGTGTGATTTTTCTCTATAATGGCTACTGCGGTATGCCCTTCAGTATCGTGTAGGGTGGCTTCGATGTAGAGCTTATCTACCTCTCCCTCCTTTAGGCGGATCTTGATGACCCCTTGCTCCATTAGGGCTTTGGCTTTGGCAAACTGCTCTTCCGTGAAGTGGTCGAGCACCGTGAGCTCCTTTTTGGGCTCTGCTATCACTGCTCCTAAGGCGATGGCAATGGGTAGGCCTATCATGCCGGTGCCTGGGATGCCTACTCCCATGGCATTTTTTAGGATATTGGCACTCAGGTCGAGTGTAATAGACTGGATCTCCCCCTTGAGGATGCTAGCAGCATGCGCTACGGTTAGTGCCACTGCTACTGGTTCGGTACACCCGGTAGCGGGCAGTACTTCTCGGTGTATCATCTTGATGATATTGAGCTGTAGGTCTCTTTCCATATTAGTATCAATGTATGTGGTTTGTTGGTTATTGACGCATAAAGATACCTTCTTTGTAGCTATTCTGCAACTCTTTCCCGCCTTGTCGGCAGAATTTATCGCTTCTTTTTGGTAGATTTGCGTAGTATGTATATATAATGAGTGATGATGGAAAAGGAATTGTACCAGATGCGGGGTGTCTCTGCCGATAAGGAGGATGTGCACGCTGCGATAAAGAATATTGATAAGGGGCTCTATCCCCAAGCTTTTTGTAAGATTTTGCCCGACCTCTTGGGCAGTGATCCGGCTTATTGTAGTTTGATGCATGCCGATGGGGCTGGGACTAAGAGTAGTTTGGCCTATGCTTATTGGCGTGAGACGGGCGATCTATCTGTGTGGAAGGGGATTGCACAAGATGCGTTGGTGATGAATCTCGATGACCTGCTCTGTGTGGGAGCAGTGGATAATATATTGGTCTCTAGTACGATTGGGCGGAATAAGCGTCTGATCCCGGGTGAGGTGATTGCGGCGATCATCAATGGTACGGAGGAGCTACTAGAGCAACTTCGAGGCCTTGGGGTGGGGGTCTACTCTACTGGCGGGGAGACGG
>OKRX01001509.1_pt1 | contig 16921 bp, 16 predicted proteins | sample 1601241 | NCBI WGS metagenome assembly OKRX01 (sample SAMEA3541500, study PRJEB24748) | human gut metagenome | biome: human gut; feature: human-associated habitat; material: faeces | place: China | collected 2012
ACTTTGGCTCGTTGTTCGCGTAAAAAAAGGAGACACCCGCAGGTATCTCTACTTCTACTCTTTCTCTTCAGCAGCTTCCTACGTTGGCATGATCCAAATCAGGTATACGGGTCCCGGCGGGTTCCAGCCAGCTCTCAGCCCGTTTCCACAGGCTCCCCGGTACTAACGTTTATTCTCTTTGCAGTATTCAATATACGCCAGTATATACCATTTTGTCAAGTGACAAAAACTGTCCGGATTTTCTTTCATGCATTCTTTTTCCTTTTCAAACCGGAAGAAACGCGCTATAATATGCACGATGAAATGAAAAGAAATTCACTAAAAGCGAGGAAATCCTATGGAAAAGAATGATATTATCCTGATCCACGGCACCAACTATAAAGTCATGGCAAAAAAGGTCATGGAAGCTGCAAACGTAGCCGAGGATATTGGAGACAAAAAAAAGAAAATCGCGTTAAAGCCGAATCTGGTTACCGCCAAGGCCCCTTCCAGCGGCGCTACCACCCACAGCGAGCTGTTAGCGGGTGTCATTGAATACCTGCAGGAACACGGTTTTGAAAATATTACGTCCCCTGTGTGCCGTGCCGGAACGCCGGATCGCCCAGCCGGAGCCGCTGCCGGATGCCCCGGTGGAGCCGGCGCAGCCGCTGCTGACCTGCTCTCTCCAGAAGCCGGCGCAGCTGACGCAGGCGCTGGTGGACTGCCGCCCGGAGATGATCTATCTGCCGGTGGAGTGGCTGGATACGCTGGATGTGACCCCGTATCTGGACCGGACGTCCTTCTGCGCCGTGCTGCCCCGTATTTTCCGGACGGAGGACGAGGCCGTGCTGCGGGAGATGCTGGTGCGGCACCGGCAGGTGCGGGCCGCCGTGGCCGTTGGCAATCTGGGCCATCTGCCCATTGCCGAGGGGCTGGAACTGCCGCTGCGGGGCGATCTGGGGATGAACGTATTCAACTCCCGTGCGCTGCTGTTTTTGCGGGAGCTGGGGCTCTCCACCGCCGCCGTATCCTTCGAGCTGCGGCACCAACAGATCCGGGATCTGAAAAAGTATCTGCCCTGCGAGGCGGTGGTCTATGGCCGCCTGCCGCTGATGCTGATGGAGAACTGCGTCATTGCCAACAGCTTGGGCTGCTGCGATGTGGGCAGCGATTACCGGAAGCGCTCCTCCGCCTGCCGCTGCACCGGGGAGAACGTCCTCACCGACCGAACCGGGGCCCGCTTCCCGCTGATGCCCGCATGGGGCCACCGCAACGAACTGGAGAACAGCCGCACCCTCTTTCTGGCGGACAAGCCGGAGTGGCGGCGGCTGGGGCTCACCTATGCCCGGCTGCGCTTCACCACGGAATCCCCGGCGGAGTGCGTGGCGGCGCTGCAGCGGTATCAGGGGCAGGGGGACTATATCCCGGCCGATCTGACACGGGGTCTGTTCTACCGGGGAGTAGAGTGAATACATTCCGTTATTTTTAACCGTAAAATTCCTATAAGTTATCAATACATTGTCCCAAAACAGGAGGTTCCGGTGGAAAATGCGTTGGCCGGCGTGGCCGGGAAGAAATTTATCCTGTCATACAGCTGCGGCAAGGACAGCACCCTGTGCCTGCACAAAATGCTGGAGGCGGGAGCAGAGCCTATGGCGCTGCTGGTGATGTTTAACCCTGAAGCGGGGCGCTCCTACTTTCATGGGGTGGACCCGGCGCTGCTGAAGGAGTACGGCGAGGCGCTGGAGCTGCCGCTGCTGGCGGTGCCTACCGGCGGTGAGGAGTACCATCTGTCCATGGAGGCGGCGCTGCGCCGGGCCAAGGAGCAGGGGGCGGAGCTGGTATGCTTCGGGGACATCGACATTGAAAACAACCGGGCCTGGGGCGAGGAGCGCTGCCGGAACGTAGGGTTGGAGGCGGTATACCCCCTGTGGCACCACGACCGGCAGGAGAACGTCCGGGAGGTGCTGGAGCTGGGGTATCGGTGTCTCATCAAGACGCTGGACCGCCGGGTACTGCCCCGGCAGCTGCTGGGCCGGGTCATGGACCGGGCCATGGTGGAGGAGATGACCGCCTGCGGCGTGGATATCTGCGGCGAGAACGGAGAATTCCACACCATCGCCGTGGACGGGCCGGTGTTCCACCGGCCTATCCCCTACTGCGTCCGGCAGCTGCTGGATCTGGGGGATTACTCCGTGGCGGATATCACGGTGCCGGAAAAGGAATAACGGGAAAGTTTATGGACGAAAATCGATTTTAACAATTCGTTTTTATATTTTAGGAGTAAATTTGCTATGATAGAGTTGAAAGTCAAGGCGGTATCGCCGCTGATGGGGACGAAATTCCCCCTGCCCGCCTACGCCACCGCCGGTGCGGCGGCCATGGATCTGTGCGCCTGCATGGAGGAGCCGGTGACGCTGGCTCCCGGCGGGCGGCAGGGCATCCCCACAGGTATCGCCATCGCCCTGCCGGGACCGGAGTATGTGGCGCTGGTGTGCAGCCGCAGCGGCATGGGCACCCGCCACGGCATCACCCTCTCCAACAGCGTGGGGGTCATTGACAGCGACTACCGGGGCCAGCTGACGGTGGGGCTGGTGAACCACGGGGACGTCCCCTACACCATCCAGCCCGGTGACCGCATCGCCCAGCTGATGGTGCTGCCCATTCTGCGGCCCACCCTGACGGTGGTGGAGGAGCTGGACGAGACGGAGCGGGGCGCCGGCGGCTTCGGCTCCACCGGGAGGTAAGCGCTATGGCGAGGATCATACTGGCCTCCGGCTCCCCCCGGCGGCAGGAGCTGCTGCGGCGCATAGGACTCCGTGAATTTGAAATTTCCGTGCCGGACGTGGAGGAGTGGTATCCCCCGGAGCTGGCGCCGGAGGATATCGTGGCCTACATCAGCCGGGAGAAGTCTCAGGCGGTGCAGGCGCCGGCGGATGCCATCGTCATCACCGCCGACACCATGGTCTTTCTGGATGACCAGCGGCTGGGAAAGCCCCATGACGAGGCGGAGGCCCTCTCCATGCTGACGGCGCTGTCCGGGCGAAAGCACAAGGTCTGCACCGGCGTGACGGTGCGGCAGGGGGAAAAGGCCCTCACCCGCACCCAGTCCACCGACGTCTATTTCCGGGAGGCCTCCCGGCAGGAGCTGCTGGCCTACATCCGGGGCGGCGAGCCCATGGATAAGGCCGGGGCCTACGGCGTACAGGGGCAGGGAGCGCTGCTGGTAGAGCGCATCGATGGGGACTTTTTTAACGTCATGGGTCTGCCGGTGGTGCTGCTGAGCCGGATGCTGGCGGAATTCGGTGTGACGCTGCTGGCGTAATGGGCATTATTTTGTAATAAGGAATCAAACGTATGAAGAATTTTTTCCAGAAAAACGGCATCATGATGCTGGCGGCGGTGACGGTGGTGGCAGTGCTGCTGTGTGTGGCCTCCGCTCTCAGCTCCCAGACCGGCTTTCTCCAGAACGCCGGGGGCGTCATTGCCTCCCCCTTCCGGGCGGTAGGCTCCGCTGTCAGTGGGTGGTTCAGCTCCATAAGCCAGCGCTTCGAGGACGTAGAGGCGCTGCAGCAGGAGAATGCGGATCTGAAAAAGGAGAACGCCGAGCTGCAGCGTCAGCTGGATCAGGCCAAGATCGACAGCGAGGAGAACCAGCGGCTGCGGAATCTGCTGAACCTGCGGCAGCAGCGGCGGGATTTCACCTTTGAATCCGCTATTATCGTGGATCGCAGCACCTCCAACTGGTCCCGTGTGATGACCCTCAACAAGGGCACCTCCAGCGGCATTGCCGTAGGCAACTGCGTGGTGGACGATCAGGGCAATCTGGTGGGGGTCATCCGGGAGGCCGGACTCAACTGGTCCACCATCACCACCATTCTGGACACGGACTCCTCCCTGGGCGCACGGGTATTCCGCACCGGCGAGGTGACGGTGGCCATGGGCGATCTGGCCCTGATGGAGACGGGGCGGCTGAAGCTGTCGTATCTGGAGGGGGAATCCAGTCTCATCAACGGCGACCTCATCGTCACCTCCGGGCTGGGGGGCTACTACCCCTCCCAGCTGGTCATCGGCTCTGTGGAGGAGATCCGCACCGACGACAACGGCCTGACCCGCTATGCGGTGCTGGCCCCCAAGACGGATCTGGATTCCCTGTCGGAGGTGTTTGTCATCACCTCCTTCGACACCGTGGACTGAGGGAGACACTATGAGCCGACGTGATACCATCTGGAAATGGGTGTTTTACACCGCAGGTGTTTTTCTGCTGCTTTTATTGCAGGGACTGGCGCTGGATCACATCTCCCTGCTGCACGTGCATCCCTATCTGCCCCCGGTGATGGTGGCGGTCTTAGCTATGTTCGAGGGAGCCTACGGCGGCATGGGCGTGGCGCTGGCCATGGGTCTGCTGTTTGATCTGACCCAGCCGGGTCTGATCCCCTGCTTCCATATTCTGGCATTTTTTCTGGCGGCGCTGGCCGCCGCTGCCGTGGCCAACTACCTCATTACGCCGGGGCTTCTGTGCGCCGTGCTCATGGGGTTGGCGGCGCTGGTCATCACAAATGGGCTGCAAATTCTGCTGATGACTTATCAGCAGGGAGTGGCCTTCTCCGCCGCCTCGTCGCTGGCGGGGCGGGAGATCCTGGTGACACTGCCGCTGACGGTGCTGGTCTATCTTCCCTTCCGCTGGGTGCGCCGGCGGATCTACTCCGAGTGAGTCCCCTGAAAGGAGTATGCTATGAAATCCTATCTGGCCAAATCCCGGCTGGTGCCGCTGGTATTGATCTTCGGGATGATCCTGCTGATCTTCTGCGGCGTGCTGTACAATACTCAGATCCTCAACGGATCGGACTATAAGGCTCGCTCGCTGGCCAGCAACGCCACCGCTCAGACGGTGGAGGCCTCCCGCGGCATCATCACCGACCGCAACGGCAAGGTGCTGATCTCCAACCGGCTGACCTATACGCTGGTGTTCTCCGACGAGGAATTTGAAAGCGACACGGACTGCAACGACGCCATCTTCCGGCTGTTGGAGCTGTGCCGCAGCAACAACGTCAAGTGGACGGACACCCTGCCGGTGAGCAAGGAGCCGCCCTTTACCTACACCACCCCAACCGACGAGGGTGCCTTCCGGGAATATCTGGAGTCGGAGGATCTGCCCGCCATCACGGTGGGTACCCTGCGGCCCACGCAGGAGGCCCCGCTGTTCATGGCCCAGCTGAGAAAGCTCTATGGCGTGGCGGACAGCTACTCCGACACCGACGCACGGGCTATCATCGGTGTGCGCTACCAACTGGCCCTGCGGGACATTGCGGGGGGTACCTACACCTTCGCCAGCGATGTGTCGGTGGAGCTCATCAATCAGGTGGTGGACGGCCGCTATGCCGGTGTCACCACCGGCACGGCCTCAGCCCGTGTGTATGACACTACCTACGCCGCCCATGTGCTGGGGCGGCTAAGTCCCATCTATCAGGAGGACTGGGTGGGCGATCCGGACAACGGCATCGTGGGATACCGGGACAAGGGGTATTCCATGGACGCTCTGGTGGGCGAGAGCGGCGTGGAGAAGGCCTTCGAGGAGTATCTCCACGGCGAGAACGGCACCAAACTCATTACCACCACCTCCGATGGCCAGATCACCGGTGAGTTCTACACCAAGGAACCCAAGCCCGGCAACACCGTGGCTCTGACGCTGGACATCGACCTGCAGGAGGACGTGGAAAAAGCCCTCAGCAAGACCATCGGTGACATGACCGAGAAGGACGGCATCCGCCGTGGCGGTGCCGCCGTGGTGGTGGGCGTGGGCAGCGGTGAGGTGCTGGCGCTGGCCTCCTACCCCACCTATGACATCAGCAAGTGGGATGAAATTTATGACACGCTGGCCTCCGACGACAAGGGAGCTCCCCTGTTCAACCGGGCCATTGGCGGCACCTACGCCCCCGGCTCCACCTTCAAGCCCTGCACGGCGGTGGCGGCGCTGGAATCCGGTGTCATCACCCCCTCTACCACCATTCTGGACCGGGGCATCTACGACTACTACTCCTCCCCCCAGCCCCGGTGCTGGATCTACAGCTCCTACGGCTCCACCCACGGGCGGGTGGACGTGTCGGAGGCCATCACCGTGTCCTGCAACTACTTCTTCTATGAGGTGGGCCGTCTGACGGGCATTAAGACGCTGGACGACTATGCCACCCAGTTCGGTCTGGGGCAGTACACCGGCATCGAGATCGGCGGCCCCAACAGCGCCGAGGCCAAGGGCGCTCTGGCCTCCCCGGAGTACGCCGAGGCCAACGATCTGGAGTGGTCCGACGGTCAGACCCTGACCGCCGCCATCGGCCAGAGCTATAACCTGTTTACGCCGCTGCAGCTGGCCAACTACATCGCCACGCTGGTAGGCAACGGTGAGCACTATGCGGCCCACCTGCTGAAAAACGTCAAGACCTATAACAACTCCGCCGTGGTCTATGCCTACGACAAGGACCCCGTCAACGTGGTGGAGATGCAGGACAGCACGGTGGAGGCCATCAAGACCGGTATGCACGATCTGACCACCGGGAGCCTGTCCACCTACTTTTCCAAGTGCGTGGTGTCCGCCGGTGCCAAGACCGGTACGGCGGAGACCGGCGTCACCGATGCCAACAACGGTACCTTCGTGTGCTTTGCCCCCTATGACGATCCCCAGATCGCCGTGGCGGTGGTCATCGAAAAGGGCGGCGCCGGTGCGGCTCTGGCGGAGACGGCGGTGGATATCCTCAACGCCTACTTCAGTCGGGAGGAGATCGGCACCGCCATCATCGGCGAAAATACTCTGTTAAACTGAGAGGTCCCTGTTCATGTCTGTTTGGTTCGATTCTCGTGATGTTCGATATAAGGATCCCTTCGGCGCCGTGTCCTGCGGCGCCGAGGTGCGTTTTGCTCTGGGGGCCGATGAGCCGCTGGAGGCGTGCTGCCTGCTGGTACGGCAGGAATTTGCCGGGCTGGAGCAGGAGGTTCCCCTCTCCCCCTCCGGCGATGGCTGGAGCGGTGTGCTGACGGCACCGGTGGAGCCGGAGCTGATCTGGTACGCCTTCCGGGTGCGGCGGCCCGACGGCTCCCTCCTCTGGCTGGGACGCAATGGCTGCGGCGGTGAGGCGGACCGTCAGCGATGGCAGCTGACGGTGTATGAGCCCACCCATACCCCCGACTGGTTCGGCCGGGGGGTGACGTATCAGATCTTTCCCGACCGGTTCTGCCGGTTGGCGGTGCCGGACGGCCACGGCATGGTGGGGCAGCGACTGGTGCATCAGCGTTGGGACGACACCCCCCAATGGCAGCCCGATAAAGCGGGCGAAATTCGCAACAACGACTACTTCGGCGGAAGCCTGCTGGGAATTATTTCCAAGCTGGACTATTTGCAGAGTCTCTCCGTCTCCACGCTGTATCTGTGTCCCATTTTCGAGGCGGACAGCAATCACCGCTACAACACCGCCGATTACCGCCGCATCGACCCCATGCTGGGAACGGAGGAGGACTTCCGGCAGCTGTGCCGGGAGGCCCACCGGCGGGGCATCCGGGTGCTGCTGGACGGCGTATTCAACCACACCGGCAGCAACAGCCGCTACTTCAACGCCGAAGGCTTCTACCCGGAGCTGGGGGCGGCCCAGAGTCAAGATTCCCCCTATTTCGACTGGTACAGCTTCCATCCGTGGCCTACGGACTACGATGCGTGGTGGGGCGTAAGGACTCTGCCGGCGGTGAACGAGGAGGCGCCCTCCTATCGGGACTTCATCGTGCGGAGTCAGGACTCCGTGGTGCGGCACTGGCTGCGGCAAGGGGCCGACGGCTGGCGACTGGATGTGGCGGACGAGCTGCCCGATGACTTCATCGCTGAAATTCGACAGGCCATGGAGTCCGAGAAGCCAGACAGCTTCCTGCTGGGCGAGGTGTGGGAGGACGGCAGCAACAAGATCGCCTACTCCCATCGGCGGAGGTATCTGCTGGGCCGGGAGACCCACGGGCTTATGAACTACCCCTTCCGTACGGCGGCGCTGGCTTGGCTGCGGGGCGGTGATGCGTCAGACTTCCGCCTGGACATGGAGGAGATCCGGGAGAACTATCCGCCTGCGGCCTTTCACAGCGGTCTGAACATCTTGGGTACCCATGACACGCCCCGGCTGCTGACCATGCTGGGAGCGGCCCGGACACCGGAGACTAAGGACGACCGGGCGGCGTACCGCCTCAGCCCGGAGGAGCTGGACATGGGACTGGCCCGGCTGCGGCTGGGCGCTTTGCTGCTGTACAGCTTCCCCGGCTCCCCCACGGTGTTTTACGGCGACGAGGCCGGGATGCAGGGCTTCGAGGATCCCCTGAACCGTGGCACCTACCCATGGGGGCAGGAGGATCCGGCGCTGCTGGCGTACTTCCGTCAGCTGGGTACTCTGCGGAAGCAGCGGGTATCCCTGCAGTGCGGAGATATCTGCTATCTCTACGCCGTGGGCGGTGGGCTGGTGCTGCGGCGGCAGTCCGAGGACGAGGTGACGGTGGCGGCCATGAACGCCGGGATGCAGCCGCTGGAGCTGTCCATTCCTTGGTCGGGAGCGCTGGCCAAGGACGCCCTGACAGGGCAGCAGTTCTTTGCTCGGAACGGGATGCTGCGGCTGACCCTTCCCCCCGTGGGCGGGGTGCTGCTGGTGTAATTGTTTCACGTGAAACAATTACCGGAGACAAGTGCATTAGAAAAAAGAGATGTTTCACGTGAAACATCTCTTTTTTTGCAAAGTACGCTCCTTCCCTATTGAAAAAAATTGTGACAGTTGATATAATATTCTCATATTAGAGAACTCTAAGAGTGACGGGGGTTGCGTATGGCGAAAATCGTTGCGATCGTAAATCAGAAGGGCGGCGTGGGCAAGACCACCTCCTGCGTGAATCTGGCGGCTGCCCTGAAGGCCGCCGGTCAGCGCATCCTGCTGTGCGACTTTGACCCGCAGGCCAACGCCACCTCCGGTATGGGCGTGGACAAGACCGTATCCAACGGCATCTATGACGTGCTCATCAACAGCGTGGAGACGGAAAAGGCCATCGTCCGCACCTCCTATGGTGACGTGCTGCCCAGCAGCAAGGCACTGGCCGGAGCCAGTGTGGAGATGATCGACCTGCCGGAGCGGCAGTTTCGGCTGCGGATGGCGCTGGAGCAGGTGCGGGACAACTACGACTATGTGTTCATCGACTGCCCCCCGTCGCTGGAACTACTGACCTTGAACGCCCTGTGTGCGGCGGACTCCCTGCTGGTACCTTTGCAGGGGGAATACTATGCGCTGGAGGGGCTTTCCGACCTGATGAACACCGTGCGGCTGGTGCGGCGGAGCCTGAACCCCAAGCTGGAGATCGAGGGTGTGCTGCTGACTATGTTCGACGGGCGCACCAATCTGGCCATTCAGGTGGCCCAAGAGGTGAAGCGCTTCTTCCCCGGCAAGGTCTACGCCACGGTGATTCCCCGGAATGTGCGGCTTTCGGAGGCGCCCAGCCACGGAAAGCCCATCACCTCCTATGACCGCAGCTGCCGTGGGGCTGAGGCCTATGTGCAGCTGGCGCAGGAGTTTTTGAAGAGAAACAACGGATGAAAGGAGCGATCCCATGGCGAATCCATCCAAGGGCTTAGGTCGGGGACTGGCCGCCCTGCTGGGGGACGACGTGATGACCCCCGAAGAGGAGAAAACCAGTCTGTACCTGCCCATTTCCCAAGTAGAGAGCTGCGCTTCCCAGCCACGGAAGCAATTTGACCCGGACGCTCTGGCCGATCTGGCGGACTCCATCCGGGAACATGGCATCATTCAGCCCCTGACGGTGCGAAAGCTGCAGTCAGGGTACTATCAAATCATCGCCGGTGAACGGCGCTGGCGGGCCGCCCGGATGGCGGGTCTGTCGGAGGTGCCGGCTATCGTCATCGAGGCCGACGACCGCAAGGCCATGGAGCTGGCCATGATCGAGAACCTCCAGCGGGAGGATCTGAACCCCATGGAGGAGGCCGAGGGCTATCAGACGCTGATGCAGCAGTACAACATGACCCAGGAGGAGACGGCCCAGCGGGTGGGCAAGTCCCGGTCCACCGTAGCCAACGCCATGCGCCTGCTGAAGCTGTGTCCCCCCGTGCGGGCCATGGTGGAGGACGGGCGGCTCTCCAGCGGACACGCCAGAGCTATTCTCCCCCTCTCCCCTGCCATGCAGGAGTCGGCGGCCAACGCCATCATCAAGGACGAGCTGTCGGTGCGGCAGACAGAGCAGCTGGTGAAGAAGCTGACGGCTCCCCCCAAGCCGGAGCAGCCGGAACCGGATGGGCTCTCCGTCGATTATGCCAAGGAGGCCGCCAAGGAACTGGGTAGCCGTCTGGGCCGGGGCTGCCGCATCGTTACCGGCCGGAAAAAGGGCCGCATCGAACTGGAATACTACGGGGTGGAGGATCTGAATCAGCTGCTGGACGCCCTCCACGCCCTGAAAGCCAAATAAATGTTTCACGTGAAACACAGAAAGAGGTCAGACTATGCTTGATATCAAATTTATCCGGGAGAACCCAGATGCCGTAAAGGAGAACATCCGCAAGAAGTTCCAGAATGCCAAGCTGCCGCTGGTGGACGAGGTCATTGCGTTGGATGCCGAGAAGCGAGCCGCCGAGAACGAGGGCAATGATCTGCGGGCCCAGCGCAACAAGCTCTCCAAGCAGGTGGGGATGCTGATGGGACAGGCCAAGAAGGATCCCTCCAAGCTGGAGGAGGCCGAGGCGGTGAAGGCGCAAGTGAAGGCCGACGCCGACCGTCTGGCTCAGCTGGAGGAGATGGAGGAGAAGCTGAGCCAGCAGATCCACCACATCCTGCTGGTGATCCCTCAGATGATCGACCCCTCCGTGCCAATCGGCAAGGACGACAGCTGCAACGTGGAGGTGGAGCGCTTCGGCGAGGCCACGGTGCCAGCCTTCGATATCCCCTACCACACGGACATCATGGAGCGATTCGACGGCATCGATCTGGACGCTGCCGGCCGGGTGTCCGGCAACGGCTTTTACTATCTCATGGGCGACATCGCCCGGCTCCACGAGGCCGTGCTGGCCTATGGCCGGGACTTTATGATCAACAAGGGCTTCACCTACTGCATCCCCCCCTTCATGATCCACGGCAGCGTGGTGGAGGGCGTCATGAGCCAGACGGACATGGACGCCATGATGTATAAGATCGAGGGCGAGGACCTGTACCTCATCGGTACCAGTGAGCACTCCATGATCGGCAAGTTCATCGACCAGATCGTCCCGGTGGAGAGCCTGCCCCAGACCCTGACCTCCTACTCCCCCTGCTTCCGCAAGGAGAAGGGTGCCCACGGCATCGAGGAGCGGGGCATCTACCGCATCCACCAGTTCGAGAAGCAGGAGATGATCGTGGTCTGCAAGCCGGAGGACTCCAAGGCGTGGTACGAGAAGCTGTGGCGTTACAGCGTGGAGCTGTTCCGCTCTCTGGATATCCCCGTGCGGCAGCTGGAGTGCTGCTCCGGCGATCTGGCGGATCTGAAGTGCAAGTCCTGCGACATCGAGGCCTGGTCTCCCCGGCAGCAGAAGTACTTCGAGGTGTGCTCCTGCTCCAATCTGGGGGATGCACAGGCCCGCCGCCTGAAGATCCGCTACAAGGACGAGAGCGGCCGGATGCAGCTGTGCCACACCCTGAACAACACCTGCGTGGCCCCTCCCCGGATGCTCATCGCCTTCCTGGAGAACAACCTCCAGCCCGACGGCACCGTGCTGATCCCCAAGGTGCTCCAGCCCTACATGGGCGGCTGCGAGAAGCTGGTTCCCAAACGCTGATTATGTAAACTCTCGGAGGATACCCATGAAGAAATTTCTGAGCGAGTTCAAGGAGTTCGCCCTGCGGGGCAACGTGCTGGACATGGCCATCGGCGTGGTCATCGGCGGCGCCTTCGGTAAGATCACCACCTCCCTGGTCAACGACGTCATCATGCCTCTGGTGGGGATGCTCATCGGCGGCATCGATCTGGGCCAGCTGGATATCGTACTGAAGCCCGCTGTTATGAATGGCGACGAGGTGGTCACGGCTGCCGTGACGCTGGGCATCGGCACCTTCCTCACCACCATCATCGACTTCATTCTGGTGGCGCTGGTGATCTTTCTCATGATCAAGGCCATCAACCGCTTCCACAAGAAGAAGGAAGAGGCCCCCGCCCCGGAGGAGCCCAAGGGGCCCACCAGCGAGGAGCTGCTGACGGAGATCCGTGACCTGCTGAAGGAGAAGAACCAGTGACCCCGGAGCAGCTGCTGCGGGAGGGGCTGGCGGTCTACGGGCTGCCGGCGGATGCAGCGGCCATCGAGGGACTGGAGGAGTTCTCCCGGCGGCTGCTGGAACGGAATCAGGTGATGAACCTGACGGCCATCACCGATCCCTGCGACGTGGCGGCGCTGCACCTGCTGGATTGTGCGTACCTACTGACTGCTGCGGACTTCCGGGGAAAGTCCGTGGTGGATGTGGGTACCGGCGCCGGATTTCCGGGGATGCCCCTGCGGATCCTGGAGCCGAACTTCGACCTGACGCTGCTGGACAGTCTGGGCAAGCGGGTGGATTTCCTCCGGGAGACCGCCGACGCCATGGGACTGCGGCGGGTGCGCTGCGTCCACGCACGGGCGGAGGAGTTCGTCCGGAAGCACCGGGAGCAGTTCGACATCGCCACGTCACGGGCGGTGGCCCAGCTGAATGTACTGTGCGAGCTGACACTGCCGCTGGTGAAGGTGGGCGGCGTGTTTCTGGCCATGAAATCCGTGGAGAGCGACCCGGAGCTGCAAGAGGCCCGCAGCGCCATCGCCCAGCTGGGCGGCGCTGTGGAGGACGTGACGGACTACACCATTCCGGGGACGGAGGTGACCCACCGGGTCGTCCGCATCCGGAAGGAGCGTCCCACGCCAGCGGGCTTCCCCCGTGCCTTCGCCCGCATCAAGAAAGCACCCCTGCGATAAAGCCGGGACACAAATGTCCAAAAGGCTTGGATTTGAGAAAATTTTTCTGAAAATTTTCATTTTTTCCTTTTCAAATGACGCAAGGAGGTATAAAATTGGGTAAAATCATAGCAGTCGTCTCCGGCAAGGGCGGCACAGGCAAGACCTCCTTTACAGCCAATGTGGGGCTGGCGCTGGCGGCGCTGGGGTGCCATACCCTGTGTCTGGACTGTGACATCACCCTGCGGAATCTGGATCTGGCGCTGGGGCTCAGCGACCGGGCTCTGATGGACTTCACCGACGTCATCGCCGGGCGATGTACGCTGGAGGATGCCGTGGTGCAGCACCCCAAGTATCCCAAGCTGCACCTGCTGACAGCCCCCCTGTCGGCCCGGCCCATGCCCATTGCACCGGAGCAGATGAAAGCGCTGCTGGACCGCATCCGGCAGACCTACGACTACTGCCTCATCGACGCCCCGGCGGGGCTGGGGATGGGTTTCCATCTGGCCAGCGACTACGCCGACCGGGCGGTGGTGGTCACCAACACCGACGCCTCCTCCCTGCGGGACGCCCAGCGCACCGTCATGGAGCTGGACCATCTGGGACGGGGCAACCTTCATCTGGTGGTGGGCCGGGTGGAGAAGAAGCTGCTGCGAAGCCTTCACACCACCATCGACGACGCCATGGACGCAGCGGGTCTGCCGCTGCTGGGCGTGGTACCGGAGGACCGGAACGTCCCCTATGCCCTGAACACCGGCATCCCCTTGCGGGAGTGCAGCAACTACGCCGCAAGGGCTTACGAGAATATTGCACGGCGCATCATGGGGCAGCGTATCCCCCTGATGCGTATCTGAATCCATAGAAGAGAGGAGCGAATAACATGAATATCGCCTTGATCGCCCATGATAACAAAAAGGAGCTGATGGCTCAGTTCTGCACCGCCTACTGCGGGATTCTGGCCCAGCATACCCTGTGCGCCACCGCCACCACCGGCCAGATCATCTCCGACGCCACGGGGCTGACCATCCACCGGTTCCTGTCCTTCTCCCACGGCGGCGGCCAGCAAATCGCTGCCCGCATCGCCTACAACGAGATCGATCTGGTGCTGTGCTTCGACGATCCCCGCAACAAGGCCCCCAACGAGGACATCGCCAACATCTATCGCCTGTGCGACCAGAACAACATCCCCTATGCCAGCAATCTGGCCTCGGCGGAGATGCTGGTGCTGGGTCTGGCCCGTGGTGACCTCGACTGGCGCAACATCGTCAATCCCAAAACCAAGCCCTTTACCGCTTGACATTTCCCTGCATATCCCCTACAATAGATTGCGTTCAAACCGCTATGACGGAGCATGAGTAGCCTGTCCCTGCCGGTGAAGAGAGGTGCGCCACGGCTGCAAGCGCACTGCGGCACACAGCGTGAAGGACGGCTTCACCAGCGGAGATGGAGACATCTGCGGCCGACTCCCCGCAACAGGAGCCTGAAAGGGCCTTACGGCCGAAATTGGGTGGCACCACGAAGCAATGCGCTCTCGTCCCAATCACGGGACGGGAGCGTTTTTTCGCAATTCCCCTCCCCTGCCGTCGGTGCGGCATGTTTTTCACAAATTCCCACATTTTTCCACAAAGGAGCATGACTATGGCAAAGATCACCCCCCGGACGCTGTCCGGCTTTATGGAGCTGCTGCCCGCCCCGCAGCAGCAGCTGGAGCGGATGATGGACATCCTCCGCAAGACCTACGCTCTCTACGGCTTCACGCCGCTGGATACCCCCGTCATCGAGGCCAGCGAGGTGCTGCTGGCCAAGGGCGGCGGCGAGACGGAGAAGCAGATCTACCGCTTTCTCAAGGGAGACACCGACCTGTCCCTCCGCTTTGACCTCACCGTCCCCCTGGCCAAGTATGTGGCGCTGAACTACGGCCAGCTCACCTTCCCCTTCCGTCGCTTCCAGATCGGCAAGGTCTACCGGGGAGAGCGGGCCCAGCGGGGCCGCTTCCGGGAGTTCTATCAGGCGGACATCGACGTCATCGGAGACGGCGCCCTGGACATCAGCAACGAGGCGGAGATCCCCTCCATCATCTATCGGGCTTTCACCGCCCTGGGGCTGAAGCGCTTCCAGATCCGGGTGAACAACCGGAAGATCCTCAACGGCTTCTACGCCATGCTGGGCCTGACGGAGAAATCCGGCGACATCATGCGCACCGTAGACAAGCTGGACAAAATCGGGCCGGAAAAGGTGAAGGCCATCCTCACCGGCGACCTCACCGTGGCTCCGTCCGACGCCGACGAGATCCTGAAGTTTATCGCCATCTCCGGCGGAAACGACGCCGTTCTCTCCGCTTTGGAGGGCTACCGGGGCCGGAACGAAATCTTCGACCAGGGTCTTGAGGAGCTGAACACGGTGGTCCGGTATCTGGCGGACTTCGGCGTCCCGGCGGAGAATTTCGCCGTGGACCTGACCATCGCCCGGGGCCTGGACTACTACACCGGCACCGTCTACGAGACCACCCTGCTGGATCACCCCGAGATCGGCTCCGTCTGCTCCGGCGGCCGGTACGACAATCTGGCGGAGTATTACACGGACCGCCAGCTTCCCGGCGCGGGCATCTCTATCGGCCTGACCCGGCTGTTCTATGTGCTGGGAGAACAGGGTATGCTGAATCCGGACCTGCCCACCGCTCCGGCGGATGTGCTGATCCTGCCCATGACGGAGGACCTGTCCGCTGCCATCTCCCTGGCCACCCTGCTGCGGGAAAACGGCATCCGCGCCCAGCTCCACTGCGAGGAAAAGAAATTCAAGCAGAAAATCGCCTATGCCGACAAGCTGGGCATCCCCTATGTGATCTTTCTGGGGGAGGACGAGATCAGCTCCGGCGTGGTGGCCTGCAAGGACATGGCCACCGGCGAGCAGACAAAGCTGGAACCCGCCGCCACCGTCTACCGCATTAAGGCGGGTCTCGCGGAACGGGAAAAGGGCACCGTCATCCAGGAGTAATTCCCTGCCCCACAGAGATACTTTAACGCCGAATTTCACCTGTGGAGACAACCAAATCGCATCTCAAGCAGTCCAAGCAGAAATATTTTCTATAAAAAATACAAGCAGTATTTACTAGAGGTGTTTCTATGAAGAACCGGAAGCGTGTCTGGGTGCCTTTGTTGGTCCTGCTGCTGGTCGCCGCGATCTGGTACAGCCGCCCGGTAACATTGCCGGACCTGCTGAAGGGCCAGGAACTCCAAGAGATCAACGTCCTGATCCGCTCCCTGGGGGACTGGGCCCAGGAGCCAGAGACCGCCACGGTGTCGGTGCCCCTCACTTCCCCAGAGGGGGCGGCCCTGCTGAAACAGCTCCAAGACCTCTCCTTCTGCCGTTCTCTGACAGACCCGCTAATCAAGCCCCTTGCTCAGGCGGTGAATGCCAGCCATGGGTCCGTCTCCTATGAGTCGGGAGACTGGATGTTCTCCCTCTCCCTCGCCGGTACAGATGGCGATTTTGCTGTGCTGAACTTTACCGTCCGGGAGTGGTCCTATGCTGCTCCGGGACAGGCGGACTTCTACGGCTGCACCGTCCCGGACGGAGAGGCCGTTGGCAGGGGCCTTGGGGAACAGCTCTGGGCTCTGGCAGCGAAATATGATCTCAATTCGTAATATTTTTTATATAAATTTCTATTTGTAATCACATTTCCACACAGAAAGGAATCCACAATCATGACACAGAATCGCACTCATACCTGCGGAGAGCTGCGGCTCTCCGACGCCGGCAAGGCCGTAAAGATCTGCGGCTGGCTGGAAAACCTCCGGGAGGTAGGCAGTGAGCTGGCCTTCGCCGTGGTCCGGGACTTCTACGGCACCACTCAGGTGGTGGCGGAGACCGCCGACATGGTGGCCCTGCTGAAGTCCATCAACAAGGAGTCCACCATCTCCGTGGAGGGCACCGTCCGGGAGCGGGACAGCAAGAACGCCAAGCTGCCCACCGGCGAGATCG
>OKRX01001510.1_pt1 | contig 16917 bp, 15 predicted proteins | sample 1601241 | NCBI WGS metagenome assembly OKRX01 (sample SAMEA3541500, study PRJEB24748) | human gut metagenome | biome: human gut; feature: human-associated habitat; material: faeces | place: China | collected 2012
GGGCGGCTTCGGCCGCCCGCCGAAGAGTGAAAGGAGTAGAAATCCATGCGCAAAGCCCAATCCATCGCTGCCCGCAAGGAGCAGCACTGGGCATGGCTGATGGTGGCTCCTACCATCATCGGTCTGCTGGTTTTGAACTATTATCCGCTGATCCAAACTTTTATCCTCAGTTTTTCTAAGACGAAAACCTTTGGCGCCTCCACCTTTAATGGCATTGACAACTACATTCAGATGTTCCAGTCCCCTGAGTTCTGGAAGGCGACCTGGAACACCATCCTCTTCTGTATCCTGACCGTGCCTGTGGGCATTATCCTGGCTCTGCTGGTGGCTATCCTCCTCAACGCCAAGGTGAAGTTTAAAAGTGGCTTCCGGGCCATTTACTTTTTGCCCATGGTGTGTGCCCCTGCCGCCATCGCCATGGTCTGGCGCTGGATGTTTAACGGTGAGTATGGTATTATCAATACCGTGCTGGGCGTTAAGATTAATTGGCTGACCGATCCCAAGACCGCCATTGTGGCCTGTGCCATCGTGGCCATCTGGAGTTCCATCGGCTACGACGCCGTGCTGCTGCTGTCCGGCTTGCAGAACATCTCGAAGAGCTACTATGAGGCCGCCCGCATCGACGGCGCCGGCCGCATCAAGCAGTTCTTCTCCATTACCCTGCCCATGATCTCTCCCACCCTGTTCGTCACCCTCATCATGCGTATGATGGCCTCCCTGAAGGTGTATGACCTCATCTACATGATGATCGACCAGTCCAACCCGGTGCTGCCCGACGTACAGAGCCTGATGTACCTCTTCTACCGGGAGGCCTTTGTGGCGGGCAACAAGGGTTATGCCTCTGCCATCGTGATCTGGACCATCTTCCTGATCGGTATCGTGACTGTCATCCAGTTCATCGGTCAGAAGAAGTGGGTCAACTACGACGTGTAAGGAAGGAGGAAGTCAGATGAAAACCGGAACTATGAGCCGCAGCCGCGGCATTGCCACGGGGCTGACCTACCTCTTCCTGATCGCAGGTTCCCTACTGATGATCTTCCCCTTCCTGTGGATGATTCTCACCTCCCTGAAGTCTCTGGCAGAAAGCGTACAGATCCCGCCTACGATTTTCCCTGAGAAGCTGGTTTGGTCCAACTTTGCTGAGGCCCTCACCAGCCTGCCCTTTGTCAACCTGTACATCAACACCATCATCATGGTGCTGGTGCGTGTGATCTGCGCCATCGTGTTCAGCTCCATGGCCGGCTACGCCTTCGCCAAGCTGAACTTCAAGGGCAAGAACGTGCTGTTCACCCTGGTACTGGTACAGATGATGATGCCCTCTCAGATCTTCGTCATTCCTCAGTATCAGATGCTGGCCAAGGTCAGCCTGACCGAGAGCATCTTCGCCCTGATCTTCCCCGGCCTGGTCAGCGCCTTTGGTACCTTCTTCCTGCGTCAGGCCTACATGGGCATCCCCAACGAGATCGGTGAGGCCGCCTACCTGGATGGCTGCAACCAGTGGCAGACCTTCACCAAGGTGATGCTGCCCCTGACCGGCACCTCGGTGGCCGCCCTGACCATCTTCACCGCCGTGTTTGCCTATGCCGACCTCATGTGGCCTCTGGTGGTGAACACCGACATCAACCTGATGACCCTGTCCTCCGGCCTGGCCACCCTGAAGGGCCAGTTTATGACCAACTACCCCGTGCTCATGGCGGGCAGCTTGTTCGCTATGATCCCCATGCTGATTTTGTACCTCATTTTCCAGCGCCAGTTTATCGAGGGCATTGCCCTTACCGGCGGCAAATAAGAATCTGTTGTTCCTGGGGCGGCCTGTTTGGGCCGCCCCAGGTGGCAGGCCGCCCATTTGCGCACTCTATGATTTAAGGATGACCAGTTATGATTTTCTTTGATGAACGCCGCAATACTATTACTCTGAGCACTGCCGCCACCACCTATCAGATGAAGGTGGACTCCACGGGAGTGCTGCTGCATACCTACTACGGTCCCCGCCTGCGGGGCGGTGACCTGTCCAACCGCATCGTGCATGAGGACCGTGGTTTTTCGCCCAACCCCTACGAAGTAGGGAAGGACCGCACCTACTCGCTGGATACCCTGCCTCAGGAATACTCCTCCTGCGGCGTAGGCGACTTCCGTGTGCCCAGCGTGGAGGCCACCTGCGGAAAGGGAAGCCGCACCGTGGATCTGCGCTATGTGGGCCACACCGTCCGGGAAGGAAAGTATGCCCTGGAGGGGCTGCCCGCCTTCTACGATGAGGGTGTGACCGCCCAGACCCTGTCTGTGGAGCTGCGGGACAGCTGCACCGGCCTGGAAGTTGAACTGCTGTACGGCGTGCTGGAGGAGTACGATCTGATCACCCGGGCTGTACGGGTGCGCAATGGGGGCGAGAGCCCCATGGAGCTGGAGCGGGTATCTTCGGTATGCCTGGACTTCCCCGCTGGTGAGCACGACCTCATTACCCTGGGCGGCGCCTACGCCCGGGAGCGGGAGCCGGTGCGGATGCCTCTGACCCAGGGAGTCCACACCGTAGGCAGCGTCCGCGGTACGTCCAGCCATCAGCAGAACCCCTTTGTGGTGCTGTGTGACCATGAGACCACCGAGGACGCCGGACGCTGCTGGGGCGTGGCTCTGGTTTACTCCGGCAGTTTCCAGGCCAACACCGAGTATACCCAGTTCCACGAGACCCGCCTGACTCTGGGGATCAATCCCTTCCACTTCCGTTGGAAGCTCCAGCCCGGCGAGTCCTTTACCACCCCGGAGGCGGCGATGGTATTCTCCGCCCAGGGCCTGGGCCACATGAGCCGTCAGCTCCACCGGGCCATCCGTCTCAACCTGTGCCGGGGTCCCTGGAAGGACCAGCGCCGGCCCATCCTCATCAACAACTGGGAGGCCACCCTGTTTAACTTTGACGCAGAGAAGATCTGCTCCATTGCCAAGGCGGCCAGCCAGGTGGGCGTGGAGATGATGGTCATGGACGACGGCTGGTTCGGCAAACGCAATGATGACTTTGCCGGTCTGGGCGACTGGAACGTGAACCAGACCAAGCTCCCCGGCGGCCTGGGCCCCCTGGCCCACCGCATCGAGGAGATGGGCATGAAGTTTGGCCTCTGGGTGGAGCCGGAGATGGTCAACGAGGACTCCGACCTCTACCGGGCCCATCCCGACTGGGCCTTCCAGGTGCCTGGCCGTCCCATGACCCGGGGCCGCTCCCAGCTGGTGCTGGATCTGACCCGGGCCGAGGTGCGCCAGTACATTATGGATAACCTCCGGGCCACGCTGAACAGCGCTCCTATCTCCTACATCAAGTGGGATATGAACCGCAGCCTCACCGACGTGTGGAGCGCCGCTCTTCCCGCCCAGCGCCAGGGCGAGGTGTACCACCGCTATGTGCTGGGCGTGTACGAGATCCTGGAGATGCTCCATCAGGAGTTCCCCCAGGTGCTCATCGAGGGATGCAGCGGCGGCGGCGGACGCTTTGACTGCGGTATGCTCTACTACACCCCCCAGATCTGGTGCAGCGACAACACCGACGCCATCGAGCGCCTGCGCATCCAGTACGGTACTTCTTTCTGTTATCCCTGCGCAGCGGTGGGCGCCCATGTGTCCGCCGTGCCCAACGGCCAGACCGGCCGCAGCGTCTCCATGCACACCCGCGGCGTGGTGGCTGCCGCAGGTACCTTTGGTTATGAGCTGGACCTCAACGAGATCACTTCTGAGGAGATGGAGGAGGTCCGCACCCAGATCCAGCACTTCCGCAGCTGCTGGGACCTGGTGCTGCGGGGCGACTACTACCGCCTCAGCAACCCCTTCCGGCAGGAGGCCTTCAACGCCTGGATGCATGTTTCCCCCGACAAGAGCCGCGCTCTGGTGGGCGTGGTCATGGGGGTGGGACACGCCAACCCCATTCGTCCCCTGCTGCGGCTGAAGGGACTGGACCCCAATGCGGACTATAAAGTCAACGGCGAAGTATATGGCGGCGATCAGCTGATGTACGGCGGCCTGGCCCTGCCCATCCTGCAGGAGTATCAGGCGCTGCAATTTGATCTGGAGCGTGTTTGACTCATTTTGAGAGGAGAATGACCCATGGACCAGGGACGCTTTTCTGTGTTTCCCCATGAAAATTTTGTAGACCTGTTTTTGGTGCAGTTCGGCTGGGAGCAGTGCGAGTCCCTGTATTCCTATGGGCCCCATGTGCGCAACAACTACCTCTTCCACTACATCATTTCCGGGAAGGGACACCTGGAGGTGCGGCAGCGGGACGGCTCCGTTCGGACCTATCCTCTGCGGGCCGGGCAGGGCTTCCTGATCTGCCCCAACCAGGTGACTACCTACTGTGCCGACGAAAAAGACCCCTGGGCCTACACCTGGGTGGAATTTGGCGGGGTCCAGGCCCAGTACCGGCTGACCCTGGCCGGACTGGGGGAGGACCAGCCGGTCTACACCCCCTTCCAGCCCGACATGTCCCAGCCGGTGAAGGATGAACTGCTGTTTATTGCCAACCATGCCCAGTTCTCGTCCCTGAAGCTGATGGCCCACTTCTACCTTTTCCTGGACGCTCTGATCGACAGCTCCTCCTCCAAGCAGCGGGTGCGGGGCCTGTCTCAGCAGGGCTTTTACATCCGGGAGGCCATCCACTTCATCGACCAGTACTACCGGGATGACATCCGCATCGAACAGATTGCCAGCTTCTGCGGTCTTAACCGCACCTATTTCAGCCGCCTGTTCAAGGAAGTCATGGGTCAGACGCCCCAGGAGTATCTGGCCCGCTACCGGGTGAACAAGGCCATGGAGCTTATGCGAAACACCAACATGAGCATCGGAGAGGTGGCCAGTATGGTGGGCTATCCCAACCAGCTGTACTTCTCCAAGGTGTTCCGCAAATATCAGGGCCTGCCCCCTCGGGTATGGCGCCAGGAGGATCTCATGGCCCTGGAGAAAAAACAGAGCGCCGAGCAAAGCCAGCCCAAGGCGCCCAAGGTCCGTAACTAAGGAGGCACCAGATGTTTTTCAATCCCAATGATTTTCGCCGCCGCCAGGAGCGCACCGGTCCCTCCGGATTGCTGGAGATCTTCTCCCGGGAGTGGCTGACCATTGTGAAGGTGGATGCCCTCACCTGCCTCTCCCTGGTGCCTCTGGTTACCCTGCCCCCCGCGCTTTTGGCTATGAACCACATGTCCCGGAGAATGGCGGAGGACCGCAGCGTCACCGTCCGGGAGTTCTGGCAGTCCTTCCGCGCCAACTTCTGGCGCTCGTATCCCACCTTTTTCCTGGCGGTCCTTCTGCCTGTCATCTCCCTGTGGTCCAGCTTTTTCTATGCGGGCCAGGCGGTAGGAAACTGGATCCTCTTTTTGCCGTGTGTGTTTTCTGTGTTTGTGTTTGTGGTCTCCCTTCTTATGTCGGCCTATCTCTTTCCTCTGGCCGCCTCGGGGATGCCGCTGGGCCAGGCGGTGCGGCAGAGTTTTGCTCTGGGCTTTGCCCGTCCGGGACAGGCGCTGATGTGCGCTCTGCTCAACGACTGTCTGGCCGCTCTGGCCATCGGATTTCTTCCCTTTAGCATTCCCTATTTCCTGCTGGGCGGACTGATGTTCCCCTGTGTGGCAGGTCAGGTGATTGTGCGTCCAGTTCTGGACCAGTTTTGTCCTGACCTGGAGGGAGAGGAAGAAGAGGAGTTTTAAGGCAATAAAAAACTGGCAGCTCGTTGAGCTGCCAGTTTTTTTGCCTATTTCCAATTACAAATAGTTTATTTACTGCGCTTCAATACTTCCAGGACGAAATTCCACAGGCGCTGCACGGAAGAAATGCTCATGCGCTCCCGGGGAGTGTGGATCTCAAACAGGTCGGGACCGATGGACACACAGTCCAGGCCGGGCAGCTTGCCGGCGAAAATGCCGCACTCCACGCCGGCGTGGATGGCCTCGATGCGAGGCTCACGGCTGTACTGCTCGCGGAAGACGGCAACCAGGCGATCACGCAGGGGGGAGTCGGCCAGATACTCCCAGCCGGAGTACTCGCCGAAGAACTCCACGCTGCCGCCCAGCTGCTCCATCAGGCTGGACAGACGAGCCTTGAGCATCTCCTTCTGGGAGTCCACCGAGCTGCGTACGCAGAAGGAGGCACGCACCACGGAGTCCTCAGTGGTCAGAATGCCCAGGTTCAGAGAGGTCTGCACCAGACCCGCGATGTCGGCGCTCATGACCTGAACCCCGTTGGGCAGGCAGGTAAGCATGCACAGCACCTTCTTGGTGGAGGCGACGTCCATGGCCTCGCCTTCGCCGGCGTCCTCCACGGATACGGCTACGTTGGGATCGGTGACCCGGTACTCGGCGGCAAAGCAGGCGCCCATCTCCTGGGCGGCGGCCTTGGCGGCGGCGGCGTCAGCCACCAGCACCTGAGCCTGAGTCTTGATGGGAATGGCGTTGTCCTTCAGACCGCCGTTCACAGCCACAATGCGCATTTCAGTCGCTGCGGCCACAGCCTGAAGCAGACGGCCCATGAGCATATTGGCGTTGGCACGGCCCTTGTGGATCTCCGTGCCGGAGTGGCCGCCCTGCAGGCCGCTGATGGTAATGGTGAGGGCGCTTCCCTGGAAGGGGGCACGGGCGATGGGCAGCAGGCAGGTGGTCACATTGCCGCCGGCGCAGCTGACGGTGAACACGCCCTCCTCCTCGGAGTCCAGGTTCAGCAGCTGGCGGCCCTTCAGGGGAGACACGTCCATGGAAACAGCGCCCAGCATGCCAATCTCCTCGTCCACGGTGAACACGGCCTCCAGGCGGGGGTGGGGGATGTCCTTAGCGTCCAGAATGGCCAGAGCCATAGCCACGGCGATGCCGTCATCGCCGCCCAGGGTGGTGCCCTTGGCGGTGACAAAATCGCCCTCCACCATCAGGTCCAGACCTTCCTTGTCCATATCCTTGGTACAGTCATGCTCCTTCTCACACACCATGTCCAGGTGGCCCTGGAGGATGATGGCGGGGGCATTCTCATAGCCGGCAGTGGCCTCTTTGATGATGATGATGTTATTGTCCTGGTCCTGGTAGTGCTCCAGGCCGCGCTCCTTGGCGAAGGCCGCACAGTAATCGCTGATGGCCTTGGTGTTCCGGGAGCCGTGGGGAATGGCACACAGATCTTCAAAGAAGCGGAATACGCTCTTGGGTTCCAGGTTGGATAGTACGTTCATAGCTGCATACTCCTCTCGTGGCAGATTTATTTCCTCAGGCGGTAGCGGCCGTTGGAGCTCTTCTCCAGCAGCAACTGCTCCACCATGTATTGGGCTAATTTGGGGGCGAAGGCCTTGGGATTTTGCACTGCCGCCTTCTGCCGGGACCAGAACTGACCGGCCTTTACGCCGGTGCAGAGCTGGGCCATCTGGGAAAGGGTGATCTCCTCATTTTTCTTGAGGTAGTTTACCACCTTTCCCGCACTTTTACTGAGCAAAATGCGTTCCAGATCGGCGCTTTGGGTGTAGCTCTTTTTCAGACCCCACACATACAGCACCGCGATGACCACGGCAAAGGCCAGAATGCCCAGAATGGTTTCCCAGGTATTCATTCCTTCACCTTGTCCTTTCCGCGAAACAGGATAAACTCGTTGTTGCGCAGGATCTGCATATATTTTACCAGTCGATCGTAGAGAGGTTCGGCCTGGTCGCCGAACTGTTCCTTCAGCTGCTGGGCCAGCTGACCCACCGTGCGTTCGCCGTTGATCCGCTTCCACAGAAAGCTGCCGTACTCGTCCAGCTTGATGTGGCTGACCCGGGGCGTGTGGAAGACCTTCTGGGCGATGGTAGCGTAGAAGCCCCGGTGGACCATATGGATGGTGACGACGCCGTCCTCGCCCTCGCTCCAGTCATTTTTAGGGTTGATAACGGGGATGAAATCCAAATAGTTCTCGCTCTTTTTCTTGGCCATTTCGTTTCTCCTCATGGATAATAACCCAAACCGGGCTGCATACCAAAGTATACAGCCCGGCTGGGGAAAAAACAAGAATTACTTCTTCTTGCTGTCCTTGGTGGCGAAGAGATAGATGGTGAACAGGATGACGGCAAAGCAGATGAGGCCGCCGATGTTACCAATGCTGAAGATATCGCTGATGTTGATCTTGTCGCTGAGGTAGAGAGTCTTGCCCTCGGCGTTCAGACCCATGGGGATAACCGCCAGCACAGCCAGCAGGATGCCCACGATACCCTCGCCGGCGATGAGGCCGGAGGAGTACAGCACGCCGGACTGAACCACGTTGTCCTTCTCCTTCTCGGAAGCGTACTTACGCTTCTCCAGGTACCAGCGCAGCAGGCCGCCCAGCATCATGGGCACGGACAGGTAGATGGGCAGGTACAGGCCGATGGCGAAGGGCAGCACGGGGATGCCCAGCACCTCCACGACCAGAGCGATGAACACGCCCACGAACACCAGGTTCCAGGGCAGGTTGCCGCCCATAACGCCCTCGACGATCATCTTCATCAGTACAGCCTGAGGAGCGGGCAGGTCGTCGGAGCCATAGCCGCCCCACGCCATGCTCAGCAGGTACAGGATGGCGCCGATGGCCACAGCGGAAACCGCCACGCCGATCAGCTCGCCGATCTGCTGCTTCTTGGGGGTAGCGCCCACCAGGAAGCCGGTCTTCAGGTCCTGAGAGGTATCGCCGGCGATGGCGGCGATGACGCAGATGATGCCGCCGATGACGATGGCAGCGATCATGCCGTTGATGCCGTCATTGCCGGTCATCTTCAGCAGCAGGGTGGAGATAAGCAGGGTAGCGATGGCCATGCCGGAGACGGGGTTATTGGAGGAACCAATGAGACCCACCATCCGGGAGGACACGGTGGCAAAGAAGAAACCAAAGACAATGACGATCAGGGCGGTGAACAGGTTCAGGGGGATGGCGGGAACCAGCCACATCACCACAGCCACGATGAGGATGCCCAGCAGAACGACCTTCATGGGGATGTCCTGCTCGGTGCGCAGGGTGCTGGCGGTGCGGCCCTTGCCGTAGTCGCCCATGGCGTCCTTAAAGGTGCGCACGATGAGGGGCAGGGACTTGATGAGGCTGAGCACACCGCCGCAGGCCACGGCACCGGCGCCAATGTAGCGCAGGAAGTTACCCCACAGGTTGGACACGCCGCCGTCAGCAATCAGCTCATTGACGGTCACTTCAGCGGGGAACAGGACCAAGTCGCCGCCGAACAGAGCCATCAGAGGCATAATGACGAACCAGCCCAGCACACCGCCGGCAAACAGATAGGAAGACACCTTGGCGCCGCAGATATAGCCCACGCCGGCCAGGGCGGGCAGCACATCAATGCCGATGCCGGAGCCCTTATAGGCAGGGATGTCATAAGCAATCTCGCTGGGGAAAATCTTGAAGCCGTCGGCAATGAACTTGTAGACGGCAGCGATGCCCAGACCGGAGAACACGGTGGACGCCTTGGCGCCGCCCTCCTCACCGGCGATCAGAACCTCGGCGCAGGCCTGTCCCTCGGGGTAAGCCAGCACGCCGTGCTCCTTGACGATCAGAGCGCTGCGCAGGGGGATCATCATCAGCACGCCCAGCACGCCGCCGCACAGGGCGATCAGGCCGATCTCCACCAGACCAGGCACATCGCACAGGCCGTCCTTGGCCCACATAAACAGAGCAGGCAGGGTGAAGATGGCACCGGCGGCCACGGACTCACCGGCGGAGCCGATGGTCTGCACCATGTTATTTTCCAGGATGGAATCACGCCGCAGGATCTTGCGGATGACGCCCATGGAAATAACAGCCGCGGGGATGGATGCGGAAACGGTCATGCCTACGCGCAGTCCCAGGTAGGCGTTGGCGCCGCCAAAGACGATGGCCAGAATAGCGCCCAACACAATGGAAACCACGGTAAATTCCGGCATCACCTTGTCCGCGGGGACATAGGGTTGGAATTTTTTCTCTTCCACGATGTTTCTTTCCCTTCTTTTATTTTCGCTGCCAGCTCCACCCCTCTCTCCGGCTTGCACCAGGATGGAAACTGCTTTTGCAGCTAGTTCACTATTTTACGTTTTTTTCACCTGTTCGTCAAGCTTTTTGTCTTTGTATGACGCACAAATGCGTACAACAATAATGGGCAGCTGGGAATGGGTCCCTGTGAATGATCCACGCATAGCCTCCGTTTTCCTGTCCATACTATATTTTGTTTCCAAAAAACCACCGTGGGAGGAATTATATAGATGAAAGCAACAGGTATTGTCCGCAGGATCGATGACTTAGGTCGTGTCGTAATACCAAAAGAAATTCGACGTACCATGCGAATCCGAGAGGGCGACCCGTCACAGACAACATGGACATGGTGGGAGATGTTCTGCTTCGGAATGCTGGATCTGGCAAAAAGAACCGGTCTGGATTGTACATCATGACGAAACCGGCGGGCTCTACCGTGGGCATTCGGGAGGGGTCATGTACCCGAAAAAACGGAAAAAGATCAAAAAGCAGCCCCCGTTGGCCAGTGGCCAACGGGGGCTGTCGTCTTGGTTTGCTGCTTACCAGGTCACATATTCCTCACAGAACCGCATGAGCATGACCGCAGCCTGGGCGCGGGTGGCCTGGCCCTGGGGAGTGAGGGTGGAGCCGTCGCCGGTGCCGTTGATGATCCCGGCGCCCACGGCCCACTGCATGGCGGAGATGGCATACTCACTGAGATCCGCCACATCCGTATAAGACAGGATATTGGTGTTCTCACCGATGGACACGTCATAGCCCTGCTCCTGGGCGAAGCGATACAGCATGGCGGCAAACTGCTCACGGGTGATGGGGTCATTGGTCCCGAACAGGCCGTTGCCATAACCGCCCACAATGCCCTCGCTGGCCGCCCAGCGGATGGCCTCGGAATACCACTGGCCCTGGGCCACATCGGTGTAGTCCATGGCGTAGTTGACCACGGGGCTGCCTGCCATGCGCCAGAGGATGGTGGCGATCATGGAGCGGCTGGTGGTAGCGTCGGGGGCAAAGGTGGTGGCGCTGGTGCCTGCCATCAGGCCGTGTTCATAGACATAGGCAGCGGCGTCGGCATACCATGCGCCCTCCGGCACATCGGTGAAGGGCAGCTCCACTTCGATCTCCCGGAAAGAGACCTCGATTTCCACCCGCCCGGCGGGCATCTCGAAGGTGTACTCGTTGCCGCCCTTATGGGTCAGGTCGATTTCTTTGCCCTTGCTGTCAGTGACCGTCAGGGTGTCCAGCTCGTAGCCCTCGTCGGGGACGGCGGTCAGGGTCACAGTTTCACCATTCTCGGCATAGCGCCGGGAGAGCTTGAGTTCGCCGCCGGTGACCCGGCTGGGCAGCGTGATGGAGTAGGTGGGGTCGCTGGAGCCGCCGCTGGAGGAAATCCTGTCAAACTGAGCAGTGAGGCTGCGGTTGCTGTTGGCTGGGAAGGCATAGGTGGTGTCGGTACTCACGGTCTGGTCGCCTTCCATCCAGCCCACGAAGCGGTAGCCTGGATTGTTGGTAGCGGTGAGGGTGACAGATGTACCCTCTGTGTAACTGCCGCCGCCGGACACGCTGCCCGCACCTGCGGGGGTTACATCGGCCCTGATAGTGTAGGTGGTCGGTGGTGTATATGTCTCAACCGTCAGGGTGGCGGCGCTGCTGATGACGCTGACGCCGCTGGCGCTCTTCACCACACAGCGGTATTGGTTGCCGCTCATACTGGTAGTGGTGCTGCTTATGGTATAGCTGGCCTCGGTTGCGCCGCTTATGTCCGTCCAGCTGCCGCCGTTGTCTGTGCTCTGCTGCCACTGGTAGGTCGGGGTTTCACTCCCTGCGCTGGCCTCCACAGTAAAGGTGGCGGTTTCGCCCGCGGTCACTTCCTTGTTCTGCGGCTGAACGCTGATGCTGGGGGTCGTAACCGTCGTTGAGCCGCCGCTCAGGCTGCCTGTCACGGTGCCGCCGCTGGCGAGGATGGTGCCGTTGTTGGTCAGCTTGCCGTTGCAGTTCAGCGAGGAGCCATCCGGGACGGTCAGGGTTTCGCCCTGGTTAATGGTGAGACTCTCGTCCAGGGTCACCTCGCCGTACACGGTGCCTTCCGTGCCGTCAAAGACGATGCCGCTGCTATTTTCACCTGTTGGTTTCGGCGTAGGAAGCGTTTCCGAAATTCTTGATGCACTGATCCCGCCGGTTCTGGCGTCCACAATGGCATTATCGGTGACGATCAGGCTGGTAGTGGCATTGGTAGCGTTAGGAGCTCCCACATAAAACTTTATCCCCTCACCGCTCGCGCTGCCGCTGGCGGTCAGGCTGCCGCCGTTGACGGTAAGAGAGAGTTGCGGGGAGTTGGCTTCACTGCTGGACTGCACACAGACGCCGGCGGCATATTCGCCATCGGTGCTGCTTGTGACAGTGGCTTTCTCGATGTTCAGGGAGGCGTTGCCTGTTCCGCTTATGACAAATATTCCGTGATTAGAACCAGAAACTTCCAGTATGCCGTTATCGCTGCTATTTCGGATGAGAAGGGAGGCATTTGTGCCTACTGTCTCTCCTTGTTGTGCATCCACATAAATCCCATAGCTGCCTGTGATGGTATTCTCGCCAATCAGTTCGATAGTCAGGGCAACTGGTTGATTGCTGCTGCTCAGAGCATAGATCCCGGCGCCATAAGGAACTGATACGGTAGAAGTTCCTCCCTGAATCGTCGCCCCGCTTAAGGTCAGGGTGGCGCTGGTTGGGTCGTATTTGACATTCCAATCGTCTCCGCTACCTGTGCACTGTGTCAGTAAACCCGTGTCCGGATCTGTGGTCCAGTAGGAATCTTCAGCGAGAGAAAGACTCGTATTTCCCACATAAAGGCTATGAGGCACATCTCCTGCCGCCAGCGCCGTGGCGGGCAGCAGGCCCAGGCAGAGCGCCAGGACGCAGAGCAGGCTTAAAAATCGTTTTTTCATCTCACAGTTCCTCCTTCCGGGCAGCAGCGCCCGTCCCTGTATTTCCCGCAGGCAGGGATGTTCCGGTATGGGGTTCCCCATACCGGAAAGAGCCATGGCTCTTTCCGATGATATTTTCGCCGCAGCTGCCGCAGCCGCAACTTGTATCCTTACTTTACCATAAAAAATCTTCTTTCGCTACCCTCTCTTTTGCCCCCTGAAATGGCCCATTCTTCGTTGGGGGATATGCTCATGTGGGCGGTGAGCTCCCGCACTGTCATGTATTCCATAGGGGCTTCCCCGATAACATTTTTTATTTATAGAAGATTGCAGGGCAAGGGGTCAAGGCGGTACGGCATATGAAAAATGATGCGAAACTTACAGTGGATTTTGCTGAAAGACTGTGATATGTTGTTGCGCTGTAAGGAGGCGAAACACATGCACGATACGCTGAAGCGACTGTATGACAGATTTTACACTCCGCTACCTATGGAGGAAGCCGAGCAGGAAATCGAAACTTGTCACCGGCAACTCATCGAGCGCCTGGAAAAACCCGAGAGAAAACTGGTGCTAAGGATCATGGATGCACAGGGCCTGATTGCAGAGGAACGCTCCGTGGACAGTTTCCTTTGCGGGTTTCAATTGGCGTGGGAACTGGCATATGAACTGAATCATTTTGAAACGAACAGGCATCCATCTCCAGTGGAAGAAACGGAGATGGATGCCTGATTTTATCTACTCAATCACGATAGCTTCCCCCAGCCGGTACCGGCACAATCCAAAGCCAGTTTCGGAGCGCTCCAAAATGGTCTTTGGGATCTGCCTAAGATACTTCCGTCCAAAGCTGGTGGTGCCGAAGTACGCGTCAAAGTTTGCCACCGGCAGCACCACCCAGTCGGAATCTTCCGGCTTGTTGGCAAAGTAGTAGGCCGCCAGCGTCTCCACCATCTCCACGGGAACGCCCTTGGGCGTGAGGTTGCGAAGCTGCTCTAATAGTTCAGGCGGCAGCTCTGGTTCCTCTTTCCGGAGTGGCCCAAGTTCCAGCGCCTGGGCCAGAAAACTGTCAAACCGCAGGCCCCACTGCCCCTTGGTGGTGGGGGCGAACAGGGGGATCTGCATCTGGATCACCTTGTCCTGCCAGGCATGGTCAAAGCCTTTCTCAATGGCAGCACACTTCTTCTGGGCACTGCTGGACACCCTCTCCGGGTTTTCCCGCACGAAATCCACCACTCGATGTACATGGCGGTGAAACCATCCACTGCCGTTTTCCTCCACAAGGCCGGGAAAATCCCTATGGAGTTTCCCAAAATCACTGCCAAACTGCCACGCCTCCCGGAGCGTGGCTTTTTTGCTGTCCGGCACACTGCACCAGGCACATAAGCCCCGCTTGGCATAGTCGATGCGTTCCCGGGGCGCTTTGACTGGGCTGCCATTCTCATTATGAAACAGAAATCCTCTTGCCAGGGTGGTCAGCACCCGGTTGAGCCCCTCAAAGTCCAGAATAGTGTCGAATGTGAACCGGCCCAGATAGGTGGTGTCCTGCTTGTTCCGGGCGGTGTAGTTTACCGCACCGGTGTAGTCCTGAAACTCCTTCCACTCATTCAGCATGGTCCACCTCCAGAATATGTTCCTCGATGTGATCCGGCAGCAGATCCCACAGCAGGTTCCGCTTACCCAGAGCCACCACATAGGGTACCGCCAGGCTGGGCCGGACGATCTTGTTCAGCAGCTTGCGGCAGACCTTGGACACCACGGCCCGCTCATTGCCGTTGAAGGGGGCAGCCAGATAGGTCTCCATCATCTTCTGGAAAGCCGGAGAGTCCGTCGGGCGGCGGAGCTGCTTTCGTTCCCGGGCCGCCTCCAGATCGTCGATGTCACAGACCAGATCCCCCAGCAGACGGAACCCGCCATGGCGGAAGTCGGTCAGGAGATCGTAGTAGTACGCCGCCTCCGGCAGATGCTCCCGCAGAAATGTTTCTCTCTGTTTTTCTGTCATCAGGTGCCACTGCTGTTCTACGATTTCCTTTCGCAGAGCGGCGGTACGCTCCGGGGAAAGCTGCTGGAAGAAGGCGTACAGCTCGTCGCTATCGCAGACCTCCTCCTGTCCCCTGGCGTAGAGAATGCGGTCGATATCCGTTTTCCGCTGCTGTCCCTTGGCGGGGGCGCGGCAGGCTCGAATGCGGGAGAGGCAGTGCTCGTAGTCCCACAGCAAGGCAGAGACAGAAGAAAGTGTTTTCTCATCCAGCTGCCTCTTCCAGTTTCGCTCCTGGGCAAAGGTGAATAGTTCGCTATCCTTCGCTGATTTCTCCTGAATCTTGGGCGTATTGCGCTCCAGCTGGCGGGCCAGCCAGGGCAGCCGCTCCACCGGGGAATCCACCGTGTCCCAGTCAATTCCGGCAAAGAAGGCCTCCAGACGCTCTCGGTGGGTGGGCTCGTACCAGGCACGGCGGCGTTCCTCCGCCCGCTCCACCAGATATTTGTACTGGAGGAAAGGAGTTCGCTTTACCTTCCGTCCGCCCAGAAATTCATCCAGGTTGGGCCGCACACCGGTCTTGGCTGCGTCGATCTCCAGCCCACTATATATGGCCAGGGCTTCCAAGTCCCGGCGGCACCGCTTGCGCTCCTCCGGGTCGGCGTGGTCGTTGTAGGCAATGACGCTGCGGTCTAAAGCTGCGTTGCAGATCTGTCCGATGCGGGCGGCAAAGGTGTTTTCCACCGTCTGAAACCGGGCCTGCCAGTCGTTGGCGTCGGACTTAGGTGCGGACAAGGATGGAATTTTCAGCAGGGGCAGGTTGGCATTGTTGGAGAACTGCTGATGGACATCGTAATCATAGTTCCGCTTCACACAGCGGTTCAGAATGGGATCGGCAATGGTCTTGATGAGGTCGCCGTCATAGTCCGCGCCCCCCAGCCGCTCCGCTGCCAAACTGTCTGCAGACACCATGACCACATCGATGAGGTGGCCCAGGTAGTATTGGCGCAGTGTGTCCTCCTCTGGGTACACGGACAGCTGCAATTCCTCGTTCCGGGCGATGTGAGGGTTGCGGAGAAGGGTGCAGCTGTCCTCATGGTCATAGGCTGCACCAGGAGCAAAGAAGCTGTCCTCCGCAAAGAAATCTCCCATCACCTGATTGCAGAAGTCCCGCTCACCGGGCAACTGGAACACACGGGGCGCAATTAACTGCCGCAGCAGTTCCAGCAGATCACCGGAGAGGAATCGGTTGTCCCCGGGCACCAGCAACCGCCCAACGGCGTAGCCTCGGAGGATCTTCCGGGCCTGCCCATCCAGCTGTTCCGTGTAGATAGGCTCACGGATAAACTTCGGGTTCTTCTCCAGCACCCGGGCCATGATGTTCGCCCGGCTTCCCCTGGGCTGGCTTAGGCCCCGGCAAAAGTATTCCTGCTGATATGCCTCATTGACACGAAAGTTATAGTAGGCCGTCTCGGTGGCCTTGGTCAGCCATTGCCGGGGGTCATCCTCCGGACTGTGCTCCCAGCCTTCCGGCAGGTCGGCGGGGCGAAACTCCTCCAGCTGGATGGAGAGGGTGGAGAGAAATTGGTAGTTGAGCTCCACCAGCTTTTCCGGCTCCGTCTTACTCAGGTTGGTGATGTACAGGGCGTGGTTGTAGTCCCGAAAGGCGTCCCAATAGTCCTCCCAGGTCATACCGTTCTCCCGCAGCCAGCCGTATGCCTTGAACTGACTGCGGGTGAGGATGATGTCTACATTGCGGACAGGGTGCGACTTGCCCCAGATGTCTACGATGCTCTGGGTGCCGCTGCGCTTCAAAAAATCCTTGAAATCCACCTGATGGAGCATCCCCTTGATGTAGGGCATACGGATCTGGAAGGAGGTGTGGGTGTGGATGCCGCAGCAGGCCTTGTCCACCACCTGGGCGTACTCCTTGGAGATGAGGCCTACGCCGTCAAAGCAGGTGATGTCCAGATCTTCCAGTGTATCTGCCCGGTAGAAGGTTCCCGGCTCTCTGTCTTCCCGCAGGGTGATGACAGGGGCTCGCTCCACTCTCTTGGTTGGATTGTCTAT